>Ga0115006_10001321_pt1 | contig 15242 bp, 23 predicted proteins | sample ArcOceMetagenome_3_FD_88943 | JGI IMG/M metagenome (GOLD analysis project Ga0115006, IMG submission 88943) | Marine eukaryotic phytoplankton communities from Arctic Ocean - Arctic Ocean- Svalbard ARC20M Metagenome | ecosystem: Environmental > Aquatic > Marine > Oceanic | place: Arctic Ocean...
GAGCCCAACGATCCCGTGTGGTGGATCGACAAGCTGGGGAGGAAACCTTTCGAGGAGGGCTTTGGACTTCAGACGCCCCTGGTGGCAGGAGAGCTCAAGGTTTTCAGGTACTACCCCTACTATGAGATAGCATTCAGGCAGCTTAAGAAGTACTGCTGCGTCCAGTGCAACCTGCAGAACGAGGAGGGCAAGAGAGTCATTGAGTGCGCCAAGGACCTGGACGAGCTTTGGAACATTGTGGGGGAGGACTTTTGGGTCGTCTTGCCGTGTAAGATGTGGAGAGGGGGGGGAGAAATGGAGGGAACGAGGCTCACGCTGCAAAAGTGCAGGGGGAAGGAAACCGCGGAGAACGTCACGGTCAACACCGCCGAGGGGTACTCATTCACGATCCGCACACCAAGCACACCAGAGAGGTTCGAGAAATTTGAAAGGCATTTCGGAGTCATGTGGAAGAGCTTGGGGGGAAGGGGGGAAAGGGGGGCAGTGGAGGAAGCGCTTACCATCTTCTACTACTGGGTGTGCTTCGCCCCATTGACCAGGGGAAGTGCTGCAGTAGGTTACGGGATGCTGGCGGCTTACTTGAGAACCAAGGGGAAGAGGATCACCAAAATGCCGGAGGGAGCGCAGCTGGACTGGGAGGCAATCCTTGCTGAGAACGAAGAAGAATTCGTGGGGAAGTGGAAGGAATGGGCTGAGGGAGCTAGCGTTGACGTACATGGGGGAGGGGGGGGGGGGGGGGTTGCGGAAGCTTTGCCGACACTGAGGGGAAGGGTCGAAGCGCTAATGTAGGAGGTATTGGGCGTTTTGTTGTGCAAGAAGAACGATAAGATTTGGTAGACGTCCAGGTTGTTGAAAATAAATAGAAACCTTTTAAACAACGCAAACGACTTCGTGTTCTATTTCATCCCCCTCCTTACTCCTTCGCACCCTTTCTTTTAAAGTACTTGGCTCCTTCATCCTTCTTGTACTCTTTCGCAGATCTAAGAGCAGTCCATCCTCGATCTGCCGCCTTGTGCACATCTGCCTTGCCTTCCTCAACCAAACACTTCAAAACCTTCAAGTGGCCCACCCCAGACGCAACATAGAGAGTAGTCTGCTCATTATTTGATACCTTGTCCATATATATAACCAACTTTCACAAACCACCCTGTCGCATCCTCCTTGTGCTTCTGCAATGAGCGAAGCGACGACAAACATTAGGGTTAGTATTAAAGAAGCTATCACACCTCATCCAATCTTACCTTCCAGTGCGCCTTCTGGTAGTCTCTCGAACAGTACCGCGTGAGCTCGCAAAAAGCGCACTTGCTGAAGTTCTTCTCACCGCTTCAGCCAACTTTATCATAGTTTGAGCAAACCTTCTTCATCCTCTATATCTCCGCTGCTGCCACCCATGCCTTTGCCACTTTCTTCCCTTTCTTCCCAATGATATCTCCTTCGAACGACGCTAAATTAATTTCTTAGCATTCCTTTCTATTTCTCCAACCGAGAGTCAAGCGCGAAAGCTTGATAACTTTTGCCTAAAGTCGATAGGCCTCAATAAATTAGTATAAAAGATAAGAACCGAGTTTACAGTAGCGAGAGAAAGAAGAAAAGTAACGTTCGATATGAGTTGAGGGAGAGACAGGAGATCGATTTTTGCAAAAATGTATCGATTTCACAACATTATCAAAATATAAACTAATAATTGTAAATATAATTAAGTACATATATCACATATTATAAATAATAAGTACTCAAATATACATTTTATTATATTATAATTAATCGTCAAATTTTTCCATGCATAATTAAGTATAAATTACAATATAGATATATTCTATCATATAAATATGATACATGTATATAAATAACAAGTATAGTAAATAAAAATAAATTATAATAATTTAGTTTAGCTCAAAAATACAAAGAACAATACACAAAATACACAATATTCCAAAACGTTATGATTGATACACAAATGTATAATATAATATATCTAATGAAATACAAATATGCCCGGAATAGGCACTTTAAAATCGTTTTTTAATGATTGACACCCAAATTTGAGCTTTCCAAAAAACCTACATTCCTGCCTTTCAATATATCAACCTTTTGTATTTACACATTCAATCGATCATTTATATCCCCCCCAAACCATCGATTTGACCACTACCGTTCTTAAATCACCCTTAAATTCTCTTTCCCATTTATCGTCGATCCGTATGTCTTCATTTGATGCAAAAAAAACTGCTGCAGCCAAGCGACAGGAGCAGCAGAAGTTGGCCAAGATCCGTGCTAAGGCCCAGAAGGAGGTGGAGAAGCAGAAGCGCCAGAAGGAAAGGCTGAAGGAAATGAAGAGGAAGTCTATGGAGGGACAAGAGGCTGCTAAGAAGAGGGAGGTGGAGAAGCTGAAGCAGCTGACTCCCGAGGAGTTGAAGAGGCAAGCTGATGAGGAAACGAGGGCCCAGGCTTTAATGGAGAAGTTGGCGCTTGAGAAGGAGGAGGAGAGTGAGAGGAAGAAGGTGAGGCGGAGTGAGGACGGCTGGAGCGGAGCGACGACAGAAAGAACATACCACCTCTCTTCAAGAAAAGAACCTTCTGCTCGTCGCTCCGCTCCTCACCCTAACAACCTTCCGCTCCCCACCACACTCCTCACCATTGCAGACTCTAGTCAGGAAGATGGCCGCGGACCAGGGCGCCGAGTCCCTGTTCAGCGTGAAGGTGAAGGGGAAGAAGAGTAGCGGGGTGAAGAAGGCCACCAAGTTGGACAAGGTCAACAAGGAGAAGGAGGAGCTCGAGACTGAGCTGTTGGAGGCTAGGGTCGAGGCTGCAAGGTGAGATGGAGCGAAGCAACAGCAACATGCCGTCTGCCTATAAAACTAACACCATTACGCTCCTCATCGCTGCAGGTCGAGAAGGGAGATGGGCGCGTATAAGGGCCAGCTCGAGTGCCGTAATTTTACACTTCCCAACCCTGGAGGCGGGGCGAATCTCATCGAGGACGCCAGTTGCATCTTGGTGAGGGGACACATCTATGGGCTGATTGGCAGGAACGGTAAAGGCAAATCCACGATGCTGCGCGCTCTCGCCTCCCGCAGGGTCGGTAAAATTCCAAACAACGTTTCGGTCCACTACGTATCCCAGGACGTTCAGCTAACGGAGGAGATTAGGAACCTGACCCCCGCACAGTGCGTAGTCAGGGCTGACGTTGAGCGAACTATGCTCCTGGCGGAGGCCAAGGAAATGGAAGCAAAGGCCGACAGCGGGGACTACACGGCAGAGGACAGGGAGAGACACTCGAGATGCCTTGAACTCCTTGAACACATCAAGGCGGATTCTGCGGAACGCCGTGCGGAGGAGCTCATTGTCAACCTAGGTTTCAGCAAGGAGCTCAGGTGAGATTGGACGGGGACTGAGGGCCGAGCGAAGGCTGGAGCGAAGCGAGCTGCCTGGTGCCGTTCTGTTCAAAACACTAACCCCCCAATGCTCGTCGCTTCTCTCCTCACTTCGCTCCTTTCGCCCCGCTCTTCGCTCGCAGGAGCCGTAAGCTTAAGGATTTGAGCGGAGGATGGAGGGTAAGGACGATGCTCGCGGCCGCAATCTTTGCCAGGCCAGACCTTCTCCTCCTCGACGAGCCTACGAACCACCTCTCCATCAGGGCCGTTCTCTGGCTGTCAAGGGAGCTCGCCACCAACCCTGTTTGGAAGGAGCGCATCGTCGTTATTGTGTCTCACGACCGCGCCTTTTTGGACGAAGTTTGCAGCGACTGCCTCCACATCTCCGGGGCTGCTCGCAGGCTGACTCAAGCCAGGGGAAATTACACCACCTGGGCCAAGAGAAGGAACGAGGCCAGGGAGCTCTTCGAGAAGGAGTCAAAGCTCCGTGACGCGAAGCTGGCGAAGCTCAACGACATGGCAGACTGCGGCTTTCGCTACGGAGGGTCGGCAAATGCTATCGGTAAGAAGAAGCAGGCCGCCCTGCAGGGGGAGAAGCTCGCCGAGGAGGCCAAGGATAGGGCGGAGGAGGCCGCCGATCTGATGGAGGACAACGAACTTCCGCTGCTTCTCAAGAGCGGGGGCGAGCTTAGCGGCTTTGTAGTGAACCTCAAGAATGTGGGTTTCGGGTATCCAGGACAGCCCCTCCTCTTCCAAGGCTGCGAGTTTGGGATTACAAGCTCCAGCAGGATCGTGTTACTCGGTGAGAACGGCAACGGCAAGACCACTCTCGTCAAGCTCGTCCTAGGCGAACTCGAGCCAACAATGGGCCAGGTCGTTATCTCCCCCAAGGCAAGGGTCGCGCTCGTAAATCAGGTGAGATTGGACGAGGAGCGAAGGACGGCTGGAGCGAAGCGAAAGCAAACACATTATATAACATATCCACATAACTAACATCATCCCCTCGTCGCGTCGCTCCTTATCCCCTCGCTTCGCTCCTCACCCTCATCGCAGCACCACGCCGACCAAATCGACCTTAACCTGACCCCCTTGGAGTACATGCAGTCTCTTTTCAAGGCGAAGGAGGGGGTCAGCGGCTACGATCACCTCCAGAGTCTGAGAAGCCACCTCGCCAAGTGCGGAGTGACGAGCGGGGGTGATAACAAGAAGGAGGGGGAGGTAGTTCTCGAGATGCAAAACGTCCCTGCCGGCGCTCTCAGCGGAGGCCAAAGGAGCAGGGTCGCCATGGCTGCTGTTTCCTACGTCGAACCCCACTTGCTGGTACTCGACGAGCCAACGAACAACTTGGACTTGGAATCTGTCGCCGCCCTCGCCGAAAGTGTTAAATCTTTCGAGGGCGCTGTCATCTGTGTCAGTCATGACCAGCACTTTGTCGAGGCGATTAGCAACGAAGCGTGGGTCGTGGGAGGAAAAGAGAAGGTAGTAGAGAGAGTAGAGAGCTTTAGGTCATACAAGAATGCGCAGATGAGGGCGCTGGTGAAGGGAAGAGGGGGGGCGGAACAGGAAGAAGAGGAGGACGCGCCGATTGTCCCCATCGCTGCGCCTTCTCCTGTACCGGAACCAGTCGATGTCAAGGTGAGGCGGAGCGAGGAGCGAAGTGACGAGCTGATTACGTAACTATCGCAACAATTCTTATTCCTTATTGCAACCCTTTACGCGATTCGCTTCGCTCATCGCAGCCTAAACCGGCGCCTGCGAAGGATGAGGGGGGCGGAATCTCTATCAACTCGGCCACGGTCGCAAAGAAGATCGTCAAGAAGAAGCCGTTCAAGAAACCCAAGCAGATAAACCTCATGGCGATGGCAGGGAAGAAAACAAAGGCAAAGCCAAAGGTTCAGCCAAAGCAGCTAAACATGAAGACGGGAAGGTGGGAGCATTTGCTTTAGCGCGATGACAGCGGCATTTCTTGTACTATAGAGCCATCATTTCCTCCGAATTTCCTTTTATTTTCCCCAAATTATAAAAGGCTCTAACTTCTTCCCTAGATTTGCAAAGTCAACCATATTATAGCAGTACCAGACAACTATCCCCCGTCAACCCACAACCGTCAACCCATAATCAAGCCCAAGACAAGTAAATAACTATGAAATTGTCAGTAACATTGGCACTTCTGTCACTACTCCTGGATTCGTTCCCGATTGTTTCATAGGATGCATGTGATCCAGGACGTTATTGTGAAAGGAAAAATAGGATCAGATTAAATTATTGCGAGAATTTCCCGGAGAGATATTACTGTCCTAGTCAAGAAGATATAATATGGGAAACCCCATGTTGGGGCAAACCCGAAGATAGGGAAAAGGAAAATAATGCCCCTAAAGTCCCTTGCGTTGCGGGAAAATATAGTGTCGAAAGGAGGAAAACTTCTTCAAAATGTATCAATTGTCTACTGGGGAGTTGGAGTTCAAGCGGTTCTGGTAATTGTACTGTGTGTCCTGATGGGAAGGTGGTGAAGGAACCCTCGAACAGTCAGAACTCCCCCGCTACCTTCGATGGACTTTGCGAGGCAGGTGAATCAACACACAGCCCTTCGCCTTCAGACCACGATAATATGGACGACTGCGTTGTTAGCCCATCAGCATCATTCTCAAGCTCTCCTGGTTCAGCTTGTCAATTGTGCGATTGAGGGACATATTTGGCTGATGAAGGCTGCAGCGCGTCTTATCACGACTCTAAAGATGACTGCCTACCTTGTGGAATTGGCCCCAGTTTAATAACCGGTAGTTCATTATGTCAGACATGTATGCAAGGATATAGTCCAAACTATGATCGGACTGCTTGCGTATCGTGTCCGAAAGGCAAATACGGGTCGCAAGACGAGGAGATCTGCACCAGTTGTCCACTCGGATTTATATCGCTGAAAGATGGTAAGGTAAAATGCGATCGATGTGACGAAGACGAGTTTGCCAACAAAGAAGGGAACCGATGTGATCAATGTCTTGGCACCGAATATCTTTCCCGCAAAACGCAACAATGCCAAAAATTCGCCATCAACGAAATTATTTCGAGATGCTTTGAATTCACTGCCGCCATCACCTCTTTGCTGTTTGTGGTAGGGTTTCTCTTGCGTGCATCTTCTCGTGTGACAATGCTCCAGGCAAAGGTTTATTCTTCTGTTTTTCATATAGACCACCTTACAGCTTTCAGTTGCCCAGAATCGCCGGAGATTACGCTCGCCGTACCATCCACGATACCGACTTTTCTCGACGTAGCCTGCCTCTCCTCCTATTTCTTGTCAGGAAATTACAATTATCTTCATGGCTTCTATTTTATCATCATCTCCATGCCGTGTATCATGCATTGTTGTTCTCGAATAGCAAAGAAGCACGGAGTTCGCAGTCTCCGAAAAAATTAACTAAACACCCTACGTGTCTATCGCTTCTCAATGTGGTACGGACCATGCCTCGAGACATCTGTAAAGATGTTCAAGGTACGTTGGACTAATACAAAGCAAATATGCGGAGCTTAACGGAGCCCCTAAGGAGTCACCATTCGCCAAAGCTAAACCTTTTGCTTCTCCCCCCACAGGGCGTAGTCCCAGGAAAGTTCGACGAGTATTTTTAGAAGTGGACGAGACTGTCAGTTACAACACCGGCTGGTGGAATTTTAGCGCTTCTATCACCAGCCTAACCTTTTTTCGTCGGAGTACTCCTGCCGTTGTATGTTGGCCTCGAAATCGAGAAGATCAAGAAGAAAAATCGCCTTAATGTAGAGTCTCAATTCTTTGGTCTTTTTGAATACTATAAGAAACGATGTGTATCCTTTGAGGTCGTAGTTTTCTTTAGGTGAGAAGAAGAGAGTAGACTCGGCGATGATCGAGCTACTGCGCGCCGTAATTTCTCATTTCCATCCACTATGCTCATCGCAGACGCCTTCTCCTCATTTCCTTTATCGCCCTTCCTTCTGAGCGGGATAAAAATCTGCAACATCATTGTCAACGCACTCTACTTAATACAATTTGAGATGACGAACCCAATGACGATCTTTAACATCAAACCTTTTGGAGACAAAGGAAAGGAAGTCAATCTGTTTCACATCCTTGAGCGGACTTGCACGCGGGCCTTATCTCTGGGAATCTTATTGCCATTATCAGCGGGGTAGTCCTAGAGATGATGTCCGAGGGATTTGGATACTTTGTTTGGATTGGCAATATCTGCCTTTGCATGTGCCTGACGTTATTCATCTCAAAGCATGCTAAGAAAAAATATAACAAGGCAACGCTTCAAATGACAACCCTCTCGGCAGCGGATAGTTACGAGGATATAATGCTATCACTACACGATATACTAAACGAAAAAGAGGTCGTCATTTCCCAGCTCAAAACCACCAAGAATCAACGAAAGAGACAAGATCTAGACGAAGAGCTTCCTTTGATCGAAAGTCGTTTATTGCTTGAAATTCGAAAGAGGCTACAAGGCGTGGAAAACGGTTGAAGTTATGCTTGGAGCGCATTTCATGGCAAGATCTAGAAATTAACGCTGTAGAAGAGCTTATGATTAAGTCGAAAGCGGATGCCAAATTGATCAAAGGCATCCATGAAGTCTCAAGAAAAATAACGGTGACGAAGGGGGTGGTCGTTACCAACCCACTGTCTAGGGTTTTCAGTTTGAGAACTACTGGCGAGTCTTGCAATGGGGTGGAATCCAGGAACATTGCACAACAACATGATCTGTTCCTAGAGGCCATTGTAGTAGATCGACTGTTTTATACCGCTATTCTCCACACCATAGTTTCTGCTAATCATAGCACCTTAATCACGCCTGAAACCCAATCCCTCGAACAAGGAACTGACGCGATCGACAAGCACATAGGCGAAACTTATACACAAGATGACAATGTCGCCTGTGAACACGAGGCTAAGAGCGATGACAAACAAGATAATGGGACTGATACTAAAGCAGATGTCAAAATCAACAACAGCCTAGCCATAAGTCCGATGTCGCCTTACCAGTTGGCAATTTTCTATCTCGAAATCGTAGAGGCAACAGGTTTTTCCTGGAAGAACCCGCATATTCTTTGTGAAGAAGCGCAAGGCATTATTCAAATTCTTGATCAGGAACTTGCTCCTATCACAACATGCATGGACATTTCCAAGAAAAAAGGTCTTGAGAGACATTTCAAGTTTCTCCAACTTCAAGGAACCACGACCGGCTCAAAGCAAGGCGCTGAGCGCGACGATAAAGACAACCTCACAATAGATAAAGGTGCGAGAATCGCTAGAGGGTTTCTCCACATGGCTCAATTGCATGACGATTATTTACATTTCAAAGATCTTGAGTTCATGGTTGACAGGCAAGACGGTATAATATAATGCAATCGATTATTTTCTTAGGAGAAAGAATTGCTTGTTACTCCATAGGTGGCTCCGGACCGTAAACCTTGACGAGCGCCTCAAACAATTCCTTCTCCTTCCCAATCTTTTTCTTCATGACATCTTCGACGCCGTCACTGAGTTTCATTCGCGCCTTCTCCTTAAGTTTTTCTTCGCTATTCTCGTCGTTCGCGTAGAACGTGTAGAAATTGACAATCCGCTTCCTCAGCATTTCAAGCTCCTCATCGGTTGCGTTCGCTGCCCTCTTTATTTTCCTCTTCTCCTTCTTCTCCGCCCTAGGAGTCTCCACCTCCACCGTCGCTTGAGGCGTCGGATCGTCCGACGCTCCCTTTTCCTCCGACCCCTTGTCCTCGACACTCTCTTCCCCCTTCTCCTCTCCTGTCTTTTCCTCCGTTCGGTCTTGGAAGAGGACCTTGGGTTCGCTGCTCCCTTCCCCTCCTCCCATCTGCTTCAGCTGGTTCCTCAAGGATTGTATTTCCTTTACCATTTTCTCCTCTGCGATGAGCAGCGAGGAGCGAAGCGACGAGTGGGGGAGGTTAGTTTATCGCATAGAGAAGTATTAGGTAGCTCGCTACGTCCGCTAACCTCTTGGGCTCATGGGGGGTTCGTCCTCTCCTCCCTCCTCCCCATCATCTCCCGTGATTCCCATCTCCTTGAGGATTGTGTCCTCGTTATCTGTGTCATATTCTTCTCCCACGATCCATTCAACCGCCTCGACGATGCTGTCAGCGATCAAAGTAGGAACGATTTTCTTGTTCTCCTCATCCTTCTTTAGGAACTTCCCCGTCCTCACGAGGATGGTGTCCATCCCAACCTCCTTGGCGCCCTTGATGTCCCCGACGATGTCATCTCCGACCATGACGCACTCCCCGGGCTCACAGCCTAGCTCCTCGAGCGCCGCTGAATAGAAAGAAGAAGAGGGCTTGCCAACGACGTGGGCCTTCTTGCCGGTGGCCTCCTCAAGGGCAGAGACAAACGGGCCAGGTCCGAGGCTGAGGCTACCGTCGCCATCCCTGAAGTACTGCGATGGGGAATGCGAGCGAGGACCAAAGCGACGAGTGGAAGGTTGTTAGATATGTAGGACGGCGGTATAATGCTTTGCTGTCGCTTCGTTCTAGCCTCCCGCCCTTCGCTCCTCGTCCAATCACACAAACACACACACACATACACACCTTACTCTTGTGAATTGCAACGAGTTCGGTTTCCTCCTTCATCAGTACCCTGAAAGCGTCGTTCATCTTATCATACCCAAGCTTGCTTGGAGCAAGGCCAACCAGGACTGCGCCTCGCCCTGCTAAGTCAGACATATCTCCACCGTCTACAGCGGAGAGATCCTCCATCACTATGTCCTCGGTCAAACAGAAAGCCTAGTTGGAAGAAGGTGTTGGCGGACGTTCACAACAATGAGAGACAAAGCAGCGACATTCTCACCTTCAAATTCTTGTCCATGAGATGATTTCTAGCCGCAATGACGCTTGTTATCACCTCCTCCTCCCCTATACAGGCCTCATCAAAGCCGATACCCCTCAGTTGCTCGAGAAGTCTTCCTCTACTGGTCTTGGAGGTGTTTGTTAAATACCGGATGTTTACATTGCAAGACTTCAGGAGTGATAGAGCAGCCCTAGCTCCAGGAATAGGACTTGAACCAACGTGGACAGTACCGGAAAGGTCACAAAGAGCATATTTATATTTTTTATCGCGCATCCTCACAAAAAAGGAGAAAATGAAATATGTAACCAAAACAACAGACTCAACTAACAGAATGGCTGAGCGACGCGGTAAGAAGGTTGAGATTGAACAAGAATAATGTCGACGAGGTCAACGAAATAGTACCAGGAAATGCAAAGGTACCTCCTAAACTTGGCAAGGAGAACTTGTCCAGACAAAAGGGGACGATGACTCTGGTAGGCAGAGAGTCAGATGTATTGATCGAGTTCGTTAATGGTGCGCCAGTGGTAGGGAACGAACCCACGTGCGAAGGCATCGAGCGTGGCTATATACCTGCCTAGTGCCGCTGCCTACCTCCTTGCCTAACTCCCCTTACTCGTCGCTTCGCTCATCGCAGAGCTAACAAAATTGAAACTCACATCCGGGAAGCTACCAACGTGCAAGAATTTCTTGGACTGCTTCACCAGGAAGGACATTGTTAAGATGTGGCAGGGAGGATGCTCTACTTACTGAAAGTGGAAATGCATGAAGAGGACGCCGTCAAGCGTCTATTCGAGAACTACAGAGATATGGCGGAGCTGAGGGACAAGTTCCCGAAATTCAAGATAATGCCTGAGAATTTGTGCCGCAGGATCCTTGCAGACAAGCAGAAGTGAGCGAAGATCAAGTTGTTAGCTGCGGCGGCACTTTCCATGATCTACATGTTCACAGATATATTGATGGTGTTCGAGTTCATGCGGGAGGAGAAGACGGGCTTCGCACACATTATGATGGGCGGCAGCATCTTTGTAAACCTTGGAATTCAGTTGATTGTCGTGATCATGCAAAACTTTAAGCTTGGTTGGAGGAAGGTACTTAAGGATGTGCTGATTGTCTTGACCTGCATAAAGCCTGGCGTCCATGCGTGGACGGTTGCGAGTGAAACAGAGATCGTGGAGGACCAATTGTTTGATGCTAAGCATGAGATGACTTTCACGAATTGTGCTGAGCTGTTCGCAGAGGCCATCTCCGGAACGGTCGTGGAGATGGCCGCGATTATGAGTAAGTGCTCCGAAACTTCCGCAAACGCTGCATTCAGCTTTGCTTGCTGCGTCTTGACTGCTGCATTCACCTCGTCAAAGATCAGTCATGATTTGGACACGGGCAAAAAGCAAAGGAAGAAAAAGCCATGGTTTTACGGTTACGTTCCATATTAGACATAGGGGAAGTCTCTTGTGTTTTCCTCCCTCTACTTTCTTCGGCATTCAACCTTCTCACTCGCTCAATGACCTGCGTCCTGCTGCAATTGAAAGGGGCGATGACGCTAGTGGCGCAGGTACTCGGCGGCGACCTAGTTCTCTTCTTCGTCGTGAAGGCGCTGAGGAGAGACCTGCGGTATTGGATGCCAGTTTACGGGGTTGGTGCAGGAGTCAGCACTTTCTTGATATGTCTCATCACGAAAGTAGTCGGAGATTGGACTGCTGTTGTCCAAACTCGATCTTCAGTAGATGTTGGCGGAGTATACTTTACTTTCGGTTTATTGATTACCGCCTTAGTTGGGATTATTGCTGCTGCAGGGTACAAGAAGGTTGAGGGAGAGGAGGGAACGCTAACGAAGGAGACTGTCATAAAGGCAATGGCAACATGCTGCGTCGGTATGACGATCTCGTTCGTCGCGCTCCTCTGCTCGATGAATAAGACTTATGTGCACACGTTCCTCAGCACAGAGACAGGAAACAAATCAGTTTAAAGACAATTTACTGACAACGAGGATGACGAGACTAAGTTTAGAATCTTGGAATCCAAAAATAAACAAATGGCAGAAGGCGATCGGGGCTGAGGTGAAAAATTGGGTCAACGTCAACATCCCAATCTGGTTGGAGGAGCACCCGGATTGGTTCAATGCCCATGCCATGTCACTCATACCCGAAGACTTCATCGACGACCCTTCCCTCCTCGCGCGCGTTAGGACTCGTAACGTAACTCAAATTATAAAGGCACGGCAAACCCTCCTTGGGGGTGCCCGAGCAACTATCTTCCCTCCCTCCCTCGCGAAACCCACCAAACGGGCAGACGTAATAGCCGGAGATATAGAAGCAGGAATACCCAGTGAATGATATTTTAGCAGGGGAGTTACATAGGTATGATAAAAGACGCTTGCCCTATTATTATTCTAAAGAAATCTTTCGTTTAATTTGCCGATTTCAGGAGCTCCTCGACTTCTCCCAACTTCGCACGAACGCTTGTATCTCCTATTTCGTCCAAGGGGGGGATTTTCCCCTGCATGATGCCGCCTTTCCCTCCTCCGCGACCACCAAGGAGGGAGGCTACTTGCTTTCCGACAGCATCAACAGCACTGCCCTGCAGGTAGAATGTAATACCGGGCTCCCCGCCTCCACTGAGGAGAAAAACGGTGGAATTTGGCGCCTTAGAGATAATTGCAGTAGCAAGTTTCTTGTAGACGTCCTTGTCAACAACATTAGGGCCAAGGTCATCGACCGCAACGGAATTCTCAACGGCGGAAGTAGCCAGGGCGGTAGCCTTGAGGCCAATGAGCTGATCCCAAAGAGAGGAAATTGTCTTCTCGTTCTTTGTCTTCTCTGCGGCGAGGTTCTGGACCCGAACAACCTGGTCTTCCAAGTGGGGCGTAGAGACAACCGAAGCGATGGAGGTCTGGTGAAGGAGCGAATTGGCAATAAAGTCCATGGTGCGTCTTCCAGATACGAAGGAAATGCGGGCAGTGTTCTTCCCAACCTTTACAATCTTGAGAACCTTGACGGCAGTGAGGTGGGAGAGGGAGGAGACGTGGGTTCCACAGCACGTGGACTTATCGATCTGGTTAATGTCGACGACGCGAATGTCTCCGCTGAAGCCCTTGGGAAGCAGGCGGGATCTGATATAAGGGCGAGGGCGAGGAGCGAGAAGTTGTTAGTTATGTAGGAAGGCGGTATGTGCGAGGAGCGAAGCGAGCGCAAGTTAAAAGAGCTCTTCTTGAATAGCCTAATCGATATGCTGTTGTCACTCCGCTTGAAGATGCCGTTATTATGTAGAAAGGCGGTATAATGCTTTTGCTGCGGCCTCACCTCACTGTGTTCTTGTACTCGTCAGATGAGACATCAAGCCAGGAGGGTGCAACCTTACGGTTGTGGAAGATGTGGTCGTTAACAGATTGTTCGACGTTCGAAAAAGGATAGGAGGATAGGACGGAGTCTAGGTCTCCAAAGCTGTCGTTTTTACACTCGCCCAACTTGAAGTCCACAGTGCAGGGCTCCGTGGAACCGTAAAGATTCCAAGAGTGGGTATCGAGGTTGAATTTATCGAGTGCTAGGGCGGAGATCACTGCAGCGGCGAGCGACGAGTAAAGGAGGCGGTGTTAGTTAAGTGGATATGTGGGGTTTGAGGAGCGAAGGTCGGGAGGCTGGGCGGAGAGCTGTCCAGTGCCTGAAAGGTTCTTCTCTTCGTTCCTCGCCCGGCTATTCAAGAAGAACTCTTTCTCGCGCTCGCTTCGATCGCGCCCTTCCGCTCCTCGCTTCGCTCCAGCCTGCCTCACCGTGCTGAGCAGTATGCTGCTGCATGTGGTCCAGCCTGCGTTCCCAGTCCACATTCATAGTGCAAGGGAGATTGAGGAGCGCGGAAAGGTCGGGAATCTCATCCTTCGTATGACAGGACAACACACAGATGCCTCTCACGTTGGACGCATTACAAACGGCAAAGTTCACCTCGAGGGAAGGTACAATAAGGGTTCCAAAGTCCGCAGGCTGACCTGCAATGAACGAAGAGGATAAGAGGAACGAGCGGTGGCGAGGGATGAGCAGAGAGCTGGATCGAAGCGACAGCTAGAGCTAGAGCTAGCACATTTTCCCGCGCTCGCTTCCCTCACCCCCTTCAACTCATCGCTTCTCTCCTTACTTATCCTCACCTCCTCCCATTGGAAAGATAACGGAGTCTTTGCATGTAACAAGGTAGCAAATACCGCGTTCTTCCTTGGATTCAGCCTTCTTCTTCTTCTTTTCCCTTTTCGATGCCTGCTCAGGCTTAACTTGTACAACACCCAACAGGACGGTATCGAGTGTCTTTATGTACGAGTCATGCTGTGCTAGAAGATTGCCACATTTTGTTGTACTGCTATCGGAGAAGGTAGAGGATATGTGATGAGAGGCTTCGGCAAGTGGGAGGTGGGAGGGAGCAAGGAGGGCTGACATCAGCAATCGAGCGGTTTTTGCATTATGTGGGGATGGAAATAGAGCGCAAAGAATTTTTGTCGGAGCGATGTCATGTCGTTTTTAATTACTTTCCTTCCACTTGTACGTCCTGTATCCGAGCCACTCTCCGCCGTCCATAATTTTGGGTATCCTCAGGATTCGTTCAATCCCAGTTTTATCCTTGTCCAAGAAAGGCACCTCGATGGCGACCCTCCACTCCCCCCCCCGCCTCGCTTTCATGATGATATCAACCTCCTTTTCCCCCTCCATCGCAACGACGTAATCGCACTCAGATATATCACTGTACCTCTGCGATGAGCAAGGGGTTGCGAGCGAAGTGAGGGAGAGAGATGTTAGGTATTTTGGTCAGCAGTTTGCTTCTGTAGCCTCGCCCCAGCCGCCCTTCACTCCATTTGCCCCCTGTCCATTTTCACCTCCATCTCCTCCCTGTTCATATCATTGAATGCCTGCCTTGGCACTCCCCTGCTTCCCTCAGCCGTGAAAGGCTGCGGTAGCTGCCCCCCGAAGCCGCTCCTCAAGAATCCGAGCCCCCCCCCCCCCCCCCCTAAACACAACCCCAGGGATCCTCTACCATCCCCACCCCCGACACACACATCGCCCCCCGGAGCA
>Ga0115006_10001322_pt1 | contig 15239 bp, 8 predicted proteins | sample ArcOceMetagenome_3_FD_88943 | JGI IMG/M metagenome (GOLD analysis project Ga0115006, IMG submission 88943) | Marine eukaryotic phytoplankton communities from Arctic Ocean - Arctic Ocean- Svalbard ARC20M Metagenome | ecosystem: Environmental > Aquatic > Marine > Oceanic | place: Arctic Ocean...
CCAATCAGCTTCCCTCTTCATTATAAAACCCCTTTTGTCAGCCAATCATCTATCTATCCTCTGTTTCACTACAGGCTGTAGTCAAAAGAGCTGTTGTATGTTTTTGATGGCGACCTGCGTATGATTTGGGGCCGCCCTGTACTGTAAAAAAAGGAGCAAAATGCCACTTTTGTAATGTATTGTTGAGTACAAACTGAGGAAGAAAGTAAAATAGTAACGGGGAAAAAAGCAAAATGTTTCGTTTTAGCACTAACGGGGAGAACCTTCAAAATATTTTCCTGGCTGGCTTTGGCTTTTGCTCCACAGTTACGTTTACTTCCTCAGCTTCACAGTTCGATTCCTCATCTTCACAGTTCGCTTCCTCGGGCTGTTGCTCCACAGTTACGTCATTCAGTTCGTTCCTCTCCACGGTTACGTTCCTCTCCACGGTTACTCATTTCTTCAGCTGTCTTCGTTTTCTTTCTTCTGCACAGTTGGGGAAAGTGGGGCACCAACTATGTTCGAAAGATGGTCCCTTCCATTTTGACCGCTTCGGGACCTCTAACGAGCCGGCCGAGTCGTTGCCGTGTCCCAGACGTTCCAGCTTCATCACACCCTTGCTGTTGTTGCAGTCACTTACCAATGTGAGCTCTCTCTGCTTTGCGCAATTTGGTTTTGCCCTGGGAGTGCGGGACAGTATTTCTTGTTTCAGGAGGCCCCCATGTCCCTTCCCCACTCTATATGGGCCGTTCCAGCCTTTCCCCTGCCCTCACTGTTTCACTCGTCGACCCCACGTGGTCCTTTGCTGGTGCAGGTACCTTCGAAGGTGACCCCTTTTTGCCAGCTGAAGCTACAATGGGTCGGGTGGGTTCGGCCAAATGTATAAAATGTCATCAGGTCTTTTCCGGTTCTTCCGCCCTGGAGCGCCATCGACCAGCATGCGGAAAACCAGGGCATGCGGGAAACCAGGGGCCGCTCTCCCGAACGTGTTCGACCTGTAGCAAGGAGTTTATTTCGAAAAGGGACCTGCATCGCCACCAGAAATCAAGAAAGGGCTGCGGCAAAGGATCTTCTTCACGAACTTGTTCACGATGCCACAAGCTTTTCCGTTATGCCGCACACCTTACTCGACACCAGCAATCCAAAAAGGACTGTGTTGTGCATGCCAAACGACGTGGGGAAGGGCTTGTCGCGACGCCCGCTAAGCGACCACAACCCTTTGTCTGTATACCATCTAAAAGTGGGGAGGAGCGGGGGAGACGCAAGAACTCATTTGATGTGTCCTTGGAGCGGTCCTCGGCATCTTCCGTTACCTCAGAACATTGTTTGCCCACCTCATCTACATCGTCCACATCGTCCACCTCGTCCACCTTTATGGCCTGTGAGTCGCCAGAGATTCCAGAACAATGTACCTCCATGTTGTCCGAGACCAAGTTGGACCTGTCTGTCGATGTAGGGGGCGTTGCTGGTGGTGCTTTAGGGGGTCGTGGTCGGGAAGAGGGGGAAGTGGTCGTGTGTTTGAGCGGAGAAGCCTCCCAAGATCGGCGTTCTGGAAGGGTACGGAAACGCTCCCAGAGGTCGGATCACGGTTCCCATGAAGCTGGGTCGGCCACGACCACTGCCTCCTCAGGAGCAGCGCTCCCTGAAGATATGTCTGAGAGTGCAACGAATGCCTCAACCCTAAAGGACGTGTTAAAATCCAAGCTTCTGGTGTACGCTGCGGCTGCGCGGAAGGAAGGGTGCAGGGGGTTTCACGAGAAGAGCGGGTTGGAGGCAGAGAACGACCCTGGGTATGCCTGGTTGCACCGCGTTCTGCTCCCTGCGTATCTCACAGATCTCAAAGATTCCTCTGTGACTAGTTTGGATGTCGGTGTTCAGCGTCAGTTGTGTGCCGAGTGGCGTGCCTACTACCCTCCGTGGAGTCTACGGACAATCTTGGGCCGCCCGCGGCTAGACGAGCTCGCGGATGTCGCACGGAAGAACGGGTGGAGGGGGTTCCGTCAGAGACACCGGGCCTGTGAGGAGAACGACCCTGGTTTTGACTGGGTTCTAAGCACTGTGCTCCCTGAATACGTGCAAAAAGTGGGTGTGGATACACTGGATGCTGGCGTCCGGCGACGGCTGCTCACTCAGTGGCGCACCTACTTCCCCATTTCCTGTATACGTTCTCTCGGTGACGTCATGGGCTACGACGCTCTCGATGCTCACCTTGACAAGTGGTGGTGTCTCTCTGCCCTCACCAAGTCGTCAGACATCTTGAGCACGCTTGGCGTGGGCAACGGCCAGAACGCTTTGGATGAAGACCAGATCGGTAATCCAGTGCATAGTGAATCGTTTCCCGTTTTGGTGACGCCCCGTGAGCTGCATACGAAACGGCGCGCAGTAGCCTGTGTTGGACTCGTGTCGGGTCGCAAAGTACTTCTTCCGTCTGGCCGCCGTTATAATATCCCATCCGCCGCGTCGCTCTGTGACTATATGGTGGTGCGGTGGGATAACGCCGACGCAAGTGGGGACTCTGTGGAGCGATGGAGACCAGACGGCGCCGTAGCGGGTGGGTCCATAGAAAAGACCTCCTTTGATTCGATGCGAGAATCCTACATAGCCAAGACGTTCTTCTCCAAGGTCGTGCTGTCGGCGTACAAGACGGCCTTGACGACCAGTTCGAGCACCGGCGAAGTGGCGCTTAATTATCGTGTCCGTCGAACCCTGGGTGATCAGTGGAACAAAGTTGTTGACCAGGCGCGTTTGTATCCCACGTCCGGGTCCTGTAGCTTGGTTTCTGTCGTTGGTCGCGACGTTTTGGAGAAATTGTGTGCTGATGTTGGTGATCCAAGTGGCCACGACGAGGAAGAGGGTATCAGGCGTGCCTGCGCCGCTTACAAGAACGCGGATTCTCGTCAGGTGTCTGTGTTATCTGTACACTGCCGTCGGCGTCTTAAACTTCAGTGGTTGCAATTTGTGCAAGGTCCAGGACTTGCCCGCGGGTCAGATTCGTTAGCCTCGGTGGTGGGTGCCACTTTGTTGGACAACTTCCGTGGCGCCGTCGCCAGCGAGGTCGCTTGTGGTCACCCGGATGCCCCTGCGTTGATATTCGACCAGCATGTCCTGGCTGCTTACACGTTGCAAAGACCTATTACTGGGCCAAATGACGATAAGGTGAGAGCACTCCTGCGGGTGCAGTGGCTGCGATTCTTGAAAGGCAGTAAGTGGATAAATGCCGACCGCGACTACCGCTCTAAAGCGCAGGCAGCTGAAACGTTCCAGCGCCGCGCCGATATTGCGGGGGGTCCGTTGTGGTCCGAGTTGGAGGCTGGGGTAGGCGCGTTTGCGCCTATTCCCGCTCCGCTAACGCCTTGTGCCGAAGAACAGATGGTTCGGCAGTACGCAATTGCTTGTTCCCAGAAGGCGTGGAAACAACACCCATGCTTTTATTGTCGGCGATTTCTCTTTCCTGGTGCGATGGCGTGCGAAATGCCTACGGGGGGCAAGGTGGACGAAGCGGTTGGTGCGTGGGGCTCTGCGGCCGGCGTGGTTGATAGAAACACGCGTCCGCTTCGAACGACAACCGTATCTAAGCTTCGTGCCATGTGCGAGGGGCAGTCTGCGATTCAAGGTGGTAAGTGGGCAAGCATACCTGCGCTTGACGGGGTTACCCTGTGGGAGCTCCTAAAGGTACCACCGTTTGCCTCTCACGAGTATCGATCGGTCGTCTCTGTTGCAGTCAATGATGTTTGCGGCGGTGGGGACGGGGTGGGGGAAGAGAGCGATTGTGCTGGCAGTGGGATCGGTGAGCCTGGGTCGGGCCGGCTTGGACTCTGGGCTATTCTGGACGACGTGGGAAGCACGTGCCATCCGTTACGTGAATATCGTGTTCAGCGTATTGAAGACCTCAAGCGCTGCGTGCCCGGAGACCGTGGCTGCACTTGCGACGGTCCCGAGACTGGGCCCCCTGTCGGCGCAATAACACAGCTTTCGGCGTGCTGCAGTTTTCAGCTCGTCGGAGACGAGATTGTTGTGGCTCGGGGGCGTATCACTCATCTCACTCCTTTAGAGCTCGGAGAGCGCCTGGTCGCCGAGGTCGTCGGGTCTGGCGAGTCGTTCGCCGAGGAAATGTTTGTTGATTTTGACCTATTGGTGGCCCGTCTCTTCCGATTACTTCGGGGGGTGGCAGGCGTTGGATTTGGTTCGTGTGAGGCCGCAGAGGAGCGTGGTATAGGCGTGTTTGTTGAAACTGCCAGGCGAAGGTATACCGCGTTAAGTGTTGACGGCTATTCTGTTGCGGCCGTTAAGGCGGCGATGCTCTATGCTGCTGACACCGCGCTTGTTGAGCTGGACCAATCTTTCTCCCGCTCTTCCTTCGAGTCTTTTTGTGGTGTGCAAGGCACTCCGCTTGCCGTTGTACAGGATGCGGACGGGAAGCGGGTGCGGTGGGGGTCGCCCATGCACGCTTTGTACGATCAGCCGTTCTATTTTTGCGACGAGTGTGACAAGACGCTGCATCAGCCACCGAGGAGGCTCCCGTGCCACGCCCTTGCGAACAATAATAATTTTGGGTGGCACTACCTCGAATCTGATTGCTGGGGAGTCTGGGGGGTGGAGCATGTTCGGTTTCGGGAAGATTACCTGCTGCCTGCGTTGTCAATGGTTGACGAAATGTTGCTTGGTGTCACCCGGCCACCCTACATGTCGATTATAAAACTTCAGTGTAAGAAGGGGCGCGGTTCTCATCGGCATGTTTCGGGGAACGTGGTCAGTTACTACCAACGTTCCGTGGCGGATCAGGTTGATCGCCCGCGTCTCTGTCTTGAAGACGTCAAAGACTTGCTTATTGTAATGTTTGTTGGTTCCTCGACAGAGCAGGCCGATGTCCTGCGGCAGGTGAGACAGATGCGGCTGAAAGGAACCAAGTTGGCTCACACGTCCAGGTCCCGTCTCCGGCGGTGGGTTGAACATTTTGATAGATGGGGGGTGAGGTTGTTTACAGATGGGTTTTTCGGACCCGCGTCCCCCCCGGCTCTGCCACCAGCCACGGCAGCAACGGCCCGTCGTGCGGAGGTGGAGCGCTGGTTAGCGGGAATGCCGGCGACTGACAGCCCGCCACCCGGGGTCTTTGAGGGCGGCGTCGTCATGGACGACCTTTCTGTACAGGAGATGGTGCGGCACGACACTGCTGATCAAGTGACCACCCGAACGGAGGGTGTAGACGGTGTTGGGTGTTGTGTTCCCGAAAGTTCTGGCGGTGGAGGGGCTGGCGCCGGCTGTCAACCCAGTGGGTCGACTTTTACAGGAGCCCCAAGCTCCTCTGGTTTTGAAGTTGGGGATAAAGTTCTTGTCGTGGATAAAAATGGGTCACTTGGCGGCGAAGACGTGTATCCGGGCGTGGTTATACCCCTAGGATCCTCCAGCTTGTCGCCTGGGTCCTCGCACTGGTCTGAAAGCGTTGGTGGTTTGGTGTACGATGTTCAATTTCTCGGTGGTTACTGCCGCCGCGTTGCCTCGACCCTGCTTCGCCCACCGCCTGACGGAGTTGTTACGATAGAGGCGACGGGAGCTGCCACGGGTGCGGATCCAGCTGTGTCGGATGGGGCAGTTATTGACGAGCTTCTTGGTCGATGCCGCCAGACTCACCACGGGCAAGGGGGCGAGCAACGCCGTGATCCACGCGAAGCGAGGCAAGACGGGGCTTCTATCGAAATATGTGATAGTGGTCAGGATATACTCGTCAAACCAAGATCAGGGTTGTTTGTGTCCGACTTTTCGAATCCAGACGCGGATCACGGGATGTTCGTTGGTTGCTACCCGTTTGCGCGCGGGGGTCCCGGGGCGTATCCGATGAGGCCTGTGGATCCTGAAGCCGTTGATCCGCTTGCGCCGGGTTACAATATTTCCGGCGTTGGCGGCGCTGGCGTATCTAGCGATCCTGGGATAGAGGAAGCTTCCCGAACCCGCGACGAGTATAACCGCGCCTTGCTGGCGTATGAAATTACGAAAGGGCGTCTTAGACGCCCTACCGCTTTTGGTTTTAACCGCCACACCTTCTGGTGTCTTCACCTAGCGGGGTTTCATTTCGCCCGGCATCCACGCTTTTTGACCCACCAAACACTTAGGTTCGTTTTAACGTTGATTTGTTGTTCCCCCTGTGTGGGTCGCTGTGTGGTAGTGTGGGTGGTAGGGCGCTCTTGGCTGTTTGCTTGGTTGGGGTTGTTGCCAACTCGTTTTGGGGTTTCTGCTTTGGGGTTGTATCTTAGCCGGTCGTTGCTGTTGGTGCGCCTGGTTGCTATCCCCGTGTTGTCTGTTGTCTTTCTAGGCGGCAAAAAAACGAAAAGCTGGCGGTTACAGCCCGGTTGCGAGACACGCCCAAACTAGATTCGTTGCGGGGGTTTGACTTTGACCGCGTTTTTGGGCAGATACGAACAAATAGGGAAGCAAAAAGTGCTGCATGTACAGGGTATGGTGGGCCTACGTCTATTGGGGGAGCTGCCAGCTCGGCCGGGGGAGATCCAGAACTCAAGAAGGCTGCGAATGCCTTATCCCGGCAGGTAATGTCTGTTGGACGCGCTCAGCTGGGGTCGGCGGCGCAGAGAGCGTCGTTACGCGGGGACGCCATCGGTCTGGCCGCTAACCTTAATCTGTTTGAAATATTCTTCACTGCGAGCCCGTCAGATACTACAACCATGCGTGTTCAAATGGTGCATAGGGCACAGGAGGTCGATATTACGGCGCTGGGTTTTGGTATCCCGCGGTCGTACCCAGATTATGCGGATAGAAGCAATCACGTAACTCAAGACCCCTTTGCCGCTGCGAGGTGGTTCCAGCGGGAGATTGAGAATTTCTTCCGGGCCTTCATTCGAGTGGATTTATCTGTGTCAACTGTCTCCGGTGATGTGAGCTCGACGGGGCTGACCGGGGAGCAGGGTATATTTGGGATTGTAACGGGGCACGCCGGGTCTGCGGAGGCAAGCGGGAAAGGGTCGAATCACGGGCATTGGTGTATCGCTTCCTATGGGTGTGGGCCTAACAGGCTAGAAGAACAGCTTCGAGACAAAGGATTGCGCCCTTGCCTCCTTGCGTACAAAGAGAGCGTTGTATCACAGCGGGCTCCCTTGCTTTCTACCGTGGATGCCGCAGGCGATCGTCCCGTTGCTTCCACTCCAGAGTATAGACGCGCCTGCTTGGCGGCGTGTATGGGGTCGGGTGCCGAGTTATGTCGCTTGGCTGCGCAATCCGCCGCTGGTGAAGTGGGTGTTGCGTGCCCCGGCGCCGTGAGGTCGGCGGCGGTCGCGTCTGCGAGAGGTTCGGGCGGTGTGGGGATGGAAGACCACGGGGTGGACAATAGCGAGGCGCCTGAGGCGTGCGCGGTTGGAAGCGGCGCCGCGTCCTCGGACGATCTTTATCTTTATGGGCCCGGTTGCTCGGCGACCCCCGTGTTTGCAGGTACGTCTTCCACTTGCGACGATGATGCTGCTGCGTTAGAGTATTTATCCAAGATTCGCTTCGGCGTGTCGATGATACCGAGTCCAGACCCAGACAAATGCTGGGCCACGCCCCGGGGGGTTCCTGCTGTTGCCGTGGGCTCTGTCGTATGGTTCAAAGAAGATCACGAACGCCGTGACATGAGACTGGGGGTGGTCGATGCCTTGGAAGACGGATCTGCTTTCTTCGCGGTGCGTCCTGGGGTCCCCCCTGGGTCTTCCTGTGGTACAAGGGTATCGCGCGTGGCTTGCGATCTGGTGCGCCCTGCTCCGGTTGTTGGAAGTGCCGTGTGGAAGGACTGTTTTGAACGAAATGAGCGGTCCCATGGGATTCTGCTACAAGCCCTGTTGGTGGTGCCAGGCTGCTTATCTGGTGCCGTATGGCATGAGGTGATGTGTGTGCGGGCGGAGACGGGGGTTGGTGGCTTATCGTCCGCGGACTGTGACGACGCGGGGTCTTTGGTGGTGGCGTTCGTCGAGTATGTTCAACTAGAAAGGCTGCGTGTCCGCGAACTGAGCGGTGCTCTTAAAGAGTTTACTTGTGATTCTTGGGGTCCAGGTGCTCGACGTGTTTTACTCCCAGGTCGTGGTGTGGATGGTGGTTGGGTTCGCGGCATTGTTCTGGAAGAGGTGTGTGCTACGGGGCGCGTTCTGGAAGAGTCTCGTGCGCGAGTGCCCGGCGACATATACGCGCCTCCCTTTCCGGCTGCAGGACGGGACGAAGCTACGGGGTTTCGATTTGTGGCCGTGAGACACGAAGCAACGTTTTCCGTCCCGTTGTTACGGCTGCGCAAGTTTAATCTGCGCTTATTTTCCTTCGAGCTTGCCATGCGTGAGCAGCTCGCGGTTGAGTCTGTGGAAGTGCATGATTGTACACCGGGGTGTTTCAAAAAGTGTGCTTGGTTGGCTCTGGCGAAGCAGCTGTGTCGGATGGGGTACCCGCAGCCTCTTGTTAGTGCATTGTTGCAACAGCTGTTGGCTCGCGGAGAAGCGCCTGCTCCTGGTCGTGGGAAGGGTCGCGGCGAGGCAAGCACCTTTGTTGAGGTGTGCGTCTTAAATTTGCAGGAAGCGCACGACTCGGGTCTGTTGAACAAGTGCCTGTCGTCTGTAGCTTCGTTCGATGGGTCTCGCACTACCGTTATTGCGGGCTCTAAAGGGTTAAGAATGGCCTTTGTATCTTTCTGTGACCAAGCCGGGGCTCTGGAGGGAATCGAGGTTTTGCGGAGGGAGGGACTGCAAGCGGACCTTAGTAGACAGCAGGTGCAGAAGAACCGCTTGGCGGTTGCTCCCACGCCTGTTCCGGCAGCCGTGTTTATGAACCAGTCGGATGCCCGTCTGGTAGTTCCGTCGAATCGCGTGTCGTTGGCTTGTACGGGAACAAACCAGTGTGCAAAACTTATGTGCTCTGGCGAGGATAGTAAAGCCAAGGTAAAAGAGGGGACCTTTGTGTTTACCGTGACGGTGTTTCGCGTCTTGTTATTAAACGCCCCTCTGGACCCCTCATACCCCCATCTTACTGTGTTCCTTGTATGATCGTTTGTCCGTTGCCTCTTTAAGGTTCATTACGTGACGGACTATATGTCGAAATCCTGTTTTTCTGACGCCAAGACCACCCGAGACTTAATCACGGCGGCACTCTATACTCTTTATATGAAAGCAGAGAAGCGCGGGGAACACCTATCACACCTTCCCGAGGACGACCGGCTTGTGAAAATCCTGCGTGCCTGTCTGGACGGGACAAACTCCAACTTTGTTTTATCTGGCCCTTTGGCGGGGGAGTTCTGGATCACTAAGGGGCGCGGATGCTGGAGTTCTCACCAGTCCGTGTACTTGTATTTGCGGGACTGCGTGCGGCCAGAAACTCGGTGGTTGGGCGAAAACGAGATACAATCCTACAAAATCGTAGTGGACGACGAAGGAAAGACGTTTCTCTTTTCGTTGCAGGTGGATTATGATTGCCGGGGATTAAATTCGTATACGGGGGCCTTCAGCTTATACGACTACGTGTGGCGGGTTCGGCGAACCAAGGGAACCAAGGGAACCGGTCTCGTCGCTTTCGCCGAGGCTCCTCTGCATCCGTTGAAGCCTGTGGGCTCCGGGTGTGGGGATACCCACGACCTTGTCGTCCTTTACGATTTTGAGGCGTTTGGGGGGGCGGTGCGCCAAGCTCTGGCTGTGACGCCAGAGTTGTCCCAGCTCTCCGCATTTCTGGAAGAAGACATGCTGCTCCTCCTAGGTTATTTTGTCTCCGCGCCCGTAGACGCCAGTGTTTACAACTTTGAGGACCGGCCTCCGGAGTACCGGGGTGGGGGGGGCGAGGATGACGAGTCTTCGAACGATATGCCCTGTTCGTCCCTGCGTGCCATCTTACGCGTTGTCCTGGTACACCTGTGTAAGAGGAACGAGGCTCGGAAGGTAGAGGGGGCGGGTGACGAGGAGGCTGGCGAGGGGGTTGAAACCGGGCCGGTGCTAGGGTTGGGGTCTGTAGCAGGTGGACCAGCGTGTGGTGACGACCCAGATGGGGGTGTAAGGCCGCTCGAAGATCTGTTTAGAACGTGGCACGAGAAGGAGCAGCAAGAAGACCTGCGACGACGAGTTCCTCGCGTGCCTGGGGCGACCCGCGAGCTATTGCGCGGCGACCCGGTGCAAACCCTTGGGCGCGTGGCCGTATGGAAAAGGCTGTTACATGCTGTGTCAACCCTAGAACCGCCGAAACTGTGTCGCGTGGAGGAATACGTACCCTCGGCGGGCACGGCGGTTCTTCGAGAGTTAACGTGTGTTAATCCGGGAATGTTCGTACCCGTTGATGCTGGGGTTGCCCCTCCTCCTATAAACCTGCACACCGTCGAGGTGCACCCCTCGACCAAAACAAGTTTTTACCAGGCTGTGTGTGTGGGTGCCGAGCATGAAGGCACTGCTCGGGGGGTCGTGGTTGTGTCTGATGCCGTTACCGTAGAAGGGGTCGTGTTGTTGCCCTCGGCGAGTGTGCGCGAATATCTTGTTCGCGGGCTCCTGCTGGGTATGCACCGCACCGTCGCAACAGATGCAAGCAAGCTCGCGGTGGCTACATACGGGCCCGTGCCGTTTAATTCAGAGCACCCAAATGCAAAGAGTATGGTGCAGCGGCTGGCAAATACGACGGCTCGCCTTCCTGTTCTTACACCTTGGCACCGTGTACCCAGAGCTCCCCCGTCTCCTTATTCATTTGCCTTTAACATCCTCAAGCTACCTCCCGAGTACGCCTCTACCTGCCGTGCGGCCGTACCTGAAATGCTTGAAGAGTGTGCGGCGGTGTTCCATTTACCGGCAACCGACAGCAAAATAGAATTCTTTGTTGATGATGGGGGCTCGGCGGAAAGACGTGGTGTAGAGGACGCCAACGACCTGACGGGTGCGGATAGTTGTTTGGATCCCGCGAAGGGGCTTTGTCGGATTCGGTTTGGCTCGCGCGAGGTTTGCACTCGTGTTTCTGACGCCGTGAGGGGCCTGGGAACCAGGGTTTCTGAAACGTATTCCCCTCGCGGTAGTGGATTTTGGGAGGTCTATGTGGAGTCGTCTAGCGAGGACTTACGAGAGACGTGGGTTGCGTGTAGCAACGAAGTCGAAATGGCGGTGCTCCGTTATGCCGAGTTTATCCTTCGTGTATTCACGCCATACGCTGATCACGAAGCGCTTGTTTTGGAGCGCTTGGTAGCAACGGAGCAACAGGGCGAGCGGTATGGACGCGCAACTTGTTGGCCCGCCGATTTGGAGCTTCTGAGGAGGATTGTGCGGTCTCGAGGGGTTGAGCCTGCTCGTCACGACAGCCTTTATGTGCGTGGTGTGGCATGTAAGGTCGGTTTTGTGTCGTTCGTGCTACCCCCAGAATTAGTGCGGGATCCAGACACCAGAGAACGCGTCGCACGCATGGGTGGACGATTATTCGACGCTTCTGTCGTCACTTTCAATCGTAGGCTTCCTGGACCCTCGGAGGCGTCAGACCCGTCGATATTGGACACAGAGGCGTGGGACGCATGGCGATCAATCGTCGGGCTTAGCACCCAAGGCTGTCGGTTAGGGCGCCTGGTGCTTTGGGACGTTTCACCCTGTTCTGCAGACGCTAAAAAATCGGCTCTTGATCGAGTTGAGCAGCTACGCCTTCAGCTAGCTGTGTCTTTTCGTGTGTATGATCAGCGGCTCGTTGACCGCCCGCTTCTGTTGCGTGGGTTGACGGTGGTGTCGCTTGACGCCGGCGTTGAAAGGGTGTCCTGTTATGGCATGCGATCTGAGTTTCAACCGTGGGGGAGAGTTCGTCGCCTGCTGGCGAACTACGAGGGGCTGCACCAGTCGAAGGATGCGGGTCGGGTCCTTCAGCACGTGCGCGAGGCGGATAAGTCTGGACCCCGAAACGAGGAGGGTGGAGATGCCTGGGGCGCCGCGTCCTGCGGTGGGGATGGAAGCGGCGAGGATTCCCGCCTGACTGCGACGCGGCTGTGGAACAATCTTAGGAAGTTGAACGAAACTCCGGCAGCCACGGTGTCTGCCTCTGATATCCTGACGCACGTGCACGCGAGAAAGGTACTAGGTCTTCTGTTCAACGGGTCCCCCCCGGGGGACGGCGAAGGGACTCGTGATGCTGCCTCGGAACCCCGCAGCGATGCGCGTGTTGCTCCGGTGTCCGAGGAAGTTGCAGAGGTGCTCGAAAAGGCCGTGCGCAAGAAAACCTACGAATTGCAGCATCCAGAAGAGGTACAAGTGCCCGTGTCTTCCAGGGTTGATGTGCTGGCACCGGTAGCAGCGCAGGTGGACGCCAAGTTATTTACCCGTTGTGTTTTGGGATTAGATATCAGTGAAGAAATTGATTTGACGTTGCGTACTTGTGGGCCCAACGGGGGTCCGTTGGATCTTGAGCAGGCCCGCGCCGTCGCCATTATTTTGCACGCCCTCGAACGTCGACTCTCTGGCGGGCTGCCCAACCACACCCCGCTACGTCTGAAATTGGTCGGAAAGCCAGGCGTAGGCAAGTCGGCTGTTTTACACGCCGTGGAAGCACACCTCAAGCGTCGCGGGTTTGGACACGGGATTCTCTTGAAAACGGCCCCAAGCGGAAAGGTAAGAGCCGGGTTCCCCCCTGGGGTGTTGGCGTTGGAGAGGGTTGTCGTTGCAGGCTCCTGCGGGCCTCTCATAGTGTGATGTTCTGTGTGGTTGGGGTTGTTCGTGTGCTCGTCGTGTGTTGCAGGCGGCTTCGCTTATCAACGGCGTCACTATCGATTCCGTTGTGGGGTCCTCTAAAGGAAAAATGTTGAGTTCTAAGACGCTCCATACAAACTTTAACGAGAGTACTGTCGTTTTAATGGTGGACGACGTACGTCATAGCGCTGTGGGTCAGAAGGCGGTGCGCGTGGGCTGAAATGGTTAGGAGGTTTATATATACGTCACTACCAAGGTGCTTCGGTGGTACCTTCCGGTGTATGATCTGATTGTCGGTGTTTGCTGTGTTTGTGTGTTTTACAGGAACACTATATGGCAGGAGTGAGTACCAACGCGCGTATAAAACGGGCCCTTGAACAGCTCGAGCAGTACAACGCGGCTCTTAAAGGTGGTGTGGCTGACATCGACATTGTTGCGAGCGGGGACCCCTTCCAGCTTCCCCCCGTTCTCCAAAAACCGTTGTGGCATCAAAAAAACCTGAAAACGCTCAGCCCTGACAAGTATTGGTCTAACCGCAGGAAGTTGGGCCCGTCGTTGCAGAACGGGCTGGATTTCTGGGACGAATTCACCACATGCGTCTTGCTTCTGGAGCCGCACAGGGTTGGAACCTCCGCTGCGTTGAAGGCTTGGCTCCGGTCTCAAGACTTGCTGGTACGTGTGTGTGTAGTCAAAATGGTACTGCCTGCAACGAGGGATAACGCCGTGGCTAGTAACGCTAGCGTGTTTGCCGGTGCTTACGACCCGGCTCGACCCGTCCCACCCATTCTCTTCGACCGTGTTTGGTCTGCCCCGCTTGCATAAGAGATATGCTTTTCTTCGCGACGGTGAAAAGACGTTAACCGCTGACGAAAGGCTCATAGAAGCAGGTCGGGAGGTGTGCAACTACAACAAACTACTTTTTGGCGGCCCTTTAAGGCCCCACGGGTTCAAAGCCCATGAGAACGCTGTTTTCACTTCGTATTTGCGCCGCGTAGTCGTACCAGTTGGTCGTTGCATGGTGCTCGACCGTGGGCGGCGCGAGAGGCGCCAGCTCTATGGGTGGAAAGCACCCAGTTTCGTTCGGTGTGGGGAGTTTGCCAACAAGTCCGTGGAGTCTGTCTCGCCGTGGCTGGCTCGCGAGATTAACAACTGTTGCACCAAAGAGGCTATGGTGTGTCCCGCCACGCAGCTTGTGTATGTTGGGATGCTTGTTGTGTTACCAGAAAACGACAAGGACTTCAAAGGGCACCAAAAGGTTAACGGTGGCGCGATGGAGGTTGTGGACCTGTATCTGGACCCGCGGGAAAACAAAGAGGATCGACCTCCTAGGGGTGTGGTGTGGCAGCTTGTGCGCCCTCCCCTGTTTATCGTGGTGCGCCCGCTACGTGATGCGGGCCACGGGAAAGTCGTAATCGACTTGTCTACCGATGCATATGCCGTGGGCGACTATGCTCCCACGGACGCTACGCCCGAGTTTGAGATCCCCGCAGGTTGCTATCTGTTGATCTCCCGGCGCAACGTATTCAATTACAAGCTGAAACTTCCACCAGCTGTTGCGCAGGAGCACGGCTTTAAGCCAAACAAGGAGGGTGAGATTGTGGTCTCTATATATCGACGGGGGTTCCATATGACGCAGGGGTTGGCAACTACCATGCACGGGCTGCAAGGGACAAACATTAACGACGCTTCTGCTGGTCTGGGCACCGCGTCGACCTGCCTCGAGACGGGCGAGAGCAGCTTAACCGACCCGGGGGCTCTTGTTGTTGGTGGCGAGGGTCGCAAGCGCCGGCACTCCCTGGTGCCCACGCATCTCTTGTGGGACCCGTACGGCGCCAGGGATGCTGGAAATTACATTACTACTACTCGGTTGAATAGCCCTGGCGGGCTTACCTTGATGAGCGAGCTATCGGTCAACGACTTTTGTAAACGAAAGATTGATCAGCACCTCTTCGCAGAGGAAAAAGAATTGCAAGAGCATGCGGCTAAGACCAAACTCACGTTTTCTGATGCCTGGCTTGGGAATATTGCGCCGAAGTGGGCGGGGGCAAGGGTGCCTCAGCGCCTAGGGCGGTAGTGTGTGTGGCGGGCCACCGGATGCCAGGGTGTCCATCGCCGAGACACAGCGCATGAGGGTGGCGGACAACTGGCAACGGAAGTGGGGTCGAGAGTTAACACCTGGTTTAATTTATGCTGTATAACCTATCGTGTTGTTCGAGACTACGTGGGACCTTCTTGTTGGTGTAGGTGGTGATGCTTGCGGTGCATCGAAGTGTATAATCTGGTTAAGGCAGAGCTATACGACCCACGTAATATCGACCTTTTGTCCGCCGAGTTCCTCCTCGGTTGAGCCCCAGACGGGTACCTCGCCTACGGGTATATCGACCTCTTGTCTTGGACACGCCGTCTGAACTTGCATGGTTGTAGCGGGGTGAGCCTGCTGAAGATCCCGGTGGAAATAGTGTGGTGCGCGCCGCGCTACCCAGGCGCCCCCAACAACAGTCAAAGCTGATTGTTGCCTGGAAGGTGAAGCGAGAGCGTCGCCTGCCCATGATACCTCTATCACTGAATAGGCATGGTCGTCAAACGGCCCACTTCTAGGTAGCCCCAACAACCGGCAAA
>Ga0115006_10001325_pt1 | contig 15225 bp, 23 predicted proteins | sample ArcOceMetagenome_3_FD_88943 | JGI IMG/M metagenome (GOLD analysis project Ga0115006, IMG submission 88943) | Marine eukaryotic phytoplankton communities from Arctic Ocean - Arctic Ocean- Svalbard ARC20M Metagenome | ecosystem: Environmental > Aquatic > Marine > Oceanic | place: Arctic Ocean...
CAGCAGCAGCAGCAGCAGCAGCAGCAGCAGCAGCAGCAGCAGCAGCAGCAGCAGCAGCAGCAGCAGTAGCAGTAGCAGTAGCAGCAGCCGCAGTAGCAGCAGCAGCCGCAGCCGCAGCAGCCGCAGCCGCAGCAGCCGCAGCAGCAGCAGTAGCACCTGGTCGTCGGCCAGTTGATGTTGAGTGTCGGGAGAGCTAGGACGACGCTGTCGCCGCGTCTTGACGGGCGAGAGGCCCCCGGCGTCTTGCGTGCCCCACGACGCGTGCGCATGCCTCCCTGCTCGGCATCAACCGTTGTGCATGTCACAGATTTGCACACGTCATGGCCGAGCTAGTAGAGGCACCCCGCCCAGGCCGAGTGCCCCATGCCACAGATTTGCCCACGTTATGGCACATCTGCTGGGCACAGGCTTTACACGGCAAGAGGCGTGCGGAGCTGGTAGAGGGACCCCAACCAGGGTTTGTGCCGCATGTAGCCATGCCAGGCATAGGGCCAGGAGGGCAAGGAGGGCAAGGAGGGCAAGGAGGTCAAGGAGGGCACGGGAGGCAACCGCGACGCAAGGACCACTCGACCCCTGCCTGCTCCATTAAAAGGATGCGCTTGGCCGACAAGGTGCCGTGTTTGTAGCGTCGCCGTTGTTGTGCCACCCAGGCGCCGAGGGAGGGGTTGTGCGAGTACTTCTGCGGGACGTTACAATGCCCATGCTCGCGCTCGAAACTGAGCAGTTCCTGCCGCGCCGCAAGCGTTTGCGCCAAGCCAGACCCTGCGTCAGCCCCACGTGCTCGTGCCTGCCACATGTACTGGTGCCTGCCTCATATGATCGTGCCTGCCTCCGCGGCTTGTGCGTGGCGCGCAGGGGCGGCAACAGGAGAAGAGAGCGGACGAGAAGAGGCAGAGAGGGGACGAGAAGAGGCGGCGGCACCTCGTATCGGGACTCCCACTCTGCGTGCAGCCCCCAGCTGAAGCCGATGCGGTCCAACTGCTCCAGCTGTCCTGCCGACAGCCGCCCCGATCGTCGCTTCATCCGTTGCCTGCCGCCCCCACGCAACACATGAGCGGCGCACACCAGTTGCCCTATCCGAGCCGATAGCACGCTTGGCGCATGCCATACCAGGCAGAAGCCTCAGCGACACAGGGCGGGGGGCGGGGGGGGGCACGGGAGGAAGGAGACATGGTGACCCAAGTGCCAAGAGAGCAGGTGCCCACGCGGCCTTTGCCGTTCATCTTAATCTGCTGCGGGACGTTGCAGTGCCCGTACTTGGCCTTGAAGACGCGCAGCTGCTGCATCCGCGAGTCCCAGTCCATGTGCAGCTCCCACGAGAAGCCGATCGACTCGAGCTTCTTGATCCGACTCTCGCGCAGTTCACTCTGTGCGGCCACGCGCACGTGAGGCCATGCCACACGCATGCCAGACGGCACGCAAGCCGAGCTTGGCAAGCAGTGGCCAGCAGCACCAGGAGGCAGCCAGCAGCACGAGGAGGCATCGCCACCTCGGCCAGGGAGCATGCGGTGCCAACACCCAAGACCTTGCACCTGGTCTACGCCTGTGCACGGCGTCTACGCCTCAACGCCTCAACGCCTTGCCTCATGTCTACACCGCAACTACACCGCAACAGCACACACCAAGTCCTGGCCGCGCCAAGCCCCCCCACGACAGGCACGGGGGGCGCACGGGCAAGAGAAGACAGCACCTTGCGATATTTGACGCGCTGGACGGCGACCCAGACGCCGAGGCGCCTGTTGGGGCCTATCTGGCATGGCGAGCAGTGGCCCACCCGATCTTTAAAGCGCACCAGCTCCAGAAACCGCTGCAGCTCGCCGCACACGCACACGCAACATGAGGCACGTCACCAACGAGGGCAGTGCGCCAGCAGAAGCAGGTGGGGGCGAGAGGGCGAGGCAAGGCGTGCTAAGAGGTGGGCAGACTCGCCCTGACGTGCCTACACGTGCCAAGCCAGGAAGGTGAGCACTGTCGCAAGCACGCCTGGCGCACCAGGTGCGCCTATGAGCACAAGGGCGAGTGCGCGCCTGTGCACACGCTACGGGGTATGACACGGGGGGGGGGGCGAGGAGGGCGGGGCAACGGGCAGGAGGCTGTAGAGAGGCGCACGACCTGTTCCCACTGGGAGCGACCCTCGAAGATGAAGCCCAGTTTCTCCAGCAGCCGCGCCCGGCCGGCACTCATTTTGCCGTTGCGCCGCCGCATGCGCTGCGTGTGGACCCAGCGCGCCAGCCCCGGGTTGGAGGGATACTTCATCGGGACTGAACAGTGGCCCGTGGCACGCTTGAAGTTGCGCAGCTCCTCGAGTCGCTGGGCCCACTCGGTCTGTCGCCGTTGGCATGCACACGCGCCGCGTGTCACTTGGCATGCACACGCGCCGCGTGTCACTTGATTGCACATTGCTTTGCAGAGCGCACGTGCCCCCCCATGTTGGTCTCAGCGGTCCGGCTCCAGTGCGTCCTAGAGGGGGTCTTGGCCGCGCCCTTACCTCCTCGCCTGCTCCACCTGTGGCCATGCGCCACGCGCCTCCTTTCGCGCCCCGCTGCCCCCTCCTCTTTCACGGCAGGGTGCGCGCAGAAGGACCACAGTGCAGGGACAGCCTTGGCAGGGCAGCCGATCTAAGTCAGGGGGGGCGGGGAGAACCTGAAGGGTCTTGGAAGAAAACGATCCGACCGCGGCAAAATCTTCGTCGAGGGCGCCGAGCGACAGGAGGCGCTCCTTGTGGGCACACTCGAGTTTGTTCTTCTCATACCGTATCCGTTGCTCCTGCGCGCGCAAAAAGGGGGTCAGGACATGGAGCTGCTCGGGTCAGGACATGCGGCTACTCGCCACCACGTGCCAGGACGTGTGCGTTTTGCACGGCTCGGACGCTCTCCTGCTCCTGGGCCTTGGCTCCAAGCGCGACAGCGACAGCGACAGCGACACACCACAGAGACAGCACCTGCAGCCATAGGGCAACAAACGGGAAGTCGAGGGCAAGGCGGCCGGTTTGTCGGGCGCTGCTTTGCATGTTGCGCATGTTCTGCAAGTTTTCGAGCATCTGCGCCCGAATCTTCTTGCGCGGACGGCCAGGCCCAAGGCGAGCGAGGAGAGCCTCTCCTGGTCGCGCTAGCAGAGACTCTCCGACTCCCGCCCGTTCTCCCGCTGCCGCTCCGCCTGCACCACGACTGACACTTTGCTTCAGGGTCCAATTGCCTGCGCCTCCACCCAAGTCGCCCGCGGCGTCTTGCCTGCCGTCTGCAGGAGAAGGCTCTTGAGCCAGGAGGAGCGAATGCATGTCGCAGTGCCCGTGCATCTGCTTGAAGAGAACCAAGAAATTGAAGCGCGGCTCCCATACAAGATAGCGGTCGAGCAAGGAAGAACCGAGCAACATGCCTGAGTCGGCGTGCTCCATGCCCTGCCAGCGACACCCGAGCTGCTCGAGCATTTTCACGCGGCCCTTGTCGAGCGAGCCCTCCATCTGCATCAGCCGCTGGTTCCGAAGCCAGATGTACAGCGGAAAATGACGCTTGCTGTGCTTGAGTGCAAGCACCCTGATCTTACCATGGTGCTGTTTCAAGAGACAGAGCTGCTTCCAGGACTCGAGCCAGGACGACTGCCAGGAGATGCCGAGGGAATTGAGCAGCGCCTGCTTCTCATGCGACAGGGTCCCGCGCATCTCCTTGAGCTGCTGCACCTGCACCCACTGCTCCAGCAGCTCCTCGCCCTCAAACTCGTGCACGCGGCAGTGTCCATGCAACATGTGGAAGGACTTGAGGCGGCCGACCATGGTCTCCCAGTCCACTTCTCGGAGTTTGCCCTTGAGCGTAAGCTGCAGGCCGGTGTCTTGCAGCCGTTGCTGCCGCTTGATGTCCAGCTCACCATGCCGGTAGAGCTGTCGCTGACTGTCGATCCATGCCCGCAGCAGGGCACCCTTGGGCGGTGGCGCGAGGCCCTTGCGGCGATGCGTTGCCGAGTCCATCCAGTTTGGTGGCAGGGTGCTCCGTGTTGCATTGAAGTGCGCAACCAGCTCCTGAAAGTTGCCTTCCCATTCCATCTGCTCCGCAGCACAGTCACCCATTGCGCCCACTGCCGAATCGCCCCAGCTGTGCACCCGAAAATCACTGTGCCCGGCTGCAAACGCGCCGTCCTGCTCAGCGTCACGTCAGCACACCACGCGAAAGAACCCGCATGCGCCCCCCCCACGGCAGCAGGACGCACAGATGCTGCCTGCAAGGCCATGCATAGCCGCCGGGGAATTGGAGCGATGCACAGCATACCTCGTCCAGCCCGGGTCGTCGGTTGGGCGGCCGTCCGACGCGGGGCCTTTCCAGGCCGTGCAGATGCACGGACCCTGCCGAACTACCCCGCTCCCGCCGCCCACGGCCGCCACGCATGCGCTCGATATCCGCTGCGTCTCCGACGGTCAGTGACGTATGCCGCTTGTCAGATCCCTGGTCCGCCATCGCCTGCAGGCCGGCGTCGTTGTGCCTGGGCCGGCCACGCTTGCGGGGAACACTGGGCCCGCATTGCAGCGGCGCCGGCGGCGCATGGGGTGCGCCCGGAGGCAGCAGGGACGAGACCGCGCTGCTCCCCCCGCTGAGCGACCCCGAGGTCCACACGACCAGCAGCACCAGGAAGCGCACCAGCGCTCGCATAGCGCCGCGCCGGCCGGCGCGACAAATCGGTCGCAAGTCCGGGGTGGGCGCTGGGGCCCCAACGGAAATGCAGAGCGCACGGCACGGAGCCACGCTCAGCGCCTCGGGCCCCGCCTCCGCTGTCCCCCGCGGTCCCACTGGCAGCCGTGCCCGCAGCCCAGGGCCTCCATCGGCGCCCCCTCCGATAGCCCGCCCCCTCTTTGACACACCAACCCCGTCCCGTGGCACCGGCCGACGGGCTTGCTGAAAGAAACCTCGGTCCCGTGCCGTGTTCGTATGGCGGGCGCTCACTGACATGCACGAAGCAGTGGAGCCCTCCGTGGAGGAGGGCGACGGGGGTGGGGCAGACGCTGCGGCTGCGGCGGGGAGCGAGGCCCACGACGGCGCGAGCCGGGACGGCGCCGAGCACGGGGGCGATGCGCAGGATGCTCCCGCGTCGTCCCCCCCGGGCGAGCACGCGCCCGCGGCGGCTCCGGTTGGAACGCAGCAGGCCCGCACGAGCGGCGCGAGCGGGGCCTGCCCAGTGGACAGTGAGCGGCACCCCGAGGCAGACACCAGCGCGGTCACGGCGCACGCGACAGAGCCCAGCGACACAGACGAGAGCTGGATGCGGCCTGAGCTGGACATCACGCGGCTGAAAAAGGAGTCTCCTGTCGAAGTTCGCTCAGACGGCGAGTGGTGGTATCGCACTCACTTCCGCGCCCTGGCGGGTGCTTGCGAGTCTCGCGAGGCTGCGCTGTGCCCCCACCGGCGGCGAATCCCTGTGTGTGCTGACATCTGTGCACGCGGTGGTGACAGGGAGGCCGTCATCCAGGACATCGACATCGAGAAGAACCAGATTCACGTGCACTACATCGGCGGGAGCGAGGACGAGGACGAGTGGGTGCCCTGCGAACCACAACGCGTCCAGCTCCATCCCATGATTGAAATTTTGTGGGCCAAAGTCGGAGATGGCCCGGTGCGGCTGCCCCCTCGCGCTCACGTAGTGCTGCGCGCCACACCGCGCAGATGATCGGAGAAGCGTCGCTGCTGACAGACCAGTTGTGTCATGTGTGGTGGCAGATGTGGCCCTCGGTGGTGATGAACGGCAGTCTGCGCAACCCCTACTGCAAGAAAATTTTCGTCTTCCACCTGCTGCTCCATACTGCGCACTCGGTCAAGCGCGACGCGGTCAGTTTTCCCCATCGTGCTCGCGTTGTGCGCGCGTCAGAACAAGCCGTCAGAACAAGCCGTCAGAACAAGCCGATTTCGAGATGGCGTGCTTGGGGTGGCAGGATGACGCCAAAGTTATTGTCGAGAGCCGTGGTTGTGGGTTGTGAAGCTGATGCACCACAAGGGTGTGGCGCATGCGGCTGAGCAGACGATGCCCTTCACCAAAGCCAGCCTGCCCCCGTCCATCTCCGACGAGAAGCTGGAGCGAGACATCGAAATATGCCAGCGGGCGATGCAGGTCTGCTTGCTGCCGCGCCCTCAAGGCAGACGCACGCGCTGCGACGCCCGACCCACACATGGCGCGCGTGCGTGGGCTGACTGGCGGCAGGACTGGCAGTTTGGCAAGCTGCCTCAGTCCGTGTTCGACAAGATTCAGGCCTCCCTCAACAAGGTTGGCCCCAAGCGCACGGCTGCAGGAAAGTCCCCGCGCTACGACGCTGACCCGTCGGAGGCTCCCCAAGGTCAGTTTGTGCTCATGTGTACGCGCTCGCGCACATGAATGTGCTTGTGTGTACGCGCTCGCGCGCGCACGCTGGGCATGCATACAAGGATATGCACGAGATCCAATATGCAAGGATGTGCACGAGATGCAACAAACCGCGCCTGCATGCGCGCATACACGCGCGCACCGTGCAATTGCCCGCCGCGTGTGAGGGTGCGGGGTGCAGAGATGAGGTTGAACAGGCAATGCGCGCATGTATTGAGAGCATGGCCCAGGAAAGCCCAGCCATGGTTGGAGAAAATGCAGCATGTTTCAAGGCAACTGTGAGGGGGGGGGTGTGAGGGATACCTGACAACGAGCAAGCATGTCAAGTAGTACCTGACAAAGAGCAAGCTTGGGCAGGCAAAGGGATGCCGGGCCCCAAGAAGTCGGCTGGCGGATGTCCCAGCAGCGGGCGAGAGCTGCGACGAAAGAATGCGATGCGAAAGCTAGGCCTCATTCCGCCCATTCCTAAAGACTCCTAGGCCTTGTGCTCGGTTGCTGTGCGCAATGCGAACAAATGCATGTTTACTACGCATGTTTACTACGGTGGGACCAAGAATAGAGCCGTGTGCGCGATCCATAACAAAGCGCTCGCGACGCCCCTCTGCCCGCGGCGAACCCGGCGCGGTGTTGCGAGGTTGCTCTTCTAGAGCGAGATGATGGTTTTAGGGACAAGACCATCCATTTGCGCGCAAACCTTCATCCGTGAAGGCCAACCCTGGGGCTTTCGCCGGCCCGCGGCCTCCACGGCCGCCGCTCCGCGGCGCATGACTTGTGCACGCGGAGTAGGGGGAGGAGGGTGGGTGTATATGCCCCCCCGGGCCTTGGGCCCGTCCGGGGGGGCGAGGTTTCTGGCTAGGCGGCGTGTCCGAGTGCCTGCGGGGATAGCGTCAGTAGGCGATTCGTAGGCGAGGGCTTGAAACTCACGGAGCGGGGGCCATGGCCAACCACGAGTGCCTGACCAATTCCTCCGACCTGCCTCGGACGCCCACTCGCGTTAGCATTCGTGACCCTCGACTCTTGGCCTCCTCAGCCCGCACCCGCAACGCAGCGAGGGCGGGGGAAGAAGAAGGGAAGAGGAGAGGAAGAGGAGAGAAGTTGCGCAACAGCGCCGCCTGCAACGAACAGGCGCGTTTGGTCGAGCAAGCACAGGAGGGGAGGCGAGCGAGACCGGGCGCGCTTGCTGACGTCGCGTTGGATGCACTTCATCATAAAGTCCTTGCACTGCACCGACAGCGCTGCCGGGATCTCCGGTAGCGACGTGCCTGCGCTCCGACCACACCAGCGCCCCACACTTACAACTCGGCGCGGCAAGCTGGTAGGTATGGGCGCATGGCTCCTCTCCCCACTGCTGCTGCAGGAGCGGGAAGGAGCGCAAGGAGGCGCGCTACTCTTGGCTCCCCGCTCCTGCCTCACACCACACTACTCCACACCACATGAATCTACTCGGCTGCACTCCCCTCGACCGCACTGACCACTGGACGCGACAGCACAGCACAGCTACACGACAAGACAAGGACAGATGCGGCAGATGACACACGACAGCAATGACACACGACAGCACATGACACACGACAAGCCTCAGACAGCTGCGGGCGAGGACACACCAGAGGCGATTTCAGTCATGGCGGCAAACTTGTTGGAGAAGGTTTGCCAAGGGTGCTTGGCCGTGGCCATTTCCAGGACCGTCATGCCCAGCGACCAGATGTCGGCCTTGCGCCCGTACGCCTCTTGCTTGATCACCTCGGGCGCCATCCAGTAGGGGGTGCCCTGGATCTGCTTGCCGTCCTCGGTCATGGTCTTTTGGCCAGAGAGCATCATGGTCGCGCCAAAGTCGGCGATCTTCAGCACGCCGTTGTGCGCCACCAGCACGTTGGCCCCCTTGATGTCGCGGTGCACGGCCTGATTTTCGTGCAAAAAGTGGATGCCGTCCAGAATCTGCCCACCCTGACCCCTATCACTCTTCCTTCTCCCGCAACCACAGCTGGCTGCGTCTATTGGCAGACCAATAGCCAATAGCGTCTATTGGCAGACCAATAGACGCCAGTCGCCGGGGGGGGCAGTGCCCCGGCCAGCGGGGGACAGGGCCAGTAGGCGTTGACGTAGGCCAGGGCTCCAGAAAAGACCCGACAGTGAGATAGCGAGGGGAAGCAGGAGAGAGACCTGCCGAGTGTAGGAGCGCAGGACATCTTCTTCCAAGGCCCCAAACGCCTTGAGCAAGTGCGCCACCGACCCCCTGTGCGTCCAACAGCAACGTCAAGCACGCCAGGATCAACGTCACGCACCCCAGCAGCAACGTAGGTAGCATCAACGCAGGGACGCACAGAGACTAGTCTCTGTGCGCAGCTGCCGCAGCTGCCGCCGCAATCCCTCTTTACCCCTCTGCCGCGGCCAGAGCTGGCCCCGGGGCACAGGGTCAGTAGGCCGCGGGGCACAGGGTCAGTAGGCGATAGTGTAGGCGAGGGCCTACGCCTACGCCTACTGACTGACCCCAGTACCCGCTCTCCTGGGGACTGCCCCCGGAGTGCGAGGGCGAGGGCGAGGGCGAGAGCGAGAGAGGTGAGAGCGAGGGCGAGAGGGGGGCGGGCCCTCGCCTACCTCAACGCCTACCTCAACGCCTACTGACCCTATCAGTACGTGCGATAGGGGGCGGGGCAGGGGGGAGACCCAGGGCAGAACTCCATGAGGATGTTCAGGTTGGTGTCCGTGATGTCGATGGCCATGTACGAAACAATGTGCTCGTGCCGCAGCTTCTGCAGCAGCAAAATTTCCTGCTCGATGGCTGCAAGCTCGTCGCGCGTGATGTTGTCGAAATGGATGCGCTTCACGGCCAGTAGCTCCCCTGCCAAGCGGGGCAACAATGCGGCAGGCAGGCGAGCGCAACGGCAGGCAAGGCAGCGCAACCATGAGCGCGCATGCATGAGCGCGCATGCATGAGCGCGCAACCATGTCAAGCCATGCCAAGCCATGCCAAGCGCTCCACGCCACCCTTGCCGGCAAGCAAACCCGCATTCAAAACACAAGGCACCAGCTGCGCACGTCCCTCGGCCGCGCACGGCGCGCAAAACGCGCTCTGTCTCTGTGCGCTGGTGCGAAACCCCTCTGTGTGCTCATGCCAAACCCCGCACCCACTTCTCCCGCACCCCCACTCTCCTCGCAGCAGCACTGACGGGCAAAACGACCATGTCAGCTTGCGTGAGGCTCCAGACCTTCAACTATCGACGGCAACGGCGTCCGCGCACATAAAGACACGCGCGCGCACGCACAAACACACACACACACACACACACACACACACACACACACACACAGGGCACGAGCAGGGTTGGGCGAATACCCGTCGTCACATTCAACCCTACATACACCTTGCCCGTCGCGCCTTCGCCCACACAGCCCCCTAGGCGGTAGCGCAACTTTCCGACACCAGACGGCGTTGTCGCAGCCCCGCTCGTTGATCCCCCCTTCTCGCGCCGTGCACGGCGCGTGCGCGCGCGGGCGTGCAACGGGGGAGGGAGACAGACAGGGGGGTATTGCCCATTACACTTTGCACAGCGGATTCGGTTGCCCATCCCACTCACACAATGCAAGGTGCCTCCGACCTGGCATGCTCTCCGCGCGCACAGTGCAAGGTGCAGAACCCGTCGACACCGCGAGCCAGCGCTTCCTCTCACTCAACGCAAGCTCTCCGCTCGTCGTCCCCTCGTCAACACCGTACACTGTCTGTGTCCGCTAATGGTCTGTGTCATTACCGATGACTTGGGAGACATGGACACCTGGCTCATGCCAGAGCTGAGGCCAGAGGGGTCATCGCCGCCCCCCGGCCGGGCGCTTGGCCGTCCCGGGCGTCCTGCACCGCCCGGGCGTCCTGCTGTCCGGGGCACAGCGCGCATGCATGGCACAAGGCTCACCGACGCATATGACACGCGCGCATGCGTGAGCGCTGCGAGCATGCCGTCGAGCCCGTGCGCGCTGCGCCAACCACCGCCGCTCGACGCGAGCAGCAGCGGCAAAATCGAGGTGCAGGTGCGCATGCTGTGCAACGCCAAAGAAATGACGATGGGGGATAGGGTGGCATACATCAGGCGTATGCGTTACGCGGGCGCACGGGACGCCGGGCGGCGTCACCTGCGGGCGGCGGCGCGCCGGGCGGCGGCGGCGGGGCAGCCATTCGTTTTTTGCGTTTTCCCACGAACTTTCGACGGTTACTGCACGAACCAAAATAAAAGCCCAATGATGTACTGAGGGACCGAAACGTTGCGGTGCGGCGCGCCATACCGCATCGATTGGGCGCCACGTCTCATCATCACTACCAAATTTACTACGTGGAAGAAACTATGTTCCCATAAGCAGGCGTTTTTGAGACTCAATTGCCCCCCCGGCCGGAGCAACGGCAATGTGTGGGGGAGGAAATATGTGCCCTTCATGCAGGACACTTTTTAAAACGTTCCATTAAATTACCTGCTACAGACCACATGCGTCACAGTGTTGGTTCCAAAGGCTCCTCCTCGTAAAACAAAAAACGGACACCGTGCAAAAAAAGCGTAGCACCCCTCAGATACACTTGACAGTTCCCTCGGATACGGAGGGCCGAGGCGCAAGGCCGGGGGACCGGTGAGGTGACGCGCCGTGCGGTGCAGCATGGCTGTCCCAGCAAGGCGTGCGTCTGCCAGCTCGCGTGCGCGTGCGAGCTGCGCTGGGGCTGGACAGTGCGGGTGTGGGTGGCGGGGTGCGGAGACGGCTTGTAGGCGGCTGCGCTCTGGGGGCCAGCTCAGGGTCTCGGCAGCAGGGGCGGGGGCCAGGGCACGGTGGCATAAGCGCAGGCCAGCGTGAGGGCCTCGGCAGCAGGGAGTGGGTGGGCATAGGAGCAGCGAGGTTCTGACGAGTGGCCGTGCAACCGCTAGGAGAGCAGCGCAAGGTCCAGGCAGACGTGTTTTATTTTGCGCACGGAGATCGAGGGCTAATGTTGACGTAGAGCTCTCCGACCGCCCACCTGCAGGTGCGGACGTTCTTCAACTCCTCCGCGGGTGCACGCGGTTTGTCTGCTGCTGCTGTGCTACGCGGCTTGTCTCCTGGCAACGGCGCGCAGCACACGCGCTGAACGGCGACGCGGGACGATCGACGGGGCGGAGAGGAGACAGCACTCCTCCCCGCTCCTCCATGGCCAGCCCGCGAATAAAGGATGGCGCCGGGGTCGCGGATGGGGAGGCGAACGAGAAATATCTCGCCTACATGAAGGCCGTGCGACTTGGCCAGCAGAAGGCAAGGGCGGAAGCGAAAGCACTGGCAGCGGAGGCGGCCAAAGGGACTGCGCGGCCCAGCCCCACTCCCCGCAAAACCGTGGAGACAGGGCAGACGAGCGGGGCTTCAGCCAAACTGGCCAGAACCCCCCCGCCGAGGGGCAAAATCAGCACGCAACTAAAAAGCTCCGGGGCAAGGGCATCTGCTGTCATCAGCTCCTCTGCCACCTTGCCCCGCAGTGGTGGGCAGGCGCACAGTGCGCCGCAGGGGTCGCTGCCTGCGCGTCTAGACTCTCCTCACTCGGACTCATCAGACTCTATTGACTTTGAGATTCGCTCTATCGGGCATGTTCGCAGCGTGAAGAAACCAGGCTCTGCTGCTGCTGCGCCGAGTCAACCTGCGTCAGATTCCGTAGCTCAAGAGATCCGAGATTTGCAAAGGTACGTGCGTGCAGCCGAAGCGAATCCCCCAGTGATCAGAGCTCTGCCTTGCATTTGGAACGTCTGCCAGAGTTTGCTGCTGCTGCTTGCATTCTATTTCGGCTTGCACATGCGCACAAGTTTGCACGCACTTTGCACTCTTGACTTATAAGGCCGTGCGTTGCAATTGCACAGCGTCTTGCAAAAATCCCTAGCGGCTGCAAGTGCCCAGAGAGGTAAGACGCCAAACAGAGGCAAGATGGGAAAAGGTGACGGTGTTATGCTGGAGGCTGATGTTGGATTCAAGGACGGCGAAAAGTCGGTCTTCAGTCCGCATGGTCTTGATGACGAAAAAGAAGGATCTTCACATGTCGACGAAGACCCCCAGGTCTTTTCTATCCCCGCATGTTTTTCTCTGAACTTCTCCGCGCGCGCAAGCTCCCAGGCATTTGGGGTGGTGCAAGATTTGGCTGATTTGTTGCTGACCAAAGGCCGTGAATTTCGTCGGGTGACAGGTTGTGACGGCTGCCAAGAAGATTGCAGAACTTGAGGAAATGGCCAAGGAGATCAGGACGCCCGGCGGTACGGGAACAGACGGGAGTAGGTCTAAGAGCTACATCAGTGCCTCGGACCAGCTCAAGGCCTCCCTGTCTGCGTACAGGGCTGGAGTGGCCGCCTCCCCTCAAGACGCTGCGCATACAGATTCGAGCGATGTGCGCGAGAAAGTGCGTAATCAATTAAGCCAGCTGCACGATTCTACGGCCAAGGTCTCTTTTTGATGTTTGTTGCTGCTGTTTTGTTGACTTTTGCGTAAATTCTGGTAACGCAAGCTAACAGGCATCACGTTATGCAATGCAGAATGATGACGATGACGACGATGGGTCGGAGAGCTTGCAAACGCCGAGCAAGTCCGACGGTCCGGAACCGGCGGTCCCGTGGAGCAGCAACAGGCAGCAGCTTCAAGCCAAGCTGAAAAGTTACCAAGCTCAGGTTCGAATTCTCACAGGCAAGAAGAGCCAGGGCATCGCAAGGAGGCCGGATGATGATGATGCTGATGCTGACGGTATGGAAGCAAACGGGCATTTGCAGATGCATTCAGGCAAAGCGGAGCTTGAGGTGGGCGACGGCCAACTACTCAACCAGGATAAAGTCCAAAAACTTCAGGAAGACAACCAAAAAGTGCTCGAGAACATCAAAAAAATGGAACTCAAGAAGGCTGCTGACGGCAGCGCTGGTGGCTCGGCTGGTGCAATGTCGAATCCTCCGCTCCAGACCCGGACATCAAACAAGGGAGACTCGAGCCCTTACGCAGGTGTGTTCCCTCGGTCTGACGATTTCGACGAGACTTCAATCGGTGGTGGCACACAGAGGTCAAATGCCAAGTCAGGCCAGTCGCCCAGGCCTCTCAAGCCCATCGCTTCTGGCTCCCATCCCGATGATGACAATGAAGGCGGGTATGTCGATGAAGAGGATGCGCTGATGGTTGCAGAAGAGAATTTGAGGCTGGCATACAGTTACGCGGGCTATTTTGCCATCTTTATGATGTTCATGGCGCTGTGTTGCTTCGTCTTCGGCGTGTTCATGCCTTGGGGGTTTTCAAGCTGGGCTATAAGTCTGCCCCTTGGTCTGGCGTCGTTCTACTTCTACTGGAAATGCACTCCATTGCCTGTGACCACTGACAGCGCCGTTCCGCAATCGCTCGTCTGCGTCTCCATCGCTGTCGTCTGCGTCAGTTCGTTTTTATTCCTGTCGGGAATCCTTTCAGCAAGTGCATCTCTGTCCATCGCCCCGATCCTGGGAACGCCCTTATGCACAGGCAACATTCCTCCACCCGTCAACGTATCTGCTGTCCCGCCTTTGATTCAGAATGCAACGAAGCAGACGCTGGACAACGAAACAGACGCTGACGTGTCGGACACGTCAAATTCGTCAAGGCCTGCAGTGCAACAGGTGCAAAATGCTTCAGCACCACGTGATGTGCACCCATTATCTGGGTTGGACACGTCTACACTGATCAAATTCGGCGGTTGTCAAGGCTGGAATATGTGTGGGGGAAAGGGAATCAAAATGCTCACTTGCTCCAAGCTCAAGGGCTTCAACGACTGGAACGCCGTTTTCTTCTTTTTTTCTTCCTTCCTGATTCCCCCACTGTGGTTGTGGATCTACTACGTCATCACGATCCGACTGCAGGAGCATATGGCAGCGGCAACAAACGCTCCTGTTGACGCGCTTGATTGCAGTCTCCCAGCTTGCTACGCCCGCTTGAAGGAGATGGTGGAAGCTCCCGTTGTTGAAGACGATCACGAATGGGACGAGGAGAGCAATCAAATGAACACAAGGCCGAAGTTCAACTCTGATGGCCCCTACTCGGGAGACAAGCTGGGGTAGTCGCTACTTTGCCATCTCTATATGGAGACAAGCTTGGGTAGTCGGTATTTTGCCATCTCTACATGGATAGGTATATATCAAGCCGAGCGGCGTATCCTCTGTGCCTGTGGATCCAATACGCTTGGACATAAGCGTTCTTGCTCGCCATGATTATTTGTTTCTTGTGCGTTATCAGGTTGAAGTCTGTGCGCATGCTTGCATTTGTGGCCCTGCCCAGTGCAGTGGAGCTGCGGTAGAGTGAAAGAGTCTTTGAGTAAAAGTCTTGATATCGGTTGGCGGGCAAGTGGGACTCTATGAGTCTCGGTAGATCCCCCCTCTCTTGACGCGGGTACACGGAATGTTTCCTGCGGCAGCCTCGGAAGGGCCGCCAACGACAATGTCTGTATTGATGCTGCGCACCTCCGACCGGCAAAACATCGGGCAGTTGCTGTATCTCCGCGCAGCAACCCCGCTGTGGCTCCATTCAACACACCGCCCCCTATGGGCGAAGTTGTCACGCGGTCCGCGTGACAACCTCCCCTAAGGGGCGAGGTTGTCACGCGGTCCGCATGACAACCTCCCCTAACGTGACAACCTTGTCACGCGGATCGCATGACAACCTCCCATTAGGGGCGAGGTTGTCACGCGGACCGCAACCTCGACACGGCAACCAACTCGGTGTGTGGCACTACATTCTGTGTTGAATCCGAAAGAGAGGGGCTGAAGCCCCCCCCCGGCACAACCCCGCCATATAGGGGAGGTTGCCGAAGCCCCCCCCCCCCCCCCCACCCCCCCCCCCCCCCCCCCCCCCCCCGCCCCCCCCCCCCCCCCCGCCACCGCCGCCACCCACACCGTACCCGCCGCCGCA
>Ga0115006_10001326_pt1 | contig 15221 bp, 28 predicted proteins | sample ArcOceMetagenome_3_FD_88943 | JGI IMG/M metagenome (GOLD analysis project Ga0115006, IMG submission 88943) | Marine eukaryotic phytoplankton communities from Arctic Ocean - Arctic Ocean- Svalbard ARC20M Metagenome | ecosystem: Environmental > Aquatic > Marine > Oceanic | place: Arctic Ocean...
GGTTTCGAAAAGCTTGCCATTACGTAAAACGAGGCGACGAGCCACGCGGGGAAGGAGGGCTGGGCAGGGAGTACGTACCCAGCAATCGGCGAGTGGAATTGTGCATGCGATAACGCATAGCGTCAAGAACACCCGCGGGTGTCGGCACTAGCAAAGACTTTGAGAGACGAGCACAACTCACGCTGGTGAGGAGAGCTGCTCGCACGGGACTGCCTTCCGACACTGACGTAACAGACTCTCTCTTTGGCCTAGACACGCTCCTTCAGCTCCTCGGTCTTCGTCGCTCCATCCGCTTGGCAGTTTGAACATGGGCTCGTCTGAGACCGACGCGAGCCGCTCGCTGTACGAGGTGCGACACCCCTCCGCACGCCCACGCACACACCACCACCCCACGCATGCACCCGCCGCATGCACTGTGTTTGCATGAGCGCGAGGGGGGTCGGTGGACCTCCCGCCCGCGCCGCGGCACGACGACGGGAGCACGCACGGGGCCAGCGCACGGCGATGCGGGCACCACCACCTGCCACACTGTGTGAGTGATGCGGCCCTTCGCAGCGCGCCAGCACCCCAAGCGCGCGCACACCAAGCGCCACGGGGGGCGGGAGATGGCAGGGCACGCATGTACACGGACAGCCGCGCACGGGAGTAGCGGAGGCGACACGTGGGCCAGCGCGCTTGGGGTGTGCGGGTGCTGACTGGCTGAGGGGCCGCCATACACAAACAGGTATTGGGGGTGGAGCGGGACGCCAGCGCCGAGCAGATTAAGAAGGCGTACCACAAGCTGGCCCTGCGCTTGCACCCGGACCGCAATCGCGACGATGCGGTACGCCCTCCGAGCTAGAGAGAGAGAGGAGGCGGTGTGCGGCGGCTGAGAGGAGGAGAGCACGCGCGAGACAGCTGTGTGTGTGTGCACACACTCCGACCGGTGGAGTGAGGGTGCGAACAGGCACACGCCACGCGACAGCCACCAGCACACTCGTCACGAGAGAGGAATGCAGGGAGGCTGGGAGGAGCTAGGCGTTGACGGTGTGCTCCCCCGACGTGCGCGGGCGGTGTGCAGGAGGCGACGGAGAAGTTCCAGAGCCTGCAGCGCGTGTTCCAGGTGCTGAGCGACCCGCAGCGTCGCGCCGTGTACGACCAGACGGGCTCGCTGGCGGACTCGGAGGAGCTGGCTGGCAAGGACTTCAACACGCTGTATGAGTACTATCGCGACCTCTACAAGAAGGTGCGACCCGCGCGAACCCGCATTCGGCCCATCAGCTCATGTCGCCTCTCAGGTGCGCTCTCGGCTCATGTACGCGTGTGTGAGGGGTGATTGGCGGGGATGGCGGTGGTGATGGCGGGGATGGGTGGGTCAGGTGACGGAGGATGACATTGTGACGTTCCAGAACGACTACCGCGGCGGCGAGGAGGAAGCGGAGGACCTGCGCGGGTTGTACGAGCGCTTCCAAGGCGACATGGGCGTGTACGTTCACCGCTCCCTCTTGCCTTGTTAGGCGCTGCCTGCTGCCTGCTGTCTGGCCCCATGGTCGCTCGCACCCGACGCATACAGTCGAGTGTCTGTCTCAGTACGTGCGACACGGCCAACGGAAGTCAAGCCGCAGCCACTCTCTGAGCTGCTCGTTGCCGTGTGGTTGTTGTCCTGGATGCAGCGTGATGGAGTTCCAGCTGTGCTCGGACGAAGCACGTGACGGCCATCGGTTCGCCGATCAGTTGGACGCGGACATATCCGCCGGTCGACTCAAGCGCTTCAACAAGTTCACCACGTGGGCCGCCGCCGTGCGCCGCAAGCCGCGCCCCGCTGACCCACTGGCACCCACACGCAAACAGGAGAGGGGCGACGCCGGTGGCATGGTGCGTGCTGCTGCGCCGCCGCCCTCCCTGCGTGCTGCTGCTGCGTCGCATACGTCCCTACAGACCCATCATCGCCGCGTCGTCGACGCGGTGTGGAGGTGAACATACACACCAGTGAGTAAGTGACGGCACAGGGCACAAGCGGAGCGGGTTAAAGCCCGCGGTTTTGATGTTTCTGCTGCACTGCATCGCACATGCACGTGCACCCACTGCTTTTGTCTCCCCCCGTGATGGGTCCCTCAAATCGATTGCCCATTGTCAGTTGGGATTTGGCTTGGGTGGCTGGGCGACGGCAGGATCTGATGGCGATGATCCAGGGCCGACAAAAGGCGCGTGAGGCGCAGGGTGCGTCGTTTTTGGCGGGGCTGGAGGCCAAGTACGCGGACGCAGACGCTGCTGCGCCCAGCGGCAAGGGCAAGGGCAAAGGCAAGAAGGGCGGGGCGGTGGCGGAGCCGTCGGATGAGGAGTTCGCCGCCGCTAGAGATCGCCTGCAAGCCCGCGCATCCAAGGGGAGCATCGCCAAGAAGAAGCCGTCCAGGAAATGAGGACGCTCCCCGCCTTGGGTTCGAACTAAGGCAGGCCCAGGTTATCTTGGCATTCCACGAGGTACTAGCCATGTGTTACATGCGCACACCCGTCGGATGCGGCTCACCTCTTGACGGAACCTCTCGCTCTGCCCGCTCTGCCGGCTGCGGCTGTACGCCTGTCCTCATGTGCTCAGCCGCACTCCTGGCACGTGCTCCGCGCCAACTCAGCACCAGGGGGCAAGCTATAGGCACACGGGCCAGGGCGGGGGCAAATGGTGGGGCGGCGCACCTGAGGCAACAGATAGTCGACGATGACGGCGGTGTAGACATCGCCGAGTACGTTGACGGTGGTGCGCAGGCGGTCCAGAAGCCAGTCCAACACCAGCAGGAGTGCGATGTCCGCGATATACTCTGTTGCGTTTAGTGCGCCGCAAATGTCAGCTTATGGGAGAGAGGGAGCTCATTTGACCCAACACGAGTAGGAAGACGGACCTTCCATGTTGGCAGCCTGGAGAACCAGCACCATGGTGATGAGACCTGCGGAGGGGATGGCGGCGGCGCCCATGGCAGCCAGGGACGACGTGAGCGCCACCACCACACACTCGGCGACGCTGAGGTGACGGTCGTGCGCCTGCGCGAGAAACAGCACAGCCAGCGCCTCGTACAGCGCCGTGCCGTTCATGTTCACCGTGGCGCCCAGCGGCAGCACAAAGCGCGCCACAGCTGGCCGCACACGCAGCCTGGGGGCGAGAGTGCGGGGGCGAGAGTGATACGTGGTGGTCAGTGGAGAGCAGAGGAGAGAGGAGATGGAGATGGAGGGGTGAAGGCACTCACACCCCGCGTGAGATGAGGGGTCGCTGTGATCAGGGAGACGGAGAGACACCCGCACGCACACACAACGCACCTTTCCTGCACCACGCGCAGCGTCACGGGCAGGGCGGCGGCGGACGAGTCGGTGGCGAACGCAGTTGTGAGCGCCGCCGCCGCGCCCGCCGTCACACGCCACGGCGCGGCACGGTCGCCCGTCACCGCCACCAACACCGCCGGCAGCACCACACCTGCCGCCCCACGCGTCGCACGTCGAGTGTGAGGGGGGAGGCGGCGGCTCAGACAGGGCGTGCGAGACAAAACCGAGCTCCACTGAGGGGGTGTGCTGCGCTGAGCCTATTTCTCCGGTTCAGGGGCAGCCCACGCGACGGCGCTTCGTGCGATGGGTCAGGGACGGGAGCCCGTCGTCAGAGGGCGGTTGGCTTAGGGAGGGTAGAGGGCAGTGTGACGTACAGACGTGCAGCGCGAGTGCGGCGACGAACACCGCCACGAAGCGGCCGAGCAGCACCAGGATGGCGAGCGGCTGACACGTGGAGCCGATTTGCGCCGCGATGAGCGAGGCAATGGCCGGGGGCGTCAGCCACAACACCCACCCCACCTGCAGAAGCCAGGCAGCCACTGTGAGACCGCCACTGCACCCACTCCACGGGTGCACTCGCTGGACGTGAGCGCGCGCGTGCACGCATGCGTCGTCCTCTCCGCCGCTCCTCACGGCTGCCTGCGACGGGTAGCAAGGAAGAAAGCAAGCTCGCAATAACCCGACGCAGTACGTACCATCCGCGTGGTTGCGCCGTCCACCACCGCCACCGCCGCCGCCGCTGCCTCCGCATGCTCTGGCGGACCATGCGCAAGCGCCACGCCCAGCCCCAGCGTGCCTACGATCACCCCTAGGATATTGCTCTCCGCCGCCGCCTCCACGATATTGCTAGGCACCATCCTGCGGCTCACGTCTGCATCCCCCCACGTCCGCGCTCCCTCGTCATCCTCCTCCGTTTCCAGGTGGAGGGGGTTGGGCGGGTGGTGGCGGGCTCGGGCGGTGGGTGTACCGATGAGTGCGGGCACCAGGTGACCACCGTGGGTACGTGGCGGCAGCGGCGGCGGCGGCGGCGGCGGCAGTGACGTGGAGGAGGAGGCAGTACACGAGGCGGAGGAGAGGGTAATGCCCCGCCCGGGCTGGAATAGCAACACCATGGTCAGTGCTAGCACCACCGCCAGAGCCGTGGTGGTGGCATACAGCAGCAGCGTGTGCCTTGCCAGCTGCCCCATACCGGCGGCACCTGCGTTTCGCAGAGAAGTTCCACCAAGCAATCACGACAACGGCAGCAGCCGAGTGAACGAGCATGGCGCCGCAACTGGGTTGTGTGTTTACCGGCTTGGGCTTGGGTGGCGCCCTTGTTAGTGTCGCGCAGCGCGAGTACTCCAGACAAGAGCGACGAAACGATCAGAGGAAGTACCAGCATGCGCAACGCACGCATGAACAGCTCGCCCTGCATGCGCCCACGTGCGCGTGTCCACTTCTCAGTGGTGTGTCTTGACAAGGGAGACTTGGTCTCCCGGACTAGGGTTTCGGCGAGAGAGGAGCAGAGAGGCTAGACCCAGAGGCCAGATAGAGCTCAGGCACAACACACATGTCCCAACCCACCATTAAGCCCAACAGCTCCAACTGGCTCGGCGGCAACGGCCCTCCGTGTGCGGCGTGTAGACAGCTGCCCACCCCCACGCCTAGAGCAACGCCCACCAGAGTCCATAGCAGCAGCGGCTCGGCGCGGCCACAAGCCACCGCGCGCTGCAGCCAGCTGCGTGCCTCGTCGGCCTCGTCCTCGTCCCAGCGGCCACTAGACTCGGCGTGCTGCTCCTCGTGCTGCTCGCTCACGTTCAGCGGGCGAAATCCACTGTGGCTTGTTGCCTCGGGGTCCACCAGCAGGCAAGCCGTGTCGCTCTCACGCCTCTCCGCCATAAGACTAGGTTGGGCGCCGCGGGCGCCCTCAGGCGCCGACAGTGGGGAGCGGGTCCGGTGCAAGGAGAGCGGCGGGTGTTGCGGCTTCAGTGGCCGTGCCGACGCTCACCAACAAGCGGCAAAGGCTCCCGACTGTTCGCGCACTGTGAGGTCTCACGTGATGCGTCGCGTGGTGCTAGCGAGGGCTGTGGCTCGCGCTGTGGGCGCGTCCGTCCGTGCACCGCTGGTGGCACCGCACGTGCGCAGCCTCTCCACATTCACATCGCCACCGCGCGCGCCGCCATGGTCATCAACGGCGGGCGGGCTGGGCTGGGCTGTGGGAGCGGCAGCGGCAGTGGCAGCGGCAGCGGCTGCGACTGCGGCGACTGTACAGCCCGTGGCGCACGCAGACAAGCCCAAGGCGCTGTCCGTGTACACGCGCGCACAGGTGGCGGAGCATGCCACGCCGGCGACGGGTATCTGGGTCACGTACAAAGACGGCGTGTATGACATTTCAGGTGCGTCTGCATGCCGCACGCAATTCGCTGCCCACATCCCCTGGCGCCCGCCCCAGGGTTTTCAACGTTACCCAGATGGCTGATGTTGGTGAGGAGACGGTGAGGGGTTGTATGACACGTCGCCAGTGGTGCGCCTTAAGTGGGTTGGAGGAGGGGGGGTCGTTGTCGGTGTGTTTTGGTGCACGGGGTTGACGGGGTGGCGGTGGTGACGGCCGGTGGTGACGACAGAGTTCGTGGCCAACCATCCGGGAGGCTCCGATAAGATCATGATGGCTGCGGGTAAAGCCATCGACCCCTTCTGGAACCTCTATCGCCAGCATCTCAACAGGTGCGACGGCGCAACACTACCCACCGACGACGCAGGAAAACACGCGTCTTCTTCGTACGCCCAGCACAAGACCGCCTGGGCTGCGCTAGCATCCCTGCAGCGAGTGTCCACGCTATGTGTGTGGGCACGCGAGGCTGTGGGCGTGTGGGTGGGGCGACGCTGACGGGTTTGTCGGGGGAGGGCGGGGGAGGGCAGTCCGACGCCCGCGCAGATTTTGGCAGAGATGCAGATCGGCACGTTGGACCCCAATGAGGCCCCGCTTCAAATCGACGAGTCTAACCCATACGCCAAGGACCCGCCGCGCCACCCCGGACTGCACTTCCACAGGTGCAACACTTGGGGTTTTGCCGCGCGCTTTGCCTTTTGGAGCTTTTACTCTGCTGCAAGTCTCCCATGAGGAGATGCAGAGCATGTCCATCTCCAGCAGGCAACGTCACACGGGTGTTCAGCCTTGTTCAGCCTTGCAATGTATGTACCCTAACACAGGGGGCGGGTGATGTTGGGGGGCGCACAGCACGCAGCCGTGCAACGCGGAGCTGCCTTTGACGCTGATGGACAGTTGGATCACACCCACGGACTTGTTCTTTGTGCGGCACCACCACCCCGTGCCCGCTGTGGACCCCAAGGAGTTCCGTCTGCACGTAAATGCGCCCGGTGTGCCGCCCACGTCCTTCTCACTGCACGACCTGCAGACCAAGTTCAAACACCACACGGTGCGCTCCCCCTCCCTCCTCTTCCTCCTCTTCTCCCTCTCCTCTGATGACACTACAGCCTCTCACCGTGCTCTCGCTGCGGCTCCTACCCTGTTGCTCAAGGCGACAAATGCGCAGTGGAGCATTGCCACAGCACGCACCCCTACGCATGGAGGAGGCGCACACCCATCCTTAACCCTACTGTGTGTGTGTATGCAGGTGGCGGCGACGTTGCAGTGCGGCGGCAACCGGCGCGGCGGCATGAACTCGGTAGCCAAGACGTCCGGCACGGCGTGGGGCTGCGGCGCCATCTCCACGGCCCAGTGGACCGGTGTGTCCGTGCGTGACGTGCTGACGGCGGCGGGCCTCAAGGACCCAGACGCCGCCGGGGTGGCGCACGTCTCATTCCATGCGGCTGACGCCATGTGCGCCTCCGTGCCCGTGGAAAAAGTCTTCAACCCGTACGGTGACGTGCTGCTGGCATGGGACATGAACGGCGCGCCCATTCCAGCGGACCACGGCGCGCCGCTGCGTGCGGTGGTGCCGGGTCACGTGGGCGTGCGCAACGTCAAGTGGGTGACGCGCCTGGAGGCTGGCGCGCAGGAGGCGGAGGGCATGTGGCAGCGCGGTACCACCCCACGGCCGTCTGCATGCACGTGTGTGCGTGTGTGGTGTGTGTATGCATGTGCTCAGCCGCTGTCGTGTGCGGAGGGCCACGTTCGTCAGAGAGGCGGGTTGGCGTCGCTGCCGTCGAGTCTTGACTGTGAGTGGTGAGGGAAGGGCAAATCTGGGAGTGACTAATGAGAGTTGTGATGTGTGCTGGGCTCCGTCGTGACCCGCACGAAGCCACGTCTGACTGCAGCCTGACTGCAGGTGTTTGCGTGTGCGAGTCTGCGTGAAACGCCCAGTGTTTTCAGGAGGTGGTGTGTTCTGAGGCGTGTTATTGTTCGACGTGGGGCGATGCAGGTATGGCGTATAAGATGTTTCCGTCGTCGATGAAGAGTCTGGACGGTGTGGACGTGGAGGCGCGCGTGTCCATGCAGGAGCAGCCCGTGCAGAGCGCCATCATCGAGCCGCGCACCAACACCGTGGTAGAGGGCGATACCATCGACGTTAAGGTCACCTACCCCACCCTCTTATCCCTCCTATCCCTCCTGCCCACACAGCTCCATCGCAAGTTAACTCTCCTTGCAGGAGGTTCACTTGGCTCCTTCCCCACAGAGCAGAGGAGAGCTCTCAGTGCGTTGAGACTGCCTCACCGTACATACACTGGCGCTACTGGTCATACACCCATTCCGTTCGTCGATGAACACGGCGGTCTGCGTGTTTCTCTCTCAGTGAAAGAAACCAGGAGCAAGGCGACTGACGGGGGTGCGGCGGATGCGGGGCATGCACGTGCGCAGGGGTACGCGTGGAGCGGCGGCGGGCGCGGCATCGTGCTGGTGGACGTGTCCATCGACGGCGGCGCCTCGTGGATCCCCGCCACCCTCACCGAGGGCGCCGACCAAAAGCCCAACCGCGCGTGGGCGTGGACGCTGTGGACGGCGGAGGTGCAGGTGCCGCGGGGCATGGACAAGGTGCGCTGCCGCTCCTCTCTCTCTCTCTCTCTCTCTCTCAACCCGTGTCTCTAGAGCCCTCGGTCGTTTTCCTCAGGCATGAAAAAACGTGCGGCGCTGGTTTCAACGATGGACCATGTCACCCACGTGCCGCTAAGGAGTGCTCACCCGAACGCCACGGTGGTGTCTAAGGGGGTATGGCCATTGTCGATGGGCTCACAGGTGGAGGTGTGCTGTCGCGCCACTGACGCCGCGTCCAACACGCAGCCGCCCTCCGCCGCGCCCATCTGGAACATGCGTGGGCTGGCCAACAACTCCTGGCACACCGTGGCCGTCACCATGGACCGCTGAGCCTGCGCTGCGCTCAGCGGGGACTTGCCGAGGCGATTCCACGCCCTCGGTCTCTTCCGAATTTTCATTCATCATCCAATGACGCACGTGCATTGAAATTTAGCTTTTAGTCTGAGAGACGGCTTTGTGAACGCTGCACATGCTACGCAGCGGTCCTAGCGCCCAGAAGTGGCTCCGGTGTTTGCTCCTCCTCCTCAGCTTCCGGTGTTTGCTCCGGGGCATCAGGCGGTTTGGTGACCTCTGCAGGTGGGTCGTCGCCACGTGGAGGCTGCTCACACACCTCCTCCACCTGATTCCAGATGGTATCCACCTCCGCCACCAGCTTTGCCAGCGTGTCCTCCAGCGCGGGGGTCACGCGAGACTCGTCGCTGCGGCGGCTGGAGCGCGCGGACACGGCGGAGCTGGGCTTGGAGGGCGGCGGCAGCGGCGGCGGCGGTGTTGGGGTGACGGGGGGCTGAGGGGCGACGGGCACAAAGATGGACAGAGAGTCGTCTCCAGGCAGTGGGCGCGCGGGCGGCTCCACTGTAGGGTGACGCATGCGGGCAGGCGGTGGCTTCTGCAGCACCAGATGTGAAACGAACGACCGTAGCCATTTGTCCTGCACACAGCCCACGTATGCCCGGGGGGGTGCGGCTTCAGTGGAGCACGAGCGATGGAGCTCAGCGGCCGAAGGGTCAATCAAAGCATCCAACGAAGCAACGCACCATTTCGTCATCGGCGGTGGGCGGGCGCGGCGGCGGCGGCGGTGCGTGCATGCGCGGGTGCATGCGACGACCGGCGCGCTGATGCACGTGGTGGCGCCAGGCGGAGTCCCGCGGCGTGGCGAACGACGACGACGAGATGGAGGAGGATGCAGTGGACGGCGGTGGCATGGATGGGTCCCACAACGACTGGACGGCGTCCGTCAGCCCGCCGTCGCGTGGCTTGAGCGCTCGCTTCAACACGTGTCGCTCGTGCAACAGCTCCGAACGCATGTCCGCCAACGCGCGTAACACTCCGCGGCTGCTGTCTGCGCTGTCCAGGGACGTCGATGACCAGCCACGAGCGTTGTGACCGTGATGATGATGCGGCAGCGACTCTCCGCGGTGCAGTCGACGCTGCTTGTCGCCCACCTGATGCAGCGCATCACATGCCTCGTCAGTTGACAATGCCAACGCCAATGCCAATTACAATGACCCCACATCCTGCTCTGCCGTGCTGCCATAGCCCCTGCGGGAGGGCGGATGTTGCGGGAAAACCGGCCTTCGCGAGAGCTGTAAGGTTCCCTGCCGACACCAAGCGGCACTGGGTGTATACGGAGTACCACTGTGAGTGGATGGGCTTACCGGCATGTGTGTTGAGGACGATGCGGTGGGGGAGCGTCGCGAGGTGCGCGACGACACATCGCCCGGCAGCGAGCGACGATGCGACGGTGGTGGCGTGTCCACCGGCACACCCGTCAGAAACACCCCACCGCCGCCGCTGCCCCTTCCGCCCGTGCCATGCTCAGCCACCGGCGGCAGGCGCCCCGCCTGCTGCGCGGCCAGCTGCGCCAGCTCGCGCCTCAGCCGCAGCTCGTCTGCCTGCTCCAGCGCCCGCGCCTCCTCCTCTTCCCGTTGCTGCCGCGTGTGTCCACCCAGCACGGCGCTTCAGTACAAGTAAGTACGCCTCCAACCGACTCTCTCGCACGCGCACCCCGACTCCGGCGCCCCTTCCATTGTGCATGGTAGTGTGATTGGAGTGTGCCGGAGCGACGAAGCCCGAATCCCATTGCGCCAAGTTTGCTCCTTGCTGCCTCTCTCTCTCTGCCCCTTCGCTCTATGTCACGCCACCGCTCAGTGGCACCCGACTCCGCCACTCCCCTCCATGTCGCTTGGGGCTGCACCACTCATATGTTGTGACGCATGGTAGCGGTGCAGGGGCATGTACTGCCCCGGCACCACTGCCATCACACCCACCGTGCCGCTACCACGCTCGCCGCTCTGGCTGGGTGCTGCCGCTGCCGCCCGAGCGGTGCCCGGGGCGCAGCGACAGGTGGCGGGCACGGCAGCACACCTTACGCAACCTGCGCTCATGCACCTGCCGGTCCAGCTCCTCCGCGTAGCTCTTCCGCAGCAACGCCGCCTGGAGAACATCCAACCACATGTCAGCAAGGCGCTGCCAGTGGGGCGACGAGCCGGGCGAAAGCGGGCGGCACCGTACGCAGTATATCCACACAAAGGGTTCTCTACGCATGGCGGCGAGGAGCGCCGCGTGCGCTGAGCGCAGTACAACCGAGGGACTACATTTAGGTGAGTGGGTACCTGCGCTGCCTGTTGCGGGTCATGCGCCATGGGCATGAGATGGGCCGTGCTCTGCCGTCGTCGCGGTAGCGTGCTTGTCACCACCATGCTTGCGCCCCTTGCTCAGCAGCGCTGCGTTCCCCTTGGTGAAATCCACGCGAGCGCAGCACCTCTCCGCCTGGTACGCGGCACGGCGACGGGCCCGTACGCCGCACGTGCACTCGGCGAAGGCCGCGTGTCGGTTCCCAGCCCGACCTGCAGCGGCGCTGCACCCCCGGCGGTGTTTGCTGCCGGCGGTGAAGTGCTCAGAGCAACCGGGTGTCCCACGTCGAGGCTGTGCCGGGCGGCGCCATGTCTTCTAAGAAGAAGGTGCGAGCTGCGCCGTACACGGAGGCCGCCCACACGCCCGTTCAGGCCGCGCCCCCACCGTGCCTGCGCTCAGGAGCCGTAGCACCCAATGCGGCGGGCGGAGCGGCGCCCGGAGGGTCGCGGGCAGGCGGCTCGAGCAGGCGGTGGGCGCTGATGGAGCTGCTCTGCGCTCTCGCGCGTGGGTGTGCCACATGCACGGCAGCTGCGTCGTCGGTCACTGAGCGCGGACCGCCCCTCTCGCGGTGGCGCAGGTGGCGTACTTCTACGACTCGGAGGTGGGCAACTTCTACTATGGGCAGGTGCGGCAGCCTTTTCCCTGCTCCGCACGATCGCCGCGATCACCCCTGCGCCTACCACGCTCATCCAGTCGAGAGTTGCGCGGGTGGGATCGCGCCGTGGCGCCGCGCTGCGGTGGTGGGCGATGTGAGCGGCGGCCGATCGGCCCTTCACGTGTCCACCGCCGTGTGCCGGTGAGGTTTGCTCGCATCGCGCGAACCTCTCGCCACCGCCGCTGGCGCCAGGTAGGGTTTCGATGCGTCCGTCTGGACCTGGGGCCAGGGCGTCAGGCGTGGATGGAGCGCAGACTCACTCGGCAGCGCATGCCACGTGCGGGGACGGTGGTGCTGGCGCCGAGCTCGCCGTCGCAGCCCCGCAAACTGCGCGCGGTCCGTCGCTGAGGCGGTCGGGCGATGGCTGGCGTCGCTGCGGTGCAATTTCCGCCGCCGCCGCGAGCACAGCGCTTGTGTATACACGGTGCACGTCGGTCGAGGCACTGGGCTGAGCTGCCTCGCACGCACGTAGCGTGCACGCGCCCCGATCCATCCCAAATCCGCATACGTATGGGCGGGCGAGGGACTGGAGACAGTATTGCGGCGGTTGAGGGTGGGCCAGTTCACAGCTGTTCCGCACGTTTCGCACCCCTAGCCCTGTCGCTATGCCCCGCTGACGTCGCTACCGGTGCGAGATGTTTTCGAGATGTACGGCGACGGTCCTGACGCGGCGAACGGCGGGGGCGCAGGGCCACCCGATGAAGCCGCATCGCATGCGCATGACTCACAACCTGCTGCTTCACTACGACCTCTACAAGCAGATGGAGGTGCGGCTCGCTCATGCCCACACCCCTTCCCCTCCTTCCACGCCGATACGCGCCTCGCTGCTCGCAACCACCGCCCTCAACCAATGTTGCACCGCCGCCGCTTCATGCACCGTCGCTGCTATGCAACCGCCGCTGCCCAACGAGCGACGCGCACCCGGCGCACCCGCGCGCCGAAGTCATGTCGCCGCCCTGCGGTGTGTGACGCGGCGGGATGGATCACACAGTCACACCGTGTCTCACTGGGTGCATGCGCGTGTTCCCACGCTGCCTGCCGCACCACCGCTGTCGTTACCGCTCCGTCCACCGCATCTACCGCCCAGTGTGGCCACGGGTGGCTCGCGTGCGTGGACGTGGCCGCATGACTTGGGGCGGAACACTCGCCCGGATGCTCGCTGTCTTTCCCCATCCCCTATGATCACGCTCGCCGCCCCCACCACCCGATGTGGTCAGGGTTTTCCGCCGCGCGAGACACCCTCGCCCGACTCACTTGGGTGGGTGATGCGCCAGTGTGCCAGCGCGCCGTATGCAACCACTGCACAGCACACGCACACGCACACGCACACGCACACGCACGGCCGTGGCTGAGAAGGTATGGCGGTGGGTGGGGCGCCTCTCGCACACGGCAGGTGTTCAAGCCCACGCACATCAGCGCAGAGTACATGACGCTGTTCCACTCGGATGAGTACGTCGAGTTCCTGCGATCCATCACCCCGGACAACCAGGTGCCAACCTCCCCATACATGGATCCCCCCCCCGCGCCAGTCCCACTGGGCACGAGCATGGCATTGGTCGCCGCGGATGCGCAGCTCAGTCACTGCGGATGCTCAGTCACGCGCACACGGCTGCTGGCTCGCTGAGGGCCAAGCACGAGCGGCGGCGGTTTCAAAGGCGTGTGGGGATGTGGGGTTGTGGACAGAGCGTTGTCTGACACGGTGGGCGGGTGCTGGGGATGGGTGGCAGCACGAGCACATGCGTGAGTTGAAGAAGTTCAACGTGGGTGAGGACTGTCCGGTGTTTGACGGCGTGTTCGAGTTCTGCCAGGTACGTCTCCACACCCCATCTCCATGCGTCTGAGCATGTGCTCCATGCCACAGGTGCATTGCCACCTGTCGTGTCGTGCGCTACGTACACCACTGAGGGTTTCTTCTCGTGGTTCTGGCAGATCTACACGGGCGGGTCGGTGGGGGGCGCCGTCAAGCTGAACCACAAGAGCGCAGATATCGTGGTCAACTGGATGGGCGGGCTGCATCACGCCAAGAAGGTCCGTTGCTGCATGCATGCACGCACACACACACATTCACCTCCGCTCGCGCCTGCTCGCGTCGAGTGAGGGAGATCTGGGAGACGGGGAGACAGCGACAGAGAGGGAGAGGAAGAGACAGCGAGGCAGGAAGCGAGAGGTTCACACCGCAGCGCTGACGTGCTGCGTGCTGTGTGTGTGTGTGTGGCGGGGGGGTTGGGCGCACACAGTCGGAGGCGTCGGGCTTCTGCTACGTGAACGACATTGTGCTGGCTATCTTAGAGCTGCTCAAGTACCACCAGCGGGTGCGCCACCCACCCGCAGCCCCCGCCAGTACACCCGTCGCTGCCGTGAGGCACCTGGCTTCCCGGGCACATCGCCCACAACACTGGATTTTGACGAATTCCAATTTACAGATGATAACCTCGCTCGAACGGCAGCGAGACTGATCGAGACTGGGTGTTGAGAACTGAGCATTGAGGCATTTCGGCATTGTTCAGGTGCTGTACTTGGACATCGACATCCACCACGGCGACGGCGTGGAGGAGGCGTTTTACTGCACAGACCGCGTGATGACGGTGTCGTTCCACAAGTTCGGCGACTACTTCCCGGGCACGGGGCACGTGGACGACGTGGGGCACGGGCGCGGCAAGCAGCACAGCATCAACGTGCCTCTGCACGACGGCATCGACGACGCCAGCTACGAGGCGCTGTTCAAGCCCGTCATGGCCAAGGTGATGGAGGTGTACCAGCCCGACGCTATCGTGCTGCAGGGCGGCGCGGACTCGCTGTCGGGCGATCGGCTGGGCTGCTTCAACCTGTCCATCAAGGGGCACGGCGAGTGCGTGCAGTTCATGAAGAGCTTCGGGGTGCCGCTGCTCATGCTGGGTGGCGGCGGCTACACCATCCGAAACGTCAGCCGCTGCTGGGCGTACGAGACGGCCATCCTGCTGGACGAGCAGGTGGAGGACAAGTTGCCCATGAACCCCTACTATGAGTACTATGGCCCCGACCACCGCCTGCACATCCAACCCTCTAACATGGAGAACCAAAACACGCCCGAGTACCTGGACAAGGTATTGCGCCCCTCCTCCTCCTCCTCCTCTCTCCGTTTCGCACCTGTCACGTGTAGCAGTCCGGTGCGTAACGGAAACGGGTTGTCGTGGGGGGTGGGAATGAGGGCACGCACTGAGCCCGCTGGAGCCGTGTCTGTCTGTCTGTGTGTGTGGTGGCAGGTGCGCACCAAGCTGCTTGACGTGCTGTCGAAGATCACGCCGCCATCCGCGCAGATGAGCGGCGAGCGGCCGCCGGATGCGGTGGACCCGGATGCGGCGGACAATGAGGAGGACAAGCCCACGGATAACGAGCGTCCGCGTGCGCGTGGCACGGTGGATGATGAGGGCTACAACTCCGACGGCGACGGTCAGGTGGGTGTGTGTGCGCGTGTTGTGCTCTCTCGCCTCTGACCCGTCTTTGCATGGAGGGCTGAGAGACGGGGAGATGGGCTGGACTGTGTGGATGTGTGTGTGGTTGCTCGCATCAGGAGGCCAAGCCCGCGCGCAATGTGCACACGGCCACGGCAGCGGACGACGCGGCGCCGGCGACGGAGGAGTCGGCGGAGGGCGGAGAGGAGGGAGCGGCGGCGGTGGCGGCGGTGGCAGAGAA
>Ga0115006_10001327_pt1 | contig 15219 bp, 14 predicted proteins | sample ArcOceMetagenome_3_FD_88943 | JGI IMG/M metagenome (GOLD analysis project Ga0115006, IMG submission 88943) | Marine eukaryotic phytoplankton communities from Arctic Ocean - Arctic Ocean- Svalbard ARC20M Metagenome | ecosystem: Environmental > Aquatic > Marine > Oceanic | place: Arctic Ocean...
GGGGGACGGGAGGGGGGGCGGCCCGAGCGGGAGGGGGAGGGGGGGGCGGGGGGGGGGGGGGGGGGGGGGGGGGGGGGGGGGGGGGGGGGGGGGGGGGGGGGGGGGGGGGGGGGGGGGGGGGGTGAGGCGTAATGGTCGTCTGTGGATTTCAAAAAAAAACGACTAGACACGTGCGCACCCACCGCCTCCCCACCCCATCTCTTGCCCCCCCACCCCCGAGGGGCGCTCCTCGTTCAAGCCCGCTCCCTCGCGGGCGAGGCATGCCGGAAACGCACCCGGGTGCGTGTCACCTTGGGCGACAGACTCCGATTCCCCGTGGGTTTCGACCCGTCCAGCACGTACTCGAGGGTCTCCTCATTCGTGTGTGTGAGGTGAGACCGGCACGTGGATCGGAGGACGCGGACCCCCCTCTTCTGCTCGATCCCCCTCACCCGATCGTTGGACGGGAACGGCACGACCACCTTCCCCGTGCCAAACTTCGAGAGCTGCCCCATCATGATGGACGACGTGACCCCCCTCGCGTTCTCATCCTCGGCATGAATCGCCGCGTTGCACAGGACGTCGGTCGTCTCTTCGAACGAGCACCGCATCAGTGGAGACGTCTCGGTCTTGTTGATGCCGTGTCGGTTCAGTGGCATGATCGTCCCCCCGCGGCAGATCGTGTCGGTGATCATCACGAGGTGATGGTCGGCAACGTACGTGCCGTCGAAGCTGACGACTGCCTTCAGCTGATCGTAGAGGACGTGCACACACGCCTCGATGCCCAGCGTGTGGTAGACTTCCCATATGTCGTTTGAGGTGGAGCGGTTCCAATCGACACACTCGATCGCCGCGCACTCGCAGAGGAAGTTCCCGTAGACGTTCACCACGTACTCCGTCGCATCCACGACGTCCCCCTGCGCCGACAGTCGCGTGATGTGCTGCTGGACGCAGTCGGCGGCAGTTGCCTGGGAATGGCCACCCACCACGACGGTCTCGAGGAGGACGTTCATGGCCTGGTGGCAGAGCATGGGCTCGTGATCCACGGAGAGCGATCCCTGCTCCATCATGTCCTTGACCTGCGAGAACCGTACGTCCACGAGCCACTCGATCGAGTTTGCCTCGGACGACACGACGTCCGCCCGGTCTTCGAGTCGTTCCTGGAGTATGCGACGGATCATGGGCGGCGTCAGGCCCCGCGCCTTTGTCACCTCGCGCGAGAGTATGTACCGTATCACAAACGCCGAGTGACGACTCAGGTCGATCAGTGGGAATCGGGGGGCGTCGTGGTCCACGGGCCTGTTGGCCACCGCGCAGTGCTGGACGACGTCCCCGAGCCGCGTCAGCGTCACGGTGCTCGCCACGTACTCGCCGAAGGCGGGGGTTGTGGAGAAGAGGCGCGAGAAGCGGAGCGTCGTGCACGGCGTCTTTGGGTTCTTGCTTCCGTCCAGGATCTCCTTGAGTCGTGGGATTCCGAGCGTGACGTTCTTGGCCGCGACCCCCGCGGTGTGGAAGGTGTTGAGTGTCATCTGAGTGCTGGGTTCTCCCACCGACTGTGCGGCGAGGCAGCCCGCCGATTCGCCCTCCACACACTGCGCCTCCTCGACCAGGCGACCCACCTCCACCATGTGCGCTCGCAGCGCCTCCGGTCGTAGGTGGCGCGTGTCGTGGTGGGAGAAGAGCTCGATGATCGCCACCTTCACGACGAGGCTCCTCGTCGCGTCCAGGAGGAACTGGTACACGAGCGACGGATGCTCGAATGTCCGAGCCTCCCGGTCCCGGCGCATGCTGTTCTTAATGCGATGTATGTTGAACGGGAGGAGGACCCGCGTGTCCAGTTCGTTTCCCAGGACGCTCGTCTTGACCCTCAGTATCTCTGGCCGGTAGGCGTCGAGGAGCCGAAGCTCTTCTGGGCGGAATCGCCGACCGATGGACAGCCTGTCCTCACCCAGGATGGCCAACTTGACTCGCTCGACCTTCGCCGGGTGGAGTCCGTCGCTCCCCCATCGGAAGCTGACCACCTCGCCGAGTGCGTTCCGGATCGTCCCGTCCCCGTGGACCACGTTGTCCTCCATGGACTTGTTCATCCGGCGCTGCAGATAGCCCGTCTGCGACGTCTTGACGGCCGTGTCGACGAGTCCCTCCCTGCCACCGATGGCGTGGTAGAAGAGCTCGGGGGGGCTCAGGCCCAGTGAGAACGAGTTGTACACCATCCCACGACTCGCCAGACTGAGATCGTCGTTCGCGAAGCACGGGAGTGTGCGCGTCCCCTTCTCGGCGACGATGCGAGACCCGTCCAGGCTCTGCTGGCCCAGGCACGCGCAGATCTGCGACAGGTTGATGAACGAGCCCTTCGACCCCCCCTTCACCATGCGACGGATCGCGTTCTTTTTGCTCATCTCCTCCTCGACGATCCCGCCGGTCTGGAGCAGCATCTTGCTCAGCATGCGCAGGATGGCCGCTTCGCCCGCCTGCCTGGTCTCGGCGGGGGCATGGGCGATCTCGCGCTGAATCTCCTCACAGAGTTTGCTCGCCTTCTGCAACCGATCGTTGACACGTTCGTGTCCGGTTTTGGACAGCATCACGTCGTCGATCCCGACGTGATGGCCCTTGTGCATGAGGAAGTGATGGATCATGCGCTGGTTGTCTCCCATGAAACGGAGCATGAACGCGCCGCCGTGCTGACGACAGAGAACGTCGATGATGCCACCGGGGGCCGTCCCCACGTGTTCCTTCCGAAGGATTCCGCACAGCATGCACCCCCGTCGGACGATCACGGGGAGCTCATCGTCCTCCCATTCCCCGTCGACCGGCGAGGGTAGCGCCCCCGACTCCACGTACAAGTCGCCGGGCAGCAGCGTCGAGAAGATCTGCTTCCCGGTCCACAGCCGCGTCGGGTGTCCGCCCCTCCACACCACGACACCCGCCGCGGGCAGCGACCTCTTGCAGAACCGCGTCGCACCGATCATCCGGCACGCGTGGGCATGGTCGAGGAGGACGTCGTTGTGGGTCATCACGTGGTCCCCGATGAGGGTATCCTGCACGATCCCCATGACGGGTCTGTTGGCCTGACCACCGATGCAGTTCTGCGACACGGCCATCAGGCACATGCACTCCGCCGCCGCCGCCTTCGACTGCGGCACGTGCAGGTTCATCTCGTCCCCGTCAAAGTCCGCATTGTACGGGGAGGCCACCGGCAACGAGATGCGGAAGGTGTGACCGGGCATTAGTGTGACTCGGTGCGCCTGCATCCCATGGAGATGGAGCGACGGCTGCCGGTTGAAGACGACCACGTCGTCGTCCGCCAGGAACCGCTCGACGACGTCCCCCTGCCTGAGACAGATCGTTTCCCGTTCCCTACAGTTTGTGAGATTGATCACCGTGCCGTCCGTGCGGATGACGTTCTGGGCGCCACTCACACAGCCGGCCCCTTGACGCACGCGTTTCGACAGGCTCTGTATGTTGAGCGAGTTTACGCATTCCGGTATCGTCAACTTCTTGGCGATGCGGTAGGGCACCCCCACGCGGTCACACTCGAAGTAGGCGTCGGGGGTGATGACACACCGGGCACTGAAATCGACCCGCTTGCCCATCAGGTTGCCCCGGACGCGACCCTCCTTGCCCCGGAGCCGTTCCGTCAGCGACTTGGTCGGCTGACCCGTGGACACCCGCCCCATTCCAGGTGGCCTATGCACCCGCGTCGAGTTGTTGACGAGGATGAACACCTCGTACTGTAGACGATGTATCTTCTCCTGTAGCGATTCGCAGACGTCGACGTCCCTCCAGCAGTCCCCTATCATGCTCTTGACCTCCTGGCTCCGTTTGAGTATCTCCATCAGGCGCACGGTCAGATCGTTCTGCCCGCGGCTGCGTGACCCCTCGCTGGAGTAGATGGCCGGTCGCGTGCACGGGGGGGGCACGAGCACATTCTGCACGACCATGCGCGATGGGTGGGACCGACTCTCGTCAAACCCAAGGAGGGGCACGTCCTCGGGGGTCATACACTGCAGGATCGAAAGTGCCTCGCGTGCGGTAAACGGCCTGTTGCAAAAGTCCCGTTCCTCGTCGCTCTCGAAGGATGTGTCGCCCCACTCGACATCGATGGCCCCGTACGCCCCCTTGAGATAGTGCGGACGGGGCATGTTGCAGTGCGCACACGTCTTCCGGTTGCGAAGGAGGCCATGGGCGCACTGGAGGCGCGCGTTCATGGGCAGCGCCGCGGCGGCCTGCCGCTCCTCGTCGGTAAAACATGCCCTCGAACAGCCAAAACAGACGGTGCGTAGTGTCTTGAGCAGCGTGTCCACAAAGCCGATGTGATACACCGGGTAGGCAAGTACGATGTGCCCTGGGTGCCCCTGGCACGCCTTGGCGTCACACATGCAGCTCGCACACAGGTGCCGTCGGTCCACGCTCCCCATGAGTGGATCGAGCAGCCCCCCACTGGCCGGGAGGCCCCTGTAGTAGAGTGTCGTCTCCGTCACATGGACGACCGATATTCGTTCGATCTCCTCGGCGGAGAGCAGCCCAAACATGAGTCGTTTCGGTCTCACCGGGGGGCTTTCCGTCATGCCGTATTTGATCATGTCGTCCGTCGGGGAGGGCGCGGCGAAAGTGTCAAAGGCAAGTCGATGTGTGAATTCTGATGCCTGCACCTGTACCAAATCCTCTTCGTTTCCTCCAGGGTAAGACGACGCCCGTCACCGGGGCCTTGGGCGATGCGTGGGGCATTCTCACGAGCCTCGAGATGTGGCCCCAGTCAAACCCAGGGTCCGACCAGCACGAGCGTTGTGTCTCGAGTCATGCATTCCACACTCCACATGGAATGTTCCTCGAGGAGTCCCTCCGCCCCCAGAATCTCAACACGACAGGAGGGTGCGAAACGACAAGAACAAGTTCGAACCCGACACGTACGCCGGCGACGGACGTCTTACGCCTTCTTCTAGGGATCAACATCGCGGCGTCAATCGTGATGCATTGAGGGGGGCGGAGGGGGAGGGGGGCGGAGGGGTGGGGGGGGGAGGGGTGGGGGGGGGCAGCGCAGCTACGGGGTCACTGTGGACATGTTCGCATGTCCCTTCACAATATTTGCTTCACCACACCCCGGCCCTGTGGATACCCTGTGGACACGTGAGATTTTTTTTCATCGACTGTCCACCAACAAAACACCCTCTACCACACACTCAAGATGCCTTCGAGAGGAAAGTGCCCCAAGGGGCAGAGATTTTCCAACAATCATGGGTGCAAAGTCCCCTGCCACACGCCCGAGAGAAGAGCTCGCAAGTCCCCATTTGGGTGCCACTCGCCCATTAAACGCAAAAAGTGTAAGGCTTCGAAAAAGGGGAGTCCACGTGTTTGGGTCAAGCTTGCGAAGGAGTGCAGGCTGAAGTGTAAGCCCGGCATGCGGAGATCGAGGAGCGAGAAAAAAAACTACAAGTGCTACCGGCCGGCGAAGTAGAGAGTTCCCGGGACTCGGGGTCTGAACGCTCGGGCAAGAAAAAGAGAATAAAGAAAAAAAAAGACGAGCAAAGACCAGCAGGGCAACCACCTGTGCACAAGAATTTTTTTTTTTTTTCAACTCCCGGTGCCACGAGGTGCTGGAAGTCTATGCAGCAAGCGGATGATTTGGATCGGGAGTGCACTGGTTTACCTTGCGTCCTTCCGGCGGCTACGTCACCCAAGAACCTGGCGTATGTTCACTTGCTCGGGCGCCCCTCCTCCGTCGACAGGATCACACGAGTAGTCATCGTGCGTCTGGTTGTCTGAGAGTCCACCCAAACGCCCCCCTGTAGTCTAGTGGTCAGGATTGTCGGCTTTCACCCGACCGACCGCGGTTCGAACCCGCGCAGGGGAATGGATGCTGAGTCACCACATCTTTTTGACGGAGTCGGTGGAGACGCTTGCTCCGACCACCTGGAGCAGGACACAGCGGTCGGCAGAGTAGACTGTAGGACACGTGTTCTCCTTGTTCATGCGGCATGCCGCCACGACCATTTGACCGTCCTCCTCTCTGTTCATATAACCAACACATAGGTCCCCGTAGGTCGTCTTCGAGCTCACTTCCACACGCGTCAGAAACTCCTCGTCGGCCGCGTGCTTCGTTTTATTGGCGGCGCGCTTCGCCCCCTTTCCCTTCGCGGTGTCCGTCTCGACTGCACCCTTCTGTTTGGTCTCAATCACCTCGGACGCGGGTTCGTCGACGGGCGAGAGGGACTTGCCCTTCGCGAGGGCCTCGGACGCGAGCTTGCCCTTCGCGACGGCCTCGGACGCGATTGACTTGCCCTTCGCGACGACCCCGGACGCGAGGGACTTGCCCTTCGCGAGGGCCTCGGACGCGAGGGGCTTGCCCTTCGCGACGGCCCCGGACGCGAGGGGCTTGCCCTTCGCGACGGCCTCGGACAGGAGTTGGTCGACGACCTCGGACGCGAGCTTGCCCTTCGCGACGGCCCCGGACGCGAGGGGCTTGCCCTTCGCGACGGCCCCGGACAGGAGTTGGTCGACGACCTCGGACGCGAGGGGCTTGCCCTTCGCGACGGCCCCGGACAGGAGTTGGTCGACGACCTCGGACGCCAGCTTGCCCTTCGCGACGGTCTCGGACAAGATTTGACCGACCTCGTTTCCGGGTGGAGGGGGTGGATGCGGGCACCCCCCCCCGTCCGCGCACCCAAGGGTTGCATTCTCCTCCGAAGGCTCTGCTAAGTCGGTTGTTGCCACCGTTTTGGCTTCGCCCCGGGCGTTGATTCCAGTGGTCGTGCTGTTCTTTGATGTGGGGATGGGATCTTGAGACACGTCAACGCCACTGTCGACAGCAGCCCCGATCGACTCAGCCAGAATCCGATTATCAGCGCCGGACATGTTGGCTATTCGGATGTGTCGTATTCGACACTGGATCCCTGAGTTGCAGTTTCGGGGAGGTTGTGGGTTGCCGTGTAAACAGACTAAAAAAATTACAGTGCACTCAGAGTTCAATTTCCCTGACCCCACCCCCGACTCCCTTTTCCACCACGCTCCGTACGAGCCGTCGCTCGAAAAGGCTTGCACGTCTCACTCCCTTTTTCAGGCACGTTGCGACAGCGGGATAATGCTGTCACCATACCGACTCCCTTTTCGTTCACAGCCCGGCACGTTGGTGAGATTCGATGGGATCAACCGATCCAGGTTGACGAGATCGTGGTTGATGCCACTCGTCATGCCAAGCCAGTACTTCAGCGACTGGAGCTTCTGCCCGCGCCACTTCTTGTTCCCCGCACAGAACATGCCATGTCGCCCCTGCCTGACCATCCGCTGCATCCCGAAACGAACGGCACACGAGGGGTGGAACGCATGCATGGAGACGGTGGGGTCATGATCGGCCCTGCATCGAGTGCACCCCGCCTTGTGACTCAGGTGGTAAGAACAGTAGGTCAGCCAGCCCGAGTCGGAACCACAGAACTGACATGCGGCACCCCCGCGCGTCACTGGCTGCTCCATCGTCCCCACAGGAGACGACCCGCAGGAGAACATTTTCTGGACGAGTCGAGTGCGCCAGTCGCACTCGTTGCCGTAGTCGTCGACGTCCTGGCTACAGTCGACGTCGAAGAGGCAGGCGGCACACCAGGAGTGGACCACAAAGGGGACACTCACGAACGTGCCAACACCCTGGACTTCAACCGACATCCGATGCCTGCCCTCGTGTGGCAGTTCTTTGAAGTGGAACATGCTCCCGCTCCTTGCGCGCAGTCGCGACGCCACCGCACACGCCGACGGGAGGCGGACGGTATCCCCGTCCAGCTCGGCGGGCTCGTCCGACGTCGCGGGGCGCCAGTGCATCCCGTGATACACGAGCCTCAGGTTCAATCGGTCCGTCCCACAGACTCGCGCCGCGGGATCCGGGACGTCGCAGAGATAGCAGCTGGGGAACTTGGCGCGCCCACCCCCCTGGCACATGTCACACAGACCGTCGGGTGCCAGTGAGGGTCCACAGCCCTCGTGATATTGAATGCCGCATCGTTCGCATCGATGCGTCACCGGGACAGCATAGAAGCCACAATGGTGGCACATGTTCGGATGCTCCTCCAGCACCTCGTTGTAGGCCCCCCCAACGGACAGCATGGCGCGCGTCTCGCGGAGCGTCAGCTCGGAGCGAGGAGGGGGGGAGGAGGGGCAGGTGGGGGGTCTGTACCAAAAAAAACACGAATCGGTTTTGCGTCGAGAAGGGGTCGAGTGCCCACGCGGATACCAAACCCACGCGGATACCAAACCCACGCGGATACCAAACCCACGCGAACGCTCGTGTCGGACCGCCCGCACCACGCGTCCCGCGTCGCGCCCATGATGCGCCTCCTGGACGATCCGACGCGCCCACCACCGGCATGCGAGTACCCACGACGCGACGCGTTCCTCCTGACGATACCGCCAAACCTCCAGGCGAGGCTCTGTTTCAAGTACTCGCCCCGACTTGTGCTGCCCGAGCAGCGTCGCCGCGCCCGGCCCTCGATTTCGACGCGGAGCCGTCGCCCGAAGACGCAGGCGGGAGAGCGTGTGCCTCCAGACGACGAGGTCGAGGTGCGAATGGACATGGACGGCACATTCAACGGGATGCTCACGCCGCAACCGGAGTCACTCGACCTGCGCCCCTCGGACCTCCCGCGAGAGCTCAGAAGAGCCCTGGAGCCGCTGGTACCCTGTCGGAGAGACGCGGGGGCGGGGACGCTCGTGTTCCTTGACGTCCTGAACGAGGTTGCTCCCTTTTCCACTCAGCACCACACTGGGGTTGTTTTCCAGGACAAGGCCGTCGCTGCGATTGTCGGTGAGGCTGTGAGGCGGGACCCTGCGATCAAGGAAGGCGACGTCAGGCGTTGGGTTGCCAGAATGTGCACCTCGCCGAGCGCCCTCCAACTGTGGGTCTACACGTTTACGAGAACAGGGCGTTCATGAAGTCGTGCGACCCCGACTGGGGGTCTGGGGCCAGGAAGGGGTCCGACGAATTGGGGGCCGGATCGGACATGGGGTGGCCCAGGGACTGTTTTGCGTTCACGGATGGCTCATCCACACGTAGCGGCTTGTCGTATTGTGTCACAGCTTCCTCTGGACTACTGGTCACGGTGATTTCTCCGCCCCTATGGACGACGAGGAGCGGGAAGTATTCGACCTTGGGGAACCAGGACTTCCCGGACATGATGTCCTCGGGCATGGAATCTCCATTGACCATGACGGCCTTCCGGTCGCCCAGGCTGGCAGCGAAGGTAGGCATCAGGTGCTTGCAATGTTGACACCACGGCGCAAAGAGGAGAATGATCACGCGGTCGTTCTGATCCAAGTAGTGCCTCAGAGCAGTCTTGCACCTCTCCTTGTCATCCTGGGTCATCTTCTGCGCCGTCTGCACTTCGCGGCCAAGGTGTTTCTCGACGAGAGCAATCGAGTTGGGCGTCTTCACCTCGTCGTAGTATTCGGCCGCGTTGTGCGTGAAGACGTCCTTGTCCTTGTTGGTGGAGTGCTTCGCGGACACCGCGGCCGACAGCTTCGACACCATTCCCCGTACCTGACCACACCCACCGACCGCCCGGGCATGGGCGGACTCGGCGAGGCCGCCCATCGCACCGAAGGAGTACGAGCTCCCAGCACGAGCATCCGACGTCGAATGGACCGTCATGAAATAGTACAGCACCACGACGGCGCCCACCATGGCACACAAGGTCATGCCCTCCTCTTTTTGCAGCTGCGCGCGTCGGCCCCCGTCGAAGTCGAGCTGTGTGGCTGTGAACAAGGATGGGTTGTCGTGCCAGCTATCGAGACCATGCAGTCTCATGGTTTAGTAATTTTGTGTTGTCGGATGTGTGCTAGAAAAAAAATTGGAGGCATTGACATCAAATTTCCGAATGTTGGCACTAAACAGCTGGGGGCCGAGTGGATGGCACTTTATACATGCGATCATGATGTCCTCCCCCGAGAGCATGAGCGCCCAACAGCGAGACGAAATGAAATCGCTCCTCGTCTTGCTGGGTACCCACCTACCATGCCCCACGTGTCGTCGTCACTTCTCCGAGTTCGTTGTCCGCGAGGCGACCGAACATCGCCTTTCCGGTCGCGACAGGCTGGTGGAGCTCATGAATGACTGTCACAACGAGGTAAATCGTCGCTCCAACAAGCCGGAGTTCTCGATACGACAGCACTACGTGTGGATGGCGACGGGGAAAGGCCACCGGCGACCGCCGAGCGACTACCCTCTGTTCGTGGCCTTCCTTTTCGTCACGCTGGTCCTCTGTCATGCGATGGAAAGAAAAATAGCACGGACGAGGGAAACTGCTCGGTGAGCGTCATGGCGCGAACAAACACATTCGGCGACATCTCCCTGCACATGGGTCGTCGCCCCCCTCCACCGCAACCCCGACGAATCGTGCAGAAGCCCGCGATACAAGAGGAGGAGACCGAAGGCGAAGTCCTCGTGACGTTCCCCCGACAGCTCCTTCGCTACTGGAATGTAGCAATGTCCCTGCTCCACACCCTGCTCGCGCTGGTCACGCTCGCACTTGCCAACCCGGACCTGGAGGTTCCCCTCTTCAGGACCTCCCTTCTCTTCGAGGTACTCGAAAACGGGACGTACGTCACGGTGACGAACACGACCGAGAGGACCGACGGGCGAGCGTTCCGCCTGTGGCCCTACTTCGAGCAGCGGGGGAGCCTCCGGCTCGTGGACCTCACGGTTGCCTTTTCCCTCGTGACGGCTGCGTTCCATTTGCTGAACGCGACGTTGCTGTGGAGGTTTTATGTTTTCGCGTTGGAGCGATGCTACACTCCGACACGCTGGCTCGAGTACGCCTTCTCGGCCCCGATTATGTTTGTCCTCATATCCTATGGCCTTGGCATGCGCGCACGAAGCGACTACGTGGCCGGGGTGGCTCTGATCGCGACGACGATGTTCTTCGGGTTCTGGACGGAGCGGGAGGGCAGGCCGGCGTCCGACGCGACGTGGACCCGTCCATTTCTCGGCCGCATCTATCCGTGGCTCCTGGGGCACATCCCCCAGCTGGCGGCCTGGTCCGTGGTTCTGTTGCAGTTCTACGACAACGGGTGGGACAGTGCGCGGGTGCCGTGGTTTGTGCACTTCATTCTGTGGGGGGAGCTGACGCTCTTCTTCTCGTTCGGGGCGGCCAGCTTCGTCTCCCAATGGGGACCCCCACGGTACTTTTACCGCGGCGAGCTGTGTTTCCAGGTACTGTCGCTATTGAGCAAGGGCCTGCTCGGTGTTCTCCTGCTGACCAACGTTCTCATGCTTCAACGGTTCGACGACATCTACGAGGACACCGCCCGGTGAGTCCATCGTGTCGCGAGAAGCGGCGAGCATGCTGCTCTCCGCATGACCAGAGTAGGATGGGGGGGAGAGGGTGGGGGTTACATGACACTTGTCAGCATTGCGTCGATAGGGTGCCCCTTGGACTCGCCCTGGGGCGCGTATTCGGGGTAGGCACCGTGCTGTGCCTCGTAGGCATGTTCCTGTACGGCGTTGAATGGGATCCCGACGGTGCCGCAGTTTGTTTGAGACGGCATCGAGTTGGGGTTGGTTTCCCACTGAGCGCTGCCGAGCCTGGGTACGAAATTCCCGACGGACCTGCTCTTGTGCGTCGTCATCTCCGAGATGGGTTCGATCTGCTTGCTCATTTTCTGCATCTTAATGACGTTCTGTGCCGGACCCGAGAGCTGCGACGCGTTGGCCTCGGAATCTATGGACTCGAACAGTTTGTTGAGTGGCTCCGAGAAGGGCGTATCGTCACCAGCCGTCGTGGTCGCCTTCTTGGAGGAGACGCCCCCACCTGCCCCCCCCTTGTAGGTCGCAGCGGAACGCATCGCATGGCACGCGGAGGCCCTCACACCCCCTTTCCTTTGCGGTTTATTCCACTCTTTCGCCATCAAACCGAAGGCGACTGTCCCTGCGAATATCATCCCGATTTCAGTCGATTCCATTTCTTTCAACTCGTTCTTGCTTAGTGACAAGACTCCTAAAAAAAAAACTCCTCCCCTTTCACCCCACCTCACATGGCATCCCCTTCGTTCTCCTCCTGGTCGTTCTCGAGCTTTACAAACTTCGACTCCTCCTCCTCGCTCCCATACTGCATCGATGCAACCGCATCGATCTTACGCTTCGAACTGAAGTTGGAGAGGGGCTCGTTCCCTTGGCCCGGGGTCACCACGATTTCCTCGGCCTGGAAGGAGACGCCAAACTTGGAGGGGTCCTTGCCACCCATGAACCAAAGTCCAAAGGACGACAGAATCGGTGCCAACTTCGATCCCTTCATTTCCATATCCGACAAGCGCCCCTTGAGTTCGAGAATCTTGCCATCGTCGAGGACGCGGTGCAGCTTTGTCGGGAACTTTGCCCCCTCCGTCTTCACCTTGAACTTCATGCACGAGTGCTCGTCGGCTTCCGTCTCCTTGAAGACAATATTCTGGTAGCGGCTGCGAATCATGTCCTCGGTAATCGGCACCTTCGATTTGAACCAGTCCGCGGCGTTGGCAAGGGCAGCTTGCACGACGGCCTCGTCGAGACACGCGAGTGCGTCCCTGCACGCCGACTCCCCGATGACAATCTTCTGACCGCGGCGCGTGCCGTCCGTCGCGTCGTCGCGAACGCTGTCGAGGGGGTAACGAGCCTCGTAGGGCTCCTGGCAGTCGGAGCACAGAGAGAAGATCATCTTCTTCCCGTTGCCCTGGACGATGTCCACCCTCGCCTTGTTGTCGATGACGTACATCTTGGAGAACTTGATCGACTCGATGGGGATGTCCTCGAGGGTGGGGTACGGCATGTTCGGAAGGAGTGGGTGGCTGCGACGACGATGGGGAGGTCGTGAGTGCGCATACTGACGCCCCAGAGCGCGGGGGGGGTTCCCAGGGGAGGGGAGGAGTGGGGAGGGGGGGGGCACGTGGGGCGCGTGGGTCGCGCCTGGCGGTGTTTTTTTTGGTACGACAATCTCTACCAAAAAGGGGGAGTCGATCCATCCGCTGCTACGAGGGAAAGCATGCCAAAACGAAGGAGTTTGGCACGCCCCACCCCACCGGAACTCACGCAACACACGGACACACACCAATGCATCAAGCCAGGGACTGGACGTTCGCAGAGGATACCCTGCTGAGGGAGCTGGTCATACGTCATACGGATCATTCTACCCATTGGAACCTGATCGCTCCTTTTTTCCACGGTCGCACCACCGGCTCCATCCGCAACCGGTTCCTTCGTGTCACCCGGACCAACCACCGTTCCCCCCCCAAGCACCGCTGCCGACACTGTGGTAGCTTCCGTCGCGGTCACACTTGTGTGGAGTCACTCTACTGCCCCGAACGACTATCTTCGTCTGAAGACGGGGGAGAGAGTGACACCGTGGCAGTGCCCGTCGCCGCCCCCGTGCCCGTCGCCGCCCCCGTGCCCGTCGCCGCCCCAGTGCCCGTCGCCGCCCCCGTGCCCGTCGCCGCCCCCGTGCCCGTCGCCCCCCCCGTGCCCGTCGCCCCCCCCGACCGGTCGCCTCTCCCCCTCGGAACGTCGGTCCTGTTGCGAGCGGCGCACATGTCGACTTACTCGACGACATGAAAAACGCCTCAGCGTTCACCCGGAAGCTTACACGACATACAACTCTGCATACCTGGATCAGTGAAAATGTAACACTCCGGATCCGTTATGTGCGACATATTCCCCGTTCCACCTTCCCCTGTGCCTCGAAGGGACTGCAAACGAGCCACGTCCCACAGCTTGTCACCCATCCGGAGCAGGACGAGATTGTGCAGCTTTTCGATATACTTGTAACGCTCCCACTTGAAGTCCTCGACATGTGAGTACGATCGCCCGTATAGTTCCGCCGGGAGCATGTGCAGTCGATCTGGTGGGATGCAGAACCCTCGCTTCGTGAGCAACGACATGACGTTCCCATGTTCGTCGTCCGGTCGTGCGGTGACGATGTGTATGGGGAAGTGCAGGTGGAGCGTGTTGTAGAGATCTCTCATGAACCCAAACCCAAACGCAACGGACTCCCTCCCGTCGATGAGGGTGTCATCGATGTCCAGCATGACAGCGCCCCGCAACCCCTGTCGTTGCTGATACATGACCCAGGACGTTGCACATGAGGCGACGTATTCCCTGAGCTCCGTTTTGCTGCGTGTCTTACTCTTTATGATATATGCGGGGAAAGGTACTTTGGCGTCGCGCACAATGGTGAGCACCATGGGGGCAGGGTGATATTGACAACTAGAGATGTTTTTTTCCCACGTCTCACCCTGACCTCACTGCACCCGCCTCTCTCTCACCGTGACCTGGACTCCGCTCGCGGCAGGGGTGGTGTGGTTCATGAGCTCCGCCACGCGCCGTGTCAATACTACATCGAACGACTCGCGGTCGTTGACCGCGAAGCGGGCGGCCTCCTGGATGACGGCGGAGAGCTCTCGGACCCCAATGCCCGTCGGCGCCTTTGTGCGCGTGCGCTTGGAGATCTCGACGATTCTCCGCACCCCGTTCCGTTGCATCTCGACGGCGAGGGGCTGTTCGACCTGGACGATGTTCTCGACCGCCTTGGAAGCCTTGCGCATCGTGGCGCTCAACGACCTTATCCCACTGCGACAGTCATTGTACTCGGTCAGGGCGCTGCCCATGGACACGGACAGCCTTTGGATCTCGGTCGGTGGTCTGGCGCAGGGCATCACCGACGCTGGCGTGGTCGAGTGGACGGTGACTCGCTTCCGCGCGTCGGGGATTCTCGCCCTTTGAAGGAATGCCCGGAGGACACACGACGGGACCTGGAGACTGGGCACGTCCGTTATGATGTCCTGCATGCCTGCGATGTGGCGTTCGACATCCTGGAACGACGCGAAGCGAGGGTACCGCGCCTGTGTGGCCACGAGGCGGGCGTAGCGGGTCTCGTCGCCTTGGCACGGCAGGCGGATGCAGTCCACGGAATGTTTCTCCATGCTGTCCTTGAGTCGTTCGAGGGTGGCACGCTTCGCCTCGGCCGTCTCGTCCAGGGTGTCTTTCCGGCGCGCCTTCTCGTCTTTCAGAGCCTGGCGTGATCGGCAGAAGTCGATCACGACGCTGCTCATTTTTCTGAGGTCTGGTCTTGTAGCACAGACGGAGAAAAAGTGGCTGTGCGCATGTCCGCGACGGGGGTGCGGTTACGGCACACGTCGCCACCGCGCAGGGGCACGGGCGGGGTCTGACACACCGGCCCCTCTCCCCTCACCTCGCAGCTGAGTTTTTTTCCCGTGCGGTGGTCACCTCCCCCCCCCCCC
>Ga0115006_10001328_pt1 | contig 15219 bp, 6 predicted proteins | sample ArcOceMetagenome_3_FD_88943 | JGI IMG/M metagenome (GOLD analysis project Ga0115006, IMG submission 88943) | Marine eukaryotic phytoplankton communities from Arctic Ocean - Arctic Ocean- Svalbard ARC20M Metagenome | ecosystem: Environmental > Aquatic > Marine > Oceanic | place: Arctic Ocean...
GCCGTCTCCAAAGTTTGGCTCGAGCGAGGAGGAGCGCGTCTGCCTGCTGTGCGAGCGCGTCCTCACCGAGACTCCGAGCTGAGTAAAGTAGCCAGAGGGGGAGCTAGACTCTTGCACGACACGCTGTTTACGCTGTTAGCTTACCTCAACTTCACACCTATGTACATGTGTACATGTCTAGTGTCAAGTTCGTGATGTGTGTCATCCATTTGACCTCCAAACGTTCACGCTGCTAAAACTACGGTATCAGGTCGTCAAAGCAGTGGAGTCAGCACAACAACAAACCCGGGGAGAAGTGTGTACATCGGGCACGGGGCTTCCTGGGAAGCATCCTTCGCATGCATTCAGACGACCTGGATCGAGCAACCTAAGTCGTTCATCTGCACGATTGGTCGCCAGTCGCTGCCCGACACGTGGTCCCATGGCAGTTCCGACTGAAGGGAAAGCAGACCTGGCAGCTCGGTGCGCCCGGCCACGAGCACCGCCGAGATCAACACGCGCTTCGAGAAGCGATTCGCCGTGATCGTGATTTCGTCGCCGACCTGCACACTGTGGAGCTCGACGCCGACCTTGCAGTCCGTCTTGCGTTTGGTGTCTTGGTCGTCAGCAGAAACGTCTGCGCGGGCAACGCCCAGAAAGAAGCCGCTGCTGCGCGTGTCGTGAGTGCCAACGACGCGCAGCGTCCACTTGCCAGACCGGTCGAGGTTTTGGTCTCCTTTCGCGCCCTTCCAAAACGGATGGTTCGTTCTCGAGACGGTCTTGCCGTCGGAGGTTACGACCACTTGAGTCACCCCGGGCCAGGCAAAGAACTTCAAGTCCAACCACTTCGCGGCCCTCGGCTCGGTGCGGGGCGAGGAGAGCGCGTGACGCTGTGACGGGTCGGTCAGGAAGAGGAGCGCCTCGCGGACGAGTTCCTGCGCCCGCGTGCTTGCGACGACGAATGGGGCGTGCATGACGTGCGAGATGAGGTGCACATGCCCGAGTTCCGGGAGTCGAATGAGCTCGAGGACTGCACCAAACGTGCTGGCGCGGCCGGCATCGTGCTGCACCCACGCTTGTGCGCCGTTGAACAGAGCGCGCTCGGGCGTCTCGAGGTCATCGTCCTGCAGCAGCGCCTGGATCGCATCCCACGGCAGCGTCAGGAAGGCATGAGATGCACCGACCTCCGCGAAGTTCTCGTCGATGATCCGGATCGCGCTCTTGACGAGCTCGGGCACCGAGTGGCGTGCGCCGAGCGAGAGCCGGACGAGGCAGTTGGAGACCGAGACCGTGCTGGACAGCTGCTTGGCAATCTTTGGGATCATGTCGTTGAGCTGGAGCTGGTCCGCCGTGGCCATCAGCGACTCGAGGTCGAGCTCGGGAACCGAGATGGTCTGCGCTGGGTTGTGCGCCAGCTGCAGAAGCGCCTCCACGCACGAGGGCCCAAGCGACGGGTCTAGTGCCACGGTTCCGCTCGACTCACGCATCGTGCTAGTGAAAGCGCTCTTGAAGAAGGGGCTGGCCGAGGCAAGCATCATCCGACTCACCGCGTACGTGCGACCCTGCAGGGTCAGCGCACCATCACACAGCTCGCCTGCCTCGTAGAGGGCGCCCGCAGTGTGGGCGCGAGAGGTCAGCAACGCGCCGTCGGCGCAGTCAATGTCGCAGGTCTGAGACGCTGCGGAGGTCGAGGCGTCGCCGCCCGCGCGGGCCCGCTTCCGTGGTGGCATCGCGTGGAGTAGCGGTCGTGTGCGTGCGCGCCTGGTTCGTTCCCGCGGGCGCCAACACGACGCTGGCGATTACTCCCTGGCAAACCACCGCACTCGGCTGCCGTCGCGACTTCAGATAGTTATCACTCATCACTCATCTTGAGCCTCACGACGTACGTACTACCAGTCATTTTCTGAGCTCGCATCCTTTGCACGGATGACCCGGTTGAACCACCTGGGACGCAGGGGGGGCGGGAGGGGCAGAGCGGTGAGCAGAGGGCGGGGAGCGCGTGGCGAAAAGCTGTGGTTTGGGCCATGAGTTCGAGGCCATGCGCACCCGACGATGCTGACGCGCCGCGCGTTCGAGCGCATGACCTCGTGCAGCACCTCGTCCGACTTGAAGACGACCAGCGTGCCGGCGGTCGGCGCCACGTCCCTGTACGCCGCGTCGGGCGCCGCGCTGTCGTAGACTCGCAGGTGGCCGCCGTCGGCCTCGGTCCACTGGTCGTTGAGGTACAGCACGAATGAGCAGGCGCGCTTGATCAGCCGTCGGCTGCCGTCCGGGCTGTCGGCGAGCAGCGGGTGCGTGTGGAAGGCACCCGAGTCGATGTGCTTGTGGTAGAAGCCGCCGAGCGGGTAGTAGGCGTACTGGAGCTCGGTCCAGTCGGGATCGAAGGAGGTGCCGACGCCCTGCTCGATGGAGCGGTGCAAGTTGCCGACGAGCTTGCCCAGCTGCCAGCGCGCCTCTGGGTCGCCGCCGAGCTCCGGCGGGATGGGCGGCGCCGCGCCCACGGAGCCAGGACCAAAGGTGAACCACTCCAGCGAGCCGTGGCCGTCCATGGCCTTGGTGTGCGCGAAGCCTGTGCTGCGCAGGCCCTCGATGTCGACGAGCAGCCGAGCCACGTGCTCGGCGGAGATGTAATCCTCGATTCGGATGAAGCGCTCGCGCATTAGCTCGTCGATGTGGTCGTCTCTAAGCGCGCCGGCGAGGAGATCGAGCCGCCGCTCCTCCATCGCCAGGCTACAGCATGGAGAGGAGACGCGGAGCGGTGTGGTGCGTAGACGCGCGGACGCAAAGAGGAGAGCCACCATCGGCTCGACGACCTTCGCTGAGCTCAGGCTGGCTCTGGCTGGCGCGCGCGCGCCCTCCTCCGTGGCGGTCTGGACCGATCGCCGGCCGTGTTACGAAGCGACATGCCCAAGGAGAAAAGCCGTCCTTCCAAGGGCTCTCCCGCCTCGTTCGGCGGCGGCGGCCTCGCTGCCGCCCTCGGTGCACACGGCGGCGGCGCCACCACGACGGCCGCGTCCAACGGGCCGTCGCTGCTCTCGGCGGTGCTCGGAGACTCGTCGCTCGACCCAGAGGCGCAGTGAGTGGCCCGACCCCGCGCCCCGCACCGCGACCTCGCTCCCATGTGCCCACACGACACTCCCGACTGCCCAGGGTGCTGCTGAAGAAGCTCAGCAAGCGCGACACCACCACCAAGCTCAAGGCGCTCGCCGAGCTCCGCGCGAAGCTCAAGGAGCGTGGCGCGGAGTGGGCGGCGGAGCTCCTGCCGCACTGGACGCTTTGCTTCGGTCGCCTCGCCACGGACATCTCGTGGCAGGTGCGCGATCAGACGTGCGGCGCGCTAACCGCGCTCGCCGGGCTCGTCGGTCGGCAGCTCGCGACTCGGCTCAAGCAGCTGATCACGCCGTGGCTCTGCTGCAAGTGCGACCCGCAGCACGACGTGCGGCGCTCGGCGGACGCTGCCTTTGCCGCGGCCTTCCCGAACGCCACCAAGTTTGGCGAGGTGCTCCTCTTCTGCCGCGAGGAGCTCGTGCGCTCGCTCGCCGAGCGGGCGCTCGCGCCGCCGCCCGCAAAGAGCGCCGACAAGGACGAGGCGGCCGAGGCGGCCGAGGAGCACGAGCGCTGCGTGGGCACTGCACTGCGCGCGATTGCGGCGCTGCTCGATGGCGTGCCCGCGAAGGCGGCCGCCACGCAGCTCGAGCCGCTGCTCGAGCCGCACCTGCCGTCGCTGTGGCCGCTCGGCGGCGCAAAGGCGCCGAGCGTGCGCGCGGCGCTCTTCGCGCTGTGCCTCGCGCTGCTCAAGGCGGTGCCCGAGCTGGCGGAGCGCGAGCTGGGCGGCCTCGGCGGCGTGCTGCTCGACGGGCTCTCCGAGAAGGACCCGATCTGCCACGCCGCGCTGTGGGAGCCGCTGCTGCTGCTGCTGCGCGGCCACGGCGAGCGGCTGCGCGCCGCGACGCCTTCGCACAAGCACATCCTGGCGCGGCTCTCGTCGCTGCTGCGCCACGGCTGCTACGGCGGCGCCACCTCGGCGTGCCACGCGCTGCTGCCGCTCGCGTCGCTGCTCCCAGACGGGCAGCTCGTCCCCGCGCCCGCCCCCGCCGGAGCAGCCCCCACCGCCGACGGCGTCGGCGTCGCGGCGGCCGCGGCGCTGCTGCCGGCGCTGTGGGACGGCCTCTCCTCGGAGCAGCTCGGCGCCTCGCAGATCGGCCAGCTCTTCGGCGCGTACGGCGAGCTGCTGCAGCTGCTGCTCGCCACCGCCACGCGTGGCAACACCACGGACGCCACCACCGGCGCCGCTGCTGCCGCCACCACCGGCGCCGCTGCTGCCGCCACCGCCGCCACCGTGGCCGCGCGCCAGGCGGCGCTGCTCGACCATGGCGCCGGCGCACCGATCCGCCACCTGCTACGCGGCACTCTGCCGCCGCGGCTGAGCGAGGCCTCGGCGTGTTCGCGCCTCGCGGCGGTGCTCGCGCGGCTCGCGTCTTCGGCCAAGTGCGCCGCCGCGCTGCAACAGTGGTGGCCGAGCCTGCGCAGCCTGCTCGAGACCGCGGAGCGCGCGGCCGCGCTCGACGAGGGCGTCGGAAACGGAGACGCCAGCCGCACCGCCGCCGCCGTGCGTGTGCGTGCGCGTGCGCAGCGGCTGCTGTGCGCGCTCCGCACTGAGCTGCTCGGCGCGGTGGCGAGGGCGCCAGCGACGGCCACCGCCTGCCACGCGGCACTGCTCCCTCAGGCCGCACGGCTGTGGTGCCGCTGGCTCGATGGCTGGCTCGACGGCGCCAGGCGCGGCGGTGGCGACAGCGACGATGACGAGGGCACCGTGCTGCTTGGGCTGGCGCGGCCGTTTGGTCTGGGCTCGCTGTGGGCGCAGCGGTTCCGACCGAGCGCAACGGCGGCGGTCGCGGCGGACGAGGAAGCGGCGGGAGCGGTCGTGTGCGTGCAGCCTGCGGTCGCGGACGGCACGCGCGTCGCGATTTCGGTGCACCTCGGGCTGACGACCGCCGCCGCCGCCGAGGCGACCGCCGCCGCGACCCTCTTTGACGAGGTGCTGCTGCCACGTGTGCGTGCGCTGCTGCGTCCCTCCACCGCTTCGCCAGATCCTCTCGTTTCAGCGGCCAAGGAGCGCACGCTGTGGGATCTGTGCGGTCTGCTTCTTGCGGAGCAGCTGGCTGCGAACGACGCGCCGCGCCTTCTCGCGGTCGGTGACCAGTGGCGGCAGCTGCTGGGAGCGGCGCTCGGCGACGGTGAGGAGGGCGGTGTGGTGTGGAGCGCGTGCCTCGGCCTGCTGCGCTGTGCGAAGGACGCCGAGGCTGCCTCGGATGCGTCAGGTGCGGGCGCGGCGCGGTGGCGGTGTTCGGCGCTCGACGTTCTCGCGACACGCGCGAGCTGCGCCGCCCTCGGCGAGGCGTGGGCCCCACCGGCCGAGCCTGCAGCGACGACGACGAGCACTGCGGAACGAACGGCGGCGGAGCGCGTTGCGCTGCTGTGCGTGGAGGGCGGCGCGCTCGGCGCAAAGTGCGTCGTCGATCTGACGGCACGCCTCGCCGCCGCGCTGAGCGCTCCCAGCAGCGCACCGGCGGCAGCATCGGTTGCGGCTCCATCGGCGGCGCGTGGCCTGGCGGCTCTCACGCTGAGCCGGCCAGCCTTGCTCGCTCCGCCTGGGCGTGTGGCGCGGCTGGAGCTCCTCGCCGCAGCAGTGGGCGATGGCGACGGCGACGGCGACGGCGGTGACCCACCGGCGGCGGCGGCGGCGACGGCACAGCTGCTGGAGGCGCTCTTCTGTCTTGCGGGCTCGCGGCGCGGCGGCGCATGGCGGCTACTCAGTGACGGGCGTGACGTGGCGGCAGACGAGCTCGCGGGCTTCGTTGCGGCATCGGAGGATGAGGTGGCGGCATGGGAGCCTCGCGACGAGACGACGGCCGACGTGGCCGACGAGGCGGCGGCTGCGCTCGAGGCGGAGGACGCCGATGCGGCAGAGGGCGTCGCCGAGGCCGAGGCAGAGGCCGAAGCGGCGGCGGAGGCCGAGGCGGAGGAGGACGATGCGGAGGCCAACCATCTGGGCGGGAAGGCGGCGCAGCTGTGGCGCGACGCGGCGCCGCTGGTATGGGCCGCGCTCTGCTCTCACGAAGCGGAGTGCGCCACGCTCGGGGAGGCGCTGTGGCGCCTCGTCGACGTTCCCCGCGCGGGCTTTGACGGCTGCGCAGCGGGCGGCGGCTGGCAGTCGGGCGCGGCACGGTGGGCGAGCCTGCTGCTGCAGCTGCCGTGGCTTCGCTGCGACGCAGCCAACAAGGACGCTGGTGATGCAACGGAAGGGACCAACTACAAGCTCAAAAAGATCGTTGGCACTTCCGTGTGGGCTGAGTCGTGGGAGGCGCACGCCGCTGGCGCGCCGCAGCGTGCGTGGCGCACCGCTGTCCTTGCATGCGCTTTGCTGCGCCGTGTGCGGCTCGCGAGCGCATTCCCCGCAGAAGTAGGCGACGCGGGCTTCAACAAGGGCGCACTGCGTCTGCCTCCTTTGCTGCTGGTCGAGCTGATCGTGCTACACCACCGCAGCCAAGCCGAGGGGGCGCTCGACACCAGCGACGACGAGGGTGACGCGACGCTGAGCCGCGCCGCTGCCGCCGAGCTCCGTGCGGTGCTGCTCTCCCGTGTGCTGCCGTACCTGCGCTCGCTCGCCTCGGCCCCGGCGCATGAAAAGAAACCGCTGCTCAGTGCGACGGTCGCTTCCGCTGCTTCACGGGCCCGCGTGCCGGCCACTGCCTCCGCCGCTGTGGGCGCCGCGTCCTTCTCGACTGTGCTGCGCTGTGCGCTGCACGGCACGGGCGCACCCGGCTCGTCGGCGCGCGTCGCGCGTGGTGAGGCACTGCTGGCCGAAACTGCAGTGGAGCTGCCGGAATTTCTGAGCGGCGACCTGGGAGCCAACTCGGATGGCGCAGGAAAGCGACTCCTCGCGACCGAAGTGCAGCTCATCTACGGCGATGGCACTCACGAAGCCTCCGAGGACGACGATGCAGCCACTGCAGCCTCTCCGAGGCCTCTCGCGCGCCTCGCGACTCTCGCGGTGAAGGAGGTGATGGCGATGCGACCCGCGCAGGCGGCGGCGGCTCGTGCTGCAATGAAGCGCCTGGGCGGCGGTGGCGGTGGCGAGGACGACGCGGCTGCCGAGGAGGCGGAGGTGGCGCGCAAGGTGGCAATGCTCGGGCTGATGCTGCCGGCGCTGCCTCAGGCCGAGCTGCAGCCCGCCGCGACGCTCGAGCAGCTTCAGAAGGTGGCGAGTACGCTCGGAGGCGGCGACGGCCTGCCGCCTCTGCTCGAGGCGCTCGTGGAGGCGCTCGGTGCGCTGCTCGTGCGGCGTGGCGGATGGGTCCTCAACGACGAGGCCCTCGGCCATGCGAGGTGGGTGGCGCCGCTCGTCGAACAGGCCCTGCGCGCCGTGGCGGCGGGGACGGTGGCGGCCACAGAGGCGGCGGCGGCCGAGTCGACGAAGACGGTGCGCGGTGCTCTCGGCGTGCTTGCAGTCCTCAGCCCGACCGACGCCGCGGCGCCGCGGCTGCGCCGGCTCGTGGTGTCGTGGCTTCTGGTGCATGGCGCGACCCTCGCAAGCCGCATCGGCGCGCAGCACACGCTGCTCCGCGCGTTGGCGGCGGCGGCGGCGCTCCCGGCGGAGGAGCTGCCCGCGAGCTGCGGCGGTCTGGCGCCGCTGCTTGCGGCGAAGAGCCCGGCGGTGCGCTGCCACGCCATGCTGCTCATCTGCCGCGCGGCCGGCGCAGCCGCAGGCGCAGGCGCGGGCGGAAGCAGCAGCGGCGGAGGGGCTGCAGGGGCGAGCGGTGCGTCGGGCGGGTGCGGTGCGTGCGCCGGCTCGTCGAGCAGCAGCGACGAGAAGGGCGAGGACGCAATCCCGGAGGCCGAGCTCGCCGAGATTCTGCCGGCGGGGCTGCTGCGGCTGCTGGGCGGCAGCGGCAGCGGCAGTGCCAGCGGTGAGGAGCCGCCCGACGAGGGCGCTCGTTTCCTGGCGTGGGGCGCGGTGCTGCGGCTGTACTCGGCGATGCCGCCACCGCTGCAGGGCCGCCTCGCCGCGCACTGGAAGCTGTCGCAGCTGCCGGCGCTGCTCACGACGCTCGTGAGTGGCGCGCTCCCGCTCAATGCCGACCCAGCGGCCGCCGCCAGCATGGCGACGCCGCGACCGATGGCGGAGCTGATCGAGGACGCGTGCGCGCGCGGCGCGGCGCCGCCGCTCGCCGCGCTCGCGACCTCGGCGTACCTCGAGCTGCTGCGGGCGCTGCCTTCGGCGGTGCGCCACTGGTGGTCGCACGACGCCGAGCGCGGCGCGAGCACCGCGCTGGCGCGCTTCACCGAGGCCAAGCTCTCGCCGCTGCTGCTGCGCGCCGAGGTCGACGAGGCGGCGAAGCGGATCGGCGTCGACGACGAGCACTTCAAGGTGCGCGGCTCGGCGGCGACGCGCCAGATCTCCGCGACCTACGCGCACTCGGAGGGCGCCGCGATGCAGCTCGTGCTCACGCTGAGCGCGTGCCACCCGCTGCGCGCGCTCGAGTGCGAGTGCGTGCGGCGCGTCGGCGTCTCCGACGCCAAGTGGCGCAAGTGGCACCGCTCGATCATGACGCTGCTCCTCGCGCAGAACGGCGCCATCTCCGAGGCGCTGCTGCTGTGGCGCGACTCGGTCGACAAGGTCTTCGAGGGCGTGGAGGAGTGCCCGATCTGCTACGCCGTCGTCCACGCCACGACGCGCGCGCTGCCCAAGCTGCAGTGCCGCACCTGCCACAACAAGTTCCACTCGGCCTGCCTGTACAAGTGGTTCTCGTCGAGCCAGAAGTCGACGTGTCCGCTGTGCCAGAGCACGTTTTGAGCGGACGCGCCTCTTCTGGCGGAAGGAACGCGGCGAGGCGAGGGCACCGAACCGGGGCCACATATCACAAAGAAGAAGAAAGTATTTCGTTTGCACAGCAAAGAGTATAGAGGAGTATATAACTTACGCGGGAGAGAGAATTATGCATTCTTACTCTTAAGAATCGGTCTATGGCCTACTTGGGGTTTCGCCGCATTGGGCGCGCGACGTCACAAGCCCGCATCTGCGAAGGCAGCTGCAGGGCTTACGACGCCACGAAGCATCGGGTGGCACTCGGCACTCGCTTCTCGGGGGATCCCAAGACATCCGGCACTCTGGGCCGACAGATACACAACAGATCATCTCTCTCTCTCTCTCTCTTACGCGCCGGCGCTTCGCTGGCCTCTTCGTGGTCATGCCCCTCCAGCGGCGGCGCGCTTTCAGATTGATGATGGCGCGCAGCTCCGGCCACTCTCCAGCCATCTCGTTGATATGTTCGTCATTCTCGCAGGCTCGCAGGCCCTGCTGCACGCTCCGCCGAGGATACCAGCTCCCATGGTAGCGTTGCGCGTGCCGCGTAGCCATGCACTTATGTCCGAGAAGGAGGCGATGGCACAGTCGCCACCGGGCGTATCGGTCGATGAGCTGGTGGACGCCGTCGCGGCGAAGCAGGGGCACCTCGACAATGAGGCTGAGCTGCGTTCCGCGTTCGAGAAGGCACTCGGCTCGGATATCAGTCCACCGTCCGGCGTGGCGCCGCACACTGGCGACGAGATCGAGTTCAAGTCGGGTGTGCTTCGTGGCGTGGTGGGACTTGCGTTCGAGGTGCGCTCCTTTGTGCAGGGCGCGAAGAGCGAGCTCGAGGTGCTGCAGGTCAGGGTCGTCGAGAAGGCCAGAATCGACGTGACGCTGACCGCGCGAGCCGCAGACTGGGCGCTCCGTCGCGCGATCTTTGACACTGGTCACTTGATGGGAGCCGCCAAGAGCGCCCTGTCGCTCGGTCCTGCTGCAGACGCTGAGCGCCAACCGCGCGCGACGAACGACGACGCGACGACGCCAGCCTCGCAGGCGGCGGCTGCGGAGGCGGAGGCGGCGGCGCCGTTTGCCTCGCGACTCCGCTCGCTCGACGACGAGGGCCGGGCGCTGCTGCAGCCGTCGACGCACGCCGCGCCGGCGCTCTGGGCGGCCGAGGAGGAGGAGGCGGAGCGGACGATGGCGGAGGCGCGCGCGGTGGCGGACAAGGTGGCGGCGGCGAGGTGGCTCGCCGCGCGCGCGCAGGCGGACGCGGACGAGGCCGAGTCACGCGCACGCGTGCAGGCGCAGCAGAGGGCCGAGGCGGCGGCAGCGGCGCGCGCGGCGGCAGCGGCCGAGGCGGCCGAGGCGGCGGCGCTCGTGGTGGCGCAGGCGGCGGCGCAGGCCGAGGCGCAGGCCGAAGCCGAGGCGGCGGCGCAGGCGCAGGCGCAAGTGCAGCACTCGCACACAATGCTGCACTTGGCGGCGGCGCAGGCCGAGGCGCACGCGGAGGCCGAGGCGGCGCGGCAGCGGGTGGCTGCCGCGGCGGAGGAGGCGGAGCCCTCGCACTCTGCGGAGGATGTCCTGGCGACGATGGCGGCCGATCTGGCGAGGGAGCTCAGCCTGGGCGACGATGACGATGGCAGCGGGGTGGCGGGGGTGGCGGGACGCGCGTGTGCGGCGCTGGGCATGGCGCATGCGGAGACGGCGGAGGCGACGCTGCGCTGCTGCCACGAAGCCGTCTTTGGCGCCGATGCCTTGTACCAGCTGCAGCAGCAGCACCAGGCGGAGGTGGCGAGGTTGGAGGCGGAGGCGAGGGAGCTTGCGGAGTGGGTCGCGGAGGCGGAGGCGGAGGTGTCCAGGCGGGTGGTCGAGGCGGAGGCGGAGGTGGCGCGCCAGGAAGCGGAGGCGAGGGCGGTCGCGGAGCGCGTGGCGCGTGCAGAGGATGCGGCGCGTGAGCAGGCGGCCGCGGAGGCGGCCGCGCGCGCAGAGGCGGAGGCGGAGGTGGCTCGGATCGTCGGCGAGGCGAAGGCAGCGGCGGAGCGCGCGGCTCAGGCCGAGGCGGAGCAGAGGGAGGCGGCGGCGGTGCTCGAGGAGGCGAGAGCTGTGGCGGCGCGCGTGGCAGACGAGCGCAGGCGGCGCGAGGCCGCGGCGAGGGAGGCGGCGGAGGGCGCGGCGACGGCGGAGGCCGCGGCAGAGCAGTCGAGGCGCGACGAGGCGGCGGAGGCGGTGCGGCGCGGCGCGACGGCGCTGGGGCTGGGGCGAGGGCACGGCGCCGACGCGGCGGCTGCGGCGGCCGGCGAGGCGAGTGTGCTGTGGGAGCGCTCGAAACGGGACTTTGAGGCCTTTGACGCGCTGGCGAGCCGCGGCCAGCTGCCCACGCTCAAGGAGGAAGTGGTGGACGCCGCACCGGACTGGGCATGGCACGTTGGCAGCGGCGGCAGCTTCGGTGGGCTCGGCTCCCTCGGTGCGTTTGACGGCGCCGATGCTCCCGCGGAGCAGCGGCGTCGGCGGCGCGAGCGGCGCCGGTCGGAGCTTGCGCGGAAGCGCCTGCGGCTGGCGGCGGCGGTGGCGACGCGCGCGAGTCAGGATGGCACCGATGCGGTGGCGTATGGCGTGCTGCCCGCGGCGCGCGCGGTGAGCAAGGTGGCGGCACGGCGGGCGCTCACGAGCTGGGCCGATGACTTGGCGGAGAGGCTGCCGCCGTCACCGCTGTGGCCGCGGCCGCGGCAGAATCAGCAGCACGAGCAGCAGTCTGCGGGGCCGTTGGTCGGTGGCTACCATGGCCACGGCGGCGGCGCGGCGGGGCTGATGGAGGAGGTGGCGGCCGCTCTGTTCGAGGAGTACGGCGAGTCGGTCGCGTCGGCGCAGGCGAGTGGGCTGCTGCCGCGCAACCCATTCGAGGGCGTGACCGACGGACCGACGCACAAGTTCACGCGTGACGGCAACGCCAACGGTGAGGATGGTGAGGAGGCGGCGGGCGGCAGTGCGCTGGCGCTCGCAGACGGGCGCGCGCTGGCGGGCGGCGCTGCGAGCCTCGCACGGTCGGCGGCGGCGGCGGCGGCGGCGAGCGTGCCGTCGCCCGTGCGGGAGACGGCGACGGATGCGGCGCGGCGCGCGGTGGAGCTGGTACCGACGCCGATGCGCGAGGCGGCGGCGGAGGCGACGAGTGAGGCGGCGCGCGTGGCGGCGGACGTGGCGGAGCGCATTCAGCAGGTGGAGGCGGAGGCAATGAGGGCGCATGCGCGGGAGGTGGCCAATCGCGTGGCGGCCGAGGTGGCCGAGGTGGAGCGCGCGGCGGCGGCGCGGCGCGAGCGCGAGGCGGCGGCGGCTGTGATGGCGGAGGCGAGGGCGGTGGCGGAGACGGTGGCGGCTGAGAAGGTGGCGACGGCGCGGGCGAGGGCGGCGAGGGAGGAGGAGGCGGAGGCACAACGGACCATGGCGCAAGCGAGAAAAGTGGCCGAGACGGTGGAGGAGGAGCGAAGGGCGGCGGAGAGGCGCGCGGCCGAGGCGGCGGAGGCGGCGGCGCGTGCGATGGCGGAAGCCGAGGCTGCGGAGGAGGCGGTGAGAGTGCAGGAGGAGGAGCGGGCAAAGGCGAAGCGGCTATCGCGTGCGGCCAACCAGGCAGCGTGGGAGGCGGTGGCGAGGGGCGCGGCGGCGAGTGCGGAGCCAGTGCAGACGGAGGCGATGGCGCGCGATGAGTTGCAACACCCCGAGACGACGCAGGCGTGGGCGGAGGCGGAGGCGCTGTGGTCGGAGGCGCGCGCCGTCTCTGAGAGGGTGTCGCTCGAGCAGAAAGGGGCGGCCGAGGCCAAGGAGGCGCGACAGAGGGAGGGCGAGGCCTCGAGGCTGATGGACGAGGCTAGGGCGGTGGCGGACAAGGTGGCGAGGGAGACGGCGGCGGCGCAGCAGCGTGCGGCCGAGGCGGTGGAGGCGGCGGTGAGGGCCTCGGAGGAGGCCGAGGAGGCCGAGGCGCAGGCGGAGGCGAGGGCGGAGGCCGAGAGGGAGGCGGCGGAACGGATGGCGAGGGCGGTGTCTGAGGACGTCGAGGCGAAGGCGGAGGCGGCACGCACGGCGGCGGAGTCGCTGCAACCGTCGCCGGCGTGGGTAGCGGAGGAGACGGTCGTGGAGGAGACGGTGGTGGTAGAGACGGTGGAGACCGTCGCCACGGCCGCCGTGGACATCGTGGAGGTGGTGGCGGTGGAGACGATGGAGGAGGAGACGGGCGTCGGGGCTTCTTCCATCGCCGAGGCCGAGGCCCACGCCCGCATTTTGACGCCCGAGGAGCAACTCGTGGCGGAGGCGAGGGCCGTGGCGGACAAGGTGGCGGCCGAGCGGGCGGCGGCGGCGGAGAGGGGCGCAGCGCAGCAGCGGACTGAGGCGCAGCGCCAGCCGTTGGTTGTCGAGGTGATGGCTCCTACTGAGGAGCTGCACAGCCGCAGCCATCGAGCCACGCCGTCCTCCTCGTCCTCGTCCCACTCGCCGTCGTCGTCCTCGTCTGCGGCGGCAGCGGTGGTCGACCTCGCCATCGTGCAGCCGCCAGACGCGCCCGCCGCGGCGGTGGTGGTCGAGGTCGAGGCGGAGGCGACGGCCGACGCGCAGGAGCAGGCGCAGCGCGATGTGCTCAGCGCCGTCGACGACGCGCTCTTCGCGGCGGAGGTCGTCGCGGCGCGCGTCCACGCCGCAGCGCGCCGCGAGCTGCAGAACGGGCTCTACATCTACCCGGACGTGGACACGCCGTGGCACGTGCTCGGCGCCTTCGACGAGGAGCAGCGCGCGACGGAGCGGAGAGCCGCCGACATCGAGGAGCGCATCCTCACGACCCTCGCACACGCCGTCGAGCGCAAGATCGAGCGAAAGCCCTGAGGCTTGGAGGCTGGGGCGGCCGCCCCTCGTGGGCATTTGGTTGGATGTTGAATGACTCGCTTCAGTCGCGGCGTTCAGCGGAAACTGAGCGGAAAGCACACTCCATGTCCCTTTCCTACAGTAGTCCATGCCTGCATGAAGTTCATGTTGGGTTTGTCTTCCCATAGTTATTACGTGGTTTCAATGTGGTTTCAGGCCCCTTGAAACTGACTTGCACACTTGCACCCGAATAGGAAACTGGTTTACATTAGCAGGCTCCCACACAACTGATCGAAATAGTCGTCCATCTCCTCGGCCTGCGACTTGTCGGCGACCGGGCGAGCCGACCAGATCTCGGAGCCGGCAGGGACGTCGGCGGCAGCCTCGGTCGTGCAAGCGTCGCCTCCACGCGCGGCCGCATCGTGGCCTTCGGTAGCGCCGTCGTCGTCGCTGCCGCTGCTGCTGCCGTCGCAGCCGTCATGTCCGCGCCGACGCTCCCGCGCGCTCTCCTCCTCGCCGTCACCGCTCCGCCGGGGGCCCATCTCCTTCTTCTGCTTCTTCTTCTTCTTCTTCGAGCCATCGCGCGCATCCTCTTCGGCACGCCGACGCTTGCGCTCCTTCTTGCGCTCCTTGTGCTGACGGTAGTGCAGACGGCGCTCGCAGCGTGGGCAAACGCGCAGCTTGACGAGCACCTGGCGACGCTCGCCGCGCTCGACGTACGCAAAGTTGAGCTCAAACGATGCCAGGTCCTCTATGCTGGTGCATCGCTTGTTGCCGCACACAAACTGACCTTTCCCGTCGATCACCTCCGACTCGGTCCGCCATCGCAGGCCCACCTGGCCCTCCCGGTAGCGCGTCATGTCCGCCAGCGCGTACTCCTTGAAGAGCTTGTCGTGGTACCTCTTGGCCAGCCGCTGCTCCCAGCTCAGGCTGCTCGCGTCACGGTCGCCGTCGTTCCAGAGAAAGCGATGTTCCTCGTGCACGACGTCAAAGTCGCTGCGCGGCCGCGGCGGGACGCTGCGAAAGTGCTGCATGAGCTGGCGGTGTCGCTCAAGCGCATTCATGCTGTGCCACGCCGATGGCTGCGCCCGTGCGCTAGCGGCCGCGTACCGCTCGCCGGCAGGTATGCGGGGAACGGGTGGGGCGGCGGCTGGGCGGCTTCTCGACATGGCTGTTCGTTTCCGACTCTACAGCGACGCATGCATCTCGCATGCATGTAACCGGGATTTTCCAGCGGCAAATTCGCCTAAATCGCCTAAATCGAGCACCGCCGCTTTCTAAGCGGCGCAGCCCCCGGGACCGGAGCAGATGAAAGAAAAGCACACCAGACTCTAGAGATTGGCAAAGGCTAGAGGGTGTGAGGGCAGAGGCTATTGAGGCTATTGAGGCGACGCGTTTCCCGACTAGAACCCCGGGAAAACTTCTATGCACAATCTGGGTGAATTCTCGCGGAGTCTTACGATAGAACATGCGCCTGCGAACGCTCGGCCTACTCACAGCTGTACTCAGCTGCGCCGCGAGCACACCTCCCGTCGTGAGCAGCGCAC
>Ga0115006_10001329_pt1 | contig 15217 bp, 19 predicted proteins | sample ArcOceMetagenome_3_FD_88943 | JGI IMG/M metagenome (GOLD analysis project Ga0115006, IMG submission 88943) | Marine eukaryotic phytoplankton communities from Arctic Ocean - Arctic Ocean- Svalbard ARC20M Metagenome | ecosystem: Environmental > Aquatic > Marine > Oceanic | place: Arctic Ocean...
ACTTACGGTTTTATTACGGATAGTTTATTAAAAAACATACCTCAAGCTTTAGATAATATTGGCGATGTTTTTAAAGACGCTGGGAGCAAATTTAAATAGGTTATTATTGATTTATTTTAAGGCTTATTTATAAAAAATTTAATTTTTACCCTCAGTTGTTTTTTTAATTGACAGTTCCGGTCTGCCCATATGGTTTATATCCATTATTTTGCCGCTGAATTTCTTTTTAAAACTGAGGTTTTTTGGTTAAATATTTATTTATTTTTAATCAAATATTATTTAACACCGCTTGTAGTAAATATTATAGTTTGTTTATTCTGTTATTATTTACTAACACCTTCGTTATTATTGGCTTATTATTTTTTTTTGTGGTTGTTTACAATTTTTTTTTTGCTTTTTTTTAAGGTTTATTTTACTAGAGATTCGTCATCTGTCATGGTAGATGGGGGTAAAAAGGTTAAAGCTATTTACGTTACTAATAAAATTATTAGTAGTGTCTTTTATAATTTATATAAAACTTGTGTTTGCTACGAACAACGATCTTGACGCAAAGCTAATAAAATTGTCTATTACCAATTCTGTAATTATAGATCAGAACATACGACTGTAAGTCGTATTTTGAGTAGTTTACATGAGAAAAGCTCTTTTTATCAACCTTCCTCGCCACAAAAACTTTCGTCGATAAAGTCTATTGATATTAAGTTTTTAAATTGGTTAGAGTTAAGTTTTAGCATAAGTTTGATTATAGGTTATTTATTTATATATATATTTTTAAAGGTTTATAAATATGTATATAAATAAATGTTTTGTTTAGTCTATGTAATTTTTTTATATAGATCTTTTAATTTTTTAATGAATAATCAGGTTCATCCTTTTCATTTAGTAGATCCAAGCCCTTGGCCAATAGTAACAGCAACTGCTGCGTTTGGTAGTACAACCGGTGGTGTTATGTTTTTTCACGGTTATATTGGTGGTCAGTTTTTAATGAGTTTAAGTATATGTTTTTTATTTTTTATGATGTTTACATGATGGCGAGATGTCGTTCGTGAAGGTACTTTTGAAGGTCAACATACTAAACCTGTGGAATATGGTTTACGTATGGGTATGGTTTTATTTATTGTATCTGAAGTTATGTTTTTTTTTGCCTTCTTTTGGGCGTTTTTTCATTCGAGTATGGCTCCATCGATTGAAATAGGTGGTGTTTGGCCTCCTCTAGGTATTGAAACTTTTTCTCCTTGAGAAGTACCTTTATTAAATACTTTAATTTTATTAACTTCAGGTGCTACAGTTACTGTGTGTCATAACGCTTTAATCGTTGGTGAAAAAGCAATCGCTACCCAAAGTCTTATTGTTACTGTTGTCTTAGCAATTTTTTTTACTGGTTTTCAAGCATATGAGTATTGTCATGCTTCATTCACTATTTCAGATTCTGTTTATGGTTCTACATTCTTTATGGCAACAGGTTTTCATGGTTTCCATGTTTTTGTTGGTACTTTATTTTTATCTGTTTGTTTATACCGTTTACATTTAAATCACTTTACACGTCAACACCATTTTGGTTTTGAAGCTGCTGCATGATATTGGCATTTTGTTGATGTTGTTTGGTTGTTTTTATTCGTTGTTGTTTATTGGTGAGGTGGTAAATAGTTACAATAAAAAAATTTTTTTATGGTTGTTGTAATTTTTGGTATAAAAGTTAAAGCTGATGAGCCTTTATATAAAAGTTTATCAAAAGTATATGGTATTGGTGTAAATCAATCTTATGCTATTTGTTCTTTATTTGGGTTATCAAAGTCTTTCGCATATTCTGATTTAAATATAAAAAAAAGAAAAAAATTACGTAAGATGTTACGTAAGATGCTCTTTGGTGCACAGCTTTTACAAAAGAAAAGATCTCAAATTGAAATGTTAAAAGATATCAATACTTATAGGGGGTTTAGGCATAAAAAAAAATTACCTGTAAGAGGTCAACGTACTAGAAGTAATGCCCGAACACGAAGAAATGGTATTTAAAGCAAATTTATTGGGAACTTCTCCTAAAAACAGTTCGTATATTTACAGTAATTTAAATAAAAATATTCTAGAAAAGCGTCAAAATTTTTTATACAAAAGGTTGCCACATAAAATTATTCGTAAGTATTTATATATTTATATACACTCGTTTAAAAGGTCAACTCGATTATCGGTTATTAATTCGCAAGGTTTAGTTTTATTGACTTTAACTGTAGGTATGTTAGAGTTTAAAAAGTCTCAGCGTAAAGGCCCTTTTGCAGCAGCTCGGCTTTTTAGATCTTTTTCTAATAAGTTTAACAAGCTACATCTAGGTAATAAAGTGATTATTTGTTTAAAAGGTAACGGTCCTGGTAGGCGCCCATTGATTAATTTTTTAGGTAAGGGTCGTTTTAAAAAAAGTTGCGTTTCTTTAATTGATTTAACTCGTTTACCGTTTAACGGGTGTCGACTAAAAAAAAAGCGTCGTTTATAGGCGTTTGTATTACAATAAAAAGTGGGTGAATGGCTGAGTGGTTTAAGGTACTGGTTTTGAAAACCAGCGTACATTTAGTGTACCGTGAGTTCGAATCTCTCTTTACCCGCATAGATTTTTTATGTATTTATTAATTTTAATAATACCATTATTAAGCTCAATTATTACAGGTTTTGGTGGTTTTTTTTTAGGTCGCCGAGGTGCAAGTGTTTTTGGACCTACCTGTTTATTTTTATGTTGAATTTTGTGTTTAGTAAGTTTTTATGAAGTTTCATTATCGCAATCGCCTTGTTATTTAAAAATAATACCTTGAATAGATATAGGTTTATTTAACTTTTCTTGGGGTTTGATGTTTGATAGTTTAACCGTTATTATGTTAGTAGTAGTTACAACAGTTTCTACGATTGTTCATATTTATTCAGTCGGTTATATGGAAGCAGATCCTCACGTACCTAGATTTATTTCTTATTTATCTCTTTTTACGTTTTTTATGTTGATTTTAGTTACTGCTGATAACTTTATACAAATGTTTGTTGGGTGAGAAGGTGTTGGTTTGTGTTCTTATCTATTAATTAATTTTTGGTATACTAGGTTACAAGCAAATAAATCTGCGATTAAAGCTGTTATTGTAAATAGAGTTGGTGATTTTGGTTTAGTCTTAGGTATGTTAGCTATTTTTTATGTATTTAAAAGTTTTGATTATAATACAATTTTTGCTTTAGTACCTTTTCTTTCAAATTATATATATTTCACATTACCTATTTTAAATTTTAAGGTCGATATTTTGGTTTTTATTTGTTTATTTTTATTTGTAGGGTCTGTAGGTAAATCTGCTCAAGTTGGTTTACATACTTGATTACCTGATGCTATGGAAGGACCAACACCAGTATCTGCATTAATACACGCTGCTACTATGGTAACCGCTGGGGTGTTTTTAATTGCTAGGTGTTCTCTATTATTCGAATATGCACCATTGGCTTTGGGGGTTGTTACTGTTATGGGTGCCATGACAGCTTTTTTTGCAGCAACTACAGCTTTAGTTCAAAATGATTTAAAGCGTGTGATTGCTTATTCTACTTGTAGTCAATTAGGTTATATGGTTTTTGCTTGTGGAACTTCCAATTATAACGTAGGGGTTTTTCATTTAGCAAATCACGCCTTTTTTAAAGCTTTATTATTTTTAACAGCTGGGGCTATCATTCATGCATTAGCTGATGAGCAAGATATGCGTAAAATGGGTGGGTTAGTTAAAGTTTTACCTTACTCTTATTCGCTAATTATGATAGGTTCATTATCTTTAGCAGGTTTTCCTTTTTTAACAGGTTTTTATTCTAAAGATGCTATTTTAGAAATGGCTTATGGTACTTTTAGCGTTACAGGTCATTTTGCTCATTGGTTAGGTACAGGTGCTGCTTTTCTAACAGCTTTTTATTCTATACGTCTTATTTATTTAACTTTTTTAAATAAAACAAATTCGTTTCGTGTATCAATAGAAAATTCTCACGATATGCCAAAAGTTATGGGTTACCCGTTAGTACCTTTAATATTTGGTAGTATCTTTGTGGGTTATTTATTAAAAGATATGATTATCGGTGCTGGTACAACTTTTTGACAAAATTCTTTATTTATTTTGCCCTCAAATTTAAGTATTTTTGACGCAGAGTTTTTACCTCATTTCATTAAAATGATACCTGTAATTTTTAGTAGTTCTGGTATTTTATTAGCTATTATATTATATGGTTTTTTACCATTAACTACAGTTTATGGTATTAAAATGTCAGCATTAGGTCAAAAGTTTTATTTATTTTTTAATAGGAAGTGGTTTTTTGATAAAGTATATAATGAATACCTTAACCAGGTTGTTTTAAAATTAGGTTATGATATTTCGTATAAAACTATTGATCGAGGTTTAATTGAAAATTTAGGTCCATATGGTTTATCTAAATTATTTTATAACCCATCGTTTAATTTATTACAGTATCAAACAGGTTTATTATATCATTATACTTTTATAATGTTAGTAGGATCTATTTTTTTAATTACTGTAGTAGGTTTATTTTCGTATTCTTTACAATTTCCTTTATTTTTAATTTTCTTTTCTATCTTATTTATTTTTTTAGTTAATTCTAAAAAAGTCGTAAATTAAGTTTTTTAGTTAGTTAAAAAAAGGTTATCAAGGGGGTGGCTGAGTGGTTTAAAGCGCTAATTTTTTGTTTATATTGTTAGTTCATAGGTTCGAATCCTATCTCCCTTTTAATTTATTTTTATTGAGCATAAATGGTTAATTTATTTATAAATGATATTCCAGTACAAGTTCCCAATAAAACAACTATTCTACAAGCTTGTGATACAGTAGGTATTGATGTACCTAGATTTTGTTTTCACGAACGGTTATTAGTGGCGGGTAATTGCCGTATGTGTTTAGTTGAAATAGAAAAATCGCCTAAGCCGGTACCTTCTTGTACATTGCAAGTGATGGAGGGTATGAAAGTTTTTACTAAAACACCTTTAGTGCAAAAAGCGCAAGAGTCTGTTTTAGAATTTTTATTAATAAATCACCCTTTAGATTGCCCTATTTGTGATCAAGGTGGTGAGTGTGATTTACAAGACCAATCTATAAACTTTGGGAGTGATTCAAGTCGTTTTTATATAAAAAAACGAGGTGTCGAAGATAAGAATATTGGCCCTATTGTAAAAACCGTCATGACTCGATGTATTCATTGTACGCGATGTGTTCGTTTTGCAACAGAAGTTGCAGGTTTAAAAGATTTAGGTACAACAGGCCGAGGTAAGAAAACCGAGATTGGTACTTATATTTCTAAAGTTTTAAAAACAGAATTATCTGGTAATGTTGTAGATTTATGTCCTGTAGGTGCTTTAACTTCTAAGCCTTACGCTTTTAAAGCTCGTCCTTGAGAATTAAAAAGTATTAACTCTATTGATATTTTAGATAGTTTAGGTAGTAATATTGTTGTTAATAGTAAAGGTAATGATATTGTCCGTATACTCCCTAGATTAAATGAGTCTTTAAATGAAGAATGGTTAACAGATAAAGCGAGATTTTCGTTTGACGGTATAAAATGTCAACGATTAGATTCTCCGTTATGAAAAGACGAGTCTGGACAGTTTATAAAGGTTTCTTGAGAGTTTGCTTTTGATACTTTAAGTTGTTTTTTTAGTGATTTAATAAATAAAAAAGGTGTAAATAGTATTCAATCTGATTTTATATTAGGTGATTTATCAGATTTAAACACTATTGTTGAAGTACAGTCTGTTTGTGATTCATTAAAATTTAAATCTAATGTCTTTTTTGCTTCTGAGGGTTTAAAAAAAAACATAAATAAAGATTTACCTATAAGTTTATATTCCTCAGATTTTAATTATAATCTTAACGAATCTGATTTAATTTTAATGGTAAATACTGATATAAAATGTGATTTGTCTTTATTAAATGTAAAAATACGTAATCATATTTTAAAAACAGGTTTGAATGTTGGTCTGATTGGACCTAAAATCACCCCTGGTTATGATTATACTCATTTAGGTTTAGATTTAAATTGTTTAGTTTCACTAGTTGAAGGTAATTCGCAGTTTTTAAAACAGATAATTTCAGCAAAAAAACCTTTAATTTTATTAAATAATTCTTTATTATCTTTAGACACTTCTAAATTAATAAATATTTTTAAAGAAATAAATTCGGAGGCTTCATTTAGTTTAATAAATTCTCAAACAGGTATTGTAGGGTGTTTAGATTTAGGTTTAGATTCTTCATCTTCAAATGATTATCATAATTTGAAAGATATTACTTTTAACTTTGGTAACAAAGGTAGTTGTAAAGTAAAATCTTTGTTCAATGTTTATATTGGCCATACCGGAGATAAGTCTTTGTCTAATATGGATTTAATTTTACCCTCTTTAACTTATTTAGAAAAGTCGTCTTTTTATATGAATTTTAATGGGTTAATACAAAAAACTAATAAAGCTTCTACTAGTATTGTTAATGCAAGATCTGACGATTTAATATTAAAAATGCTTTTAGTTTTTTTACAAAAAAAAGGTTTAGATGTTTTTTTATCAAATAAATCAAACACTTTTAACTCTTTTGTTCAGTCTTATTTAAAAACAGGTAAAAAACCCTTATTAAAAGGTTTAGACATCTGTGGGTTATTAAATTCAACTTTACATTTATCTGGAGTAAAACCTGTAAATGAGAGCCTTTATATTACAAATATTATTTCAGCTTCGTCAAAAGTTATGCAAGAGTGTGAGTTGCTTAACACCAAAAAATTAAATTTTTAAAATGTTTATGTTATTTGTTTCCATTATTTTGAAGAGCCTTATTATTATTATATTTTTATTAGTAGCTGTTGCTTTTTTTACAGTTTTAGAACGTAAGTTAATTGCATCTGTACAACGTCGGCGTGGTCCTAATATTGTTGGTACTTTTGGTATGTTACAAGCAGGGGCTGACGGTGCAAAGCTTTTAATAAAAGAAACAGTAATTCCCAGTAGTAGTAATCCTATAATTTTTGTTTTATCACCTATTTTTACATTTGTTGTAGCTTTAATGGGTTGAGTTATCATACCTTTTGGTCAAGGGGGTGTTTTGTCGAATATTGATTTAGGTATTTTGTATTTTTTTGCGGTTTCTTCTTTAGGTGTGTATACTATTATTATGGCAGGTTGGTCGAGTAATTCTAAGTATGCTTTTTTAGGAGCGTTACGTTCTGCAGCCCAAATGATTTCTTATGAGGTTGCTATTGGTTTTACTATTATTACGGTTTTCGTGTGTTCGGGTTCGTTAAATTTAACAGCTATTGTAATGGCCCAAGAAAAAGTTTGATACGTCTTACCTTTATTTCCAATGTTCCTTGTTTTTTTTATTTCAGCTTTAGCTGAAACAAACAGGCACCCTTTTGATTTACCTGAAGCTGAAGCTGAGCTTGTTTCCGGTTATAATGTAGAATATTCTGCTATGGGTTTTGCTTTATTTTTTTTGGGTGAGTATGGTAATATTTTATTAATGAGTGTTGTAACAACTTTATTATTTTTAGGTGGTTGATTAGCACCTTTTTGATTTTTAAATTGAATACCTGGGGGTATTTGATTGGGTTTAAAGGTTGGGTTTTTTGCTATATTATTTGTTATAATTAGGGCTGTATTACCTAGATATAGGTATGATCAATTAATGCAAATAGGTTGGAAAATTTTTATACCTGTAACATTAGGCTGGTTATTTCTTATTTCTGGTATTGTTATAGCTTTTGATAGTTTACCAGGTTTATTTTATTTTTAATATGGAAATTGGTTTATTTAAGTATTTAGTTATTGCTACAAGTTTATTATGTATTTCATTTTTAGGTATTATTATGAATCGAACTAATATTATAATTATATTTATTTCGATTGAGTTAATGTTATTAAGTATTAATTTCCACTTTATTATCTATTCTAGATTTTTAGATGATATTTTAGGTCAAACTTATTCGTTATATTTTTTAACTATTGGGGCTGCAGAATCTGCAATTGGTTTAGGTATTTTAGTGGCTTTTTATCGTGTGCGTAAAAACATTTCTGTTCATAACGCTTTGATGAAATTATAGTTTAAGTATAAATTAATTTTACATGTCTTTTATTTCTAATAAAAAGTTTTCTGAAAAATTAAACAGGTTTAATGTTGAAGAATTTCAATCTATTAGCAGTATTTCCCTTTTTTTTTATAGTAAAAACCCTTCAACATTAGTTTTAGGTAGTTCTGCTTTAAATATTATTAGCCGTAAATTACCCAAAATTTTGTCAAAAAAATTATCAAAAAAACGTAAAGGTCGTAAAGAAAGTATTGGTTGTAGTGTATTGTTTCATAAAAAAGAATCAATAGATTTTTTTATTTACTTAAGTTTGTTTGTTTTTCCAAATATACAAAATTTTAAAGGTTTTTCTTTTGAAGTTATTTCAAAAGAAACTCCTTCGGTAGTAATACTGTTAGACGATTTATTAGTCTTTCCAGAGCTTAATAAAGAATTAGATAAGTTTTATGGTTTAGGTGGGTTAAAATTAGTTTTAAACTTTAAATCACTAAATCATATAAAAACTTTTTTGACTTTATATAACTTTCCTTTTAAAGATGATTCAATCAGGTACTAAGTTAATTGTTCAGGATAATTCCGGGGGTCGTATTGTTGAATGTATTCGTGTTTTAAATAAAAAAGGTCGAAACACGGGTAGTTCGGGTGATTTTTTAGTTGTTTCTGTAAAGTCATTACGAAAAAAAGGTCGTATCAAAATAAAAAAAAAAGAGGTTTGTTTAGCTTTAGTTATTAAATTACGAAGCCCTTTTTCTCGTTCCAGCGGGATTAAATTAAAAACATCTTTAAATAGTTGTATTTTATTAAACCGTCAATTTAAATGCTTAGGTACTCGTGTTTTCGGTACAGTTTATAAAGAATTTAGAGACAAAAACCAGTTTAAGTTATTAACACTGTCTTCAAATTATATATAATTATATTAATATTTCAATGAAAAATCTTTCAGTTTATTTCGGAGAATCCCTGGTAGCAAAGTTACCAAAATATATAAAAAGTTTTGTTTATGCCAATGGAGAGCTTACTATTAATGTAGATTTTTGTCATATAAGTAAGGTTCTTTTTTTTATTAAAAATCATTCAACTACACAGTATAAAGTTTTAATTGATATGACTGCTGTAGATTACCCTAGTAAAGATTTTCGTTTTGAAGTTGTTTATAGTCTATTAAGTGTTCGTTTTAATTCTAGATTACGTATAAAAACAGTTATAAATGAATTAGAAACTATTAATAGTGCTACATCTTTATACCCTTCGGCAAATTGAGCTGAGCGTGAAATTTGAGACATGTTTGGTATTTTTTTTTCTGGTCATTCTGATTTACGTCGGATTTTAACAGATTATGGTTTTGAAGGTCATCCATTACGTAAAGATTTCCCTGTAAGTGGTTACATCGCTGTGCGTTACGACGAGTTAACTAAAATTGTTGTATGTGAGCCTATTGAGCATGCTCAAGAGTTTCGATCATTTAATTTAGAAACTCCGTGAAATTCAAAAAATTAAGTTAATGGAGTATAACTTTAAAAATATTTTGTCTAATGGCGCTATTACAAAGTCTAATAAATCTAATTTATTAAGCATTGAGCGTTTTTATCAAGATCAATTAAATCATACTTTTTGAGGTTTAAACTCGAATTTATTATCAAGAAATGAAAAGTCTAGTAGTAAAAGATCGCAATTTAAGAAAGTTAATAAAAAAACAAAGTAAACAGTTATTTTTAAAAAAATTTTTGGTTGATAAAGGAGTGTATTCTGGCGTTTCTACAAGTGTTATAAAAACAAACAATCGATGTGTTATTACATGGAGAGATCGATCAGTTAGTCGTTTTTTTAAGCATTCTCGTATTTTATTACGTGAAAATGCTTTAAACGGTTGTTATTCTGGTGTTTTTAAATCAAGTTGATAATATGCAAAAAAGTATTTATGATACGATTGCTCGAATTTCAAACGGCCAACGTTATAGATTTTCAGAGTTAAATGTCGTGAAATCTAAGATAGTTATAAGCTTTTTAAAGTTTTTGTATTCTGAAGGTTTTATACGAGGTTTTAACTCAAATAATTTATCTATAACAGTTTTTTTAAAATATCACAACTTAAAACCTTCTATTTCTTATATATCTTCGTTATCTAAACCTAGTAAGCGTGTTTATTTATCAAAAAAAGAGATATTAGTTTTAAGTAAAAAAAAAGAAATTTTTGTTATTCTGACATCAAAAGGGTTTTTTTCTAGTAAAAATGTATTTGAATCTGGTTTTGAGGGTGGAGAAGTTGTATGTATATTATCATAAGATGCTTTTATATAATTTTAATAAAGTTTGTTCTTTTCCCTCAAATTTAAGTTTAGTTGTTAATTCACAAGGTGAATATTCTATTAAATTAAAAGAAAATTTATTCTTTAATCTTCCGGTTAAAAATTCTATATGCAAATTATTTGTATATAAAGGTTTTCTTTATATAGAAAATTTTAAATTACAAAAACCCGCTTTTAATAAATTAAAGACTTTATTATCTAATTCTATAAAAGGTTCAGTTGTTAATTATTCTGAACGTATTTTAATTAATGGTGTTGGTTATAGGTTTATTAATAAAGGTTTTCCTTTAAAATTTTCTATAAAAGCAGGTTATTCGCATTTAATAAATTTAGATATACCTAAAAATATATCTATTTTATTTTTAAGTAATACCGAGTTATTTTTATATTCTTCTAATTATGATTCATTGAAACTTTTTTTATTGCAGATTAAAATGGTTAGGTTTCCAGACCCTTATAAATCAAAAGGTATTCGTTATTTTAATGAAGTACTAGTTACGAAATCTGGAGCAACTAAAAAATCATTATAAATTTTTATTATGTATGAGTTTAGAAAACTATTTTTATTTATAGGTTCAAATATCAAGGATTGAGATCCTTCATTAATTAAAGTTACAAAAAATTTCTTTAATAAAAAAGTTTTGTATGTTCCAGAAAAAGTTATATTTAATTTCAATATACTTTTAAATTTATTATGGAACGCTATTATATTAAAAAAAATTGTTTGAATTATAGATCCAGAAAAGAAATGTTTTACTTCAGTTTCTAAATATTCTGTTTTTTTATTTCAAAATAAAGTTATTTATATCACAAACCTTTCTGAAGGCTTTTTAACTAATAAAGGTGTTTTTAATATTAGCCAAACTAAACTACCAGTTTTAGCTATTTTTATTTCAATAAAAAAAAACGTACCTTTATTATTAGAGTTAAAAAAAAACGGTGTTGTTTGTGTAGGCTTCGTCAATAAACGTTTAAGTCGTTTATTAGATTATTCTATTTACAGTAGTTCTTTCAATAAGGATTTCATTTTTTTATTATTTCATTTTTTGTTTTTTGTTTTAAACCAACAAAACGCTAATTCAAATATATCGAAAAAACTGCCTTATTTAAATTTTTTAAATGAGAAAATTAAATTATAAAATTTGTTATAATCAACGTTGACCTATTTTCAGAAATTTAAAGTTATTACGTTTTAATCGTCGTAAATGGTTTTTTGTTAAAAAAATTATTAGTCAAAAAGGTTTAGGGTCATCAAATTTATCAGATTTAAGTTTTGTTCCTCTTTTTTCTAAAACAAATACAAAAACACCTTTAATTATACGTAAGAATCTTTTACATAAAAATAAAATTTTATTATTAAAACGTTTAAGATTTAATGATGTTTGTTTAAAAAAATATCAATTAAAATCATTATTATTAAAAAAAAAGAAATATTCGAATATGTCTAGATACTTTTTATCTAATTTAAATTCGAGGTTAGATTATATTTTATATAAAACTCGTATGTTTTCTAGTTTAGCTTCATTGAATCAGTTTTTATTACATGAGGGTGTTTTAATAAACGGTAAGCCTTTTTTTCGGGGTAATATTTGTTTAAAAGAGGGTGATTTAGTCTCTTTTAATCCAAAAAAACGCCAAAGCTATAAAAATCTTTTTGATAATTTATATAATTTTAGATCAAATCCTATTTTTAATATTATAGAGTTTGATTATAACCTTTTATCTTTTGTTGTAAAAGATTTAGATTCTAAAAGTTTATTTAAAGTTTTTTATCCTAATTTTTCTAAAGAATTATTTTGGTCTACACGAGCTTTTTAATCTTTTTTTTTGGTTATGTAGCATAATGGTATTGCAAAAGTTTGCAAAACTTTGTTGTGGCAGTTCAAATCTGCCCATAGCCTTAAAGTTTGTTCGGCGGGTATAGCTTAATGGTAGAGTCCCAGTTTGTGGATCTGTGTTGTATGGGTTCGAATCCCATTACTCGCCCAGTTTTTATTTTATATATATAAAGTGTCTGTAGCTCAATTGGATAGAGTTTTTGATTTCGGCTCAAATTGTTGCGGGTTCGACTCCTGCCAGACATAAAAGGCAGTATAGTTCAGTGGTAGAACAGTAGAATCATAATCTATTTGTCGGGGGTTCAAATCCCTCTACTGTCATTATGTAATAAAAAACAAAAGGGGGTGTAGCTTAATTGGTAGAGTGCTAGCTTGTCATGCTAGAAGGTGCAGGTTCAAGTCCTGTCGCTCTCGTTTTAATTATCTAACAATATGGTTAAAAATAAGTCAATTTTTCCTGTTTTAAATAATCACGTTATTGATTATCCAACACCTATAAATTTAAATTATTTATGGACTTTTGGGTTTTCAGCGGCAATATGTCTTGTAGTTCAAATAATTACAGGGATTTTCCTTGCTATGCATTACACGCCGCAATTAGATTTAGCTTTTTTAAGTGTTGAGCATATTATGAGAGATGTTAATAATGGTTGATTTATACGTTATTTACATGCTAATGGTGCTTCTATGTTTTTTATAATGGTTTATATTCATATCGCACGAGGTATTTATTATAGTTCATTTGCGACTCCTCGTCATTGAGTTTGGATTTCAGGTGTTTTAATTTTTTTTGCTATGATGGCAACTGCTTTTATTGGTTATGTTTTACCTTGGGGTCAAATGAGTTTTTGAGGTGCTACTGTAATTACAAGCCTTTTTGGTGCAATACCTTTATTCGGGGAAATTATTGTTCAATGGTTATGGGGAGGTTTTGCTGTGGAAAACCCTACATTAAATAGATTTTTCAGTTTACATTTTTTATTACCTTTTGTCATAGCAGCTTTAGTTGGTGTTCATTTAATTTTATTACATACACACGGTTCGAATAATAACCCTTTAGGTATTGATGGTAAAACTAATACAGTTGGTTTTTTTACATATTTTGTTCAAACTAAATATGTTTTTGTCTTTTCTATTTTAGGGTGTCTTTTAATGGTTTTAGTTTGTTTTTACCCTAATTTATTAGGTCACACAGACAATTACATTATGGCTAATCCTATGGTTACCCCGACTCATATTGTTCCTGAGTGGTATTTTTTACCTTTTTATGCTATTTTACGTTCTATACCTCATAAATTAGGTGGTGTTGTAGCTATGGTTGTAGCTATTGTATGTTTAGCTTTTTTACCTTTTTTAATGCCTAGATTACATACCAGAAGTTTATTTTTACGTCCTATCAGTAGAAAATTATTTTGGTTTTTTGTTTTTATTGTTTTGATTTTAGGGTGAATTGGTCAAAATATCGTAGAATCTCCTTATATTGAAATTGGTCAAATTGCGACAGTGTTATATTTTATGTATTTATTAGTTTTAGTTCCTGGTATTGCTTGATTAGAAGTATATTTAATTAGAAGTTTTAAAAATAGTTAGAAATAATACGACTTTGTTAACCCTCTTTTTTTATAAACAAACGAGGGTGTCTTAAAAAAAATATGAAATATAATAACATACGTTATAATTATTTTATGAATATCTTAACATCTAGTATTTTTAATAAGGATAGGGGAAAGCTGGTATTTGTTTTTAATATACCTAGTAGTTTTTCACCGGATCAAAAAAAATCTTTAATTAGTTTTTTATCTAATAATAATTTTTCGTTAAATTTTGTTCAAACTAATTATGTCTCTAAATTTCTATCTTCTATTAATACATGTAAAAGTCTTTTACCTTTAATACATGGACCTTTATTAATAGGTACTTTAAATGTAAAGTCATTTGATTCGAAATTATCGTTACGTTTAGTCAAAGGTTTAATATTAAACCCTTCTGTAATAATACTTAATGATGGTTTGTTTTTTTACCCTTCATTTATAAAAAAAATAGATATTTTAATTCCAAGAAAACAAGCGTTGAAATTAATTTCATCTATTTATCTCCCTTTAATTTCTTTAATAGGTCTTTTATCTTACCGTCTTAAAAATTGTTAAAATGTTAGAAATTTTAATAGCTATACCCTTATTGGGGTCGTTTTTTTTACTCTTTATAAATAAAAATGATTATAAATTAATAAGACTTACTGCTTTATGATCTTCTTTGATAACATTCTTTTTTTCTATAATCTTATGGTTATCTTATGATTATTTATCACCTAAATTTCAATTTGTTGTTAACGTTTCTTGATTAGAATCATTAAATATGTCATTTTGTTTAGGTGTTGATAGTATCTCATTATTATTTATTGTTTTAACAACATTTATATTTCCTTTATGTATTTTATCTAGTTGGTCTAATATTAAAATTAATTTAAGAGAGTATATGATTACTTTTTTAGTTATGGAGTCTCTATTATTATTAGTTTTTTGTTTATTAGATTTATTATTATTTTATGTTTTTTTTGAAAGTATTTTAATACCAATGTTTTTAATTGTAGGTATATGGGGTTCTCGTGCTCGTAAAATACGTGCTGCTTATATGCTTTTTTTTTATACTTTATTTGGTTCTATTTTTATGCTTTTAGCTATTTTAGTTCTATATTTAGATGTTGGTACAACAGATTATCAACTGTTATTACTATCAGAAATTTCTCCTTTCAAGCAGAAACTTTTATGATTAGCTTTTTTCATAGCTTTTGCATCAAAAATACCTATGTTACCAGCGCATATATGGTTACCTGAGGCTCATGTGGAGGCTCCAACAACAGGTTCTGTTGTTCTAGCCGGTATTCTTTTAAAATTAGGTAGTTATGGGTTTATACGTTTTTCTTTACCATTATTCCCAATAGGTTCAGTTTATTTTACACCATTAGTTTATACGATAGCAACGGTTGGTATTGTTTATACT
>Ga0115006_10001330_pt1 | contig 15216 bp, 7 predicted proteins | sample ArcOceMetagenome_3_FD_88943 | JGI IMG/M metagenome (GOLD analysis project Ga0115006, IMG submission 88943) | Marine eukaryotic phytoplankton communities from Arctic Ocean - Arctic Ocean- Svalbard ARC20M Metagenome | ecosystem: Environmental > Aquatic > Marine > Oceanic | place: Arctic Ocean...
GGCACATCGTTGTTTGCTTTCCCACCCAGGATAGCCCAAAACGGTACACTTGAATTCGAGACTGCAAGGGACCAGAACGGTGTGGCCACGTGCATTGTCACCTTACACGATTCAGGTGGCGTGGCATTGGGCGGGATCAGTAGATCTATTGGCATTGAATTCCGTGTGGAAATTGTCTCTGATAATGATGAACCAACTTTCGAGCTTCCCTTTCCTGCCGTCGTTTCCGCACTTCAGTACTCAGGGATTTCGAGTATAAAGTTTGTGAGGAATATTTCAGCTGGACCACTCGACGAGTCCGATCAGAGCCTTAGCTTTCATGTTGACATAGTTTGCGGCCCTACGGATCTTTTCAAGAGTTCTCCTACAATATCTCCAGATGGCACCATGACGTTTAGCGATGCTGGTGAAGCAGGATCTGTCACCATTCGCATTACCCTATGTGACAGCAGCCTGAACTCCAGTAGGTCTAGCAATGTTAGCCTTGACTCAGAAGGCGTGTGCGAGGGTGCAACTTCTCACGAAAGACCCTGCGAAGGCCCTGCCCAATTTGCTGTTATCAGTGTCTTGCCCGTGAACAAAGCACCATCTTTCTCTGTGTTGGCGCCGACCTTACTATGGCAAATTGCAGATTCTGACGGTCTGAGGCTGCGCGACATAAATGATTTCGAAGTTCCTTCGCCATGCTTGGCTCTTGACTACATCTACAACAAAACGCTGTTGTTGGTAAGAGGAGGCTCAGATTATCAACTTCCATTTGCAACCAATCTGAGTTCTGGCCATCGCCTTGAATCAGATCAAAATCGGTCATTCGTGCTTGAGATGTTGTCCGGAAATTCTACGATGTTCACCAATTCTCCTCGAATCACGCCTGAAGGCATCCTGCATATTACAGTATCGCCAGAGGCATCGGGACAGGCTGTGTTTGGTGTTCAGCTTCAAGACATGGACGATACCGGACTGGTTTCTAGTTCGGACCCAGTTTCGTTGTTGATTATGATTGCGCCTGCTTATGTAAAATTTTCTTTAATGCTACCAGATCTTCCAGAAGATTCATGCTCAGCCACCGGCGAAATCCAGAAGCGAGTTGCAAGAGAGCTTGGTGTCAGTGTGTCCCAGATGAAAGTTGCTTTAGCAACAGGATCTGGAGGAAGCATTCGTCGAATGTTGAGTTTGACTGTTGCGACTATTGTGCGAACACCGAGCATTTTAGAAGCCATTAGATTGCAGCAAAAGCTGGAGATCGTGCCGGTTTTGGACATGTATGGCGTCGCAAATCTACGGCTTGACGCCGCAGATGTGCAAGGACTTCAAGCTTGGTCCTTTACATCGAATCGAGTTCAATCTCAATTTAGCATGCGGACAGAACTTGATGTCGAGTCCACTGCCAATGATCACGTGTTTCCCGGGTTCGCTTTTAACGTCACTGTAGGGACGGAGGTTGAATTGACGTCAGACAATTCGCAAATTTTCACGTTCAAGGCAGTAGATGTAGTGAACCCATCAATATTCTCCAGCCTTCCAGAAATGACTCCTGAGGGCACCCTAACCTTCCGGACAGTAGGAAACTACCGCGGAGTCTCAATAGTCACCATGGGGCTGTTCACATACAGCGATGCAAATGCATCAGCAACCAGGTCCTTCACGCTACAAGTAAGAGCACCTAATGTGGAACCTTCTTTCATGTTGCCGTGGAGTGCGCGGTGCCTTGGGTCTCGAGAAAACGACTGCACGTGCTCATCACTTGCGTTCCCTGAGAGGAGTTTGGACTGTCAGATTGATAAAGATCAGATCGAGGGACGGCTCCATGCATCAGTGGTTGTCTTGGGGGATTCTGGCAAGCACAAAGTCGAAAATTTCGCAGTCGCAATGTCTCCTGCGAGGAACTACTTGTTCGGAGGGAAAACTGTATTCAATTTCGACGCTGATCGCAATCTTGAAGCCGCGATTGTCGATCAGGATTCTAAAGTTTTTTCGGCGGGCTTTTATGCCTCTGTCGTCACGCCTGAGGTTCAGCACGGGACTGAGCCGAAGCACTATTATGCAGCCGAGTTCTCATCCGACAGCCTTCTCATCATGTCTTCCGATCTAGAAGCAAATCCTGAGCTGCATTTCGTAGATCGACGGCGCGAAGGAGAGGCGCGTTTGCGGTTCGTTCTTGATCATGACGTACCCTTGTCTGCATGTAACACGGAGATTTTTCGAATGGGTGGTTCAGTGTATGCTTTCATTTCTCGTGGATGCAACCTGCTCAGGTATGACAAAGATGTATTGCCCCTCGAAAAGAACCTGATGCAGGACTTTGACTCCGAAAGTTGCAATGACCAGACGACTACGGATGCGTGTTTGACATTACGGGATGCTGTTCCTGGACAACTATGGAACAAGACACTTGGCTTCTGGGACTTTACTTCGAATAACGCAGGTGGCGAATACGCACGGTCTCAGGTAGATTCGATTTATTGCCAGGAATTGAACTCGTCGTTGTTCATCTCTCCTGCTAGAATAAAAGATTTATCTGGGCGTTCTAGAGATGCAGTGCTGCATGGGCCGGTCTGCAAAGCACAAAGCGACTGGGACACTGTGAATGGAATTTCGTTTGACATCCGAAATTTCATTATTAGTGACGGTAAGATTGAGGCTATGCAATTTGACCCGATCCTAAATTTCGGTTTGCATGTGACTGATGACATTGCGACATTGGAAATGCCTCGTACGGAGATATCGATAGAGACTTGGATTACCATTGAAACTAATAATCTTGCCTTCGGCGGGATCGTCGGTGCTGCCCAGAGTGGAGCCGGCCTCTTTCGAGGATGGACCCTTGGGTACACTGTTGTTGACGGAGGAGATTTGACAATATTTTACTGGTCTATGAGTCTCGAGAAGGCAGACCAGAGAAACACGGTGCGCTGGGCGTGCAGACGGCCGTTGTGTGAGCGGGGAAATTGGTTACACCTTGTTGCGACCTTTGATGGCGCGACAGCGACCATATGGCACAATGGGCTCGCTGTTGAGCAAACAGGGTTTTGTGGGCCTGAAGGATGTGGATCTATTTTATATCCGAGCACGGCCACGCCCCTTACAATTGGTGCATTTAACAATGTGATCACGGGCAAAATCCAGGCTCATGTTGGTTCAATTAAAATGCTCCGAATTTACTCGGTGGCGCTTGACGCGGAGACAGTCCTAGCCAAGTCTGAGCGTTATGACTCGCTTTTTGCATCTCACGTACAAAGCAGTACCTTTTGGGCGTCAAGTCTAGGTTCTGCACATGTGATGGCTTCCCCGAGCTTGAACTCTGCGCACGTAGCATCTTCAGACAAAATTATTGAAGTGATGGGAAAATTTGATCGAGACGCAGGCGTTGCGTATCGGTGCAAGTTTTTGCACGGCGACGATAGTGCAGAATCAGATATTGCCGTGTTGACAGATTGCGTTACAAACACCACGTGCTACAAATTACAGTGTCCTGTTCCAGTGTGGCGTTTTGGACTCAAAGTAACGTATCTCAGTGTCCAGGAAATGAAATCTGGTTCATGGAAACCTCTTTGGCAGCGAGCCTGCCTGAGGGCGACCTGCGGTTATAATCCGCCTGCGTATCGTCCTTCCTCCGCCCCGATAATTTTGCAAGAGGGTGTACGGGAATCCAGAGGTTCATTGGTGCCTTTCACCTTCACAATGCCTAGTGGCCTGTACAGACTAAACGAAACAATTAGGCGACTCGAGTCGGTTGAATCCATGTCCGGTTTGATAGGCGCTGCAAGTTCTCTGCACTTTGATGACAACGGTGATCATTTTCTGCTGTTGGCCAACTATTGGAACGGCCTTGTGAAGAAGGTGAATTCTGCTTTGTACGAATTGGATCCCGTAGATGGACGAGCAACATTGAAACAAATGTTATTGACTGAAAGTGCTTCTGCATGGGCACAGTGCACAGTTCAAGGCAACTACACGCGTGTTTTTGCGCTTGCAAGCTTTTCAGGGTCCACGAGAATTTTCGGATTCAACCGGCAGAGAATGTTGTACGAAGTGCAGGTTATTCCAACTCCAGGGGCCGCCTCTGTAGAGTGTTTTGATGTCCAACACAACTCCAAGCGAACAACCTTCCTTGCGGTCTCGCAATTCTTCAATATCTCTTCGCTGTCTCACTCGGCGCACTCGCAGATTTTCAAGTGGGAGGACAATAGCTTTGTCCCATTCCAGAAAATACCAAGCGTAGGTGGAAGGCACGCCAAGCACTTTGAAATAGACGGGAAGGTGTTTCTTTTCTTAGCGTCAGAAATGGGATCAGTTTCCACTTTGTACAAACTTGACGAGACGGATAGTCGGTTCGTGCCGTACCAACAGATCGATACTGCATATGCCACGAGTTCAGCTTTCCTAGAAAACAGCGACGGGAAATTTCTCTTCATTTCAGAATCGCAAGATTGTTTGACCTTGAGAACAGGGCAAGAGGGAACATGCTCCTTCATGTTCAGATGGAATGGCACACATTTTAATGGGATCACAGATGGAACAACAGCATTCTCACAAGTTTCTGGGGGTCAAGCCTTCTCTACTAACACGGCGCAGCACGTCACAACGAGCAGTATTGGGTCGTCAAGAGAGGAACTCCTGTTCATTGCAAATTTTCAGCAAGAAGAGGATGGAGCGAAATATCAAGATTTGAGCCTAAACGTGTATTCTGCCAGTGTTGAACGTCTCGATAACGCAATGCGAGGACCCACGAGCGTCGCTGTGACGCCTGATGGATTGCATGTGTATGTTGCGGCGGAAGAATCCCGATCGATTTCCGCCTTCAAACGTAACAAGAAGAGTGGTCTGTTGATCTACCTTCCGGATTCCAGCCTTGAAATCCCTACACCGATGGGAGTAGTGAAGAGCCTCGTTTCTGCAGATACTGCGCAGAACACAACTTGTTTGTATGCCCTGGCCGAATTTCCAGGAGCAGTCTACGTGTTTCAAAGAGATCACGCCAGTGGGGCGTTGAGCTTGATACAGAAGGTGCGTGAAGATCTCTCCGCGTCTATTGAAATGATAGACTCGCTCTCAGGAGCTACTGCACTGACGCTAAGCGCCGACCGGTCGATGGTATTTGTGGCATCATGTTCCGATTCTGGGTTGTCAGAATTCTCCCGACTAGATGATGGACAACTTGACTATGTGGATAGAATCACAGACGGGGAAAGAATTTTGTCTGAATTTGACTTCACGCCCATTCAATTGATCGATGAGTCGCAGGGGCTCCAATCTGCTTACAGCGGAGCACATTTTGAGGTTGACGGGGTGCATTACCTCGTGGTTGCTGCCGGTAAGGACGGTGCGCACATTTGCACTTGGCGACCCGCAGCAGGAAGATTCGGTGACTGCCAAGCTCTGGGGTGGGACAACTCAATGCACGACACCTCTGCCTTTGATGTTCAGTACCACCATTTTGAGGAAGGGATGAACATCACGCACCTGATCATTGTCACAAACCATGGAGACGAATCGACGCCCACCCCACCATGCTCTGTGTATAAATGGGTAGATGCCCAGCAGACCTTGCTCTTTCACCAGCACTTGAATGGAATTGACAACACCATGATGTATGCCGGAAAGGCCTCGCTTCTGCAGATTCACGATGTGGGATTGTTCTTATCGGTTGCTATTACAAGGGATTCTGCATCTTACGAAACTAATTCACTCATTTTCAAGTGGAGCTCTAGCCAACTTCGATTTGAGCTGATGCAGCAAGTTCCGACAAGTGCTGCCATTGCCGTTCAGGGGCTGAGCCACCATAGTCAATCGTATTTTCTGTTTGCAAATCATTTTGAATTTGAGTCCAGGGTGTACCGATTGGGTTCTGAATTTGACTTTGTTGGTGGCAATCTGCCTGCATGTACAAATGGATTCCTTGTTTGGAAAGTGCGGGAACTGGAAGGATACGGTCGTTTGGGTCATACAATGGTCACTTGCGCAGCTGAAGACAGTTTCTGCCAGCCTGATGAGGCATATCAGATTAGGTTAGGTCCTTGGCTGCGTCGCCCAAGGCATTATTCCATCGTCCTTCCCAACTTTGCCGTTTCATCCGGTCAAAAATTGCTTTCGTTGTGGAGACCCGTCCCCCCACAAGGCTTCATCTGTCTTGGTGATGTTGCCCACGACAGCGACGAGCAACCCCCGAGCGCTGAGGAGATTTATTGTGTCCGTACAGATCTTCTTGAGAAGGGGGAGCGTCCTGCTATTCCAGGTTGGTGGAACAAGGGTTGCTTGCAAGAATCCAATCCTCCATCAACCGATGCAAGTCTGTTCGAAAATCACGTGTCAAGTACTTTTGTTGGTTTGAATGCCAGGCTTTCATTTCCTACAGATGTAGATTTTTGGGACTTACGACGACCACAAGATCTGGATGCCAACGTGAGTATGGCTTTTTCCAGTGTGACCGCTTATCAATATGACCTAGCTGGTGGCAACTTTGCAGCTACACAATCCTTGCCATCGACGGGTGCTTATGGACTCGAGACATTCAACATCGGAGATCGAAGATTTGTTGTTGTAGCTAACAAGCAATCGCAGACTCCTGTTGTTTACGGTGGCGAAGACATTTTCGATCAGGAGTCAGTAATTTATGAGTTGGTCGACAATGGTCCAGTTCCCGTATTCGTCGAATTCCAGAGATTGGTTGGCACAAGTTTTGCATCTGTGCCCGAAGACTACTGCGCACACCCCGATGCGCATTGCGAATGCAATGACGACTTAGAATTTGGATATCGATTGTTTGACTATGGTCCATGCGAAACATACAAAGCTGGGGCACTAAATTATGGATTTTGTGGGTTGGACGACGCATGCGATGTCTGCAGGATGTCTTGTGCAGAAGATCCCTCATGCGGTCCAGACCATCCATGCAGGGATGTGCAGAGCGATCTCCATTATCTTCGACAGGCAAGCAATTGGCAGCAAGTTCCATATCTGCGAGGTGCTTCAGGATTTACACACTTCGAAGTGAACGGCGAGCATTTCTTAGCTGTTGCCCAAGGGACATGCAATCACGAGCACAGCAAGGACAGCTGTGACCATATTACGAGGGTGCATACTCAATCTGCTGTTCTTCAGTGGGACGGTGTGAAATTTGGACACCTTCTGTCGGACGCTCCGTCGTCTGTGCAAAGAATGCATCGGCACGTGCATGACTTTGCCCTCCGACTCCCCGTTGGCGCTGCATTCAAGTGGCTTTTCCTCGAACTTCCAACACCAACATCAGTCGTTCAACATTTGGTTGCATTCAGTCTTACTTTGCGCGTACCTGCTTTCCAATGGACGTTTCCCACGGTATCGAATATGAAGTGTTTGACTGCTGTTGGCGTCAGCCCAGACCAGGGTTCTGTGTACGTTGTGTCAAGTGCCGACCATGCTGTAGTGCAAATTGCAAGAAGACCAATTTTGGATCCTCTCGGCAGATTAGTGACAAAGTTCAAAATATTACGCACGTGGCTCGAGGGTTCAGAGGGCGTGAGGGGGCTGCACGGAGCATATGACATCGAAATTTCAGATGAACGAGTCGTCGTGATGAGAAGGCTTCCTGAGCATGAGCGTCTATGTGGAATTCCTTCGCTAGAGGATCGGGCGATTCATCATACTGAATCTGGAACGCACGATATCGTGGACGATTCCTTCAGTTGGCATAAGTCTATTTACCACACCGGATGTCAAGAGCTCAAATTCACGGTGGAGCCTCAAGGTGGAGACCAGTCACTCCTTGTTGACCTGCCCAGGATTTCGCCAGAAGGGACACTCACTTTTGAAGTGAATCCGGTGAAGTCTGGGACTGCTGTCTACGGTGCCTATTTGCACGACATGGTTCAAGACTCTAAGCAGTCATCCACACGCTACTTTGCAATCCAGGTGTCAGACATCAATCATGCACCAACGTTCAAACTTCGCGATCTTGCAGTTGATGAAGATTCTCCATTGCATGAGCTTGAGTTTGCGTTCGACCTGTCCGCAGGCCCCGAAGGCGAAATGGCACAGAGCATGCAATGGAAATTCACAATCAGTGACGAAAGCTTGTTCTCGGATCTTCCACGCCTGGAGGTTCATGGGGGTGAAGGTGGAGTAGGCAAAATCATTTTCCAACCCGCCCCCGATGCTGCGGGAATCGCATCCTTCTTTGTCACGCTGAAAGATGATGGGGGAACAATCCCAGCCACATTTGTCCCTGTCACAAATGCAATCGGAAGAGATGAATCAGATGTTCAGGTGTTCAACATCGAAATCAAGCCAAGGAACGATCCTCCGCACTTTGCAATGCAAGAGAGAGTTCAGGCAGCTGCTGGCAATGGGTTTTCAAGGTTCGATAATTTTTCTTATGGAATCAGTGCGGGCCCTCCAAATGAAGCCAACCAAGAGCTCACATTCGTTTTAACCTCGGTCGTCAGTGCTGGTACTCTTTTTGCGCCAGAACTGTTCTTTGAAGAGTCGCCGTCCATGGACTTAAACGGCACGCTTACTTTTAAACCCGCACCTCGGGTCAGTGGTTCAGTGCTGTTTACCTTTACTTTGGTGGACAACGGAGGTCAAGGAGATGGCGAAAGTAATAGCTTCTCGAGGTCCGCCATTCTCACTGTAGAGTCTGTAAACTATGCACCGTCTTTCAACGTGCCTGTGAAAAAAATTCAAGTTGCTTCTCTTGCTTCACCTCGACAGTTTCATCAGACAGTGCTTGTCAACATTTCCAAGGGAGCAACCGATGAAGATGTACTGCAGAAACTTACCTTCGAGATCCAACAAATAACAAATGCTCAACTTTTTGAGGATTCTCCCATCTTTAATACAGATGGTTCGATTCGGTTTGTTCTCGCACCAGGAGTTCATGGTACGTCGACTATCAGCTTCTCCGCCTCAGATGACGGTGGAACTGATAGTGGAGGACAGAATACGTCAAAAACAGAGGAGCTTACCTTTGTAATTGTAAAGACGAATGTGGCTCCAACTTTTGACATGCCATCCGAAATAGTCCGGGCTGTGGAAGATGCTGGCCTTTATTCTCAGCAAGACTTTGTGCAAAATATCAGTCGTGGTGCCTTGCATGAATCAGACCAGAAACTTTATTTCAACATCACACTGACGTCTGTATCTCCGAATCTCTTCGATTTGGAGCCCTTCATCGATGCGCAAGGAACATTGACGTTCCGCACGGCGTCAGGTGCCTATGGATCGGCGACTGCTGCTGTGCAGCTCACCGACAACGGTGGAACAGAGTATGGTGGCAGTGACAAGTCGGTGAGTTTCGTCTATCTCTTACGCGCCGCCAGTAGTTGTATTGCCATGTTTTGCCCACGTGATGTTGTTCTGACTTTGCATTTTGCAGGTTGTCAAAACTTTGCAGATGCGAATCTCGCCCCGGCCAAAGATAATCTCTGTCCATCCGGCCTTGGGATCCAACGAAGGGGGTACTCTGCTAACGGTAAACGGAGCATACCTGGCTCCAGAAACGTGTCGTGCAGGAAGTGTTTGCTCTGGCGTGTCTGTGCGCATTGGCGGCAAAGCTTGTCCGATAGAAGGAGCGGTCTCGCAGGAACAAATTACGTGTAGAACACCCTCTGGCTTGGGTCGGCATGACTTGGTACTTGAAGTGATTGAGACATTCGCAATCAGGAGTGCCAAACAGGCTGATGCCTTCGTTCAGCATGATATTTTGTTTGCTGGACTTACCACGGAACCCAACGTGCGTCACAGTGAATTTGGAGGATATGTCGCTTACGCATTTGGAGGAGGAGATGGAAAGAGACAGACCTCGTCGGTCATCTTTGAGAATTTCCATCCGCTCAGTGCAAAGGGTGTGCGAGCAGTGGCTATGTACAAGAGCAAAACTTACATCGCAGGCGGATTCACGCAGGGTCTGTCAAACCACATTGCTGCCTTTGATGGCACTGCTGTGTTCGATCTGGGTTCTGGTGTCGACGGGCTTGTAAATGTTCTGATTCCGTTCAATGACTTGCTCGTCGTGGGAGGTGTTTTCACGAAGGTGATCAAACAGCCTTCCAAGCGGCTAGCCTGGTTCAACACTGGCGTTTTGCGCACTGGTGGTTTAGCTACATGGGATGGCAACAGCTGGGGCCGATTGGGATCGAAACCGTTCGTGGGCGTTGTCACATCGCTGCACGTGAATGGCTCAGTCATCTATGCCGGTGGACGATTCAACGAGGAAAACAGAAAGAACAACCTGGCAATGTACAATGGCACATCGTGGTCGTCCGTGTGCGGCCTAGATGACAATTGTGGAGTAACCGGCGGTGAAGTTTTTGCCATGGCTACCCTCGGCGAAGATTTGTACGTGGGAGGCAGTTTTGTCCGTGCTGGTGGGGTTTCGGCGCCTAGAATTGCACGGTGGGATGGCCTTGAATGGTTTGCCATGTCTGGGCTCGATGGTGACGTGCATGCGCTTGCCATTCTCAAGGACAGTGTGTACGTGGGTGGCAGCTTTGGGGGAGGAAAGGATTCGGCCATCTCTTATCTGGCCCAGTGGCGCCAAGGATCCTGGCAAGCTGTGCAAGGCGGTGTCGATGGACCAGTCTTCACACTCGTAGGATTGGACAGCTGTCTCTACATTGGAGGTTCCTTCGGCGCTGCTGGTGGCCAGCACGAGATCTCAGGCGTTCCGGTACGAAATGCAGCCCGTTGGTGTTTCGACCAAGGGGGTCGCTCTGACAGCTCTTGGAGTGCTGTACAGTGGCCGCCCAGCACTGCCAACATCGGTACGTGCAGGTGTATAGCGTTAGCGTGATCGAGAGACCAGAGCTAGCAGCCTCATTTCCAGGCAGGCGTGCCAAGGTGTTCTAAAGACCTTTTTAATAACTCCTTAGACATGTTTAATACTGTAAATCTTTCTCCTCATCGCACGCGGAGGCGTGGAATAAAAAATCACTCCCCACGCCCACGGACGTCCCACACACATCAGTACACCTAATTTCAGAGAATAAATAAACACAAGATCAAGACAGAGACGTTTCCAGCGGGTCCTCCTCTGCTTCTGAGCCCTCAGTACTAGCTCCACTCCCCGCCATACCCCCTCCAGTTGCATCATCTCCCTTCCCTTCACATCCTCCTGTCCCTCCTGCGCCTTTGTGTCTAGCGTTCCCTTCTTCGAATGCCCCGAGGGCCCCCTTCCCGTTGCGCACAGCGCGCGTGGCACGCATCACCGCCATTTCCACTGCAGCACCCGGTGCAAGACCAGAGGCCAGGCCATACACAAGCTGCGCGTTGAAGGTGTCGCCAGCGCCAACAGTGTTACTAGCCTCGCATGCTTGTGCCTTGACGGACCCGCTTTCCACGCGCTCATTCCCTTGGAGAGGTGCGGCCCAAGAAGCACCAGCGGCCCCCTTCTTCACCACCACCAGCATGGCGCGCGGACAGAGCGCCAGGCATTGCTTCGCAAGGTCCTCGCCATCAGGATCTTCTTTGTCCGCGCCCTCAACTGACTTGTGCGGGGAGTTCTTCGCCTTGTCGAACAGCCTCTTCTCGATTGCGTCCAGCTTCTTTGTATTTGCCTTGCTACTGACCCATGCCCTCAGCTCCTCTTGCGTGGCGGACAACACATCGAGCTTTGCAAAGAGTTCGAGCATCTCCTCTCGCTCCACTCTGCGAGAGGCAGGCAAGGGTAGAGCGAGGGGATGGAAATCACAAAGACGTGGGCGCGCCAGGAATAAGATACATCCACACAGAGGGCGCCGCTCATACACACACACCCACACACCGACACACCGACACACACACATATGATGTATGTATGCATGCATGCATGCATGCATGTATGTATGTATGTATGTATGTATGCATGCATGTATCTATGCATGTATCTATGCACATAGTTCATTTACTATGTCATTGGGAGTACTTTTTAGCCTGTGACTGTAGCTTTTGGTACCAGTGGCAGCAGCTCCTCTTAAACACACACACACACACACACACACACAGCTTTTGGCAGCAATGACTGCAGCCTCTCTTTGACTGCGATTGCACATTATACCCGTCACTGGCAGCGTTTGGGGATGAGAGTGCCTCATCCACAACAAGCGTGTTCTACGACAACCTTGTCCTCCCAAACTAGTGTCTAGCTGTCCTACCACAATAGGCTCTCCCACAAGATTGTTTCTGCAAAGATGTTCTTGTTTCCCACGAAACACTACGGGGCCTCAAGCCATAAGAGGCTGCCCGTTTCAGAGGCATCAAACGGGCATCACTGTCGAGAAGGCAGCATAGAATAAGGCATGGTCTCATTTTTAGAGTGTTCGAGCAGACACACAGGCGCGCACCTGCCGACAAACCACGGGCCGGGATCAAAAGCTACGAGGCACTTTTTCTCGTTCAGCAGCTGCGCCGCGGCCGTAATCTCCCTGAGGTCCTCCTTTCCAACCGCTCCGTGGCCCGCCACCAACCACCAATCTCCCTCGCCAAAATCGCGGCCAGAGACTGCAGCTCTCCACGCCACTTTGTCCCCGCGATAGTAGCTGGAGCTGCGCTGGTTGCCCTGCAAGTGGATGATGTGCGTCGGAGTGGCTGCGGCGGGAGGAGAGACCACCGTCACGGCGGCCTCCTGCAGCCACTGCGTAAGCATGCCTCCGAAGGCGTCGGCACCAATGTTGGTGTGCAGACGCACCTTGGCGCCAAGCTTACCGAGGACAAAGGCCGAGGCAGCGCCGCTGCCCCCCAGTGCGGGAACGACGGGCTCAGAGACCATCTGCACGTTCTTGTTCGAGAATCCATCCTCTCGCTTCCCCTTTCCACCTCCTGCACTGCCGCCGAGGCATCCCCTGACCAGCACATCCGCCACTGAATTGCCAACGACCTGAGAGAGAAAGAATCCATCAACTCCATACCACGCAGCACGTGTCGGAGGCGGCAGAGAGGGACAGAGAGAGAGGGAGGGAGGGAGGGAGAGAGACGTGCACGCGCGGCGCGGCCATGTGCATCGACTGGCCCAGCACCGCTCCCCTTTTCGCCCCCCCCCCGCCCTGTTTTGCCGTATCCGTGGCAGCCGCGGCCACTTCCGCAGCAGTTGCGGCCGCCTGCTTGGCCTTTTCCAGGTGCGCGCCCACGTCGGCGGCGTTCTTCGCGGTATCCAAGCCCTTGCTGATGCCCGCCTCGGCGCCCTTTTTCGCGTCGTCGGCCGCGGCGGCCGCGACGTTGCCCACAATGGCCACGGTCTTGCCCACCTTTTGCATGTGCGCCTCCACATCTGTGACCTCTGTGGCCTTTTGCTGCGCGAACGCAACGATCTTTTCCACGTCCTCGCCCATCAAGCGCACCGCGCCGGTGAGCACCGACACGACGTCGGGCGGCCGTCGCTCTCCGCCGCTTGCAGGCTGCCCAGCTGCAGGTTTGCTGCTCGCAGCCGGAACATCCGCATTCCCACCCACCGCCCTGCCGCCACCGCCCGCCGAGGACGACGAGGAGGACGAGGACATGCTGCGGGCCGCGGAACGAGAGATACAGTAATTTCAGATTTCGAGGGAGAATAGAAAAGGCCTTGCTCGTTTTTTTTTTCCCCGTCTAATTTGGACCGCCATCTCCGAGGGCGGTGGTGAGTGTTTAGCCTCGGCTGAGGAGGCCCCAGCACGCCGGGCGGGCGTGTGTTTCGTGCGTGAGTGTGAGCATGCACGCTCTGACGTGCCCCGCCGGAAAACAAACGCGCAGGGAAGAGATGTTTGCCGACATTCGCCAATTCTCCCAGGTGCAGCGGCGCTGCGCAGCCGCAGCGGCGCAAAGGAGGATGGCCGTGCCGTCGCGTGCCATGCCGTGTGCGGCGTCGCGTGTCCGGGTGCAGGGTAACTCAGTCGTGCGCCCGTGACGCTGGGGTCGCCTGCGCTTTCCTCCCGTGCGCGTGCGTGGATGCCTGTGCAGATGGAGCTGCTGCCTCTGGACTGCGACCCGAAACTGCCCGTCGGTGCGAGCGGCGACATGTGGGGAGGTACGCGATGCCTCGGGGAGTGGCACCGCGCACGCAGGCGGGCGCCCAGGCGCGTGGGCACGCGCACGCCCGCACACACTCAAATCGCACGCACGCACACCGCACATACACAGCGGCCGTGGACTGCCTGACCGTTGGAGGAGGCCGCGGAGTCGGCACGGACTATTTTGGCCGTAAGACTTTGGCCCTCGCTGTTGTCCTGGAGCACGCAAGCGCGTGTCCTCAACTCTGCGTGGCCTCTACCGACTCTGTTCTTGTGCTTTGTTCTTGCCCACCGCCGCGTGCCCTGTGGGTGCGTGCGTCCGCGGGTGCGTCTGCACCTCGGCACTGACTTGTCAGCTCGCTCCGCAGCCAAGGAGGTGTCGCCGGATGGTCCGGGTATCTACGATCTCGGTGGGTCAGAGAGGGGCGGGGGGGAGGTGGAAAAAGGGGGGAGGGATGCAGCGAGAGAGAGTCAGTGCGTGTGTTTGTTCTTGTGAGGAACCCATGTCCATAATGGATGGTCCTGGGCGCGGTCCGGTGACAGACATTGCATCGCTCTATGTGGGCGGGACTCAATCGAAGACGCGGCGACAGCACACTAGGGTGTACGCGTATAAACGGAGGCGCCTCCGCCTCCAGTTGTGAAATGCAATGCGCTTGACGTGGTGATGCTTGGCAGGTATGGCTGTCACGCCCTTCGCGGAGAAGTACCCCACCGGATAGATGCCAGGACGAGCGCAAAGTGCGGCTTGGGTGTCGGCCGCGCGCATTGCCATCGCGGGTGGTAAGACTGGATTTGCAGGGAACATGTGGATGATGGGTACGGTGGCTGTGGCAATCGACAGGGTGGTGGACCAAGAGGTGAGAGCGAGGCCGATTGAATAAAGTCTATTGTGTTGTGGTTGTGTTGTGGCCCATGGCCTGTCGTTGTGGCCCAGGGCCTGTTCCGACAGGCCACGGGGGGGAGCCCCAGGCGGCCAGTGGCCCCGGGCTCTGTGTTCTCCTCTTCGAATCTCCCGCGGGAGACTCGAGCGGGAGACTCGGAAGGCTCGAGCTCACGTTTTCGCACGTCGCCCCGGCGCTGGCGTCGCACCATGCCCCCCATTTTTCAAATGGCAAGTTCGCCACGTTCCAGCGGCCCCCCCCCAGACACCCCTCCTCGCATGACGCAGAACGGGCTGCCGATTGCCAGACCAACTCCCAACACATCTCAACTCTCATGCGAAAGCTCTTGCCGGTGGGCTGTATCCGATACAGTCTTAGGATGGGGTTCAAGACCC
>Ga0115006_10001332_pt1 | contig 15200 bp, 15 predicted proteins | sample ArcOceMetagenome_3_FD_88943 | JGI IMG/M metagenome (GOLD analysis project Ga0115006, IMG submission 88943) | Marine eukaryotic phytoplankton communities from Arctic Ocean - Arctic Ocean- Svalbard ARC20M Metagenome | ecosystem: Environmental > Aquatic > Marine > Oceanic | place: Arctic Ocean...
ACTCACCACAGAAGGGTTCTGCGGTCTTTGGCGGCAGCTCCCTCTGTGGACCCATTTAGCATTAAAAAGTATATCAAAATTGTGACCAACAATGAATTTCAATGATATTCGAACTACTTTGCAAGCATACACGGCTGTTGCAGATAACTGTAATTCTCTTCATACGAACGCATACGATGAAGCATTAACAACTCCTACAGAAGAGTCTGTACGACGTGCACTTGCAATACAAATGATAATAAATAAAGAGTTTGGTATAATTAAAAATCAAAACTTTTTACAAGGTTCCTATATAATCGAATGGCTTACAGACAAGGTAGAAGAGAAAGTTTTAGATATATTTGAGTCACTAAATGAGAGGGGCGGGGTCTTAGGTGCTATGGATAAATTATATCAAAGAAATAGAATTCAAAAAGAAAGCATGAAGTACGAATATTATAAACATACGGGTAAATCACCTATTATTGGAGTAAATTCTTTTGTGAATAATGAAGCGATCGTTCCGAAAACAAATGTATTTCGATCGTCTATCAATGAGAAAAATATGCAGGTTACTCAAACATTGCAACTTGGCAAAAACCTCAACAAGATTCAAGACGAATTGATTAAAAATGTTCAAAAAAGCGTTGTCGAAAATCAAAACATTTTCACATGCCTTATGGAAGCATGTAAGTATTGTTCGATAGGCACGATTACAGATTCATTGTATAATGTGGGCGGACATTATCGTAGAAATATGTAAATAGCATTTTTTTAGATGGTGTAAAATTTTAATTATAAAATAACATATTGACAGGCTTATGATTAATTATAACAAGAAATTTTTATGTATAAACAAACTTGATTCATGTATTTCTACAAATATCGTAAGTTTGTATAATCTAGAATTTGTATTTAGAAATACCCGTAAAATGTATCTTATTTTAGTTAGCGATTCTCAGAGTAAATCCTACGGAAAATTTAATCGAAGATGGCTTACGCACACTGGGTCGATTGCGTCGTCCATTGTATTTAATTCATTTAGCGAAAACTATATCAAATTCTTAAGTATTATTACTAATATACTATTAATAAATACTTGTTATCATTACAATTCAAATATCTTAATTAAATGGCCTAACGATCTGATAATTAAAAATAGAGGTAAAATAGCTGGTATAATATCTAGTACAAAAAATTTTAATAATTATTTTTATATAGTTTTAGGTATAGGTATAAATATAGATAATATTTATGCTCCTTTTCAAGATAAGTTGAATAAGAGTATTAGTATCCTACAGACGAACAGGGCTAAAAAAACTATTTTAAGAAAAATATTTTGTTATGGGATATATTATTTCAGTAGGATTAGAGACCCATCGTTTATAAATAATAATTACAAGATATCATCTGGTAAGCAGCATTTATTAAACCGAAAAATTTTTTTTAATGTTGTTTATCGAAGGAGTTGCCTAATTATAGAATGTGCCGTTCTAGATATTATGAAGGATAACTCTATCATCATATTTTCAAAAAAAGGCGGATTACAAAAGATATTTTGCGGCGAAATTATATATTCTTTAAATATCTAACGGTTGGAAATATATGAGGATTTTTTATTATTTACTTTTTCGATTAATATATAATTGACTTTAGTTTTATCAGAGTCTTTAACTTCAAACTTCCAGCCTTTAAAATATAACTTAGAGCCCTCTTCTGGTATCTTTCCTGACTCAGATATCACAAACCCCCCAATAGTATCATATAGCGCATTTTCTGGAAAGTTTATATTAATTGTGTTTCTCAAATAATCAATATTGGCTTTTCCGTCAACATAGTATTGATTATTAGATATTTTTTCAACAATTCTTTCATCTTCAATATTATCATACTCATCTCGAATATCACCTACTAATTCTTCCAAGATATCTTCCAAAGAAATTATTCCAGCTGTTCCACCATATTCATCAACAACTATAGCCATATGGGTTTCGCCACATTGAAAATCTTTTAATAGCAATCCCACATTGATCATGTCGGGTACAAATAAGGCTCTTTTTATATATTTTCTGAGATTAATATTTTTTTTACGTTTAGATAAAATTTTTCCGAGATCTTTAGTATGAAAGATGCCAAGGATGTCATCAATCTTTTTATTATATACAGGCCATCTAGAATGGCCGTATTTATTTATCTTCTCGATAATATCTTTTAAAGAACAATTATAGCTAAATGAATTAATTTCAGTCCTAGGAACCATAACTTCACGAACTAATATCTTTTTAAAATCAATTACACTTTTCAACATTTTTTTTTCATCTTTACTTATAAAACCTTCTTGATGTCCCATTTTAATAATAAATGAAACATCTTCTTCTGTTGTAACAGGAACCTTGTAAAGGTATTTACCAAGTATAATTTTCAATAATTGATCTGAAATACTTGTTAAACAAAGAATGAGGGGATATAGCAACCAATAAATAGGTATTAGTAGAGTCATAATGATTGGAGCTAACTCCATATATCGATACTTTGCAAAAGTTTTAGGGATTATTTCACCAAATATTAAAATCAGTACAGTCATACCCCCTGTGCTGATACCTAGTGCCCAGCTTTGGAACAATTCTTGTGATAGAATTGTCGCAATTGACGTACTCAAGATATTTGAAATATTATTAGCAAGCAGTATGGTTGTGAGTATTCTGTTAGGAAATTTGGACCATATTTTAAGAGAGTTTACACCTCTTTTTTGAGAATTAATTATTTGTTTAGTTTTGATTTCTGTTAATGAAGTTACAGTATTTTCGGCTATTGAAAAGAAACAAGACAAAATTAAACAAAAGAATAATGTATGTACATTTATTATATTCATGAGTCTCATCAAATTAAATGTGTTGAAAATAAAGCCAATCGACCTAAAAACCTACGTAAAGGTTTTTACATTGTAATACTGGAACCGGCCCAATTGAAGGATGTTTTTTCTTATTAATGTTTTTACCAATATTCTTTAAATTATATGTTTTTTTGTGCTGTTTTTTATAGGTGTTAAATGACATAGGCTGACGTTTGTGTTCGTAAAATCTGATTTTTTCGCCGCTCAGTTTAACATCACCATAAGCATAAATATCAACATGATAGGTTTTCGATAAATTTATTAAATATTGTCTTTTTTTGTTAACCAAAATATTAGATAAATCTATAGGTAAATAAATAATTAACTTATCAATGAATAAATGTGTTTTTGATAAATGTTCCAAGGTTTGACGCAAAGCGTTTACTAATCTTCCGTGTATATCTCTAATACGACCAGTTCCCATGCATGTATAACAGGGCACATGAGTAATCATTCTATAAGACTGTCTAATTCTTTGCCGCGTAATTTCTAGTAAGCCATTGTCAGATATTTTCCCTATTTTAATCTTTGCTTTGTCCAACAACATGCTAATACGGGTCTGCCGCTCAACATTGCGCTTATGATTATACGAAATCATGTCAATAAAGTCGACTATAACAATACCTCCTAAATCCCGAATACGGAGCTGTCTTGCTAGTTCTATTGACGCCTCCATATTTGTTTTGTATACAGTCTCTTCATGAGTTTCGTTGTAAATTGATTTTCCTGAGTTTACGTCTATTGATACCAACGCCTCGGTTTGTTCTATAATAATATAACCTCCAGAATTTAGTTTAACCTGTAGGCTGTATATCTGATCGATTTCTTTTGCGAGACCATAGTAATCAAATATCGGTTTAAACTTGTCATAATACACAACAATCTGCTCCATTCCGGGCATATATTTTTTAAAATAATTTAAAGCTTGTTTATATTCCTCTTTGCTGTCTATTATGATGAGTGATACTGTATTTGTAAAATAATCCCTTATGGTTCTAACAATAATATTAGGTTCTTTGTATAACAAATAAGGTGCATAGGTTTTGTAAATTAATCTATCTATTTTTTCCCACATGTTACATAAGTTTTTGAAGTCGCGTACCAAGTCTATTTTAGTCGCGCCTATTCCGGCAGTTCTAATAATTATCGCGAGTCCTTCAGGAATTTCAATTTGAGATAGAAAGTCTCTCGCTTCACGTCTATAAGTCTCATTAACAATTTTTCTTGATATACCCCCGCCTGTATTATCTGAATGCATTAAAACAATATATCTTCCAGGTATTGATATATAAGTCGTGGCTGCAGCCCCTTTATTTCCAATTTTGTCTTTTGTTAATTGTATTATAACCTCTTGCCCTTTGGTTAATATGTTTGACATTTTAGACGAGAAGGAGCCTTTTCTTTTTTTCAAACTTTGATTAATATCGCTCCTAATTTCTGACAAAGGCAAAAAAGCTTGCTTATCCTCTCCGAACTCTACAAAAGCAGCATTCAATCCATCTTCAATGTTTGAAACTATTCCCTTGAAAATGTTTCCTTTTTTTTTTATTCTGTTAGGGTTATTTATATCAATATCTATTAATCGGTGATTTTCAATAATGGCAATTCTTATCTCTTCGCTAATATTTGCATTAATAATGATTTCTCTAGACATAATGGCCCCGAGCATTATGATTGGACATATTGCGCTCGTAAAAATAATTTCTTTTAATAACATATAGTTTATAAACATAAATAATATTGTTTTTAACATATGAATAGAAATATTTGTCAATATAAATAATAATAAATAAACACTATCAGTGGAGTTTCAATGGTTAAAGAAGGTCAGATTGAGGTAGAAGGAATTATTGAAGAAGTCTTACAAGGCGGAATGTTCAGGGTTCGTATAGAAAGTGGACATAAAATTCTAGTTTACACCTCAGGAAAAATGCGGCGGCATTTTATTAAAATTGTTTTAGGTGATAAAGTCAGAATAGCTTTATCACCTTATGACCTAACTAGGGGGCGAATAGTGTTTAGAGCTAAATAGTTAGTACATTTTAAAGTTGACATTCAATCTTAAAATATGTAATAATGTCTGATTGTAGGGGGTGTTCTTGGATTCGACATAGATAGTAGAGTTTTAAATTGCATGCCGCAAACAAAATGCGTAAAAATAAAACTAATAAAAGTGCCAAAACACAATATAATTCCACAGTAGCATACGCTTAAAAAGGTATACATACTGATCAGCTTTTAATGCTTGTAGTAAAAGATAACTGATAAAAAAAACAAGTTTTAATCAGTATTTTTTTTTGATTTACTGCTGATGGAAAATTTAAATCATGAAAGTTAGATTAATTTTGTTTTTTTTACAATATAGCTTTAAACAAAAAAACTATGCATGTAGATATTTAATTTTTCACATTTATGGACGCGGGTTCGAATCCCGCCACCTCCATTGACTTACTTAAGACAATACAAGATACAGCTTGTTCTACTTTTTTTGATTCAAGTGAAATTATTTTTATCCCTTGAGAGTATTTGCGGTACAAATTTATATTAACAGACGATATTTTAATAATTTTACCTGTATTGGTAATTATCAAGAAATTGCATTTATAATTTAACTGGAAAACACATAAAAGCCTCCCAATTTTATCAGCTAGTTTTATGCTCATTGTCCCTTTTCCGCCTTTTTTTTGTTTCTTATAGTCGTTCATATTTGTTCTTTTTCCATACCCCAAAGTTGTTATATGAAGTAATGAAAAACTATTCCCCACACGCAAAATATCAAAACTACAAACATGATCGAGAGCTTTAATATTTATGCCTTTCGAACCATAAGCTTTACGATGACTTGTTTTTATTTCGTTTTCAAAAAATCTTATTGATAAACCTTTATATGTTGAAATTAATATGTCACAGCAACCGTCACTGGTTTTAGCTGAAACTAGTTCGTCATCTGGTTTTATTAAAACCCCCAGAGATCCACTGGCACGAATATTAGAATATTTACTGAATAAAGTTTTTTTAACTCGTCCTTTTTTAGTACAGGTAATAACATATTTTCTGACTACCCCATCCTCAACATTTAGTTTATTTATTGCTGCAACAATCATTTCACCATCTTTAATATTTAGCAGTTTTTTTATATTACAGCCTTTTTTATTATTCGTTAGCTTTAATATCTTGTATATATCGATAGAATATACTATTCCAAAATTACTAAACAGTAATAGATTATTAGAAGCACGAGATGTGAATGAAAATTTGATTTGCTTATTATATAAAACCTTAAATGCTAAATTTTTACCTTTTCCACCGCGATGTTGAGTTTTATAAAAATTTAAATTATAGCTATAAATAAAATTATCGCTTGTAATGACTATGAGTATATATACTAACGTGATAGACGTTTTTATATTATACTTAGATATGGTGTTATTAATTGACAAAACTTTTGTATTTCTTTTTTTTGAATACAAGTAATTAATTTTGAGCATATTAGATTTTATAATATTTAACGTATAGTATCTAGATGAGAGTGTCTTGTCTAAATATTTTATTTTTTCTATCAGATTTTTTGCCTTATCTAACATTTTTTTTATATCTAGTTTAATAATACTCGCTAATTTCATATTAAGTATTGATAATGCTTGTGATTTTTCCAGTGTAAATTTTTGCCCCATCACAATTTTTTTTATTTGTATCGTATATAAATTGCTGGGAAAATATGACAAGACTTTATATTTAAAAAGAGTGCTCGATTCATATTTTGTATTGCATAGAAGATATTCTAATTGCTTCTGATGTTTAACTTGTTGAATAATACCAATAATACTTTTAATATTTTCTATCGCTATTAATAATCCCAATAATATTTGAAATTTTTTGTGAATATTATCTAATAAAAATTTATGTTTTCTATTTACAGTGCTAATCCGAAAGTTAATAAAATTTTTAAGCATGACTTTAAAAGGTAATATTTTAGGTCGTTTATTTAATATTGATAACAAATGTATGTGATAATTAATTTGCAAATCAGATTTTTTAAGTAATTGCTTTAATACTAAATTAGCAACTTTATTTTTTGAAACTTCAATTATAAGTTTAAAAGTATAAAGATCAGACTCATCCCTGACGTTTAAAATATTTTCAATATTTTTACTGTGGGCCAGTTTTATTATTTTCTCTATTAACTTAGACTTATTTACTTGATAAGGTATAGATCTTATAATTAAGTATGTTTTGCATCCTATCCTCTTTATGTAAGTATCTGCCCTGATAATGACATTTCCTACTCCATATTTTATGACATTAAAGTAATTAGTATTATCGAAAATACAACCTGATGTTGGAAAATCAGGCGATGGCACAATTTTGAACAATTCCTCTGTTGTAACTATTGATCCATTTATATATTCTTTGTTTATAATTAAGATAATTGCTTTTACGATCTCGGATAGATTGTGAGGTGGACATTTAGTCATCATAGCGACAGCAATCCCATCCGACCCATTAACTAGTAAATTTGGAATTACAGAAGGTAAGACTTGTGGCTCAAAAACTGTATAATCAAAATTTTTTGTAAACATAACAGTATTGTAACAGATATCTTTAAGCATCTCTTCTGCAAATAATGATAATTTCGCTTCAGTATACCTATATGCAGCTGGGGGGTCACCGTCTATGCTACCAAAATTACCTTGTCCTAATATTAGCGGAAAGTTCATTTGCCATGGCTGCACCATCCTTACTAAAGCTTCGTATACGGAACTGTCTCCGTGAGGATGATATTTTTTAAGTACTTCCCCTACAACTCCAGCGCATTTACTAAATTTTTTTTTATAGAATAAGCGTTCTTTGTACATAGCAAATAATATTCTTCTATGAACAGTTTTTAAACCGTCCCTTATATCAGGAAGAGATCTCCCAATAATTACACTTATAGCGTATTGGTGAAAGGACACTGTTAATTCATTTATTATATCTATATTATTAATCTTATTTATAACCATTAGAAAGCCTTTAACTATTAACTTATACAAATTATAGTAATAGACCAACTTAGAAGATTCATATTACTATAATAGAAAAAATATAAATTATTAAATTAAGATATAAATGTTTATATATTATACAAAATATTAAATTTATAATATAATATTTTGTATATTATAATTTTTTCTATTTTATTATATTGATTCTAATATTTATTTACTAGATAAGTTGGAAATATAAGCAATGTTTATATCAAATATAAAAACTATGTTTGATGCGAATGTTCATTTTGGACATCAAACAAGTAGATGGAACCCCAAGATGTCAAGATACATCTTCGGACCTAGAAATGGCGTTCACATAATCGATTTAAGGCATACTGCCTCACTGATGGACAAGGCCATGGATTTCATACTTAAGACTACAAGCGTAGGTGGAAAGATATTATTTATAGGTACTAAGCGTCAAGCCAGAACCGTTATCTTAAAGGAATGCTCTAAGATTAATAGCTTCTTTGTCCATAACAGATGGCTAGGTGGTATGTTAACAAATTTTAGTACGATTAAGAAATCTATACAGAAAATGAAACAAATCGAAAATTCATTTCTTAACGATTCACTTACGAATTTTCCTAAAAAAGAAATATCTTTTTTGCATAAAGATTTAGAAAAATTGAAGAAAAACTTGCTTGGAGTTAAACATATGCATAATCTTCCTCAAGCAATATTTGTTGTTGATCCTAACTTTGAAAAAATTGCTGTTAAAGAGGCATGCAAACTTTCGATACCAATTATAGCTATAACAGATACTAATTGTGATCCTGATAGTATCGATTTTCCTATACCAGCCAACGATGACTCTATAAAATCTATATCGTTTTTTATTGAAAATGCGGTTAAAACTTGCGCTCGTGGAGAAGCAATATATAGTAATCGGAATGTGTCTGAAACAGCAGGAATATAGGTATGAATCAATTAATAAACAAAATTAAGAAGATCAGATGTATAACATCTGCAAGTATTGTTGATTGCAAGAATGCTCTTCTGCAATCGGATGGAAATTTAGAAAGTGCTATAAAGATTCTAAAAGAGAAAGGTATCTTAAAAGCCTCAAGTAAATTAGACAGAAAAGCAGAAAAAGGTCTAATTATCTCTTCGAACTGTAATAGTATATTTATTATGGTAGAAATAAAGTGCGAAACAGACTTTGCCGCAAATAGCGGTGAGATTAAAGCTCTAGGCGATAAATTTATCGAAAAAATATGCCACACGAAAGATATTAAATTCGGAAAATATGAATCGCTAGATGATTTTCATTGGAACGCGGGTGATAAGACTTATATTAGTGATTTAGTGAAGGAAACTATTTCTGTAATAAAAGAAAAAATTGTCATCGAAAAATTTGTTATATTAAATAATAACTTTATTGGATCATATCTACACCATAACAAGCTAATGGGTGCTGTTGTAGATCTAAATATAACTGAGAATGATAAAATAACCAAGGAATTAATAGACGATATAGAAACATTATGTAGAGATCTCGCTATGCATACTTTGGCCCTGAATCCGCAGTTTATATCGAAGGACACTATTAATAAAGATTTTATTGAATCCCAAAAAGAAATACTGTGTAAACAAAAAGAAGATTTTCTAAAATCTAAGCCCGCAAAATTAGCAGAAAAAATTATTAATTCTAGTCTCGATAAAACATTGTCTGACATATGTTTAGTTGATCAGAAGTTCATAAAGACTCCTAAAGTTACGGTCTCTGATGAGATCGCGAAATATGCAAGTTCTTGGAATATTAAAATTTCTGTTGAAAATTTTTATATTTTAAAGATTTAACGGTTAATCTGAATGAAACGTCTATAATCTGCAATTATTTTGATTAAAGCACCCAAAGTTGAAGAATGTAGTTTGGGTATATTATATATTTATGCATAGCTTTTGTAAATAATCATTAAGAATTTATTTTAACACTTTATTTTTAAGAATACACTAAACAACATTACGTGAAGATGATTAAATTTATATAATTATCTGTAAAGTTGTGAAAGGTTTTCACATATTACATTAATATAAATCGAAAGGTTAATTTACGCTTTACAGGGCTTTATAGAGAGTGGAATTACGGAATATATAATGAAAGCTATATTTTTACTTGGCTATATAGTATTAGTATTTCTTTTAAAGTTAGAGAGCGTATATGCCCTACTTCTAGATGCGATATATTTATTTTAGCAAAAGAGACCCTGATTATTTTTATGACTGGTACTTTTAGTCCCCAAAAAATATTAACTATTTGCTGAGGCTTTCCTGTGTAGAGCTCAATATTAAACCATGTATTTCTTTTCTTGGTTACACCAATATTCTCTAGAATTATGATACCATTGTTTTTTTGTTTTAAGTTGTTTATTAATGAATTTGATGGAATTCCTTTCACCTTAACATTATATTTTTTACATACTTTAAACGATGGATGCATTAATTTATAAGATAATACTCCGTTCGTTGTTATCAATAAAGCACCCCTGGTATTGTAATCTAGCCTTCCTACAAGGTGTAGTGAATAATAATTTAATGTACTTAAGTAGTTTTTAACTGTGTTCTGACCTTCTATATTTTGCAATGTACTTAAAGTCTTAATAGGCTTATTAAATAAAAAATATTTATGTTTACTCATAAAAATGAGGTCCTAACGAAATATATAGGGTTAACAAAATTAGTATTTAAAAATTAGAATGTGTATGTATTTTGATATGTATGTTATAATTGTTACAATAATATTTAGTCGTTATACTTTTTTATTTAGTAACTATATTTGCAATAGGATTAATATGAACAAAAAAAATCCAGAGAATCTACTATATACTAGAGATCATGAATGGATATCTCGAGAAAAAGTGAATAATGAATATTTTTTAGTGGGAATAACTGATTATGCACAGGAACAGTTAGGCGATATCGTCTACTTGGAAGTTCCAGAAGCAGATAAAAAATTCCTAAAGGGTGATGTCCTTGCTGAAATAGAAAACGTTAAATCTGTCAATAATATTATGGCCCCTGCAAGTGGATATATTCGTGAAGTGAATGATCACGTTTTGGAAACACCTGAGATTATTAAAAACGATCCGTTTGGAAAAGGGTGGATACTAAAATACGATGTAGCTGATCCAAATGAATTAGGTGATTTAATGGATCACCAACAATATACGGTTTTTCTAGGTACGTTAGAGGATAAATAATTGCCAAAAGGTGGAAATGCAATTTCCACCTAAAAAAAAATCTAGACTATTTTTCCTACCAATGTAAGGGATATTAGTAGAGAAAATAATACTAATGATTCAATTAACGCCATTGCTAAAATCATCGGAACAAAAATCTTTCCAGATGCTTCTGGATTTCTTGCCATACCGTTGAGGGCAGCGGAAGCTACGTTTCCTTGACTCATTGCGCCCACACTTGCGGTAAAAGAGATGCACAAGGCTCCACTTATTGCCATTAATCCATAAGATTCGCTGAAGCCTACAGATGCTGCTGCATCATTTGCCATAACTGGAACTGATAAAAATAATAATATGAACATGTTGGAGATTACTCTATTAATTTTTGTTAAATTCATTTTTAACTCCTATTTTTCTTTTGTTAAGTGATTGTGTTAATGAGCTTCACTGGTGTGAAGAGAGATGTATATGCTTGTGAGCAAGCAGAAAACGAATGCTTGTATTATAGAAACAACAAGACCGAAAAAGAAAAATGGCAAAGGTAAAAGCAAAGGTGATAAGCTTGCGAATGCTGTCATAACGCTATGGTCGCCTATCATATTCCCAGCTAATCGAATTCCGAGAGAGAAAGGTCTAACGAATAAGCCTATTCCTTCTATCGGTAAAAAAAGTGGAGCTAGAAACCACCCCCACCAAGATCCAATTGGATTAGCCAAGTGTCCAATATGACCTAGACCATGAACCTTAAATCCGTGATAATTAAAATAAATGAAAACGGATAATCCGCAAGCTAGCGTCGTATTCAAATTTCCTGTGCATGGTGGCAATCCAGGGCATAAACCTACAACATTGGCGAAAAGCACAAAGAGGCCTAAACTACCAATGAAAGAGATGTGTAACTTATATTTGTCGCCTAGTATGTCTTTAATGACTGTCCGGACTATTTCGTAATATATCTCTAAAATGTTTACAAGGCTAACTTTTTTGCTAGGTATTGTAAAATTTTTAATGTCTTTTGTCTTTAAATAAACTGAAAGTCCAATAGAACATAAAATTACGTTGATAAAAAGAGCCGCGTAGATATGATCAACTGTTGTGATAGTTTTGATATCTGGAAGAATTCCTCCTGGGCTAAACACAACTGTAAAAGCATAATTTTGCTGCAGATATTCATGCAAATTACCATAAAATGGGAGGAGACTGTACCAAGAAAAATGATGATCCATAGTATAAACCTATTCAGCAATAGTTCAGTAAGACTTTATATAACATACCAATTATATTATTCTCATACATCTTTAAAATATTAAAGTAAAGATATATTATTTATTATATTTGTATAAAATATAATTCATAGATATTACAAAACTTGGTAGAATTAACCCAACGGACAGACCTAAGACTATTTTTCTATAGTTAAATGTAATAAATAATATAATTAATGCTAATAAGGCGAATGAAGCAATAACTTTGAGAAGAATAAAACTTTTTTTAGATGAGGAACATAACAACTGGTAAACCAGTCCAGAAATGCAGTACATATTAATATATGATATTACTGATGATAACGTCATTCCTATGACAAAACAGAAAATGACTTCGTTCTCCAATAGAAAGTAACTTAAAAGTGTTATCAACACAGATATTAATACATGAATTAAAGCTATTTTATAAACCTTATTTATATAAGATTCGGTGCTATTTTTGTATATATCCATTGGAAATTTTGTATCTATTTTTTAAATGTTTTACCGGTGAAGAAGAAATTGAATAGTATACGCGAGATATAAACAACGAACATTTTACAAAACACGCAAAGCTTAATGCCAAAATAAAAATGGTCGGCATACCAAAATTAGATGCGAGACATAATATAATAAGAAATATAAATACAAACTCTAACATACGAGAACTCGTTGATATGTATTTTTTATAGAATATATGACCATTGTCTTTTTTTAATATCATTTTAAAGCTTCTGCACCACTAATAATTTCCATAAGCTCTTTCGTTATATTGGCTTGACGCGCTCTATTATATTGCAAAGTCAAAAGAGAGAATGTTTCGTTAGCATTTTTAGTCGCACTATCCATCGCTATCATCCGAGCAGAGTGTTCAGATGTTTCAGATTCTAAAAAACTCTGATATATACACATAGTTAAATATTTTGGAATTAAACTATTAAGAACATTTATTTTTGATGGTTCGAATATATATTCTATTCCATCATCAGATACTTCACCAGTATTAGCATCTAATGGTAGTAACTTTTTCTGCTCCACTTTTTGAACAGATGCACTTTTATAACAATTTGATATAGTATAAAGTGAATGTATTTTACCCTTTTCGTAATCATCTAAGAATTTGTCTGAAAGCGTCTTCGATAAGTTTAAAATATCTGAATTCCAGCTATCTTTTATATTGTAAAAAAAATCTTTTTCAAGAGTCGTCGGTTTTTTTCTACTTTTCTTACCTAAATTGATAACACTAACAGATTTATCTTTAGATTGAAGTTCTGTAATGGTATTTTCCAAGACCTTAACAACGCTGTTGTTAAAAGATCCGCACATCCCTCTATCAGATGTTACTGAAATAATTTTAACCAATGAGTCTTCGTGGTGTGTCTGAAATATCGGATTTTTACGAAGATCTTCCGCACTCATACTCTCAATGATATTCGACATTGTCTGTTTTATCTTATTTGTATACATCATACATTGTCGCATGCGCTTCATCGCTTGCCGTAACTTTGCTGCAGAAACCATTTTCATAGCTTTCGTTATTTTCTCAATGTTTTCGATGCTTTGTATACGTTTTTTTATATCTCTTAAAGATGCCATATCTTATCCTCGATCAAAATATTTTTATTATTTAAATTGATTAGAGAATGCTTTCAATGCTGATTCAATGCGTTTTTTTAAATCAGTACTAATTTTATCTTGAAGATTTTCTCTAATATCTTTTAAAATATCTGCATATTGATTTTCAAAAAACACAATAAGTTCTTCTGTATATCTAATAATATCTTCTACTAGGTATTTCCGAACCCACGTTTCTTTAGTACCTTCGGAAATTGGTTGAGTACAAGCGTAAATTTGTACAATCTGATTTTCGACAGGTTGAGGTTTATATTGTCCTTGCTTAAGTAACTCAAATAATCTTTTTCCTCTTTCTAATTGCTCTGTCGTGTCTTTATCTAAATCAGAACTAAATTGGGCAAAAGATGCTAATTCTCTATACTGAGCTAACTCTAGTCTCATTTGTCCAGCCAATTGTTTCATAGGAGCTGCTTGAGCGGCACTTCCTACTCTGGAAACTGAGAGACCCACATTCACAGCTGGACGTTGACCAGAATAGAATAATTCTGGCGCTAAATAAATTTGCCCGTCTGTAATAGATATAACATTTGTTGGTATAAATGCAGAAACGTCATTTCCTTGAGTTTCTACGATAGGTAAAGCTGTTAAACTACCCCCACCTTTTGTTATATGTGGATATGAAATAAGCTCTTCTTCGTTTGATGTAATCTTGCAGGCTCTTTCTAGCAATCTACTATGTAAATAGAAAACATCTCCTGGGAAGGCCTCACGTCCGGGGGGTCGTCTTAATAATAATGACAGTTGTCTGTACGAGGTAGCTTGTTTTGATAGATCATCGTAGATGATGAGCGCATGCTCTCCTTTATCTCTCCAATACTCACCTATTGTGCATCCAGTGTATGGAGCTAAATATTGTAACGGAGCTGGATCTGAAGCCGTAGCTGAGATTACCACTGTATATTCCATTGCACCAGCTATTTCCAATTTACTGACGACTTGCGCGACAGTAGATTGTTTTTGTCCGACAGCAACATAGATGCATTTTACATTATTGTTAGCTTGATTAATTATAGTGTCTACCGCAATAGCTGTTTTTCCTGTTTGTCTGTCACCGATAATTAATTCTCTTTGCCCTCTTCCGATGGGAATCATAGCGTCGATACATTTTATTCCGGTTTGTAGAGGTTCAAAAACGGGCTCTCTTGCAATCAAACCTGGGGCTTTTGTTTCAATTTGCTTAACGCTCTCAGAATTAAGTGGACCTCTATCATCTATAGGATCCCCTAAGCCATTCAAT
>Ga0115006_10001333_pt1 | contig 15198 bp, 1 predicted proteins | sample ArcOceMetagenome_3_FD_88943 | JGI IMG/M metagenome (GOLD analysis project Ga0115006, IMG submission 88943) | Marine eukaryotic phytoplankton communities from Arctic Ocean - Arctic Ocean- Svalbard ARC20M Metagenome | ecosystem: Environmental > Aquatic > Marine > Oceanic | place: Arctic Ocean...
CTTGCGCGCTGACGTGCGCAGGAGGATCATTCTATACTATCAAACTCAAGTCAGCCTGCAGGAAACCGGATCTGAGCCTCTCGGGCTTGGACCCAGTTCCTCTGTCGAAAATGGGAACTCACTCGCTTGCCTCCCTGGGGAGCAAAGGAAAAAATGGAAACTCTCTTGCTTGCCTCAGAAATGCCGGTTTTCATTTCGCGGTGACGTACTGTAACTGACCTCCAAATCACTAGGTGGTGTATATGACTAGCTTATTTCAGAAGTGGCATCGGGCCAAACCTCTAAAGACAGGTAGCGGAGAGAGGGCCTTCCACAAGCAAAACTCCTCATACTCATCAAGCCCTCGGTGCCTGCCAGTGGGGGTCGAGGGCGCGTGGTAGGACTCGGAGACGTGGTTGTCGCTGCAGTCGCGCTCCTCGATTTGAACAGCCGGAGGAGTCAACTTGGACATCAATCTGATGGCGAGCACCTTGTTGACGATGTCGTCAAGAAAAGCTGCACCTTGGGGGGTAGTGACTTCTTCGGTACTTTCGCGGTGAGGTGTTAGGAGGGTAGATTGGCGATTCAGAACGGTGGTGAGACGGGCCTGGTCTTCCGACACCTGTTCAAAAGTGGACGAGCGGCTGTCTTCTTTCCGGGTTCCGAGGGTAGGGAGAAAAGCCCGAACCCAGCGGCGCACCCCTCTGCGCGGGTCGCAGGGAAAGGGGTTGTGCGCGCGTGAGTGTCAAGTCCTCCACGGGCGGCCCGGTGAGCCGGCGCTCGCGCGCTCAGCAGCTTGACGCGCAAGCGGGAGCCGCGAAGAGGAAACTAAAAAATCCTAATGCTCTTGACCCCGACATTTCCCACCAAGAGTGAGAGTGGGGGGACAATGTAAGGCCGTGTGAAAACTCCGCGTTTTATTAAGAATAAACAAGAACAAAATAAAAAGCCACCCACGATCACCATTGGCGTGGTTCACTTCAAACTGTGATGTCAAATGTCCAGGTCTCCCAGATACTCTCGCATTGCTGCCATGTATGTTTCGTTCATATTTTCATCCGCCAGGACAGCATCAGCTGGGCTGCTGATGTACAGCGCACTGTTCGGTCTTGACGATGATAAAGACACGCCTCTCATCGACACTGGAACCACACCGGTGAAGTCGGCACCCACTTCCTTGCTCTGGACGGCAGATTGTCTGGCTCTGTCATCATTCAACAAAGGGTGTCGAGGAGGCACTTGCGCGGCTTGCCACATCTCACGAGGAGTTTCGGGATCAGCCTTGGCGAGCCCAACGAAAGGAGGCATTGAAGCACTATGAGGGTCAACTTCAATCTTTTCTTTGCGCACTGGCGTCGGAGAAGAGTTACCAGTCTCGACACGGACATTGGCACCATCTTGATCGGATACCTGTTTGTTCCGAGCGACACGGGCTGCTCCAGTATTTGGCCGCATATCTTGGACCCGGCACAAGTGGGGCACGATTGCTGCGTGCACTTTCTCGTAACCCTCAATCGAATTCATCTTGTTCCATTTGTTGTACAGGTTCTGCGCCAAGGTGTTTGGCAGATTCGGATCGCGGTCTGGCGTCGTGGAAAACCTCACCAAAAACAGCGCACAATTGTCATCGTCTCTCGCAGGCGGCAGTATTTTTAGCATTGACCTGTTCTCCCACAACCCCAATTCCAGACTGATGTCATCGTGCAATCGTTGTAGAAACGTGCTCATTTTGGCAGTGTATGGTCCAGACATCTCCTCAAACAGGTCCGGCCCAAAGAAAAGTATGATCTCTCCGTTTTGTATTTGTATGTCGTTTTGCCTTCGGTGACCAAGAGTGCGGAAACTGCCCGAAATCTGACTAGAACTTGACGCAATCAAATCCCTGACGCTTGCCCCAGACTTGCTCACAGATTTTACTTCCCTGCTCACGAATGAAATTGCATGAGTAAGAGACCTTGGAACCAAGAGACTAAGGGTACTTTGAAGTACTGGTTTTTCGGAAATCACATTGCCCTCCGAAAAGTAACGAAGCTCTAGGTCGGGTTTTGGCGCCTGTCCCCCAAACCAGCCCGAGATGTTGCCGTGTAAAGGGGTGGCCTCTGTAAAGGCCACCCAATCACGGAAATTATGGGCAAGTATCGCACTGTCTTCATGTATCCTCTTATGCCAATTGCGCTCAACAAAGCATTGCGCGCCGACAACGGCAATCCCCGCAACCATTACCATGATCAGTGCACGCAGATGAATGAAGTAAATCGTTTTGCTCCAAACGGATGCACCTACTACCATCGGTATTTCCAGTGGTGTGTAGACCGCTATCACAAAACCCAGAGTGTCACATGTGCACTGCACTGAGGAACCAGCTCTGTCGATGCCATTGAGTTTACAGCCATCACGCGCATAATCACCAAGATCGCCCCTCCAGCGCAGACACTCAATACATTCAAATGGGTTTTGAAAAATTTCGACGGTTGCTGTTCTGTTGGTACTTAATTCTTGCAGGTTAAGAGGTATATTGACAGTGTACAGAATGCCTTTGACTTTTACATTGCCTCCATATTCCGATAGCAATGCTCGCCGCTGATCCTTTGAGGCCCTCCTGACATATCTCGTGGTTCTTCCGTCATGCAGCCTCTTGCGCAAGTAACGATGCCATGTTGTGGGATATCTGATCGACGTACCGAATCGAAGCGAGTGGTCATTGACGTTTACAGGGTCACGGTCTGAATCGTCGTTGGTGTAATTTGGTGTAGGAGTCCAGTCGCGGATTCGACGCTTCCAGTATGCTCTCTTGCGAGGAGACGTTTCGGGCACAATCATTTCAGCCCCAAAAATGCTTGATATAGGCCGAGCTGAACCACGATCCCACAACCGAAAACTTTCTTCCCAGGGCACAGCCACGTAAATGGTTTGAACAATCATCGGATGAAATCTGACTTTTTCCACTGCCTCGTCGGCAATCGTTACTGTTACATTTGCCCCGGCCTTTGCCCCCTCCACTGTGAAAGTCTGGCGGCTATACTCCAGTCTTTCCACTGTAGTGCACAAGTTGTCGAAAACCCACTTTTTTCGAGGCTCATGCACAGACATAGATCTCCCGATCACTCGTTGAATGTATATTGCGCTGGACACAACGGTTTGAAGCGAAGCCGTCCGCATGCTCCTTGGAAGTCTCAAGATTCCATCTACAACAGAAGCCGCAGTCGACAAGGCAGACTGCGCAGCATTATCTGCTCCAAGCAACTGTTCAACGGTCAAAATGTTCGAACTTGCTGACATAAGACTGGCCGTGCCTTCCACGGCAGACGAATCTGGGTCTCCGACAGACGGTACGACTTGATCTGGTTTTGCCGAGAGGCGTGCTGAACTGGACAACGCCGATACCCCTGAATTACCGTCGACAGCATCTTTAGAGCCCGACATCTTTCTGAGTAGCATACGTCGCATACGCATACGATACGCTGCCGAAGATGCCAACAGATGACGCTGGGCTCCATTTCTTCGCCCACTATCGGCCCCTAGGTCTCCGCATTGTCCGGCAGACGCATCGCCAGATTGAAGAAGAGCTGAAACATCACCAAGCTTGGCGGCCGTTTCGGTCATCTGATTCACAGTGTCAAGCACATTTTCGCCGGCTTCGACCGGCGATACGTCTAAGGAAATTTTAAATGGTGCAGCACGACACTCTAATGCATCCAAAACGGTACACCGTATCTGTATCTTGCCGCCCGGAAGCTTCATTGAATAGGAATCACTGAGCTGAGCGGGTGTCTTAACCGGCGGAAAAATAGAAGGAGGAACATCAGGAGCTTCAAACCCAAAGATGTAAGACAGGGGCAGATTGTCGTCCATCCACCGAGAGCATTGGACGGTGAAGTCGTCCTGAAGTTCGATACCAGTGCTTGGAGTCACTGCGCAAGTACCCCCGCTCGGAGGCTCGTTCAAAACGACCACCAACCCTGATAATCCGAGAACAGTGCCAACCCTGTCCGAAAGCGTAAGTTTCACAGAATAGTGTTTGCCTGGTAATAAGACGCCAGGATTCACGATCAGCTGCTGTGTCGAGAGGCCAGTGGGAATCTTAGGAAGATCGTCGCTGGTCAGGACCTGCCTTGAAGATTCTTCTCCTTGCACCATTTCAAACATGGCATACTTGAATTGTACAGCATCGGCATAAAGCTCGCAGTCCACAAGTTCACAGGCATCTGTTTCGGCCGCGACGAGCAATCGGTCGGTGGGATTGATCACAGGTCTCCCATCCCCATCTGCCTTTCTGGAAAATTGAACCAAAATATCCAGATATGGGACAGCCGTTAAATCTACGACGGTGATTCGGATTGATGTGGATTTTGCGCGGTTACCCTTTTGGACCCTGACCGAAAATACAAGCGGTAGAGTAGGTGGATCAATGCGCACATCGGAAACATCCAGGGAAACGCTCCCGTCATCATCAATCTCAAGCAAGGACCAGTCCTGCAGGCGACAATCCAGTCCGTCAACAGTGCACTTCCACTGGAAAGACATTGATGCGTCTGTGCACTCCCTGCTGCACTCTACTTCACCCGTGATGTCAACAAAGCAAGGATCTCCTAGAGCAAATACTCCACCAGTTCGAGAATCAACGTTGCAGAAGTCAAGATCGTGTGAAGATCCTGCATCCAAGACCAGGAGCTGGCTCCTCGGATGCATACGATCTCCTAAGGCGATGCTTGCAACCAACTCGCTTACTCCTGTCTCAAACTCAAAGGAGGCAGACCCTGCTTCTTTTCCAACACCTCCAGCTTCCAAAGACACCACGTAGGACGTCGATGGCGACAACGTGCCTTTCGGTATCTCGAGTGAGGGAGTATTAGAAGAATAGACGACCTCCATGCTGTCTCTTTCATGCACGATCCAGTCAAATTGGATTGCGAGCTGCTCTTGTTGGCAGGCAGAAAACCGAACAATTGCTATGAAGTAGCATTTTTGGCTTGCCAAAAATGGAGGAGAACCTTCAATTTTTACTCGCGGAATCAGATTAGGATTCTGCACGAGGTGATGCGACACTACATCACTTATACTCCCTAAGAAGTCCACAACCTGAAGTTGAATGATGTATTCGATACCGGGGTTGAGCAAGGTTGAATCGATCAAAATATCAGCACCACTTTCTGCAGTCAGCATTGTATTCAATTGCTGATTGTTGCTGCAGGACCAAATGTAAGTAACTTCACGAGGAGATGTTGCCTGGCCCTTCAATCGGATCTCATCCAAAGGGCAGGGGCCGACCATGGTAGGTCCAGAAATACGAGCGCTAGGCGACAAGAGAGCAGTAGGCAAATTGACAAAATTTGAACCCGTTGCCTTTGTTGGGAAGGAAGGCACCGACAAGATGGTTGCTGATGGAGCCACACTTATGACCTGGCCGGGGACGATTAGAGCCTCTCCCACCCCTATGTTCATCCTTAATCGCACTGGGCTCACCCAGAAGCAAGCACCTCCCTCTCCCCAGTAGCGCGATGAGTTGGTGCCATCGACGGTTACCAGCTCAGCACAAGGCACCGAATCAGAAGGACCCATTCCACCTTGGTCGGTAATTTGGTTGAACTCCCCTAAAATGTAGGATCCCGAACCGACAAAAGCGACATTGCTGAGACACGGGGGCGTATGATAGTGAAATTTCATCATGGCTAAGTTCAAAGTGTTGGACTTATCATAGATTTTCAAAGACTCCGCTACCAAAGGCTTGAAGCATCCACTCGCATCTCTCAATACTGCATCCTCATTCATGGGCGGAATTCCCACCTTGATCACGAAGGGCGTAGAGCCCACCGTTTTAAACTCCATCTTTTTGTCGGCAAGTTCCACAACACCTTCACTTTCAAAATTTGCTACATCGAATCCCTCAAGGACGATTTCGAAGGATGTACTGCCGTCTGTCGATGCTGAGCATGTTTCGCTCTCAAGAACGGCAATGCTGGCAGCACCGGGGAACCTTTCAAAGGATCTGCACACAGCTTTCATACCCATTTTTGTGAACGTAAATGGCGAGCTCCCAATTTTCGACGGTTCATCCATATGGGCGACTTCAAGCCATACAACTCCAGCTTGGTTCCTCAGCGGAGTTTTGAAGGTGAAGACGGTGGACAAAAAGTCTGACTGCAGAATACGAGGCTCAATTGCCTGCCCAATTGCCTGCCCAGGCTCGACGAGCGACACGTCGAGCTCCGATGCATCAACCACGGGTGCAATCTTGGTCAGGATTACAGCTACATCTAACTGCGCGTTCATAGCTGCAGCGCTAGGCGACACTCGACTTATGACGGGATCCGGCTGGAAGTACGCAATCTGTCCAGTTGCTGTCAAATCACTGAGAGGAATGTTTTCGGGTCCCTGCTGAGGCTCTGCACGAATCAGCACTTGTCCAGGAACCGGAACCATAGCTTGGAGGGAATGAGGAAGTTCTATGAGCAGGATCGTAGATTGTGCCGACTGGGTAGTAATCCCAAACTGTACAGGGGGAACTTCTTCCCCTGACGGCATTTTCAACACGACATTAACCAAATCAGCTTGAAGAGGGTAAGGAAAATAGTTGATCTGCATGCTAATGGAACCCCCGTACACTTCTATCCGTTTTGGTGTCGTGTTATTCATGTTGACTGAAGGCGTCTTGTAGATAAACAGGTTAGCCCCAGTATTAACAGCACTCAAAAACCCTGCGCCACTGCAGTCTATGGCCAGAGATACACCAAGCGGGTAGGCTCTGCTCCCAGCCGACGCAATGGAATCCGGCAGGATTGCAGAGACCTTGGCGCCGCCTTTTTCGGGGACCGACACCGCAGCATCTGTTGTGTCCCACTCCCAGGGCGCACCGTTACCAAACAAGCGGCATCGAGAGATGATGTCCGACACGTCAGATGAAGAGCTCAGCTTGTATTTGAACTTGAAGAAAAAGAGCTGAAGCTCTACTTTCGATGCTGTGACGTGAGGAATCACATTTTTCGGCTCAATCTGGGCAGGTGGTACTTCAAAGAAAAGACGGAAGCCCTTCTGGGGACCATACCAGGGAAACTCACAGCAGACCAATAGCGAATCGCCTGTTAACAACTTCAGATTGTAGTAACCAGGCTGCGTGACAGAAGGCGTTTTGAAAACGAGGCCGTAAGAACCATCCGGCAGCTGGCTCTGAAGGCTTACTTTCTCCCCCCCGCCAGCAACGACACTGCCACTACCATCCAGAATTTCCACTTGAAATCCAGAAACTTGCGCGAAAGAGTAAGCGCGAGCTCTGTCAATGAAATTCAGCGTAATGGGTACGCCTCCATCCGTGCTCGAAACAGCTGGTGACACAGACATGACTCGTGGCCGCGAATAATCGATGAAGTAGGCCTGAAAACAGGGCACAGAAGTTGCATCAATCAACACTTGTGTAACGGGGTAGTGCGCCCAGGCTGGCGTTCTGACGTAGTAGCTAGTCTGTCGTACAACGGGGGAAGTGTCATCGACATCAGACCTCACCAATTCGCCTTTGATGCGTTTGGGCGCACGTGCCTCGTCTGAAGGTAACATTTCCTCAAAGTAAAAAGAGAAAGTGCCATCTTCGATAGGATAGAAATTAGAAAGCCTCACGATCAAAATTTCGTTGCCGAGGACATCAAACATTTCCGGGGTAAAACCAGCCATAGCAGAGGAACAGTCGACCTTTAGAATGTCGAAAAGGCCACCATATAGAGTGGTCATATTTGCAGCACTGAACTTCAATCGGTATCGCCCTCGGGCGTATGTGCCGTTGATGTACAGGTCCGTAAAATGTACGAGACCATCTGCAACAGGCCTTACTGTGGTGCCTGACAGCTGCAGCAAAGTGTCAACACTGCCAGCGTGAACCAGATTCACAGTCACCATTGCATCGTAGTAGGGCACACGCGAGCCGAACGGATCTATCGCTTCGATCACTGGTTGCTCCAAGAAAGGAAAGTCGAAGGTATTGTAAACGACTTGCGTTGATGACCCAATGTCTACACAGTCAGAGCAAGAAGCTGAAAAGCCGACAGCTCCAAATCGGTCATAGCGAAACAAAGTCGAAATATTTTGATTGAATACCTTTTGGTCAGCAACTTCGACAGCGAGCGGAAGTCTTGGGCCTTTGCCGTGATGGGTGCCGGCAGGCGTGATGCAAAGAAGCGAAGAATCAGCCTTCCAGACTGTGCTGGCGCACTCTGTATCCCCAACCCATCCACGTGCGGAGTAATCAACCACACCAAAATTGGCTCCCGTGATGCTCAGGTGACTGCCTCCGAAGGGAGGGTACGGCACATCCTTGACAATGTCAGTCGCCAATGGCACATCATAGGAAATTGTGTGATGGAGCACCGACTGTGGAGTGCCAGAGGCATCGAGTGAATGTGTAAGGGAAATGGCGCTACCTACGCCTTGCGGCACAAGGGCCACAAAGGACGTGTCGGATATCCATGTTGAGCTAGGCGTGAGGGTGTGGCCAAATGTGACTGTAGCTGAGTAGTCAGCTTGGCCAAAATTACGACCGGCCAATGTTACAGCGACGTTGGTGGCTGAAGGTGGCGAGTTGCTTCCGACGACACTAGAAGAAGTGCTCAAGTCATACCGAAATGAGGGTGAATATGTGTACACTTTTGAAGAATTAGCTCTAGCTCCAGATATTGTGAGGACAAGTGACGGCATGCTGCCCACGCCCGACGCTGCTTTGCCGGCAAGAGAAATATCGTTGACCCACTCCGTGCTCTCGGCAGCTGTGAGCGCTAGGCGACTCTTTGGACTTGTGTCGAATACACCAAAATTTGCTCCGGCAATACCGATGCTCCGGGGCGAGTGATTGTCAATGTTTTCCGTCGACTCCGTCACGCTTGGCGAGTCGTAAGAGTATACATTTAAAAATATGCCATAGGCTAGCATGATTTCGTGGTTGGGGACGTGTTCGGGAACGCCGGAGCGAACAATAAGTGCGTGACCACCCCCAATGCCTGGATTCGTTGTGCATATCAAGGTTGTCTCGCTCATCCATTCTGTTGAAAGGCATGCCGTCATGTCTCTTCGACCATGACCTACGAAGACCTCGTAGATGACATCCTTGTGCTCCATGTATGGACACTTGGCGCTTCCAGGAAGCTCTGGAGGCCATCGCTTTTGGCAGGGCGTTTCATCGTCAGGCAGCAAAAGCGCCGTCGGCGCTCTGAACGTACCAGTCAAAACAATCAAGCCTTGGCCCCTCGCAGGCCCATTGCTCCTCCAAGAGCTCGTGACTTCAGCTCCCGCAGGGATCAAACCGTCGTAAGTAAATGCCGCCGTGATTAAAGCTTGATATGACTCCTCAGGGACTTTGAGCTTCACGTCTGCTCCCACCTCAAGGCCGAGCGGGATCTTGCATGTGACCATCGTTTCATTGATCCAAATTGTTTTCCGACACTTGTTTGGCCCCACAAAGGCCTCGGGACTGTAGTCGACAGTGCCAAAATTTTGCCCCCAGAAGGTTATCACGCCCTGGCTTCCCGGGAATCCATTGCCAGGGAAAATACTGCTGATGGAAGGCTTGTCAAAGTTCACGATCGCCGTGTTCTTTGACTTCTGCAGGGCGACAGTGGTTGTGATTGCTTTCCAAGCGCCCGCCCCTGCTGGAACTTTGCACTTGACCAATGCGTCTGATTCCCACCTCGTTGCCTCACAACCACTTCCATGAATGTTCACTTTGACAGTTGCATCGAATGTCCCGAAATTAACACCGCTCATGTTGAGTGTCTGCATTCCTGCAAACACGTTAGATGTTCCAGGTCGAAGAACTTCGGGAAGATCTATCGAGAACTGGAACTCAAGCGCTAGAGTATAAGTTGCTGAGTTGGAATAATTGAGGAAAAGGTCATGCCCATACGAAAGGACCCCTGGTGTTTTGAAATTCACGCTCGAGTCTGAAACCCACGAGGTGACCGCGCACGCAGTTTCCTGTAATGCTACCACTGGGCTGTAGTCGCTGTTCCCGAAGTTTATACCCTGCAGCGAGACAAGAGAGCTGGGCGCAGCTGGGCCATTGAAACCTGGATTTACAAATGCACCTTCGATTCTGACACTGACAGTGTCATATGAAAATGCTCCTTCCAAAGTTCCGTTCTGCCCATGCACCATTGCTGTTACGTCGTGTTCTTGCAACAGGCCTGGCGCCACGCGGCACGTGAGTCTCGTATTGGAGACCCAGGTTGTTGCGACGCATGCCGTGGATCCCACGCGTCCACTTACGTCAGTATGCGCCACCGGCCCGAAGTTGTCACCATAGATGCTGATCGTGGTTTCTTGGGCCACAGGACCATTTGTCCTTCCCATCCAAGTAATCCAATCGGGTGTGACTGCGTACTGCCACTGCAAAGACGTGACCTCAGGGCCATTGTATGTGAACGCCATGCTCAGACAGCCCACTCCACAATCATCCTGTGAGTTTGAGCTGGTGTCCTCCCCCAAAAAAGATGACGGCATAACGCCTACAGTGCCTGATCCAGGCGCAGCAAGACAGCTTATAGCGCTGTCTGAGGTCCACGTGGCAACAAGGCATTTGCTGCTCCCCAGGCTAGCCGACAGAGTGTAGTCAGCAGCCCCAAAGTTGGTGCCAAGGAGGGTCAAGCTGAAATAACCAGACATTACACCACCCTTTGGGTGCACCGCCGTTGCAACAGGCAAGTCGAAGCTGTGTGACGCGGAAGGATTGCTGACATAGTTTGATACGTTTAACAGGATGGATGGTGCACCAACGCCGCTCGGAGATACATAATTGATCGATGTGGCGGCAATCCACACTGTGCGCGCGCAAACCGTGTATGCGAGAGCAGCAGTGGGGCTGTAGTCGTGCACTCCAAAGCTTGAACCCTGCAACTGTACGATCCGCCCATCAGATATTGCCGGCGAGTTCGAAGACTGAGTGATGATTGGTTGCGCGTAATCGAAGGCAGCAACCTTCGTCTTGATACCCAGACCGTCCACAGAAAGTACGGCAGCTGCTTTACTCGACGCACCAGCAGCAGCTTGGCAGAGCAAAGATGAATCGGACGTCCAAACAGTGCTGACGCAGGATGTCGAACCCATGCGCATTGCCATGCAGCGCTGCTCGGTGCCAAAATTGAATCCCAATACTGAAACTGATTGGGTTTCGTCTGAAGCAGCAAATTCAGGCAATTTTCCAGGGTCTAATGAGGTCACTGCAAAGTCCGGCATTGTTAGAGCAACAAGCTTGTGCTCCACCTGAAGCTCGGCAGTGCAAAAACGCACCCCAACTCCAGAGTCATGCGTGTTGGTCAAGAATTCAATAGCAAATATATGATGGCCCGCATCAACGTGTGAGGTACCCTGCCAGACCTGAGTGCGCGAGAGAGGTGGTTTCCGTCCTTGGTATCCCCAGAAGTATGTCTGCGCAACCACATCGACCATCTGCCCATGCGCAATCCTGACGATGCGAAGTCCAATACTTCCATCAGCCTCACATGTTTCCACCCATCCAACGTCTGCAATCAAAACTAATTCTCGTGGAGAGGTCACAGACACATTCAAAGTATCCAAGCCCGGAATTCTTCGCCATGTTGAGGCGCGCTCACACGTGTCAGCGCATGTCGCATCACCAGCTGCAATGACCGTACTGACGGTTTCTTGGTCCGAAAGAGCAATGGCTGAAAATCGCCAAGGGCCATGCATTTGAATGGATGGGTTCGAATCTACTGGGCATTTCCACCAATCTGGGCCAAACTCACACTCGGTCTTGTATTTAAGTTCAATGGTCTTTTCACCCACTGACAACCCGGAGACCAGAGCAATCATTCGAAAGTTGTGGAACTTGAATTTTGGATCAAAATCTTTCACTGCAAACGTCATACACACACTTTTCTGAGATTTGACTTCCCCGTCTACAAAGGCTCCGAAAGTGACGCAGGGTCTGCTATCTGTTGTCAAAAATAAATTGGGAGAGTCGAAGAGCAGCAGCAAGTTAGGCGCACCTGTCGTTGTGCTCAACGTCAAACTATTTCCTTGCATCACCGCGAGAGCATCGCTGAATGAGGATGTGAATGCAAGCTCAGCTGAGCCCGATTCTTCACAGAGATCATTGCCGACACACACATCACCATGTGCCCACGCAACATGGCCGGAATGCACACGCAGCACAGTCACTATCGTTTCACCCGCTCCCATGCCGTTTGCTCCGATACTATCCGAGTGACCTGGCAAAACAACTGCACCCGTTCCCCCTGCTGCAAATTGGGACATGGACGTGGCCTGCAGCCGAGAACTCGGGTCCGAAGACCCCGTCGCAAAGTCAGCGATGATTCGCGCCCGAGTGCTGTTCGCAGATGCGGCCCCGCATTCAAAGATGGCATGCAACGACATGGGGTGGCTTCGAACTCCGCTGCCCATGTGCGGATTCGACGACTCAGTAAAGACTGGACTGCCATGACAATTCTCGATCGCGATTTGCATGCGTACTGACTCTGCAAGCGCATTGCCACCCTCGTTGAGGTTCGTGGGAGATGCTTTGGCAACGCGGCTAATGTGAACCATTGTCAGAAAGAGATTAGGCTTGTTGGGAGCTGAAATGGCAGTGGACATGAAAAAGTCCTTGCGAATATGCGCGTATTGGGCTCCACCGAGCGATGCCCGTGCCACCCACGGGGCTGAATTTGAAACGTAAAGGGGCTCCGAGCACGGGTACGCCATCTTAGTCCTACGCTGGCTCAGCACTCCCGAGAGCGGGGGGCAGGCTTGTGTCACTGATGCAAATTTGAGACGGAGACTCCTCTGGGGATCGCTTGACGACAGATACTCGCCAAACGCTGCCACCTTGTTTCGGCCAAGCCCATTGCTGCTTGGGCACTGTTTCTCAACATGCGAGGCGTTGAGTCCGTACTGCAGGGAGACTGTGCCTTTCACGTTCAGACCGTCATCAGCGATCGTCACTTCCCAAACTTGCTCTAAGCCAGGCGTGATGTGCACGAGATCCGATGCGCCACATGACTGCATATTACCGTTGAATATCAACCGCATCGCCCATCCCTCCGCCCCACATATTATGAGCTTGGGGCAGTAGGTAAAGTGCAGGCAAGCACCGCCTCGGACCCACATGCTGTTGGAACTCACGTCGTTGGGGCTCACACCCGAATAGGAGCTGCTCCTCTGCGCGTCTGCTCGGGTGCAAAACGTAAACTCACGGGCCATGTCGCCTTCGTCCGTGACCTGCACCACGAAGCGTGCGGTTACGTTTGCGCCAGCTGATGGCAAGTAGTCTTGTCGCGTCGCAAGCGTCGCGCGGCCGATCATCCGCACGCCCGGAATCTTGTAGCCGAGGGTGCCGAAGCCCTCGTTGTGTGCGGGAGCGCTGTCCGCTTCCCACTGCTCCGCGAGATCGGCAGGAACGCAGAAAAAGTCGACCGTGTCCGCCGCGCACCGCCGCGGCTGCTGAGACCCAGCGGCTGCTGCGCTGTTCGGGGAGCACAGCGCAGGCAGGACCGCGGCGCATGCGAGCAGCGCAGCGCAGCCCCATCTGGGGCGCCGCGTCACGCCGTGCTGCTGGCGGGTAACTCCCCGCCGTCGCGGGGCATCCGTGTGCCCCGCCTCGCGCGCGGGCCTGCGCATCCGCCGCGATGCCACGGCAGGCGAGCGACCGCTCGGCTGCCCAGCGCAAAGGGGTCTCATGCGCGGACTGTAGGCCGCTGCGGACCCGCCGCCATCCGGGGCATCTCAGCGCGGGCCCCGCGCGTCATCGCACGGCCAAAAAACACGACCCTGCGCCGCGCTCGCCAGCGCCGCCTGCGGCAAGTGCCGGGCAGCCGTGTGGGCGCAGATTTCGTCCTTGTCCAATGATCAGAAGGGCAAAACCGCACAAACCGGTCTAGGAGAGCAGAGAGCGGGTCAAAATTGAAATTTAAACATATAATTTGAAAATTCTCGCTTTCATTTGATCAATCTCGTATGAAAGTGTTCAATTCACGGCAAACGGGTGATGACTTGACTTTGTCAGTGATGACTGTCTGATCTTGTGCGGGATCACTTTTTTTTCTAATTGGGAAAGAAAAAAGTATTACCCCAAATGTGGGCAGGAACTAGGTCACCGAACGCGCAACGTTCAAAAAATCCCCGGTACTGCACACAAGCAGCCGCGCGTCAGGCGTGTGGGGACAGCGCGCGCCGGGCGGGAAGGTGCGCCTCCACTCCGGCCGGCGTGGCGCGGCACGTGTGTGCAGCGCCCAGGCACTGCGCGGCGGGGACCGCGCGAACTGCTTCTCTCAGCCCGGCCTGCGTCGCCCCTCGTGCGCTCCGTGGCGGCCCTGCCACGACCGCGTGTGGGTGCGTCGTGGGAGCGAGATAGTTCGGAGCGAGTGGGTGTCGCAGTGAGGACGGTGGCGCGCGTGGGAGCCGATGCGCGTGTGCTCCATGCGCTCCCGGTGGAGCGCTGCGGCGATGCGCCCCAGGCCCCCACGGCGCGGGCGACGGTGAGGTGTGTGGGCAGAATCCGCGGTCCGCGCCTCGCGGCATGGTGCAGCTTGGGCAGCCTTTGCCAGAGAATGGCGAGCGAGCGCAGGGCCTGTGTCGACGGCCGACAGCTCTGTGCGCGCGTGCCGGCTGAGAGCACACCCGGGACCATCTGGACTCCAGATGGTCCTGGTCTCCTGATATGCGACGCTGACGTGAGTGCAGTGCCAGGATGGGGGAGGATGGCCCGACCATTGTGGTCAAGGTGCTCAAGGCTGACAAGGTGCGGACGAATGCGCGCGGCGATGCCCCAGATCCTATGGTCAAGCTCCGCATCAACGTAGGTCGGTGCCCTCCATTCCTGCCATCAGAGTGAGCCGTCCGCCGGGCGCGCATCCTTCGCTCGTGCCTGATAGAAAGCGAAAAGGGGGTTGCTGGTTGGTCAGCCCTCATCGCGCTTTCTGCACCCGTGGTGTTAGTTGCCAGTCCAGCTCGCTGCCAGCAATGTGCTGACGGAAATGGATCTGGCGCAACTTGTATCGCAGGTGGGAGCGGCGCCGGAGAATATTTCAATTCCAAAACCTTAAATGGCACGACAGAACCGAGCTGGAACGAGGAATTCACGTTGCCAGTGAAGGACCCGGCAAACAGCCAGCTAGAGTGCTCGCTTTGGGACCAATCAGGCGCTGGCGACACTCCAGCCCAAAAATTCCTGGGCGAGGTCATCCTGAACCTGGCCAAACTCGTTCCATACAACAAGTCGACAATCGA
>Ga0115006_10001334_pt1 | contig 15191 bp, 11 predicted proteins | sample ArcOceMetagenome_3_FD_88943 | JGI IMG/M metagenome (GOLD analysis project Ga0115006, IMG submission 88943) | Marine eukaryotic phytoplankton communities from Arctic Ocean - Arctic Ocean- Svalbard ARC20M Metagenome | ecosystem: Environmental > Aquatic > Marine > Oceanic | place: Arctic Ocean...
ACACACACACACACACACACACACACACACACACACACACACACACACACACACACACACACACACACACACACACACACACACACACACACACACACAGATGTCTTGCGTTGTCCCCCTCCCGGAGCCTGGTGGCCACAGGACAGATGGGAAAGTTCCCCAAGGTGTTTGTGTGGAACCCCATCTCCAGTCCAGACCCCAACGATTCGCCCTTCAAAGAGCCGGCGCGGCGCATTTTGCACAAGGACATTCCTGCCATCTACTGCATGGAAGATCTGCCGCCCAATCGCCTCGTAGATCGCCGGGTGCGTCGCATGTACAGTGGGTTCGTGGTTTCAGTCATTGCGCGGCGGTCGTGTCTGGGCATATTGCCACGGTCTGACGCGCACGTCAAGGGCTGGTTTCGGGTTGGCTGACTGCCTGTGTGTGTCCTGCTGTTGGGGACAGGTCACGTCCCTCCACTTTATCGACGAAGAGACTTTAGCAGCCGTCGGAGGTGACGATAAGAACGCATTCCTCGTGTGGGATCTGTCAACGGGACAGTCCATCTTCAAGGGTTCTGCCGGCGGGACGCCCGTCTACACCTTACGCTCAATTCACGGATGGGCAGACAGCGGGGGCTGCGAAGGTTGGTCTGCGTCTGGTGTGCCGTCTGCGTCTGTTGTGCCGTGCCTGTCCTGCGCCAGAAGAGATCCGGCTTCTAGTATTTTGAGAAGTGAGAGTCGAGTTGCCCTGCGGTGCCTGCGGCTGTATACCGGCGACGTCTGGTCTGGGATATCGCGCGCTTTGCGCAAAGGGGATATCGCGCGCTTTGCGCAAAGCGATTCTGCGCATTCCGTGTTTTTGAAGTTGCATGTGTGCAGGGAATGCGTGCACACGGTGGTCACCGCTTTCGAATGGAAAGATTATGGCAGTTACTACCGGTGCTAAACATGTAGGCTTCTGGACAGTCAAAGATCCGACCCCCGAATTTCCCCGTGGGGAGTGGGTCGTGACGAAAAAGGAGGGCGAGGACAACCCACTATGCATGTGCTTTGCCATGTCGGCTGACGGTGAGACCACCGAACTGTTTACCGGGCACCAAGATGGCAGTATCAAGAATTGGGTTGGCAGTCAGGAGCAGTACTCTGTCGTCAAGGCCCACCTCAGGGGCGTTACACAGGTCGTGTGGACGGCAGGTGGGCTGCTCAGTGGTGGCGTAGACTGCAAGCTCAAGCTTTGGCAACGGAAAAAAAACCAGCTCGAGAAGTTGCCGTACAAGATTATGGATTTGAAGGTGTTTGCGTGCAATCAGAGGGGGGACATTTCGAACTTTGTGGTTCCGAAGTCGATTGACGTGCTGCCTACTGGCCAGATTCTACTCGGCACAACGTCGGCTCAGATTTTTCAAGTCAAGCCAGTGACCGCCTGGCCTGTCAGCTCATCAGACTCACCGGAAGTCGAAAAGCCCAAGGAGTTTGTTGACTTACTTCTTGATTCGCATTACAGGAGGCAGGACTCAGATTCACTCCACGGCGTGGCCACTTACCCGGTCTGTGGGGTGGAGCCAGGTCAAGCAAACAGCAAGAAAACAACTCGCGGCGCGGAGCCTGAAATGAGACAAATGTTTGCAACATGCGGCCCGGATCACACGTGGCGGCTGTGGAATGCAAAAACCCGACGGCCGGAATTTGAGTGTGGGGTTGAATTTGAGCGTCCATCCGATGGATTGGTAACGGTTCGGACGCCAGCGTGCATTGACATTTCGCCGAATGGGCTCCTGGTTGCGCTGGGACTCATGGGCGGAGGATGGTGTATCTATATGGATATCGACAAGTTAGAGGGGGCGTCCAAGTATGTTGATCGGAGAACACCGGATCCACAGGGATATCAAGTCCAAAGGGGTTGGCGACAGGTCTACATGACTGATACTTCGGAAAGAGAAGCCCGGGTTGCAGAACTGAAAGCGCTGGAGAAAAAGCTGGCCGCCGTGAAGGCGGATCCGTATCAAGCCCAGCATACAGACACCAGACACTCACTGAACGTCGAAATCGATCGATTGAGGGAAGTGATTGCCACTAGAAATGACTTTGCGAGCGACACACCCATCTCTGTCGTCAGGTTCGCGCCGAACGGCTTTTGGCTCGTCGTTGCTGCGCGTGACGGCAAGATGGACATTTTTTCTCTCAAAAACCTTGAGGTGAAGGGCAAGGAGGGCGATATTTGGATTCCGATTACGACGCTACATCTTCATCACGAAGAAATAGATAGTGAAGCGTTTTTACGTGAGAATCTTGAAGATGCTTTCCAGAGGGACCAAGAAAGGGTTGAGCGCTCGGCTGCCCGTAGAGTGACTGGGAAATCTGGAAAGCTGAGCTCCCACGGGGTGACATTGGGTGAAATCCGTCTTCAAGGAATTCGTGGGGAAGTTCGAAAAGTGGGCCAGTGCAATGGTCATGGTACTGCTGTCACGCACTGTGATTGGTCTCTTGACTGTCGTATGCTTCGAAGCACCTCTGACACCTGGGAACTTCTCTTTTGGGATGCCCCTAGAGGAAAGCAGAACCCCCGACCCGATGAATTCCGAGACGTGGAGTGGGCTACGAATACAGTCAATTTTGGATGGGCTGTTCAGGGAATTTGGCCTGTTGAAAGCGATGGTTCATTTGTGCATGCGGTTGACGTGTCCAGGGGCAAAGGAGCAGTCAAGGTTTGTGCGACGGGGGACATTTCGGGGCACCTCAAACTGTTTCGATATCCATGTGTTGGAGAACAAGCAAGGTTCAAATCCTATATCGGCCATGCCTCGCACGTGAAAAACCTGACCTTTACGCAGGATAACAAGTACATTATTTCTCTTGGTGGCCACGACTGCAGCATACTCCAATGGCGCTACATCCCGAAATTCCCTGACACGCTACCGACAGACGAAACAGATCCCGACCTGATAGCCGTCGCACACAAGCCATCGCGATTTGAACTGCAACTGAAACGCAGAACGTATGCAGTTGAATCGGCTGTCTCCCTTCGCCTGATTCTCACGGGAGACTCGCGCGAGGCGTCTAGCCAAGCGCAATTGTTCAAGCAGCAAATGCGTGTGGAACTAGCGGACATGCTGGGTGCAAGCCAGGATCGCGTCCATGTCAACTTCATCCCCGGACCTGTCATAATAGCCGATGTCACTTTTGCGTTGAGCGTCGGTGGTACGGATTTCGTCGCGTCGTCACACTACGCATTGGAGCTCATGAAGTTCGTAGAGAGTTCCCTTGTGCACGGGCCATCACAAAAGTATCTCTTGCTCAACAAAATCTCCTCGGCATCGCTACTCGCTGATTCAGAGAATGACGACGAAGGCGGAAACATCAAATCGAAGTTAATGGAATACAAGAAAAAGGAGACCCAGGCGTCGGAAGCTGGCATGTGCTCGTTTAACATTCAATTAGACACTGATTGGCATGATGTGGAACAAGCGGGGGCATTCGGCAACGCAGTGAGGCATGATATTGCGAGAGCTGCAGAAAATTTGGACAAGCTCAAGGCCCGGGCTGGTGAAAGCGTCAGTGACCCTGTGAAGTGTGATTCGGGAGCGTGCCAACTCTGCATTGCAAGATTCTTCCACGTCGTATCTGTGCACAAAGAAAGAGACGCGCTTACTGTTGACATGAAATTCATCAATGACCCAGATCAGGTAAATCCAGGATGCGAGGACTTGTCGGGTGCCGTGCTGGAAGAGTTGAGTGACCAGATGAAGGATGACCATAGCATACTCAGAAAGGGTGCAAAGACCCAGGCAGTGAAGAAAATTTCATTCAGTTCAAAGGAAGTGGCAAAAAAGAGCATTCCCTTGCGACTCGAGATCGAACGAGCTTTTGGGTATAACGGTGGTGAAACATGTTGCAATTTTCAGCTGCTGACGGCTTACTATGAAGAGGAGCTTGAGCGGGGAAAGCCTGAGACAAAGGTCCTTAAAGATCAGGTGCAAATGATGTACACAACCGGCAATTTAGTTGTTATGGAAGATTGTACGATCGGCAAGCGGCCGGTGCAGCGGTTCTTCCAACAACACGAGGAGGATATCTCGTGTATCGCAGTGCATCCCAACGGCTATGTAGTAGCATCTGCCGATGCTGGTGCAGAGCCCACAATTATTACATGGCATTCGGACACGTTGGCAGAATTCAGACGGTTTTCCGTGGAGAGCTTGGAGATTCATCCGACTGACAATGACTACATCGGAAAGACATACCTCGCGGGCTCCATCCAAGCGCTGCCGACGTATGGCGCTGTCACCAGGATGCAGTATGTCGCAGCCCAGCTGTTCGTGAAAGATGCCAAAGACGGCGGGATTGCCAAGGGAGTCTTCCTCAAGGTTGACAAAGAGATCATGAGTGTCGAAAAAGTGGATGGTAACATCCTCATCGTCAAACGTGCGTGCCAAGGCACTGTGGCCAGCAGGCATTTCAATGGAGCGGTCGTGCACAGTTACCAGCCGACCTACAGGCACCAGCAGTCTGGAGGCATCGCGGCCCTAGCGTTCACGCGTCTAGACTGGGGCAAAAGACTGGTCAGTGTCAGCAATAATGACACGCACACAATAGTTGTGTATGACACCGCGAGTGGCGACGTCATGCAGCGGGCTGAAGCTGGACGTGAGAAGATCCTTGCTGTTGGTACTCATCCAGAAGAAGATGTCGTTGTCACCTGCGGAGTGGATCACCTCGTGTTCTGGCGGGTCAGTGGGACCAAGCTCAGGGGAGATCAACCGAAATTCGGTGTCCTGGGAAGGCCGCAGACATTTCTGTGCGTCGATTTCTGCTATCTGCAGTATCAAGGATATGGTGGCGAGATTTGGCCTGAAAGCTGTCCTGGTGGGATTGTAACCCTTACGGGCTCGGCAGATGGGTATATCTACATCTGGGAGCATAACAAGTTGCAAAAGATTGTAAACATGGCGCATACTGGACCCATCTTTGATCTGTTCGTTCCGGACGTGACGGACTCTGTGGTGCTCACCGCCGGACAGGATGGGTACGTCAGAATGTGGAATGTGGCTGATCAGACTGAGGCCGGACAAGTCATGTTGGCTGATGATCGGATGATGGCAGAATTTTGCATCAAGAACCTTGTCCAGAGCGACAAGCACGGAAAACTTAATCCCTCCTCTCGTGCCGGAGACTTTGCTTGGAGCCTCCGCAACGTCCGGTCCTTTGGAGATTCCATTTACGTGGGCACGGGTGCCAACGAGATATACGAGCTTGAATTCCAGAGACTTGAGCTGGAGCACGACGAATACGGACTACACCCAGAGCCTGAAATCAAGCCTCGGACAGCTGCGTGTGGATTGTCGCCTGGCGGTAGTGTGGTGTCGGTTGCATGTCACCCGACCAAACTCGAGTGTGTAACAACTGCGACTGGGGGGTGTGTAAGACGATGGGACATCGATTGGAGTCCCGAATCTGCAACCAAACGAAGAGCACCGTGCTGTTTGCTGGCCGCGCTCTGCCTCAAACGCGGGCCGGGTGACCCGCAGGATTGCCTTTGCGTGGATTATGCTCCTGATGGAGCACAACTTGCGATAGGGCTCAACGACGGAAGAGTGGTGGTTGTGGATTCCGAACACCTGCATCTTCATGAGAGAGAGGTGGCCTTGGGAACACGGACGCGCGTTCGTGGAATCAAGTTTGCCCCCGTTTCGCGAGATGGTGCTCTCCTGCTGGCCGTGGCAGATGAGAACGGTACGATAGACCTGGTCAATTTCGCAAACCGCAAAATCGTGTCTCAGGTGAAATACGTGGCCTCTGGCGGTGTGCCGTCGCTCGATTGGACGCATGACGCACACGAGCTCATGACGAGCGCTGTCTGCTCCCCGAAGGCCTTTGCATTGGAGGGCGGTGATTCTGTCAAGATTCTTGCCTGCAGTCATGCTTTGAATAAGCACACGCATTTGTGCTCCTGGAGCAGCACTGTGGGGGACGTTGTGAGTGGTCTGCATGCCGAAGATGGCAACGCTACCGGTGTGACCTGTGCGGAACGTTTTTCAAACAGCAAAGACTTCGAGGATGACGTGAGGGGCAAGATCGTGGGTGAGTGGGTTGGCAATCCCTTGCGTTCACGCAGCCTTACTTGCCGCTCTGTAGATGCACTGTACGGCGCTGACTCTTTCTGGGAATGTGTGCAGCATTTGGAGATGATTTCGGGAAAATAAACCTGTCTCCTTTCCCGTGTGAAATGGACATGTCATCGCTGGGATGCGAACGCAAAACGGCCCACGACGGGCCAGTCGCGTGTATGGCCTTCTCATTTGACGGGAAGTTTCTGGTCAGTGTGGGCGCGAACGACCTTTGCCTTTTCATCTGGCGGGTCATCATGATCCCAGAAGAATCAAAAGGCTTTTCGGAGGACTTGGAGAGCATTTTGCACAAATTCAAACGTCTCGAGGAGGACAAGCGCACGCCCATCTTGTCGGGCCCTGAGGAAGAAGAGGTGATGGAATTAGTTCCAGATTACTACGTGGGCCTTATAAGCCCACCGAAGCGCAAGAACGCCCCAGCGCGGGAGGGTTATGGCAGCTTGCCGAGAGAGCATTTGAAGTTGGCGCACTGCCACTCGTACCGTGGGTTCGATTCTCGCGGCAACTTGGGCATCCTGAGGCATGCCGGAAACCTTGTCTATTTCTGTGCTGGTATGGTGCAGTGTTGAGTGTCGCATCTCGGCGCTCACTCTATTGTCTCTTGTTTGCCTTTGCACGCATACATTCGGAGCCCAGACGTGCAGCTGATGCTGATTCCTATACCCAATGCCTAGGTCTTGGTGTTGTGCACAACGTCGAGCAAAACGCACAGCAGTTTTTCACAAGGCACCGTGCTGAAATTAGCTGCATCGCGTTGCATCCCGCCCGGGTATACTTTGTGAGCAGTGTCTGCCCGCTGTCCAAGTGTGCAAGTCTTCTGTGCCAAGAAGACTCGCAAACTGACAATTACGTCTTCGTGCAGGACATTGTAGCTACGGGAGACCTGGCAGAAAATTCTAGCGTCTGGGTGTGGAGTGCGAGAGATCTGGAGCATTCAACCGATTCCATGGAGTGGGAGTGTGAAATTTCCATCCATTTGAAGGTTTGGAACAACACCAGTGAGAGTGTTCGACAAGAGTGCACGCATGCACACATGCGCGCGCGCGAACGCACGCGCAGGCGCAAGCTCGCAATGAACGTGCTCCAGCAAGATGCGACTGCTGAGACCCATGACTTGTATGCTCTTCCGTCTATGAAAATTACTTGGAGTTGCTGAATCTGCTGCCGCCTTGCTGTCCAACCCCCTGTCGCTCGCGCAATTGCCCTGTCCCCTTTCCTCTCCTTCTGCTGGTCCAGGGAGACATAGTGGGAGGTGTCGCGGCGCTATGTTTCTGCGACGTGACCGCTGCGGGCTCGAAGCTCGCGTGCCTTGGATTGGATGGAAAACTTGTGATATACAATTGGAAGCTAGGCACAAAGCTCACTGAGGCGCAGACCGAGGTTGAAGCAGGGCGGTACGTGCTGTCCGTGTGCTCCAACGGCCGGATTCAACTTGTCACCAGTGGGATTGACCACATCAAATTCTGGTAGCTGCTGCGTGTTTGTGTGCGAGATTGAGGATTGACGCTATCCAACGCCTTTGCAACGCCTTTGCAACGCCTTGGCAACGCCTTTGCAACGCCTTGGTGCATGGTCAGTAAGTCTTGGGACAATTGAACTTGGTCACTTTTCTCACTTTTGCTGTCTGTCTGCAGGACCTTAGAAGGGAGGTCGCTGACCAGCAAACCCGGCACGTTCGGTTCGCAAGCTGGGCGTCAACAAGTCTATGTGTGTTCCAGGTTTCTTGACCCGCACCTCGTCGTGACCGGCACGCAAGAAGGCAGTATTTACGTATGGAACGAAGGGGGTTTATTGATTCACATCGTGCCCAAGTCTAAGGCGCATTCGGGTGAAATCTTCGACATATGTGTGCGCACGGCGGTATCCCCGGCGCGTAATGCGACTGCTGGCGGGCAACCCCCTGAAGATGACGACGGTGCTCACGAACGAGCCCAGGCGAATGTTTTTCATGTGTTGAGCGGCGGCGCAGATGGCAAGGCCATAATGTGGAGGTTTGAAAAGAAGGGAAAAGAGCAGGTTGTGGTCAGCAAGCTCTATCATGTAGAACCGTCCAACTGCTGTATCCGCAGTGTGTTCATCATGCACTCGCAGTTCGCCGTCGGTACTGCCCACAACCAGCTGTACGTATATCCCATTGATACAGCATCAGATTCTCTGCAAGTGGAGGGAGACAAGCGTGACGTCGTGACCGGGCATTCTGAAGGCAAACATAAAGAGGGGCGGGTGAATTGCGTCTGCTGCTGCCCGGACAAGGACAAGTACCTCTTTGCGACAGGAGGGTCCGACGACACTGTGGTGCTGTGGGATATGCGGCAAGAGCAGGACGGTCGTAAGGCGATCCCGGGCTGTACAACCAGCATGGTTAGTACTCCCATGGCGATGGACTGGAGCGATGTTGACGGCTTGGTGGCTGTCATCTTGAAATCAGGTAGCATCGTCATACTTCAAGTGCAAGGAGACGGAGTGCAGAACGCCACCGTCAAGAAGCTCAACACCATTCCGGGCAAGGGGTGCGGTTCAGCCATTCGCTTCTCGCCGGATGCCAAATTTTTAGCAGCAGGCCGTCGGAGCGGGCGGTTAGATCTGTTTGCAAGTAGCAGCCCTGGGGATTTTAAGCCGATTAAGGAGAAGGGATTCAGTGCGCATCCCGGCCCTTGCTGCGCGCTGGACTGGGCGAGCTTGACAGGTACCGGTGATTTGTGTTACCTCCGCTCGAATTCCTACGAACCCGAGGATCTCCTGTTCTGGCAAGTGTCTTCCAGCGCGCAATCGACAAAGCAAGTGCGGCGTTTGCAGGAAATAGAGCACTGCGAGTGGCATAAGGAGCAGTGCCGTGTGTCCTGGCAGGCGCAGGGGCTAATACGGGGCCAAGGGCAGGGGCCGGCATCTGACTTGCGACCCGGTGGACATGTGCCGTGTCTGGTCAGCCCGCCGTCGTCAGAGAAGGAGCATTTAGCGTGTGGGTGTGAGGATGGTGCCGTGCGCCTTTTCTTGAAACCGTGTCTGAGCATCCGGGCTCTAGGTCGAGCATACTTTGGACACTCTGCGCCCATCCATGGGCTCGCCTACTCATGTGACAGCCGCGGCCTGATAACCTGCGGCGACAGGCTCGTGATTTTGCAATGGGAAGTGACTATTCCGAAGGGCGCTTTTGCTGCGGATACCGGCGGTGAAGGCACGAGTGAAGAGGACAAAGATTCCGTGCTGCAGACGCTGTTTCAGACGCTGCACAGCAAGGTGCGCGCCCACGATTTTGCAGAGGCGCTCGACTGCCTTGACGACGCCTGGGAGCAGATTAATGAATCCATTGTGGGCGAGTCTTGGAAGAACAAGCTGATGCGCGAAACCAAGCAGATGGTGGAACAGGCCTTGATTCGCGGCACGCACTTGAAGAAAGATGCTGCGAGCTATTTGGAGCAGCGCGATATCGACCGCCAGGGCTGGCCGGTGACGCGGAAGTTGGACGAGATGAGGAGCTTGGTGAAGTTGTTCGAGAGCTTCGGGAAGCTGTTTCCCGAGCTGCAACCGGACATGGAGCAAATCAAATGCTTGGAGCCGGAAGCTGATGCAATGGACGCCCAGATACAGGAATATACTGGCCAGGTCGGTCCTTTGCTGATAGCGTTAACCCTCCTGTAGTTGGCGTGCCGCCCGTCTGTGCACATACATGCGACGTCAACGTGCAGTGACGACAGAGTTGCTTGTTGGCGAGCAGTTGAAGGCGTCCTTTACGGAAATCCAAGCTGTTGGAGAACAGTTGCAGGTCCTGCGCAGACTCCTGCACGACGCAGGGATGCAGCTTGATGGGGCTCCTGGTTTGCCCACTGAACAAGTCCTGGAAAGGTCTTAGTATGCAGCCTCAACGTGATGCGTGTGCCAGCGCGTGTGCCGGTGCCCGCGCGCGTCTGTGCCACTCCGCTCTCGGGCTTGCGTGCTGTCTGAATAATTTGTGTTTACTCCGTACTCACTCGCATCCCTCCCCCGTCTTTTCTGCCTTCATATTCGTACGTGACGTACATGCGCAGCCTCGGTGATTGTCACGAGAAATTCAAAGAGGAGGCCGACAAGGCTGAAATCTCCATTCAGAATGCGTTGAAAGAATGCAGGAATTTGAAAGAATGCAAAGGCGACTTCGGTACCGTGCTCCTGGAGTGCGACACTCTCACAGCCCTTCTAAAACAAGAGCTGGACCAGGTTTCTGAACCCTGCAAGCTACTGAAATCCCATCTCATCTCATCTAAAACAAACGATAGGGTTTCGGGTCACCATAATGGTATATAGGTTAGAAGGGATAGAAGGGAAAGCTAAATAATGGTATATAGGTTAGAAGGGATAGAAGGGAAAGCTAAGCCTTAAGCTGTGTTATCCCTGCGCCCGCTCATGCCTTTTTTCAACCCAATCCCCCAAAACGTGTACTTGACACCCAATTTCTCAACCCAAACACCCAATTTTTTAACCCAAACACCCGATTCTTCAACCCAAACAGGTGAGTGCGCTCATGACATTTACAACGCAAGCAAGGGATATTCTCTCAAGGTCTGCGCCCGGCACTAGCGGCGCAGCGGAGGAGGGTAAGTCCGACGTTGAGCGAGCCGTTGAACTAAAGAACCTCGAATTTGAAGGTGGCCATGAGCACGCAATTCCCTCTTGTGCTCGCATCCCTTTGGCAGTACTGCCATGTAATCGCTCTGCCGCTTGCTTCCCTCTCGCGTGCGCGCATTTTCTCCGTCTTCCTGATTGTCCTCTGCTTCTCGCCCTCCCGCCCGCACTCGCTCCCTCCCGTCTCTCTCCCTAGTGGGAAGACTTGTCACCGTCGCTCCGAGCCGCCTTACCAACGCGCTCAAGAAAAAGGTGCTCGCGCTCCAGAAGCAATTGCTTCAACCTCAAGCCGTGCCTCCGCCTGCGTCTGCCGAGGCACAGGCGCCTGACGAACAGTATGATGATGACCACGAAGCTGAAGATGACGCTGAAGGAGGGGGTGCGACGGGGACGGGGGACGCGGCAGAAGTGCGCGGCGATGATGGCGCTGGCCAGGACAGTGGGGACGATGTGAAAGACAACGGAGGTGGAGCGCAAGTGGTGGACGGTGATGGCGGAGTGGAGGAGAGTATGGACGAGGAGGTAGCTGACTGGGAGGATCCTGTAGATGACAATGCGGCAGGGGTGCAGGCGGAGCCTGGCCGTCCGCGAGTTGCGCCCCCTGGAGACGATAGCGGTGATGAGATGATTGATTCCAGCGTGGACGACGGGTGATTCATTTGTGTGGACTTGGCTGTGGGTGGATTCGAGGAGGACCGCGTAGTGCGCGTGGGCGTGTTCGTAGACTATAATAATGTAATGTATCAACCAGCAGGGTGTGAACCCCTTCATTCAAATCTTCAGAGACAGGCAGCGACAATGCTGCAGATCGCCGCATCCCGTCTCTTGACATCAATGTCAAAATAAATGAAAACAGATTTTCTCATTCGTAGTTGTCCGCTCGCCAGACCCAACCCACGCCTCGAGCGCTGCCGCCAGGCCCCGGCTCCTCCAGTTGTTGGCAAACTGAGGGGGGCGACGGCCAGACATGTAGACGGTAGCAAGCCAAACGATCTCTCCTTCACGAGCCACGTGAGCCCAACCGACGTCCGGCCGAGACTCCGTGAATCACAATGCGGCACGGCAGACTCTTAATGTCCCAGCATGCGCCTTTGCACAAGGAAGTGTTCACACAAGGAAGAGTTTGCAGAAGGAGAAGCTCTTAATTCAAGCGCTCCTCATTGTTTGCAGAAGGAGGAGCACTTAATTCCAGCGCTCTTCCTTGCGGGAATATCCACGTTCTGCTCCACTGCCCCCCCTGCAACATATCCGTCTCGCAATGAGTCGTTGCAACGAGCCGTTGGCACGAGACATGCGCATGCTATATGGTGGGCGTGTGGCCCAGACAATACGACCACTCTTTCAAGACCACTCTTTCGACCCTGGCAACTTACCAGCTATCACGACGACCGCCGCCGCCGCCGCCGCCGTAGTCTCTGCCCCCTGCTCCTTCGGCTCGCTTCACCACGGTGAAGCCACTGCGCCCTCCACCGCCCCCTCCCCCGTACCCGCCGCCTCCCCTATCCCCGCCTCCATCGCGTTGGCCGTAACCACCACCACCGTATCCACCACCACCGTATCCACCACCGCCTGCAGCCAAGATGCACAAGTCAACATTCACGATTTCTGCCTTGTTGGGGAAAGAGCGAGTGTTGGGGGCAGTGTGCGCAATTTCTTACCGCCTCTGTAACCACGGCCCCCTCCACGTCGATTGTAACCGGTCTCGCCGCGGTCTATACATAATTCGAGCGTCAGTTTCACAACCGCAACGCCCAGGTGAGCCGCTCGCAAAATCGCAGGCAACAGCACACAAGACCAAACAAAACAGCACAGAACTTACATCCGCCGCCGCCACGACCACGGTACCCGCCGCCGCCGCCGCCGCGTCCCCGCTCCTCCAGCAGCTCCGGAAGCTCCTCGGGCAAGAGGAAGTCGCCGCCCGAGTAGAACCTCGAGCCGTCGTAGTTCTTGAGGGATTCGGTGAGGAACTCAGCGCCCTTGGGGCTGATGTCAATCACCGCGCTTCCGTCGACGCATTGCGAGATGCGCCCAATGCGCGTGTCAGCGGAAGAGAGATCCGCGGGGTCGGCGGTCGAGAGGCAACCAGAGACAATGCGCATGACGTCACGAACCTGCACGCCGCCCTGCGCCACGTCCTCGGGCTTGAGCTGAACGGTGCGGAGCTCATCTTCACCGGTCTGCAGCGACCGCTTTGAAGGCGGCGCCTTGTAGCCCGACATCCATGCGAGAGCCTGGGCCAGCTTTTGCACGCCGCCTTCCTCCATGAGCTTTTCAGCCATGGGCATGAAGAAGGGCTCGAGCTCGGGGTTGACGAACTCCAGGTTGCTTGCAGCACGGAACGCCGACGCTTCCATCACCTCATCTGGCTGCGGAGCCCCGCGCTTCTCAAAGGTGATGCCCGCATCCTTCTGGATGCGGTTGAGCGCCCACTGCTCGTTCTTGTCGTACATAACCAACGAGGTGCCCTTGCGTCCTGCGCGCCCGGTGCGCCCGGACCGGTGGATGAAGTTCTCCACCGACGTCGGCACGCCGTGGTGCACGACGAGGTCGACATGGTCAATATCCAGTCCACGGGCCGCAACATCAGTGGCAATCAGCACAGGGATGCGACCAGAGCGGAAGCCGTTGAGGATCTTCTCGCGCGCCGTCTGGGGAATGTCGCCGTGCAGCGCCTCCGTGCCCTTCATGATGATGCCCAGCTCCGCCACCAGTGCGTCCGCTTCCTTCTTGGTGTTTACAAAGACAATGGCGTGCTGAGAGCGGTAGACGGTGATGAGGTCAGCAAGCATGGTGCTGCGCTGGCGCGCCGTCGCAGTGACAGCAACGTTGGTGATGCCCTCGGCCAGCTTGAGCTTTGAAGTGCCCACCAAGTCAACCGCATGGTGGTCCACCAGATTCCTCTTCGCCAGCTGCTTCACCCATGTCGGCTCGGTGGCGGAAAAGAGCAGTGTCTGCGGGCGCTCGTTGCCCGTAGGCATGCCCTCCATTAGGTGCTCGACGTCGTCGGCGAACCCCTTGTTGAGCATCTCGTCCGCCTCATCCAGCACCTGCCCAGTTGCCCCCGACCAGTCACTCCACGCCCGTGCCCCACCACCTACCGCAACCGGCAGTCTACATCTGAGCATGCAAGCGCTAGGCCGTGCGGCCGACTGACCAGGTATCTGACTTCGGAGAGGTCGAGGGCCCCCTTCTCGTACAGATCAATCATGCGGCCGGGCGTGCCCACCACCATGTCGACGCCACTGCGCAGCTCGTTCTGCTGCTTCCCGTAGGGGGTCCCGCCGTAGACACAGAGGGTCGAGATCTTGACACTGCCACCCTCCGTGAGCCCCTGAATCTCCCTCTCCACCTGCAGGGCGAGCTCGCGGGTGGGCGACAGGATGATGCACGAGGGCTTGGTGCCGCGCGAGCGGCGCTGGTTTCCCTTCTCAATCTTGTCCAAGATCAGACGCTCCATGATCGGGAGCGCAAAGCCCATGGTCTTGCCGGTGCCGGTGCGCGCGCGCGCGAGCACGTCGCGCCCGCTGTAGATTTCGTTGAAGGTGGCGGTCTGCACCTCGAAGAGCTGCGTGATGCCCTTCCTGGCCAGGGCGTCCAGGGTCTGATCCGAGATCGGGAAGTTGCGCAAGTCTCCGGGATCGCGCTCCTCCTCGCTCGAGACGTCCTCCTCTTCGTACGGCCCTGACACCTCGGTGCCGCCGTCGTCGCGCGCGTACATCTCGGACTCGGCGGACCCCTGCCGCGACGGCGCGAAGTCCTCCGGGTCGATATCAATGTCGACCCGCGGCCGAATGTCCACCATGCGCAGGCCCAGCGGGCGGCGGGCGGCGGTGATGCGTCCGCCGCCCGCGGCGGGCGCGCCTAGCTGGCACGCCCGCCGCGCCGCGCCGTGCGCGAAGGGGGCTGCCGGCCCCTGCAGGGAGTGCAGAGGTGCATAGGAGGCGGCCAGCGAGAGCGACGCCACAAAAACGGCCAGCGCCGCGACTGCGCCACGAGGCTGGTAGGACGCCATGCCGGCCGTCCCGCTGTCCCGTCCGTGGCCAGGTGTCCTTTGCGCTAGCGTCCGCTTGTCCCCGTTGTGCTTTGGGCTCTTGTGCCCGCGGGACAAGTTGGCCTCTCTTTTCTCGGGTCAGGCCCTTACGCACGTGACATTGCAGCTGCAGGGAAAAACGGGAGCACCGGGCGTCGGTACGATGGCGTGATGCGCGGGAGGTTGAACACGGGTGGGCCGCGCTGAACCCCGCAGCGGGACCGCCCAAGCGCAGTCGCAGCGGCAAAAATGGTCAGCACCAGACACGGGCGCGTGCTTGGGTCGCGGATGCCCGCGTTTGCGCGCATGCATGCGCTCGCCCGGGCCTGGCTTTCCCCTGTACGCTGATGTGGTGTATTATGTGTATGTGTATGTGTATGTGTATGTGCATGTGCATGTGCATGTGCATGTGTATGTGTATGTGTATGTGTATGTGTATGTGTATGTGTATGT
>Ga0115006_10001336_pt1 | contig 15189 bp, 12 predicted proteins | sample ArcOceMetagenome_3_FD_88943 | JGI IMG/M metagenome (GOLD analysis project Ga0115006, IMG submission 88943) | Marine eukaryotic phytoplankton communities from Arctic Ocean - Arctic Ocean- Svalbard ARC20M Metagenome | ecosystem: Environmental > Aquatic > Marine > Oceanic | place: Arctic Ocean...
AAAGGCACTTGAACAAGGTAATCTGCTTGTAACCCTGGGGCCCGCGACCTGACCGTGCCCAACCGTTCTTCCGCAACACTGAAATCGCAGACCAATCCATCAGCGCATCAACTGTGCGCAAGACATTTTGATCCCTATCCGACACGCGCTCTCGTAGCTGAAAATATCCATAAAGCGCCCAATGTGATCTTCTAAAAGATACAAAATTTGGCAGCGTGAGGGAAACACCAATTGTGCAGAGGTCTTATCTATTGGGATCATGTTTGGCCGTCTGAAAGATTGGCGACGTGTCGCCACCCGATACAACAAATGCCCAAAGATTTTTCTGTTTGCAGTCGCTCTGGCTGCCACTGTCCTATTCTGGTTATGAGCCCTGAGCCTAAACTGCCTGTCGTGGCCTTGGTCGATAGGCCAGAGCAACAGCCATGGAGCATTATGAGCGCGCGCCCAACACCCGCAACACCATTTTTTGATAGAGTTCCACCAATTCCGCTGCGCTCAACCGGCCGTCCGGACGGTACCACGTGCTGGTTTCCTTCAACAGACCAATCACCGCCATAGTCGCAATCTTACTGTCAGAAACTAAAAAATCACCCTGTGAGATGCCCGTCTGAACAATGTCTTCCAGCCTATCCTCATAGGTTTTGCGCAGGCTCTCAATCGCTGCAAAATTCTCTTCAGTGAGATTGCGTAACTCCATATAGGAAATAAATACGGCCTCTCGGCGCGGCAAATGATAGTCGAGATGGCAGCGTACAAATCCCAGCAACCGCGCCAAGGGGTCGGTGTCACTAACATACCGCCCCCATTCGGCCAGTAATTCGGTCATATGATCTTGCATCAATGAAAACAGCAGGGTTTGCTTGTCCGGAGTATACGTGTAGAGCGCCCCAGCTTGCACGCCAACCTCAGCCGCGATCTGCCGCATGGACACCGCTGCATAGCCATGGCGGGAAAATAACGTCAGCGCAGCCGCTTTCACCTTTGGTCCGGTGGTTTGAGCATGTGATCCCGCAGTGCGTGCCATACAGCCTTCTCTTTATTGAACCAATAAAACACATCGGCCGCTTGCGAACCCCCGACATGTCAGGCACATATAAGCCAGACCAAGAGCGAGCACCAATATGTTTTTTCGTCTTTTTGCGCTCAGTTTATCCGCGCTGTCAGGCTGCGTAGGGTTTTCCGAGATCACCCCAATCGAGACCGTGACAGATCGCGATTATCCAAAACTGCTGCCGATTGACCGTGTGATTACCACATCTACCATACCTCTCGAACCGTCGGCGGGGCAATATCTTTTGCAACGCAGTGCACAGTTAAAAAAGAAACGCGATGCGCTTAATACGCGGACCGTGATCGACGGTGATGAAAATTCATGATCTACCGACAAGTAAGCCCAATAACACCATCCCGCCCGAGCCTGTTGTTGCGTGTGCGTGTGCAAAGGGCTAAACCGCTGACACAACTCAAAACGCAAAGGATTGCTCTATGACCCAACCTCTCCGCCTCGGCATCGCAGGTCTTGGAACCGTTGGAATGGGTGTGGTCAAGATCATTCAGCAAAAAGCCGAAATACTGGCCACACGCAGCGGCCAAGAGGTTGTCATCACTGCGGTGTCTGCGCGTTCCAGAGACAAAGACCGTGGCTTTGATCTGTCTGCCTACGCGTGGGAAGACGATCCCGTGCGTTTGGCCTCCCGCGATGATGTCGATGTCTTCATCGAGTTAATTGGCGGCTCTGAAGGTCCGGCGCTGGATGCTACACAGGCCGCGATTGCGGCGGGAAAAGACGTTATAACAGCCAATAAAGCAATGCTGGCCGTTCATGGTCAGACACTGGCGCAAGCCGCAGAGGACAGACAAAAACTTATCCGTTTCGAAGCAGCCGTTGCAGGCGGAATTCCAGTTGTTAAAGCCCTGACTGAAGGTTTGGCGGGCAATCAGATCACCCGGATCATGGGAGTCATGAACGGCACTTGCAACTATATCCTGACCCAGATGCAGGCCACGGGCCGTGATTATGAGGCACTGTTTGAGGAATGTGCCGAACTTGGCTTTCTCGAAGCTGATCCAAATCTTGATGTCGGCGGCATTGATGCGGGTCACAAACTCGCGCTGTTGGCCGCCATCGCGTTTGGCACGCAGGTTGATTTCGAGGCTGTCGAGTTGGAAGGTATCAGCGCCATCTCGATCGAAGACATCCGGCAAGCTGCGGATATGGGGTACCGCATCAAACTGCTGGGCGTGGCACAAATGACCGAGCGCGGGCTCGAGCAGCGCATGTCCCCCTGTCTGGTCCCCGCCGACTCTCCGTTAGGACAATTGGAAGGCGGCACCAATATGACCGTGCTTGAAGGCGATGAAGTCGGCCAAATCGTTCTGCGTGGCGCTGGCGCTGGCGCAGGCCCGACCGCCAGTGCCGTCCTGTCGGATATTATCGACATCGCCCGTGGCACCCGGATCTCGACTTTCGGCCAACCAGCTGAGACACTCAGCCCGTCTGTTAAGGCCACATCGGTGACAGCAGCCCCCTATTACCTGCGCATGCAGCTTGCCGACCAACCAGGAGCATTGGCAAAAATCGCCACGGTTCTGGGTGAAAATGGTGTGTCTATTAATCGGATGCGACAATACGGGCATGACGCGGCAACCGCCCCGGTGCTGATTGTCACCCATGAAACGCTGCGCGCCACGCTTGATCAGGCCCTGCAACACCTGCCACACACTGGCGTGTTGGAGGGGACTCCCATCGCCATCCGCATTGAATCTGTGTAAGGTTGCGGCACACGATAAAAGATACTTTATTTTCAAATCACTTCCAGCGACTCACAGGATAGCCTATGCCCAGTAAAGATAACTTCAACGACCGAATGCTCTCGCTCGGTCTCGCTCGGGTTTCAGAAGCGGCAGCCATTGCCTCGGCCAGACTGATCGGTCGCGGCGACGAGAAGGCCGCAGATCAAGCCGCCGTGGACGCCATGCGCACGCAATTGAACATGCTTGATATCGCTGGCGTCGTGGTGATCGGTGAAGGCGAAAGAGATGAGGCACCGATGCTGTTTATCGGCGAAAAGGTGGGCACCGGCAACGGTCCGGGTGTGGACATCGCACTCGACCCTCTCGAGGGCACGACATTAACGGCGAAAGATATGCCAAACGCATTGGCGGTGATCGCGCTTGGACCGCGCGGGTCGATGCTGCATGCCCCCGACGTCTATATGGACAAGCTGGCCATTGGGCCAAACTATCCCACCGATCTGGTGACGTTGGATATGACACCGACCCAACGCGTGAGCGCGCTGGCGCAGGCCAAAGGCTGCGCGGCAAGTGACATCACGGTCTGTGTGCTTGAACGGCCGCGCCATCAAGAAATGATTGCAGAATTGCGCCTGACAGGTGCTGCCATCCGGCTGATCACTGATGGAGATGTCGCCGGTGTGATGCATTGCGCCGAGGCTAATGTGACCGGCATTGATATGTATATGGGAACGGGCGGAGCCCCCGAAGGCGTACTGGCAGCCGCTGCGTTGAAATGCATGGGCGGGCAAATCTACGGCCGTCTAACCTTTCGCAATTCCGATGAAAAGAAGCGGGCCGACAGCGCGGGCATCACAGACCTTGATCGCATTTACACCCGCGACGACATGGTCACCGATGACGTGATTTTCGCAGCGACCGGTGTGACCGGCGGCACGCTTCTTCCCGGAATAAAACGCGAGGTGGGCTGGCTCACCACAGAAACGCTACTGATGCGATCCAAAACCGGATCCATGCGGCGCATGACATATCGCTCTGCAATCGCTTAAGTCAGCGCATGGGCTTTCTTGACGTACACAGTTCTCTGACAGGCCGGCGCTGGACGGGGCCCGACGCGTCAACTGAGCGCCTGATTGAGGCGATGATCCAGCAGACCGGACACCCCCGCGCGGTCAGCGCCCTGCTGGTAAACCGAAGTATCAACGCCGACGACACAGCAAAATTTCTAAAACCGCAATTGCGGGAACTGTTGCCTGATCCGCGCAGCTTAAAGGATATGCAACCTGCAGCAAGGCGGTTTTTGCTGGCCTTGAACGCCTGTGAAAATATTGCAATTTTTGCTGATTATGACGTCGATGGCGGTAGTTCTGCGGCGCTGTTAATCTGGTGGTTGCGGCAAATGGGGCATGACGCAACGCTGTATGTGCCCGACCGCATCACCGAAGGTTATGGGCCAAACCCAAAGGCGATGACCACGCTGGCCGCCACACATAATTTGATCGTCTGCGTCGATTGTGGCACCGTTAGCCATGACGCCATCGCCGCCGCCAAGGGCACCGATGTGATTGTTATTGACCACCATTTGGGCGGAGAGACACTGCCGCCGGCGCTGGCCGTCGTCAACCCGAACAGACAGGACGAAAATGGCGATCTGGGGCATCTATGTGCGGCAGGCGTGGTGTTCTTGATGCTGGTTGAATTGGGGCGACAACTGCGCGAGGCAGGGATCAAAGGCCCCGACCTGATGTCGATGCTTGATCTGGTGGCGCTGGCCACAGTGGCAGATGTGGCACCTTTGATCGGCGTCAACCGCGCTTTGGTACGCCAGGGCCTCAAGGTGATGGCACGCCGCGATAGACCCGGGTTGGTGGCGCTTGCCGATATCGCCAAAATGGACAGCGCGCCAAACACCTATCATCTGGGGTTTGCCATGGCCCCGCGCATTAACGCAGGTGGCCGTATTGGCAAATCCGATCTGGGGGCGCGGCTTTTGGCCTGTGCAGACAGTGCAGAGGCGCAATCAATTGCAGAGCATCTCGACAGCCTTAATTCTGAGCGCCGCGAGATCGAACAACACGTTCAGAACGCCGCCCTGCAACAAGTTGAAAGCAGAGGGTTTGACGCCCCTCTTGTTTGGGCCGCAGGCCATGGCTGGCACCCCGGGGTGGTGGGGATTGTTGCGGCGCGGATCAAGGAAATAACCAACCGTCCCACAGTGATTATTGGCATCGAAAATGGTGAGGGCAAAGGCTCGGGCCGATCAGTCACCGGCATCGATCTGGGCGCATCGGTGCAACGTCTGGCTCGTGAGGGGCTGCTGAGCAAGGGGGGCGGACATAAAATGGCCGCAGGGCTCAGCTTGGCGGAAGGTTCCATAGAGGCTGCAATGGCGCGCCTGTCAGAGCTGTTGGGAAAACAGGGCGCAGGCCAGCAAGGCCCGAAAGATCTGCGTCTCGATGGGGTTTTGATGCCCGGCGCCGCGACGGTTGATCTGATAGAGCAACTCGACGCAGTCGGGCCGTTCGGTGCGGCCGCCCCTGCCCCACGCTTCGGTTTTGCAAATATGCAGATCAGTTTCTGCAAACGGGTGGGCACTGCACATCTCAAACTGCGGTTTGGTGACAGCTCAGGCGCCCAGCTTGACGCCATAGCCTTTGGGGCTTTTGACAGCGCGTTAGGGTGCGTTTTAGAAGGTCATGGCGGCGCTTTATTTCATGTTGCAGGACGTCTGGAAATCAATGAATGGCGCGGCCGAAAAACGCCCCAAGTCCGGGTCGAAGATGCCGCACCGGTAATCACCTAGAATTTTATAAAAAAGTCGCGTGCGGGTGAAATTTCTTCTTGCGCCCCCCCCGTGCTTTGCCTAGACACACGCCAGCACTACTGTGGCCCGTTCGTCTATCGGTTAGGACGCCAGGTTTTCAACCTGGAAAGACGAGTTCGATTCTCGTACGGGCTGCCACCTCTTTTCCGAAAACAGATAGGTCACTTTTGACCACTGTGTCGTGTAAAAGCATTCCAGCTAGATAGGTGCCGCGCGTCAGGGCGCGTCAGGGTGGTGGAACAGACGGTTTTGCGTCTAGGGCGCTGTAGCCGTATCGCCCAATCGTATATATGAGCATACATCTTCCATTGTTGCAGCATTAGGGTGATGGAGCTGGCGCGCTGTTATTACATCCCCCACAAAGACAATTTCATCACCGTAGGAAACAGCGGAACCGGCAAAAGCCAACCGCAAAATCCAGCGCGACCATCACATAGAAGTCTACAAGAGGTGTCATCTGGTGAAAAATTACTTATTAAAGATCAATGAGTTACGAGAGATAGCCACAAGATAAGACAAAACCGATTGCAGCTATGCCGCGTGTTGGAGCCTCGTAGCAGCACTCATAAAGCGAGATGATTGTCTACAGGCCTTGTTCAGATTGAGGTTATGCCGCAGTAAAAATGAACAGTACTCTTGCGCGGTATAAGATAAGCAGCGCAAAACTGACATTTATCAGGGCTAGAAATTGTACGGCACTATAAGACACGCCAACACCGGGGGATAAAAGAACCCTTTTGGCAAAAAATAGCCATCACTTCGGCGCGTTTATGACAGATGTATCTGTGTCCAACAGCTGGGTCCAAACCTTGTTCGGGAAATGAAACCTGCTTTCACTGCTTATAGATACCCGAAGGCATTAGGACACGCGGGAGGGGTATCGCGTCAGCAGTGGAAGCAATGTTGTCCGAACATTGAGTATCCAGTTGTTCACTTCATAAGATGTACCGACCAATGAATAGATCATTTAGGAGCCATATTAATGTGTTTGGCAACATAAAAAGCCTCAGTTTCAGAACGTTAACGACTGGGCGCCTTGGTATTTTTCAATGACTAGCACAAGGCTAACGGACATATTTATTCTCCAATCAAAACCTTCACAGCAGCGCTGAGCGTTCAGAATCACTAATGAGAACTTGGGGTTAAAAAAATAACATCAGTGGGGTAAAGCCGACCTGCAGTGTAAGATGATGATGGTTATTATATACTAGAAGGCTTTATCAGGCCCCAATATACACCGTCGATCATATAGAACACGCGTTGAATACTATTTTAATCCAAGTACCGCTAAAAAATGATAAAAAGAGGTGTTTGGAAGATATGTAAAATGGTGGTGAGGGTAGTGCTTTAAAAAGCAAACAGCCAAGCTTTATATCCGCCGATTTTGGCTATACAACCAATGACGCGGGTGATCGTTATTAAAACCAATAGAAAAATATAGAAGACTTCGAAAACGGCGAGTGCATGAAGACGTTTATCGGGATTATGTCAGGTGCGCCTTCCGTGCCTTGGATAGAGCGCTTTAGCACAAAAAAGCCAAACTAATCAGTCAGTGTTGAAAAATATCTCGTGTCTGGTCATGGTATATATTCCTATCTGCTTGGCCCTGATCTACAATCATTTCACGGCAACAGACAAAAAGCAGGTTAGCTTAAACATAAACGGATCCTGGGCTCATCGCTTTAAAGCTGACCACACAGACTGAGCAGCAAAGGCGCTCAAATGCCTGATTACAAACCCAGCACGACCTCCCCCGTCATGCCAGATCTGCAAATGTTTTCGAAGCAAACGGCTCAACTGTCCATTTTGTTAAGCTTTGTCTGTAAATCTGCCAGCTGCCTTTTGATCTCGTCTAAATCTTCCGAAGTTCCGGGGGCAGCCTCAGCGCCTGTCGGAGCGGTTTCCGAGGTCGGATCTTGCTCTGACCAGCCCGCAGCCATGCCACCTGTCATGGCTTTAATAAAGGTTTCCTGCTGCGTTTTGATCGCTTCAAACCCAGGAATTTTAGCGATTGGGTTCATCACGGTTAGGTTTTCAACTATCTGCGACTGGCTATCACGCAGCATATCAAACGACATCTGCAAGAATTCAGGCATGACGGTGCTGGCTTGATTTGAATAACTCCTTACCAGATCATTCAAAACCGCAATCGGCAGCATACTCTCGCCACGGCTTTCGTGTTCAGCTATTATTTGCAATAAATATTGCCGGGTCAGATCATCGCCAGATTTCAGGTCGATAATTTGAACATCCCGACCATCGCGGATAAATCCGGCGATATCATCCAACGTAACATAATCACTGGTCTCGGTGTTATACAGCCGACGGCTTGCATAGCGTTTGACCAACAGCGGAGCGCCTTGAGTTGCCACGGGTCTCTCCCCAAATAGTAATCTATATTCTTGACCTTAAATCAGCAGGTACCAAAAAGAAAGAGCAGGCTTTACAGCCTGCTCTACGCAGCTTATGGCGCCAAAAGTTGTCAAAATTATTTGGCAGGTTTTGTTGCCGGCTTAGGAGTTGCTGTCGCCGTTTTCATCGCTTCTGATGCTTCTTCAGACAAATCTTTGCCAGCTGCCATCATCACTTCAACTGTGTCCATTTGGACTTTTTTCGCAACTTCTGCATAGGCCGCAATATTTTCAGCCGCGACTTCGGCTTGCGCCGAGGCAAAATCGGTTAAGGACTTGCTGTAATCTGAAGGCTCAACCGGGTTTTTGGACAGATCATTCAGTTTGGCCAATGTCTGCTTGGTCCAGATATTCGAAATTTCGGCAGATTTTTCGGCCGCGTTCAAGGCAACACTGGTCAACTTTTCCCCCAAAACGACACTGTTTTTAGATGCGTCTTGAAACGCGTTAACATCAATCGGGAATGCGGCAAAAAAATCTTGCATTAAATTAGACATGTCAAGTTGCTTGTTCATCACGAAATTTCCTTTTTAGGGCCCGTTCACTGGCCTATTCTTCTGATGGCACCAACATAACTGCTGCAGCGCAGCATTTCAATGGTTTTTCTGCATTGCAGCATTTTTATTTTTCAGAGGTTGATTTTCCCTTCAACACATAAGTTCCAGGCGCCGCGCACAAAGGTTTAAACACCTCAGATCCAGGTTGTTGCGCCGGAACCAACTTGCCCGATTTTTTCCGCAGCCAACTCTCCCACCTAGACCACCACGATCCCTCATGAAACGCAGCATTATCTTGCCATTCATTGTGAGAAAGGCGCATGTCGGTATTTGTATAATGACCATATTTCTTTTTTGACGGCGGGTTAATGATCCCACCAATATGACCGGATTGGCTTAATATAAATGTCTTTGAGCGGCTGCCCATTTTGGTAAAGCCCCGATAACTGTCTGGCCAGGCCGCTATGTGATCGGTTTCGCACGCTACCGCGCAAAAAGGCACAGTGACATCAGACAGTCGCAACACTTCACCGAAAAGCGTGATCCCCGATTGTGCAAACTGATCTTGTTGGCAAAGCCAGCGCAAATATTGTACCGTCATTTTCCCTGGCAAGCCGGTCGCATCGCCGTTCCAGTATAAAAGATCAAAAGCAGGCGGGGTCTCACCGAGCATGTAACTTTTTATCGCTGGACGGTAAATTAAATCGTTGGAACGCAGAAAACTGAACGTTCGCGACAGAATATGCGACGGAAGCACACCGTTCTTTTCAACATGCTTTTCAATCCTATCAACAAAATCATCCTGAAGAAACGGCGTGAATTCGCCCTGTTGCGAAAAATCGGTTAGGGTGGTGAAAAACGTCGCTGATTTAATTGATCTATCACCACGTTTTTTCATCAACGCCAGTACAAGACTTAGCACAGTGCCCGCAATACAATAACCAAGCGCGTTGACCTGTTTCTGACCCGATATCTGTTTGACGGTATTGATCGCAGCATAGAACCCTTCCGAGATATACTCCTCCAATCCGACCTCATCGTAAGACTGGTCGGGATTGACCCAACTCACCACAAACACACTATAGCCTTGATCCAAGACCCATTTTATAAAGCTATTTTGTGCCTTGAGATCCAAGATATAAAATTTGTTTATCCAAGGCGGGAAAATAATCAACGGTGTTTCGCGCACAGTTTCAGTGCTTGGCTGATACTGGATCAGTTCCAACATCCGATTTCGAAATACAACTTTCCCTGGTGTAGAAGCAATATTGACCCCAAGCTCGAACGCATTTTCATCCGTCAGACGCACAAGTAATTCGCCGTTGTTATGTTCGAGATCTGTGACTAAATTCTCCAAACCATCGATCAAAGACTGCCCTTCGGTTTCAACCGCTTTTTCAAGTGCGGCGGGATTGGTTGCTAGAAAATTTGTCGGAGACATCAAATCAATAATCTGGCTGGAAAAATATTCCAAACGTTGTTTTTCAATCGGGTCGAGATCTGAAATTTCATCCACTGCACTGCGAAGTGTCGCTGCATTTAAAAAATACTGACGCTTGATTAAATTGAAATACGGGTTGTTCTGCCACATCGGATGGGCAAACCGAGGATCGGTCTCTTCCGTCTGCGATGCCTGCTGGCCAGACGGGGAAACCGTCACTTGTTGGGCTTCGATGAAATGCTGCAGCGACTCGGCCCAAAACGCCACCTGTTGCATATACACCTTTTCAGGATTTTGGACCATTTTTTGCCAGTAAAGCGCGCTCGCATTGGTAAATACGTCCTGATTTGGCCCACTCAGCTCCTGATTTGGCGCATCACGTTGATTAACTGTGGCCAGCAATCGTTTGGACAACGAATCAATTCGTGTGATATTATTTGTTATTTTTTTATAATTTTCGGTATTTAAGATGTCGTTTGTTGCCATTCTTAAATATTCCCCGTAAGTTCGCTGCTATGCAGCATAACCGTACAATAGTCTGTACGGCAAGACCAATGAATTTACATTACCCACCGCTTTGGAGCCGAAGATGCGCTATATGGCAATTTACGATTTAATGGAAACCGCCCGAAACACGAACCAGTGGTTGGGTGCCACAGCCAAAGCGATGGCGGGATATCCGATGTTCAACTGCACTCACAACCCGGCCCTAGAATGGATGGGCGCATGGGGCGAAGTGACCGAACGGTCTTTTTCACGGATTGCGACAAAACCAGATTGGAATATTACCTCATTGACGTGCGATGACGGGCGCGACCATCTGGTGACAGTTGAAACAATTTGCCAAGCCGCGTTTGGCGATCTGATCCATTTCAAAGTACAGAATCGCAAACCTGCCGCCCGAAAAGTTTTGCTGGTTGCCCCGATGTCAGGCCATTATGCAACCCTACTGCGCTCAACCGTCATCAGCCTGATCCCCGATTGCGAGGTCTATGTGACCGACTGGCACAATGCCCGCGACATCCCGGTGAGCGCCGGAAAGTTCGACGTCGAGGATTATACACTCTATATCGTGGACTTTATGCGCCGGCTCGGACCAGAAATTCACGTGATCGCCGTCTGTCAACCCGTACCACTTGTTCTTGCCGCCACCGCATATCTTGCCGAAGAAGATCCAACTGCACAGCCCCATAGCTTGACCCTGATCGGCGGTCCCGTCGATCCAGATGCCACGCCGACCGACGTGACGGATTTCGGCCGCCGTGTCACAATGGGGCAATTGGAAGAGACGATGATCCAACGCGTCGGATTCAAATTTAACGGCGTCGGTCGCAAAGTCTACCCAGGCCTGCTCCAGCTAACCTCATTTATTTCAATGAATGCCGAACGTCACCAAAAGGCGTTTTCCGATCAAGTGATGGCTGTGGCCAAAGGTGAGGCCTCAGAACATGATGCTCACAACCGGTTTTACGATGAATATCTCGCCGTCATGGACATGACAGCTGAATTTTATCTCTCAACGGTCCAACGCATTTTCAAAAACCGTGAAATCGCTGAGAACCGTTTTTCCGTGAACGGGAAACTAGTGGATTTCGCAAATATTACCACGGTTGCAATTAAAACTGTCGAGGGTGCGAAAGACGACATATCCGCCCCAGGTCAATGTATTGCAGCACTTGATCTTTGCACAAGCTTGCCCGAGACAATGAAGGCCAGCCACGTCGAAAGCGAGGCTGGGCACTATGGGATTTTTGCGGGCAAAAGCTGGCGCAACAACATCCGACCTATGGTCTTAGATTTCATTGACGCAAATAGTGCCCCAAGCCGACCTGAAAGCACCGCCAATAAAACAAAAGTTAAATAAAACAGCCAGTAGGAAATCCACCATCTGACTGCTGAGCGGTATGCGCAAGTGGGCCCTATCTGTACCTGCCACTCTGGCAAAGTTTTATAGAAGCGCCAAGGCATTGCCCCCAATTTTTTATCGGTTTGGCGCTTCAGTAACTCAAACGAATAGACCCATGTGTCATAGATCAAACCAGGGCACGTCAAAGAGCCAATGCTCTTCGACTGGTGCAGTATAACTACGCTTGAGCCAACATGCCACGATCGCGTGCCAGACTTTGCATCCGCATCTGTAACTTTTCAAACGCCCGCACTTCAATTTGCCGAATGCGTTCGCGACTTACGCTATATTGTACACTCAAATCTTCGAGCGTAAGCGGTTGATCCCGCAGGCGACGATTGGTCAAAATATCCTGTTCGCGTTCGTTCAGCACAGTCATTGCTTCGGTCATTAAGGCGCGCCTTATCTCAAGCTCGTCAGACGCCTCGTAATCACCTGCCTGATCGGCGCTCTCGTCTTCCAGCCAATCCTGCCACTGCATAGAGCCCTCGCCCTCACTGCCAACGGTGGCATTCAGGGACGCGTCTCCCCCTGATAGACGGCGGTTCATGCTAATCACTTCGGCCTCAGTCACCCCTAAATCATTAGCAATTCGCGTGACTTTTTCGGGATGTAAATCCCCCTCTTCCAACGCACCGATCCGGGCCTTGGCTTTGCGCAGGTTGAAAAACAACTTTTTCTGCGCACCAGTGGTTCCAAGTTTCACCAGTGACCAGCTGCGCAAGACATATTCCTGAATGCTGGCGCGAATCCACCACATGGCATAGGTCGCAAGCCGAAAGCCTTTTTCAGGATCAAACCGTTTTACCGCCTGCATCAATCCGACATTGGCCTCTGAGATAACTTCAGCCTGTGGCAGACCATAGCCCCGATACCCCATTGCGATTTTTGCCGCCAGACGCAGATGACTGGTGACCATTTTATGCGCCGCCTCAGTGTCTTGTTCTTCGACCCACCGCTTAGCCAACATATATTCTTCTTCCGGCTCAAGCATCGGAAATTTGCGAATCTGTTGCAGATATCGGCTTAGGCCACCTTCCGGAGAAGGGGCTGGGAGATTTGTGTAAGTGCTCATGCTAAGCTCCAGATCAAACGATTGTTGTACTATACTTAAGGTTCACTTCTGAACCGTTCAACCACTAGAAAGATGAAAAAATCGTGAACGAGCGATTGACACCGCTCAGACCGAAACTGAACTCATTACCAACCAGACACAAAAAGCGGTTCATCCACGCAGGACGGCGATCAGCTGTTCCATGTCAGATGGAATGGGTGCCTCAAACCGCATACTTTCATGAGAGCCTGGGTGTATGAAACCCAGAACCGCCGCATGAAGCGCTTGGCGTGGAAAGATCCTTACCCTGTCAAGCGCGTCTGCCGAAACCGCTTTGGGGGAAAGCTTGCGCCGTCCGCCGTAAACCGGATCACCGATCAACCCATGTCCAGCGTGCGCCATATGCACCCTGATTTGATGGGTGCGGCCGGTCTCGAGCCAGCATTCGATCAAGGATGCGGCAATCGGGGTGCCAAAACGCTCGACAATTCGCGCCCTAGTCACCGCATGGCGACCACCTTGAAACAACACCGCCTGACGCTGGCGGTCGGTCTTGTGACGCGCCAGTTGGGTCGTCATCCGCATGATGGTTCCAGACTCAAAATTAACCCCCTTGACGCCACGCAGACGCGGATCATTGGCGTCAGGCGCCCCGAATACTACCGCGCGGTAATAACGCTCGACCTTATGAGCCTCGAATTGGGCGGCCAATCCATGATGCGCCCGATCAGTTTTAGCCACCACCAACAGCCCACTGGTATTCTTGTCGATACGGTGCACGATACCGGGGCGCTTTTGTCCGCCTACCCCCGAGAGGCTGTCACCGCAATGATGCAGTAATGCGTTGACCAACGTGCCATCAGGGGATCCGGGGGCCGGGTGCACGACCATGCCAACGGCCTTATTGATCACCACCAGATCATCGTCTTCAAACACCACATCCAGCGGAATGTCCTGTGGACCGATGTGGCTGTCTTGAACTTGCGGCACTGTAATTTCAACGGCATCACCAGCGGCAATTTTTTGGGTCTGATCGGTGACGGTCTGTCCGTTTATCAACACAGCCCCCTCGGCGATTAACCGTGACAACCGGGTGCGCGATAATACGGCTTGCGCTGGTACATCGCGCGCAAGCGCCTTATCAAGGCGTTGCGGCGGGTCTTCCGCCACGGTGAATTCAATTTTGGACGTGTTAATGGAACCTTCTCCTCAGCCCGCGCTTACCCCGGCGCATCTTGTATTTTTGCGGCGGTTAGTCACCGCGCTGACTGCAACGATGATCGCCGGTATGATAATCATCATCACGCTATTTGTCATCCGTTTCTCGGGCGAAAAGAATGACCGCGACACCGCATCTGACATCACCCTGCCCGACCGCATTACCTTGCCACAAGGTACAACCGCGATCGCCTTTACCCAAGGGCCCGACTGGTACGCTGTGGTGACCAGCGACAACCGCATATTAATTTTCAACCGCGCCACAGGAGCGCTGCAGCAAAGCGTTGTGTTGGAGTGACACGCTAGGGAAAAGTGGTACCGCCTCCCCGGCTTGAACGGGGGACCTCTGGATCCACAATCCAGCGCTCTAACCAACTGAGCTAAGGCGGCAACATATGCGGAACTACACCATATATCGCAGAAGCGTCAAGCCGAATTTACACCGCTCATGGCGGTATTATCACCCGTCCACTCTTGCGTAGACCACGGGTATAATTTTTCCCCAACCCAAAGACAAAACGGCCTAAACACCAAAAGGCAAGACTGGTCGCGCGGGTTTATTTTCTAAAACAAAGAGCTGATTATTTCCCTTTCGGCACCCGACGTGCTGCCAAAATTCAGTCGATGAGACAGAGGCAAGGGTGTTGGCTAAAATAGATCTTTTGCACATCAACGTCTGAATTTCAGTCAAAAATATCTTGGGATAAAGTAATGATATTTACAACCTGCGCTAGACGGTAAAGTTTTCTTTTAAGTCACCACAAAGAGTGATGAGTTGGTGTATCGAAAACAATGCACTCATCGTTTCCTAAGGTCTGCTTTTGGATAAATACAAGGATCTGTCCCACGCTTGTTTTGCTCATCCAGCATACTCCTGTAAGCCGCTGAAAACTGCGCAAGCCGGTGAGAACTGCGCAAGCCGGTAAAAACTGCCCACAACACCTTGTTTGCAGCGCCATAGATAGGAGCGTTGGCTTTGGCGACAACTCCATTGGTAAAATCAGGGTATATGTATTGCTCAAATCGCCGCCTTTCGTTCAAAACCGTTCCCCTGCACGACGATAACCTTACGTCGCCAACT
>Ga0115006_10001338_pt1 | contig 15186 bp, 9 predicted proteins | sample ArcOceMetagenome_3_FD_88943 | JGI IMG/M metagenome (GOLD analysis project Ga0115006, IMG submission 88943) | Marine eukaryotic phytoplankton communities from Arctic Ocean - Arctic Ocean- Svalbard ARC20M Metagenome | ecosystem: Environmental > Aquatic > Marine > Oceanic | place: Arctic Ocean...
CTGTCTGCGGCAGTGCTTTCAACCGCCATGATGCTGCCGGTATCGGTATTTGCAGACGGCAACACCGCCACACTGGAAGAAGTCGTGGTTGTGGGTTCGCGCGGTGCGCCGCGCTCGGTCGGCGATTCGCCGGTACCGGTCGATGTTATCGATGCCGATGAACTCGGCAAGTCCGGTAGCAACGATTTGATGATGCAGTTGCAGGCGGCGGTGCCGTCGTTGAACGTGCATCTTCAACCAATTAGCGACGCGGCGAGTATGATCCGTCCGGCCAACTTGCGGGGTCTGTCCTCGGATAGCACCTTGGTGATGGTCAATGGCAAGCGTCGACACCGCGCGTCGGTTATCGCCTTTCAGGGCGGTGGTGTCAACGATGGCTCACAGGGCCCAGACATTTCTGTAATTCCTAGCATCGCGTTAAAATCAGTTGAAGTTCTTCGCGACGGTGCTGCGGCGCAGTACGGTTCAGATGCGGTGGCTGGGGTCATCAACTTTGTTCTCGACGACTCTGCAGAGGGTGGTAGCCTGCGGATTAAGCGCGGCGAATACCAAAAGGGTGATGGTGAAACCAACGTCGTGATGGGCAAGATTGGCATGCCACTCACCGATGCCGGCTTTATGAACATCAGCTTTCAGTTGAAAGACAATAAGGCGACCTCGCGCAGCATGCAGCGACCAGACGCTCAATCATTGATCGACGCCGGCAATATTTACGTCGACCAGCCTGCGCAAATTTGGGGTGCACCGATCATCGACGACGACGTGACCTTCTTTTTTAACTCGGGTCTTGACCTCGGCGACGGCAGTCGCGCCTACATGTTTGGTAACTACTCCGAACGCGACATCGATGGCGGCTTTTACTACCGCAACCCCGATGATCGGGAGGGCGTGTTTACCAACCCCGATGGTACTCGACTGATTGCCGACGTCACAGGAGATATGTCCGGCAACTGCCCTGCGGCGCTTGATCCAGCCGATTATGCTGGACGCGATGCGGTGATTGCCAATCCAGATTGCTACTTGCTGAACCAGGCGGCGCCCGGCGGTTACACGCCGCGATTTACTGGCAATATCACCGACACCTCATTTACTATGGGTCGTAGTGGTGAGTTTGGCGCCGGTATGTTGCAGGGGACTGCCTACGACGTCAGTGGATCTGTGGGTCGCAACGAGGCCTCCTTTGGACTAAATAACACCTTTAATCCATCGATGGGTCCCGATTCGCCGCGCAACTTCAAAACCGGTAGCTACATTCAACTGGCCAAGACCTTCAACCTCGACCTTTCGAAAGAAATCGGTTCTATGAACGTTGCCTACGGTGCCGAATGGCGCGAGACGACTTTTACCGTGATCTCGGGTGAAGAGGCGTCTTGGAAAGCCGGCAAGTATGCGGTGCAGGGTTTCAATGTAGGCTCCCACGGTTTTGCGGGCTTTTCGCCGGATTCTGCCGGTGAGTTTTCGCGTCGCAACTACGCGGTCTATGGCGACGTCTCCTACCAAGTGATTGACGACCTGTTGCTCCAGGCCGCGTTGCGTTATGAAGATTACAGCAGCGATATCGACACCACCAACTACAAGGTGGCTTTTAACTACCACATCACCGACAACTTGGCGATTCGCGGATCCCACAGCACCGGGTTCCGGGCGCCAACGCAGGGTCAGGCCAACGTCGTCAATACCCAGACTACCCTGGTTGACGGACAGCTAACCCAGGCGCAAACCCTGCCTGCATTCAAGCTCGGGGCACCAAAACTTAAGCCCGAGGAATCCACCAGCTTTGCACTGGGTGTTGTCGCCACTTTGGGAGAAATTGAATTGACGGTTGATGGCTTTTTCATTGAAGTCGATGACCGTATCGCTCTGACCAGCAACGCCGCACCGACCGCTGCTCAGCGCCTCGCCATGGCGGCGGCCGGTGTCCCCAACCCCGAGTTGATCGGCGAAGTCAACTACTTTACCAACGACTTTGGCACCGAGACGGCAGGTCTCGACATCGTCGCCACTTATGGCACTGACCTTATGGGTGGCGCCACCGACTTCAGTGCGGCGTACAACTATACCGACACTAAAGTATCTGATCAGGGTAACGTGACCAGCGACAGCAAGGTCAAGCGTCTTGAAGAAGGGCTGCCGAATCACCGCGCGACCTTTACTATGAATCAGGGCTGGGAAAACGTCAGTGCCTTTGTGCGCGCCAACTACTTCGGCGAGTACTACGCGGTTCACGCCGATTGGTTTGGCACCGATGCGGATGCGGCGGTCACTTTTGACGTAGAGGTGACCTACGAGATTAACGATAACTTTGACGTGTCGATTGGCGCGCAGAACATTTTTGATCAGAAAGCCGAGAAGATTGAAGGCTCGGCCGGAGCCGTCGCTGAAGGCGTGCCCGGCAATGTACTCGGTGCGATCTACTACGAGACCTCGCCGATGAGTATTGAAGGCGCATTCTGGTATATGAGCGCGGGTTATAACTTCTAGGCCCCATGCATGTGTAGTCAGACAGGTACTGATGCCTAGGCAACAGTACCGACGATTAAAAAGGGATGCCATAAGGCATCTCTTTTTTTATGCCCATTGACTTATTTTCGGGCGTTGCAAACTCCGCCTCTTTGACTTCCTTTCGCGCTCGTTGTTAACCATTATAAAAATAACTGGTTGACATATAATGACTGTCGCTTATCATGCTCTCGACGTTGGGATGCGTCGTTTGAATGCCCCTCAAAATCAGACCATGGAGAGCGTCTAGTAACAACTCTTGACAGCAGCCCCCTCAGAAAAATTGTGCTTGAATCAACCCATTACCTAAGAGAGTCAAAAGTGAAATCATCGATAAATCTACTCGCGGTCGCCGCCTCTTGCGCGCTCGCTACATCGGGCTTAGCGCAAGAGATAAATGATACCGTGGTAACGCAGTGGATCGACGAAATTGAGGTCGAGGCGAAAACAGTCGCGCTCGATACGCCTGCGGGCACCTATGCCTCTGCTGTCACCTTGTTGCGATTTGACCCATCGATCGAACTTCAAACCAGAGGTTTGGCCGAAGGCCAGGCGGATGTTACCGTTCAAGGTAGTCTATTTGAAAATATTGGTTTCAAAGTTGGAGCGCTCACCATCATCGATCCTCAGACGGGTCACTATGCGGCCGGCCTACCCATCGATCCGGCGTTACTGTCCGCACCGGAGGTGCACACAGGTATTAAAAACGCGACTGGCGGATTTAATTCTAGCATCGCCACCGTCGCCTATGGGATACCGACCATTCAACGCGGAGGTGTGCTCAGAATCGGCGCTGGCAGCGATAATTTACACAACCAATCCCTGCGTGCCGCTTTGGTTCGCGACGACACGGGCGGTGCGCATCTCGCCTTACAGGGATCGATTGCATTTTCCGACGGCGACGGCAGTATTGCCAACGGTGACCATTCTTTCGAACGTTACAATTTGCACTTGCAACGCGCAACGGACGACAGCCAATCCGATGTTATTTTCGCCTATCAAGACAAGTTCTTTGGTTGGCCCGGCGCTTACACTGGATTCGAGACACTGGCAGAAACTGACCATACAAAGACGACGCTGTTAGTGGCGACTCATCGGGCGCGTACTGAGAACGCTTGGTTTGAGGTTGGCGGTTACTTTCGCAAGCTAGTAGACGATTACGATTTTGACCGAACGACGCAGGAATCTGCGGTAACCGGTGCATTTGACCATCAAACGCGGGTTTATGGTATGGGCGCACAGGGCGCTATTCAGCGCGGTAACTGGGATTGGCGTTACGCTATGCAATTGATGTCGGATGAATTGGTTCGCTCAACCGATTTGACCGAAGGACGATTTGACTCTCGCGACTACGCGACGTTGAGCCTGACCCCGTCGTTGTTACTGGTTAACACCCCTGACCGCAAAGTCACCTTAACCGCCGGTGTCTCGGTCGATCTATCGAGCCGCGATGACAACGAGGTGTCGCCAATGCTCGGCGCAGAGTTTTCCTACCCTACTAAGTCGGGCGGTCGATATTTAAAGTTTGAGTATGCCGGTAGCTCGCAGTTACCGGGCTATACTGCGTTGAATTCAAGACCCTCTGGTTTGTTTGGCGGCAACGCTCGCCTCGGCCGCGAACGAGCGGGCCAAGCGACCATCACAATGGGTTACCACTCCGGTACTCGGACCACCAAACTGGCGGTGTTTTATCGGCGCGACCGCGACTTAGTCGATTGGACCTATTCGAGCGGTGCGCCATTCTCGCGCCAAGCGAATGACGTTAACATTAATGTGTGGGGCGCACAGCTGTTGTTCAGCGAGTCTTGGAATGACCTCAGTATTACCGCTGCGTACAACTTTTTAGACAAGGATTCAGACTACGGTGGAGCCACCGTGGACGCCAGCTTTTACGCCTTGAATTTCGCTCGTCATCGCGCCACCTTGGCGGTGCAATACCCCATCACCGACGACATAGAATTACGCCTAGACAACGAATATCGATTGCAGGAGAGCAATCCCCTGCGCACCAGTTCAGCAGAGTCCTACCTCGCGTCGGCGTCGTTGATATGGGCGCCGAGCGGCGATCGTGGTTTTCGATTTTCTTCCTCGGTGGAAAATTTAACCGACGAGGATTTCCAGCAGTTTCCCGGTACGCCAGCCTCTGGCCGTCAATTGAGCCTTAATCTACACTACGATTGGTAGGCGCTATAAAGCGCTTTCAGTGACCCTAGAGACTTGGCCAGAGGGCGCTTGACGATCCGTCAAACGTTGGGCCATCCAGATAAGCGCCCGATGCAGCAGCGCGCCGGTGAAGGCGATGACCATGACGTCCTTAGTCGGCGCCAGAGATCGCCGCATCGGGTTTGAACGGCTGGTTTAAATTGCCGATAAAGCGATGATAAAACCGAACCATGTCGAGGTAATTTTGTACCCTGATGCTCTCGTTGATACCGTGAATACTGGGTAATTCAGCCACCTGAATATCGATTGGCGAAAAACGGTAGATATTTTTTGCAATGCTCTTGTAGTGCCTAGAATCAGTGCCTCCCATCAACAGAAAGGGCGTCGAGTAAACCACCGCACCCTGCTGATTAAAGGTCTCGCTGACGGTCTTTTGAATGAGTTGAAAGCCCAAACCCCGATAATCTGAGACCGGCGATGGATTGCTTTCAAATCCCGCCAAAGAGTCAATTTTAACCCGCTCGTCGTCCACGACTTGAACAATCCGTGCCATCACTGAGTGGCGTGTTTCTCCCGGTAAAATACGAAAATTGACGGTTGCCTCGGCGGTGGTGGGGAGCACATTATCTTTGACACCACTATTAAACAGCGTAATTGCCGCGGTGGTTCTAACCTGCGAACCCAGAGCGGGGTCGCCTTCGAATGCCGCGAGTATGATCGGTTTAAACAACCACAGGTTGGTCGCCACCCATTTAAGTGGTGCGGGTAGTTCCGACGCGAGGTATTCCAAATTGAGTCTTACTGGATCGCTCAGACGGCTCGGAAACGGTTGATCTTCGATACGCACCAGTGCGCGACTTAAGATGCCGATAGCCATCTCTTTCGGCGGTTGCGAAGAGTGCCCAGACGCAGTTTCAACGGTCAGTGTTAAAGAGGTATAACCTTTTTCTGCAACGCCGATCATAGCGATTTTATTGCTGATACCGGGCATGGCATTGGTGACGATTGCGCCGCCCTCATCGAGCACAAATTCAAGTTCTACATTGCGTTGTTTCAATCGCTCGACTATGGCGCGGGCCCCGGCAGCACCGCCCGTTTCCTCGTCATGTCCCAACGCGATATAGATCGATCGACGGGGTTGAAAGCCACCAGCTAGCAGTAACTCTATCGCCTCAAGCGATGCCATGGCACCGCTTTTTACGTCGAGGGTACCGCGCCCGTAAATTCTATCGTCGATAATATCGCCTGAAAACGGTGCCGCCTTCCAGCGATCGAGCGTGTTCGATTGTACCGGCACCACATCTAGGTGATTGAGCAATGCGACTGGATTGAGGGAGTCGTCGGAGCCCGGCCAAAAAAACAGCAGCGACATTTCGTTGACCACCTCGACCTCGAGCTGCTGGGCAATCAGCGGAAAGCTGCTAAAAATATGCGCGTGGAGATCTTTAAAGCTCTGCGTATCAAATAGCCGATTGTCGTCGTGGGACAGGGTCTTGAGCTGTATGGCTCGCTGCAGTCGGGGTACGATGGCATCGCGCTCTAGCGACATCGGCGGGATACCCGCAACCGCTAACTGGCGACTGGGGTGGGTCAGGGTATTGACGATCGTCCCAATGGCGATCAACAGCAGTAGCACGGCAATGGTTTTAGCGAGAGATTTCACAGCGCATTAACACCTAGTCATTTCGCCGCAAGGCGGCTGGTTTTATGCAATCATACACGCTCGGCGGATCTTTTCTAACGTTTTAAGCCGGTCTTTCTCGCTATTCATTTTTATAGTCGCTGTGGCGTTTATATTGATTTCAAACGCCTTAGATTCGGCTTTATCGCGGCGCTAATAAGCATGATCGGCTGGCTACAAAAAATCATAAACACCACTATTGGCTGGTTTGGACGTTGTTACAGCGCGCTTGCGGCGAGCGGCGCTATCCAGGACTGATCTATATTTACATGCATTGCATATAAACAATGGCCACCGAACGACTGTGTCCAGCGCGCGCACCCGTCAATACAACAATAAAGCGTCGCGTTTCACTCTAGCGGATTTAAAGGAGGATGATAATGTCCTTGCACCACCTTACCCCAGATCAATTGATGGCGACCACTCGATCGGTGCGCAAGCGGTTGGACTTAACCAAACCGGTCGAGATGAGCCTGATCGAGGAATGCGTTCAACTGGCGATGCAGGCACCGACGAGTTCGATTGGTCAAAACTGGCAATTTTTGGTGGTTTGCGACGCCGAAAAAAAACGCCGTATCGCAAAGTGGTATAGAAAGGGCCACGAGGTATTTTTGCAACGTCGGGCAAACGCTCAGAAAGATCGCCAAGGTCCGCCCGCCAACCCCTCGGCCGACGCCCGCACGCAGACGTCCATCGCCTATTTGGCCGACAGCATACAAGATGTCCCGGTGCTTTTGATTCCCTGCTTGCGGGGGCGCTTAAACCATCCGGATGTGTCTTCTGACCTTGTCTATCAAGCGACCATGTATGCCTCGATCATCCCCGCTGTATGGAATTTTATGCTCGCCGCGCGAGCCCGCGGTATGGGCAGTTGCTGGACCACATCGCACTTGCACTACGAGCGCGAGATCGCAGATATATTGAACATTCCCTACCACGAGGTCACCCAGGTGGCCCTGATACCGGTGGCCTATACGCTGGGCAGTGATTTTAAGCCGGCGCCGGCACAACCGGCGGATGCCATTATGCGCGTCGACTCCTGGTAGCGACGGGCTTATGGGATCCGGCAATTGGGGTTCACACTAGGCGTTCGGCGTGGGCAGTGCCAGGTCTAAATCACGGTGTTTGTGGCCGAGTATTGCATGACTGCAACCTTGAACTGCCGACTAGTTTTGCGCCATGATAGTGGTTCAGATGATCGCTAGCAGCGTTTTTTATGCACCCTTCTCTTTACATTACTGGCGCTGGCGTCAGCGCCGAGAGCGGTATTCCAACCTTTAGGGGGGAAGACGGCTTTTGGACTATCGGGAGCGCCAATTATACGCCTCAACAAATGGCAACGCGGGCTATGTATATGCAGCGCCCGGCTGAGTTTTTACTCTGGTATTACCGTCGGTTTGCCCAGTACAGGCACCTGCAACCGAACCGCGTGCACCGCTGGCTGGCCGACAAAAAGTTGATTACGCAAAATATCGATGGCCTCGACGGCAAGGCCGGTAATGTAGATTATATTCCGATCCACGGTCGACTCGACAAGGTCACCGTGCTGCACGATCAGGGGGCGGAGGTAGAACTGCTCGACGCACCTTGGCAGCAAGTGGCAGACAACCAAGACGCGGCCAACGATGACGGTCATTTAAAGGTCTCATTGCTGGATGCGTTCCGTATCTCGTCGACTACCCAAACGCCGCAGATGAACCAGTCATTAAAGCCCTTTGTACTGTTGTTTGATGAGTATTACACCGAGCTATACCGTATGTCTGTGGCCCAAAATTGGCTGCTAAGCGCGACCAAAATGGTATTTATAGGCACCTCATTTAGCGTGGGAATCACCGATATTGCGCTGCAGTGTGCGCTGCAAAACAACGCACCTGTGCACATTGTCGACCCCGATCCAGTGGATTTGGGCGTCGACGGCATTCATTACCACCGCATGACCGCGGCAGAATTTATCGCTTCACAATAGGCGCAGTGGCGGCTGTTGATCGCATCGGTAGGCGCGCACAATTTATTTGGATTTTGCGCTGATGCGGGCCATAAACTCGGCGTAATTGGCCGCTTGATCAGCATCTATGCGCCGTGCAATGTCGGTGTTTGCCATCATTTTTTGCCATTCGGTCAGTCCGGGTACGGCCAGCAGTGGATCTGAATCCGGCAGCAAAGGCTTTACCATGGTTGGAATCGATAGGGCGTAGCGCATAAAAATATCTGCCATCGATAGCTGGTCGCCGAGCGCATAGGGCGCCATAGACACCAATTGCGCGACCATCTCACAGCCTTTGGTAAGACTGTCTTGGGTTTGCTTGGCGACCGTTGGATCTGGCGCTTGCCGCCGCAACACCGCGGGCAGTAATTGGCGCGCTGGAATGTCTAGATAGAGCTCGAGTACTTTCATCAATTGGCGCGTTTGCGCGCGTGCCTCAGCCGTTTCAGGGTATAGCCGCGGCTGCGGGTGAAGGTCTTCGAGGTAGTCGAGGATGACCGAGGTTTCCGCCAAGTGTTGGCCGCTAGCGGTGGTGATCGCCGGCACTTTTCCGGTTGCCGAAATGGCGCGCAAACCGGGCGCTTGCGGATAGATGGTGTTTTCCTCAAAGTCACAGCCCTTAACCATGAGGGCATGTTTGACCATGTTAAAGTAGTTCGATGTGGCAAAGCCGTGCAAAATAATCAACGGTTGTCTCCTAATAGATGGGCGAGGGGGCTATGGGCGAAACAGCAAAAGCGCGAAAACACTATGGTACCTAAATCTTTTCGTCGATCCTAGGGGCGGCTCAGCAGAGTATTTTAAGGGTCTACTGAAAGGCGGTAGCGACCATTAATAAAATAGAGGCGATCGGCGCAGCCGTGTAAGATCGATCTTATCGCGGTATAGGGCATCGTAAACACCGGAGCGACTGACGCAGTGGCACAAAAAGACATCGGCAATAAGCGACCTTTACACACCCTCGAGAACAGCGAGGAGGTAAGGGATTTTTACGATGATTGGAGTTTGGATAATCAATACAACATAGATATGTTCGATTGGAATTACACCGGCCCAAAAGAATCCGTCGACAGCCTGAAGCGTTTTGCCCCCGACAGGAATATGCTGATCTTTGATGCCGGTTGTGGCAGTGGTCTTGTGGGCGCTGAACTAACAGCCGCTGGCTACCGCAATTTGCACGGCGCAGATCTTTCAACAAAACTCTTAGAGCGCGTTCCGGCGGGTTTGTACCAGCAACTACAGCAGCTCGACCTGAATCGGCCTCTGGGGATTGCCAATCGTACTTACGACGCACTGATGTGCGTCGGCACCTTCACTTATGGGCATGTTGCCGCCCACGCCCTCGACGAGTTTGTGAGGATTACCAAGCCCGCTGGACTGATCTGTTTTACGATTAACGAGGGCATTTACGAGAGTCACGGATTCGAAGCAAAAATCCGCCAGTTGGAAGAGTGCGGCGCGTGGCAAAAAGAGGCGTTTTTTAAATCCGAGTACCTCGCTAGTAAAGAGGTTAACGCCTGGCTGGGCCTGTATCGGGTGATCGATCACCCGCGCTCACTGGATTGAGCAGCCCCTTCCCAAACCCGTGCTAGCAGTGCCATGGCTCGGGCATGGGTGAGCGGTAGCAGCGGGGCTTGGATCCAGTGCGTACCCCAGCAGGTTAGAGATCTGATTGAACCTGTTTGCCGTGAACTAAGGTATAGAAGACCGGGATTGACAGCAGCGAGAGTAGCGACGACATGGCCAATCCGCCCATGATAGTGACCGCCATCGATTGAAAAAATATGTCCGACAACAGCGGCGCCATGCCGGCAACCGTGGTCATCGCCGCCAGCGTAATGGGTCTAAAGCGCGAAACGCAGGCGGCCACGATGGTCGGTCGGTCGAGGCGGCCCTCTGTGGTGCGCCGGTCGATCTCACCGATCATAACGATGGCATTTTTTAGCAGCATACCAATCAGTCCAATCAACCCAAGTAGCGCCGGAAAGTTAAACGGCAGTTGGGTCGCTAGTAACGCGCCGAGTACGCCCACCGGCAGTAGCGGCAGGCAACTCCAGGCAACCAGGGTTTGCCTGACGCGACCAAAAATCATCAGCGTGGTAATGACCATGATCAGCAGCGCTACCGGAAATTTGACACCCAGAGACTCGTTGGCAAATTGATTGGCTTCGTATTCGCCACCCCATTCCAGTTGATAGCCTATGGGCCTTGGAATGTTTTCGATGTCAGTGCGCACGCGGTTCAGTGCCTCGGCCGCGCTGCTGTCCGGCGGCGGATTTGCCTGCGCGGTGATGGTGCGGATTTGATTGCGGCGCAAAATGGTGGCGTCTTCGGCGATCAATCGCGGTTCAGACAACACCTGACGTAGCGGCACGTATTGGAGTTGGCCGCGACTCCAGACGTGCCCGTCGAGTAGCGACGATTGGGCGCTGCGCTGGCTGTTCCGGGCGATGATCGGTACCCGTTTGTCGGCATCGCGCAGCGTGGCAATCGGCAATCCATCGGTCAAAGACGCCAGTGCCACGGCTAGGTCGCGTCGATCGATGCCGGTGGCCTGGGCCCGCGCCTCATCGACAACCGGCGCCAGCGCCAGGGTTGCCTGTCGCCAATCGGAGCGCGTATCGATAAGACCGTGGTCGCGGTAAACCGCGACGGCTTCGCGCGCCAGTGCTCGCAGTACACCGACGTCATCGCCGGAGAAGCGCGCCTCGAGTTTCCAGGCACCTCCGGGCGTCATTTCGGCGCGGCGAACCATAAAATCAAGATCCGGCTGATTGCCTAGCAACTGCTGGCAAAAAGCCACCAGCGCGTCGATTTCAGCTGGACTGGTGGCGCGGATGGCAAGTTGCGCGTAGGCGCTATTGGGCCGCTCCGGGATGGTGACTACGGTAAAGCGAGAGGCGCCACGGCCTATCCAGGCACTGATGTCGGTGATCTTCGGGTTTGTTTCGAGTTGTGATTCAATTGCTTGGGTGTTTTTTTGGGTGGCTAAAATATCGGTACCCTCGGGGTAGTACAGATCGACATAAAAGACCGGGGTCGGCAGGTTGGGGAAAAAGCCTTGTTTGAGGGATCCGAAACCCATTGCACCGACCAGGGCGATCGCCGCCAGTACCGCACAACTCAGTCGAACGTGGGTCAGGCTGCGCTCGAGACACGAGGCATACACGCGGTAGAGCACGCCTGAATACATGGTGGCATCTGTTTTTGGCGCAGCGCCACGCTGCAATAGATGAACCCCCAGCGCGGGAATCACGGTCACCGACAGCACCCAACTCAGCAGCAGCGAGCCGCCGGCGACATAGAACAACGAACCCATAAACTGGCCAGTCGAATCGGAGGATAGACCAATGGGCGAAAATGCCGCCATGCCGACGATGGTCGCACCGAGCAGCGGCATGCGCGTGTTGCCGACGGTTTGGATGGCAGCGTCTCGACCGGTTTGTCCGCGCTGCATACCGGTGACCATACCCTCGGCAATCACAATGGCATTGTCGACCAACATACCCATGGCGATCATCAGTGCTGCCAGAGAAATTCGGTGCAATTGGATGCCAGTAGCGGCCATAAAGCCAATGGTCCCCATCACCGTGAGCAGCAACACGGTTCCCACGAGCAGACCCGCGCGCCAGCCAGTGAACAGGCACAGTACCAAGATCACGGTGATGATCGACAGCGATAAATTATCCAAAAAGTGACCTATGGTGCGGTCGACCACCCGATGCTGTTCATAGATCGGGTGAATCTGCATGCCGACTGGCAAGAGTGTTTCGAGGCTGCGGATTTTTTCTTCGATGACGCGACCCACTTCGACCACGTTCTCCGAGGTCACCACCGACACGCCCACGGTAAACACGCGCTGGCCATTGTGGCGAATGATAATAGGCGGTTGCTCGGTTTCGGACCGAGAGATAGCTGCCAGACTGCCCAGCGGCAACATCTGCGATGCACCACCCTCGCCGATTAGAATCTGCTCTAGCTGCGCTATTGTGGTGTGTTGCTCTAGGGGCGCTATGCGCATGCGGCGATCGCCACTGCGCACCGACGAGGCGCCATTGAGGTCTGTTTGTGCGCGAATTTTGCCGACTACCTGCCCCTGGGGAATACCCAGTTGAACCAGTTGGGCATTGTCGAGATCGATAAAAACCCGCTCCTCGGGAACCCCGTCGAGCTGTACCTTGGCAACGTGTTTGACGTTTTGCAAGCGACGTTGCAATAGCCGCGCGGCATCCTGTAACTCGGCGATGGTATAGCCTGAAGGTATGTCTACGGCGTATAAAATGCCGTAGACGTCGGAAAAATCGTCTTCGACGTGCGGTGTTTTTGCGCCGCTGGGCAGGCGCTCTGCGGCCTCTGATACGCGGCGGCGCAGTTCGTCCCAAATCTGCGGCGCTTGCGCCACCGTCACCCAGCGATGCAATTCAATCTCGACCTCTGAGCGCCCGGGCACGGAACGCGATTCCATGCGATGAATCCATGGCAATTCGCGCAGTGATAGTTCGATTTTTTCGGTGACCTGCTGCTCCACTTGGACCGCCGAAGCGCCTGGGTACTGAGTAAACACGATTGCTTGTTTGAGCGGAAAGGGAGGATCCTCAAGGCGCCCAATATTGTCTAGCCCATACCAGCCACCAACGATACAAAAAGCGGCTATCAGCCAAATATAGAGCGGATTTTTAAGGGCAAATTCAGTCATTGTTGTGCGTCGATGACACGTCGACCGGACGAATCTGCTGGCCGGCGCGCAACGCCGATCCGCCGGCGGCGACGACCGTCTCGCCGACCGCTAAACCCAGCGTGATCGGAAGCATACCAGAGCTTGGCGTACCCACTTTAACCGGTCTTTTGGCGACCCTGTAATCGGGGGGCGAGGTCACCCACACGAAAAAACTGCCATCGACATCGGTTTGCAGCGCGGCGGTCGGTGCCAGTAGTTGTTGCGCGAGCGAGGGCAGCGCCAGCGATATTTGCGCGGTCATGCCCTGCAGTGGATTCCACTGGGGTATACGATCGAGCGCAAAGCGCGTTTCGTAGGTCAGGGTTGCCGGGTTGACCTCGGCATTTTGCTCGATTAGCGTAACGGGCCAGGCGCTGTCTGGATTGGCAGAAAATCGCGCATAAGCTCGACTAATGCCGTTTTTGTGGATTTTGGTGACGAGCTTTTCGGGCACGTCCGCGAGCAACTCAATGGTGTCTGCGCGGGTCAGTCTGACGACCGCATCACCGGCGATCACAGCGCTGTGAACCGGTTTAAAGCGGCGCACAATCAAGGCGTCAAATGGCGCTAAAATAACGCAATCCTTGAGCACTTCACGAGCCTCGGCCACGCCGATACGCAGCAGTTGGTGGCGCGTTTTAGCCTCGTCGAGCGCGGCTGTAGAGAGTATCCCTTTGGCGTGTAGCTTTTCGAGTCGCTGGTGTTCTTGACGAGCCAGCGTCAACGAGGCGTTGGCGCGATCGAGCGCTAACTTGTGCTCACTGGCATCCAGTTCGGCGATTAAATCGCCACGCTTAATTTTTTCGCCTTCGCGAATCGGTAGCGCCGCCAGTTGGCCTGCAACTTCGAATTTTAGGTCGATGGTTTCGCGGTTGGCGATCCGCGCAAACAGCCGGTACTCGCGCGCTTGATCAAATGCCTGCAGCGTATACAGTTTGGCGGGACGGACGGCGGTGGGTAGGTCTCGTTCGGCGGGTGCTTCGCTGCAACCGGCGAGCCATATTAGGGGCACCATCATAAAGACCATTTTTTTCATGCTATCAACCTCAGAAGAGACGTTTTCAAACGGTTTTTCTCCGCCGTTGTTAACTGGTGCAGGCCGATGGTTTCGAGCAGTTGCATACCCTGCAAAGCGAGTACCACGGTCATAGCCGATGCAGTATCGTCGGAAGCAGTGTCGATGTGCGCGAACAATAGTTTGAAGTAATCGCGAGCCGGATTAAGAAGTTGCGGGTCTTCGGCACCGGCGGCAAGAATAGCGTTGGCGGTGGCTCGTTCGGCGGCGGTTAGGGAAAATTCAGCTTCTATCATCGATTGCAGTTGATCGCGACTGTTGTGATTGGCCACGTTGGATAAAAACAGGGCTTCTCTCTTTGCCAGTAAGTCCTCGAGCATACCTTCGAGCAACGCCTGTTTATTGGCATAGTGGTAGAGCAGACCACCCTTCGAGATACCGGCGCCTTTAGCCACGGCTTCAAGGGTTAGGTTTGCCGAACCCTGCTCGGCAACCAGTGCTTGCGCTGCGGCGCGAATACGCTCGCGGGTTTTTTCGCTATTTGTCACTGTGGACCTCAAATTAAGCGTTTTACTAAACCGTCTGGACGGTACAGTATAAGGCACTATGGCATAGCCTGAATAGTCCCCGAGGATTGGACATAAGCGCAGCGTGAATTAAATCGCCGTTTATATCCAAGCGTCATTTAACAAAAGCACCATTTAAAGATAAGCACCATTTAAAAAAAGCATCATTTAAAAAAAGCGCCATTTAAAAAAAGCACCATTTAAAAAAAGTACCGTGCAACCACATCACCCTGCAAATACAGGCTAAAGACGACATCGCTGGGTTGAGGGTTGGATGGCTGGAGGGTTGAATAGTTGCAGGATTGGAGGATTGGAGGATTGGAGGATTGGAGGATTGGAGGATTGGAGGATTGGAGGATTGCAGGATTGCAGGGTTGAAAAGTTGGAAAGTGGGAAAGTTGAAAAGTTGGTGCGCCGCGCGTCGGACAGGCGATCTAATGCCTCCGCTACAAGATTTCAGCGATAGATTATGAGCCATGATTTACCAACTAAAAATATACAGCGCAACGCCAGACGGCGTTCAGCACTGTGCGGGCATCTATGGGTATAGGTTAAGGGGTA
>Ga0115006_10001339_pt1 | contig 15184 bp, 13 predicted proteins | sample ArcOceMetagenome_3_FD_88943 | JGI IMG/M metagenome (GOLD analysis project Ga0115006, IMG submission 88943) | Marine eukaryotic phytoplankton communities from Arctic Ocean - Arctic Ocean- Svalbard ARC20M Metagenome | ecosystem: Environmental > Aquatic > Marine > Oceanic | place: Arctic Ocean...
GAAGAGAATACGTTCCCTACATTCTATGAACGCACTTGACGCGCTTGAAAGACCGAGCACCGAGTTCAGAGTGCTAAGGCCTGTGTGCGGCGTCCCAGGCTGGCGCGGGCGCAGGCAGCTGCAGGCGCCGGGGTGCGTCGAAAGGGCTACGGGTGCGGGGGGGTGCGAGGCGCGCGCGGCGCAGGCATGGTGGTGCGTGTTGCTGCGGCGGGCCCGCGGGCAGGCGCGAGGGCCGCCGCCGCCCGCTGCAGGCCCCGACGATGATGCTCCCGGTTTAGGGGCGGGTGGGGGCACAGCGGCGGCGGCGCGATGGACGAGCGGAGGGAGGAGCGCAAGCTGGCGGATGCGGACGCTGCGGCAGAGCGGCATCGCGTCGATGCCGACGCTGACGTCGCCCGGCCTGCAAACGGCGACTGGGCGGACCCGGACGACCAGGTCTACGAAAGCGACGGCGACGAGCGCAGCGTGGCCTCGGCGCCCAGGGCGCCCGACGGCGAGGAGGAGCTCAACGGGTGGAAAGAGCTCGAGTGGCCGGGCGTGCTCTACCGCGGCTACTGGCGCGAGAACCACATGCACGGCAAGGGCATGCTCAAGAGCGAGGCCGGCATCTACAGCGGCGACTTTATCATGCACAAGATCACCGGCACGGGACGCTACGACTTTAGCAACGGCAGCATCTACATCGGGGAGTTTACCGACAATTGTTTCAACGGCCAGGTGCGCCCCTCCCCCCCGCTGCAGGCTGCGAGCCGCGGGGGAGCCGCCTTTTCGCAGCGCTCGTGGCGTGTTGACATCGACCGCGCGTGTGTTGTCGCATACTGGGCAGGGCATCCTGGGCTACGACGATCAAACGGTGTATGAGGGTGAGTTTGTCGACGGGCTGCGCAATGGCCAGGGCACCATGGTGTACGGAAACGGCGACATTTACGAAGGGGGCTGGGTGAACGGACAGCGGACCGGGCCTGATGGGCAGGCAACAGAGGGCATCTATGTTGCCCACGAGGGCAAAGAGATCTACCAGGGGGAGTTTGTGGATAACAAACGACACGGGAGCGGGTGAGTCAGTGTCTGATGCTTGTGATTGGTAGCAGGCGGAATCTTACCTGCAGATTGAGGGCATGGCAGATCTCTGTGGCTCGCAAGTACTGGCAAGGCTGGGCGGCCAGGCGAGTTCAGCCGGCAAGCTGTTGTCTACAACATGGGAAAGCTCACAAAGCACCGGGCTCGTCCGTCATGTCGCCCGAATCTGCCCACGCGCAAACCTCTCGGTGAGACTGCTCTCTGTGCGAAGTTTGCCGCCCTGAGCGAGAAAGGGCGCAGAGTGGAATCTTGGTGCTTCCCACTCAGTTGACCTTGCGCGTATCGAAAAACTCAGTTGCGCTCTCCAAGGCGCGCTCACAAAATGCAAGCTGGGGCGGCGGCGCTGGAGAAGATGTTGAACGGCCAATCTCAGCAGTTGCTGCAAAAGCGAAGCCCAACTTGAGCCAAGTAGTCGAAGACGACGACGACTTTGAGGATGATGATCCCGCCCTCATGAGTGGTGAAGGCGCGGTGACTGCAGGAGAAGAGAATGAGGAGGGGGAAGATGCCAACGGGGACGGGGATGAATTTTCAAGAGCACAGTCTGCATTCTCTGGGGTAAGCCAGCATGCGGCGGCATGCCCTGACGAGGGGATTGAATAGGCCACCATCGTATCTGATTTCTCTGCTACATTCGCATCTGAATTCTGTCGCGGTCACGCTTTTCGCGTGACATGTCACGCAAAACGCGTGACATGTCACGCGCAAAACGTGACAGTGTCACGCACTGACAATCCGCAATGATGCGGTATTTTGGCAATGATGCGGTAATCCGCAATGATGCGGTATTTTGGAGGATTCGTCACGCCCTTCCTTACTTTCTCCCTCTCGCGCGCTCTTTCCATTCCGTCTCCCTGTCTGCATGCTGGGTTCTTGCTCGTTGAAAACACTTGCAGATGGACGAAGAAGCAGAAACCGGTGACACGAAAAAGAGAGGCGTGCTCGCAAAGGTATTTGGAGGCTGTTTTCCATGGCTGGCTTCGTCCGAGGAACTGGAAGTGGATGCGCAAGAAGCTGCAAAATTTGAAGGCAAGCCCGATAGCATTGTTATTGTCAAGATTGAGAAGTGCGTTCATTTGCCCGCGATGATTAACAATGAATCCAGCAACCCGTATGTGGAAATCAAAAGCCGTGCGAAAAGGAAAAAGACAAACGTCATCAAAGAGACGCTGGACCCGATCTTTGACGCAAAGTTTGACATGGAGCACAGCAGGGATGATGAAGTGCGTGACTTGCAGTTGACTGTTTACCACTCCAAGTTTGGTGGTGGCAAACAGTTCCTTGGTCAACATTACGTCGATCTCAAGAATACTAAGCTCGGAGACAAGATCCAGATGAGGGAATTTTCTTTGAAAATGGAAGACGGAGTCACGCTTGTCACGACCAGGGACCCAGGAACGGGCAAGGCCGTTGAGTCTAAGATTTTCATGTCCTGGAATATCTCGCTGAAACCGGAGGCGCTTGTATCTGTGCGTGTTTCAAATGCAAGAAACATCAACTCTCCCGACACCCGAGGGCTCGGGTTTCCGTTCGTCAAAATCAAATTTGATGATCGCATCCTCAAGTCTTCATCTGCAACCGAATTGCAGCACCCGCGTTGGGACCAGTCCATCTCCTTCGACACTCTCTCCATCTCGCAGCTTCTCGATTTGCCGAAAGAAGCCAAGCCAAACCCCAAAGTGGTAATTGAAGTGTGGGATTCGAAGGCGATCGGCGACGATATTTTCATTGGCAGTTGCGAGACAGATATCTTGAACATCAGGTACGAGACGCGAAGCGACATGGCGTGGCACCGTCTTACCGATACGACCCGAGCTCGCCGAGCGAATGTTGGGGAAATCAAGTTTTCCATTGCCTGGGGACCCAACGAGCCGACCGTGCTCACAGTACAAATTGAGGAGGGTTTTGCACTCACCAAACACCTACAGTCGAGCTTGCTTCAGAAAGGCAAGAGGGCAAAATCTTTCTTTTCAAAACAAAAGGACGATGACAAGCAAGAAACGCTGCCGTCATCTTTTCTCTCTTTCTCTTTGGATAATACCAGAAAACGCAAGACCAAGGTCATCAAGGAAAATATAAACCCCCAATGGCAAGAGAAACATCATTTCCAAGTGCTGCAATCAGAGTTGCCCACCTCAATGCTAGTGCAGTGCTATCACCAGCATATGATGGGTGAGGAGTTTATCGGCATGGTATCCGTTGATCTTCAGAAACTGGAATTGAATCGCTCTTCATTCGTGCGCTGGTAAGAAAAAGACAGGAAGAGGCACTCTCTGAAATCAATCAATCAGCAAATAAACGCTGACATCTCTGGCATGCTCGCTGAAACACACTGAAACAGACGTTGATATACACGCTGGCATCGCTGACGTACTCACCAAGACAGAGTTCTCTTTGTCGCACCGTGCATGCTGATGGTTGTGCAACGTGCGTGCAGGTATCGACTACAAGATGTCGAGCTGAAGGCTTTGGCGGAACAAAAGAAGAGAGCCATGGAGAAGGCAAAGGCAAAAGAAAAGGCGCTTTTGGAGGGCACCTACAAGGCCGAGGAGGACGCGGAGGGAGAGGACGATCTGATGCTCGAAGAGGAGGAGGAGGAACTTACGTCGCACATGCACAAGGAAAAGGGTGGCTTCTTGTCTCGAATGACGGGTGTAAATAGTGAAAAAGCCAGGCGTATGTCGCTTCTCCGACAACTTAACACCGGCAAAAATCCTGATGAGCTGGGGTTAGCTCCTAACCGTCATTGCCCATCAATTTATCCTGCCGTCCCATGTTCCTTCCGAAATCCGTATTCTTATGTGAACAGGCTGACATTTATTTTGATACATTCTGATCTTGACCAGGCGTGTACGAATTCGGTTGACATGGAGCTCAATAGACGACGACGAAGAAAAGGCCTGCCAGGCGATATGGGCGGAGCGAATGCGGAATCCGCGCAAACGTAGGCTCATGAAAAAACTAATGATCAAATGGATCGGTGAATACAAAGCTAAGGTGTGTTTCGGTGTAAGCGCGCGCACCCGTGCTTTGCATGCGCGAGAGCAGGCTTGCTTCCGACGTCCTCAGGAATTCTCGCACTAGCCCCTATTTTGCTAAGTTTTCACCCAATGCCTTTGACAGGGGTTTGAAGTGCTCAAAAGACAGTCTGCTATTCAAAGACGCATGGAAGGTGCAATAATTATCTCACTTGCTGACTGTCAGCACCAGTCATGTTCCGTATCACAAGCACGCGCACGCTCACATATATCCTATGTCCAAACGGGTTTGCGCTTACCTCAGTTTGCAACAGAAGAAATCCAATGATCGGCAGTCTGCGAGTGCACGTCAACTTGGCCTAACGCACTGACCCATCTGCAACTGCCGCATACACGATTATGCACATTTACTCAATCTTGTGCTCGTGTGCTCTTGTGTGTGTGTGGTCGCTTTGCATGTTCGTGTTTGTGTGACCGTGTCATGATACATCTGGTAGATGAGGCCTTGGCACGGTACAAGGAGTCAACTTTGCCCAGATTCTTCTCGTTATGGCAAGGACATTTGGCATCAATGCGCCTTCAAGTGACCTGTCTGTACCACTATAATCTCCGCTGCAGACAGAAACCCTTTTTTGAGGTATCTTTCCGTGTTCGCAGAGTTTTGAAATTTTGTAATCGACGTGTGTACAGTGCAAGCGATGCATTTCGTCGTCTCACCGATGTCTTGTCTTGCCGTCGCAGGCATGGGTATTTGAAGTGGACAAATCTCGCAAGCGAGAAAGAATCAAGAAAGGACTCTATCCCGGAGACCCCAACGACCTACCGATCCAAGCTCCACTTGAAATGTTTAATGTTGCTGGCGCGGATTTCCTTAATCCGGTTTGATCTGTACATACTCCTTACACCTACTGTCGTTCCAAATGGTTTCCGCCTTTGACACATCTCGTGTGTGCTGCGCAGGCCTTGAGGGAGAAGGATTTGACAGAATCAAAGCCAAGGCTCTCTCGTTCAAAGAGTCATGGGATAGGCACAATGGCAGGGGCTCTTCAGAAGGAGAAACAAGCCGGCGCACCCCCATCATTGCAAAAGGCCAAGTCAGAGTCTCATAAGGCTCTCTTGTAATAGCCCAACAACGAGTACGGGCACATCTGTGCCCATGCCTGCCGAGGCCATCACCCGCGTGTTGCGACAATTGGCCCGCTGTTGCCGTGGGCCGTGTAATCATAAATCTGAATGATAACGCTCGCGCCCTGGAAACCCCAGAACCCGAACCCCTTGTACACCCCCAAGACGTGGCGGTTGTGATGGACAGACACGCAACCGAGTTTATATTTTTTGGCGTTCATGCATGTCAATCACAAATTAGACCTTACAAAAAAATAGACAGGAATGTCAGCTTTATTACTAGAGACAAACACACGGTCAGCTAATAACAAAGGCTGAAGCCGTAGTTTTTCAGACGCGCGTGCCTTGCATTTGATCCAGCACAAAAGTGCGTCAGCCGGGACCTTGGTCTGCCTCTTCGGAATCTGGTCTGAGGTCATCTTTGTTTGGTGCATTCCAGACACCAATGAGGCTTCCCAGCGTCTTAAGCTGATCCATTGCGTCTGAGTGAGAGGGTCTAGACGACACGGAGAGAGGGGGGAGGGGAGGACGATTGACGCTGATGCGCTGCGCCACTGACTCCATTGCCGAAGAATATTGCTCCCGCCAAGAAAACACAACCTTACTGTGCCCGTCAGTTGGCGGAGGCGGCGGCTCGTCGCCCTCTTTAAATCTGGTGCTTTCGAACATCTGACGCCACACCTGGTTCTGGCTCAACTCCCTCACACGACTCTTGAGATCGCTGCTGCGCGTATCGTTGGGACCAGCACGGTGCGACAAATTTTGTCTCTGCACACTATCAACCCGCTTTGGCCGAGCCGGCGCTAATTGCGATAGCAGACTGAGCGTATTGCCTGTCTTGTCCTCTACCTCATCCTGAATGGCGGCTGACAGGGTTAATCTCTTGGGCTTGGACTTCCGATGCGAGTTCAGCCATCCTCGCGGCATTGAAGAAACAACTGGTGCGTACTGCTGGGATTGCAGAATGTTGAAGCTATACCGTTTCTGCTTCAAAAATTTGACGCTGGACCCCACGGAAAAGCGCTTCTCGATAGATTCGCAGGACCTCAACGCAAATTGTTCTACCGTGTGGTCGATAATTTTGTCCAATAGCAGGTCAATAATACCATTTTGGTAACTTCCGTCTTTGATGACACCGTACAGGAGGTCTTCAATGGCAGCGTTCGATATCTCGTCAAACGACTTCTGGAGAGAATCTATCTTCGTCATGAGTGCTTCACGCTTATCTCCAGTTGGCTTGGGCTTCGGATCCTCTATCGAGTCTTTCGGCGGAGGCGGAGGCTTCAGGTCAAGCCTGACAAAATAAACCGCATGGTTGATTTTGCTCAGCTGTGATGCGTCGGCAGCCTGCTTCTTCTTGTGCTTTTTACTGTGCCCAGCATTTTCTTCTATTCTTTGCACCATGGTGTGATGCACTTTGAGGGCCTGCCAGCGTGTTGACTCGGCCCCGTCCCTGCCTTTCACCTCATCCATTCCGAGAAAGCCCATAAACTGCTGCAATGCCGCGCCACGATTCACCAAATCTGATGACGTGATTGGAGCCTTGATGCCCGTTTGATGGATGAGAAGCACCTTCGCGCAGTAGGCAAAGCGAACTTCGCACTTCATTCGTAGCTTGGTATGATCGTACACAAACTGTCGAATGGCCTTGGATCTGTTGTTGTTCGGGAAAGCCTTCAAAATGTTTTCGCGATTGATCTCTTGAAGACCTAACATTTCCTGTTCGTCCTCTGGAACGGGCAAGGGTTGGTCGCCAAAATAAATAGGATCCGTCATGATGCGAGCCCAAACTTGCTTGTATCGATCTCTCTCAGCAGCCACACGAAACCCCACCCTGCTCCCAAGATCGCAAAGACGCTCGATGAAAGGCCGCAAATTCTCTATTGAAATATTACCACAATTTTCTGTGTCGAATTCCTGCCACGCATTGGCGTATAATTCACACTCTTCATCATTAAAGAGCGAATCTTCGTTGATCTGGGATGCAAAGAAGTAATCAATCAGCGTTGCAACAAAGAGGGGCCCAAACATAAAGTTGCAGCCAAACCAGAATATGATGAAGTATACTTTGGCGACGGTAGGGTTTCCGCAGTCGCCAGCCACTTGCTCCATATAAACGCCAGATCCAGGCTCAGTCTCGCTACATGTGTAGTCCCCACAAGACGGGTCGCACGGTACTGAAAAGCTTGGTGTGCACGTTGGGGGTGCAATGGAAGCGTCATAGATGATGGGAAACCAGCCATCGCCAGTCGAGATGCGAAACAACAGCATCATGGCACTCGTGATGGTTTGGAAGTTCCACTTGTCTGTAATCACTTCTCCAACTTTGAGGTGCGCAAAAAACATCATGCCAATGGAACTGAAGAAGAAAATCCAGATGGCCAGAAAGAAAAGAGCAGCCAGGATCGATGGTACAGCACCCAACAGGGTTGAAATCATAATCTGCAGCGTCTTGACCTTTTTCACGAGACGGAAGACACGCAGGACACGCAGGAGCTTGAGGGGTTCCAACGCTGCTCCTGCTGCTGTGTAAGTCGTCACCACGCTAAGGGCTACAACGGTGAAATCAAATGCGCACCATGGATCTCCAAAGTATGGACTTTTGACGTCCTTGATGCCAAGAAACTTAAGTAGTCGATTGTCACCCCACTGATATGGTGCATCATCCTTGGTCCATCTAATGACGCCAAATGAATAAATTTTGCCTGCGGTCTCGAAGAGATAAATGACAAGAAATGACTGGTCTACATAGTTCTTGAGAATGTGGTACCAGCTTTCCGCAGGCCAATGCTCTGTGGCCATCCAAACTGTGTTAACAACAATGATGCCCATCATAATAGCATCATACAGATCAGACATCAGAATTTCATACAATTTTGTACGACCCCAAAGTTTGAGTTCATAATTCCCGATTTTGAGTAGGACTGTGTCTTCTGGTTTTGTTGCCCTCCTTGGTAACACCAGATACTTTTTGATTGTCTTCCCGGTTGAATCCCATTCGCGCTGCGTTTGAGTATACAGTGCAGTCCCCTTTTGCTGACGGATATTGTCGATGAGGACCCCGATGACAAGCTGGGAAATGAAAGCATTGGCAAAGAACAAGTAGACAATTCCGAAGAGGATATTTTCTGGTTTGTTGTCCATTTTCGGCTGATCCGAAACTACGTATTGAGTCTCTCCCGGGGGACAACCATTAGCACCCGAAGAGCCATCGCTGCAGATAATTTCAGTCTTGAAGGGAATATCCATCAAACTGTGGAACAAAGGTCGCAGATTGTCAACGCACAAAATACGGAATAAGAACATACAACCGCCTACGATTGTTTCAAAGTTCTCAGGCGGAACCTCCCAAGCCCGTGGGACGAGTATAGGCTGATCGAGAAAAAACCCGATGTTGTTTTCACATGTGGTGCCATTCGGATACTTGGGATCCATGAAGTCGCAGGGTAATGATGGCAATCCACCATAGGAAGTGCCCATACAATCAGCAAACCCTGCTGCAGCATCGTCATTGCAACGGTGAAATCTGCCGCGGAAAAGCGATACTCCAATCAAGCCCCAAATCAGCATCATGAGCAACAGGAGATTGAAAACGTGAAAGATGTTTCCGCAGCTACTAAGGAGGGCAGCAAGCAAGCTCTTGACTGCATCAACGTTCTTCTGTAGCGGACGCACGACTCGCACGATGCGCATGGTCTTGAAATTGCCGATCTTGAGTAAACCCAGCGTATCGACATATGAAATGCAGATGAAAACGAAATCGATCATATTCCATCCTCCTTCTTCTTGAGTGTTAAAAAATGGAGGCATGCCCGCAGGGTAAGTAAGTGTTTTGCGAACCGGTAGCGTCTGTTTAAACGCGCCAAACGCGTACATTTTGGCGAACAACTCTGTCGTAAAGAAACCGAGAAGACACGTGTCAATCATTCCGCGAACATTGGGATCCAGTATCGGCTTCTCTGGAGGATCAATTTGAAGGAGCACAACGGAAAAAATGATGCAGGCAGCAACAAAGAAATTGAAGTATTGCCATTCTATCAAATCGTACACGGCATTCCGGATCGCACGATTCAGCTTCTCAAGCTGCTGTGCAAGCGCCGATGCTTCATCCGGAGCGCCTTGTTCCTTGGTAGCTCCTTCGTTTGCCCCAATGATGACATCCCACAAATTTTGTGGCTTGTTCGATTTGCCGTTTTCTGCTGCCATATCTTTCACAACTGCCTCCCATATTTTCTGAAACTTTGCGAGTTCGTCAGGGTCAAGGTTCTGCTTCTCTAGGCGTTTCCATTGCTCGTCAATCGGGAAGGCTTTGCCTTTTCCGTCAATCAAATCATTGGAAATAACCTGACGCTTCTGAAAGAGCAATACCTGCAATGCAATTCGTTGATCTTCGTCGAATTCAAAATTTTCTAGGATGAGCGCAATAAACATACGCAATACCAGGTAGTTGGCAATATAGAAGTAGCCAACGAAGAAGAAGAGGCCAATCACGTTGGCTTCCTGCAATCCAATCTCCAGGTTGACATAGTAGCTCTCCCCAAAGAGAAATTCAATCATGCCCTTAATCGCCGCAAAAAAATACTGAAAGTCATTTCGACGAGCGGCCAATTCGACAGAGTCCCTATAGAGCTCGTTTGCGAATAAAGCACAGAAAACGATGAAAATAATTGTGACCGCCATAGCATATACGACACCTTCAGGACTGCCAAAAGCTTTCGCTGTCAAGCGCTTCAGTCCTTTGAGATGCTTAGTCAACTTGCCAATACGAAACACGCGCAAGGATTGCACAGCGAGCATGGGGTATATAAAATCGGCTCCCAAGCCCAAAAACTCAGTCGTGAGCGTTGTCGCCTCGCCGACACTTGGCAAGAGCACCAGTGTAAAGTCAAAAGCGTTGCTCCCATCCTTAATGTAGTATGCGAAGCCTCCGTACGCATAGCTCTTGACCATGGCTTCAAGGATGAAGAAAATGCTTGCAAAATAGCCGACCATGTCCAGGTAAATCTGGATGCTGTCATCGAAGCCTTCCATAGCTAGCGTAATCGCATTTGCCACCACCACAAAGTCGGCGAACCAAGCAAAATAAGACTGTGAGGGTTTTGTTGACGCATTCGCGTCCTGTTTTGTTTCTTGTTGTTCTTCGTCATCAGCATCTGAGTCGTCATCCATCTCCCCCAGGTCGTCGAGACCGGCTTGCGACTTGCCGTCACCAGGGTTGGCAACCATCGCTGCGCCACCATCTTCCTGTATCAGCCCCTCTGCTTTGCACCACTCTTGGTTTTCTTCCTTGAATTGCTCAAAATCAGCCTCAAGAAATTCTCGTGCGTTCGACCATGGCCAGTCGTCAACGTCGTCGATCGGAAACATCAAAAATTTCCCAACTTGAGCCCTGAGCTTCTGCTCACTTTGCACAACATCATCAGTTAGACGCTGGATTTCTGTTTCGAAAAAGGTCCTGGTATTCTGGCGCCATTCTTCGATTCTCTCAGCCTCCGCCTCGCTCGCATAAGCATTCAGGGAGCTCATGAAAAGCGCGTCCATTATCCAGCCCAGTATGAAATAGTTCAATGTGATGCACCGTACGATGAACCAGAACATACTGTACTTGAAAGGCCCTGGCCACCCGCGAATCATCTTGACTGCCACTCCAGGAGGCGCGTCCACATTGTACAATTTAAAGTAGTATCGATGCATAAACGCCAATCCTGCAAACCCCAGGAGCCAGTACCAATAAGCTGTAGAAGTGTCGAATAACAACTCGATTTCGTCGTCATCGTCATCGTCATCGTCATCATCATCTTTGTTCGATTCCTGCTGCTTTTTCATCTCGTCCCTTTCTGCTTGGAGTTTTGCGCGTGCCGCAGCTTCCGCATCCTGCCAGCACACACGTGAGTACACGCCCATGCAAATGATGGCCGTACACCCATGACCCAGACCACAGAAATCTCTCAGAGCAACCAAAATATTCAAATGCACTCGACATCTCACTACGCATGGGCGGGCGGACAACAGCAAGCACAAGCACTGGCAGCAATCGCAGATTCAGGGGCGAGCAGCAGGTCTTGACTTTTCAGGCATGCAGGACCTTCGCAGCCTTTTTGATTTCAGCCTCCTTTTTGACGCGGGTGTAGTTTTGACCGACAGTTGCAACGGTAAGATTGAGCAAGCAAAAGGAGCCTAGGATGACCGTGAACAAGTAGAACCCAGTAGCCATCGCCGGGTTCACTTCCTGGCACTTTTCCATCCATAGTGACCAGTTCTTCTGGAAGAAGAGGGCAATGATCGTCTGTAACAGCATACACAACACACACACACACACACACACACACATTTAAGCGCATACGTTCAGCATCGGCCGTGTCGAGAGCAATCTGACCTGAGCAGGAATGCTAGGGTGCTGCGCATTCAAATGAGAAACAGGGGACTACCAGTGAAGCCGAGGCGATGTTACTGAATCCATGCACCTTGCTGATCGGCGGACTCGAGGTAAGAAAGCAAAGCGAGTGCGGGCATCGGGCATCGATACAGACGTTACTTCCAGCGTCTCCAATAGCCGGACATCTGCACTCAAGTCGTGTTACATGTTCAATGCACACAAACGCGCCCGGGCGCACGCATGTTGTAGTCAGACATGCAATATTATGAATATTGTCTAGTGTTGTGTGTCTGACAACACGCATGACTTCACACATTATGTGTCTGAACAATACAGCAAGCATCGGGCCCCCCTCTGGCGATCACGCGTGAGGTGTGAACTTCTCTGCTGCGGGGACATCGTGAGTACAAGGCAGGTACGGTCTGAAGCAACTCACCCGCAAATCTTGGGTGGTTGCGCAACTATGCACCTGGCCTCTACGAAATTTCCATGCCCCCCGTGTTCCCCTGCACTGCCCTCCGATTCAGCGTGGGCCGTCTGACTTCCCTCTGAGGCAACATCCGGCGCATCTGCAACCTCTTCGTTGGCAGAGGGTTCCTCGCTTCTTCGTGTCTGGTCTCTCACGCGTGACCTTCGGTGTTCAGCGCTGCCAATGGGCTGGCCCAGCCACCCGTACCGCCCAAGATACTCTTCCGTCAAGATAAATTGGGCAGCATTCATTTCTTCTCCGTCGATCACAAAGATCTCTTCGTCCTTGGCTGAGCATTCGTCCTGATTCACCTTGATGCTAAATGTTACCTTCTTTGTCACGTATTTCCCTGTCTTCTTGTCCAGAATCTGTACTCCCACTTCAAGTCCCTGCTGACCCACAGCGCCGTCGTCTACAGCAAACAGCCGTCTTCCTGCCGCTTCGGAAGAGTTGCTCCCTGCAGCTGAATTGCTCTCTGCAGCTGAATCGACACTCGCCAGGGCCTCAATGACGTCCGAAAGATTGCTAGCAGGGTGCTGACGTTTGGGGTGGGGAGCCCCATGGCCCAATGCTCGCTTCCCACGCAGCTCCAGAAATTCGCGGTAGCGATCCATGTCGATAGTGCAGTTCTCGATCTGCATTCCCCGCTCCAAGCTAAACTTGTAAGTGCTGGGGTCGTAGTAGCTGAGGGCATCGAAGGGCTCCAACGCCACGCCACACCGATAGTACAAGATTCCAGCCTTGCCAAACATTTAAATGCCCGCCACGCCGAAGAAGAACATGGCAAAAAAGACGAGCGACAGAACTGGGCCCATGGACTGCATCGCTGCTGCGACGGTCTTCACAACCACCTTCGAGGGGAACAGCATTTTGACCCGGCCCATCGGCTTCAGGAAGCGCAGCATGCGCAGGAAAGCGATGTTCGGGAAAAAGAACTTCCACGGCGCCCCGAGGATGCCAATGTCGCGCACATACGAGCCCCAGTTCATCACGTTGACAATCGTGTCGGCCTTGTACCAATTGTCCGCAAAAAAATCATTGTAGCCGTAGGTGCAGAACTCAAAACACCACTCCAAGTTGAAAATGACGCTGGCGTAGAACCCGACGTCCCTGAGCAGCTGCGAGTGCTCCTCGGGCTGCGCGCAGGGGGCAGAGAGCGGAGGCGGCGAGGGTGTGGGGTGGGGCGCCGTCAGCGCGCAGGAGCAAGCGCAAGCGCCCAGCACGCGCGTGGACCGCCCAGCGCCGGCGGGACAGGCGAGAGCACGGGCCTACCAGGATGCGCAGGTACGTGAGCTTCACGCACGCGTTGAACAGGATGTAGCTGAGGAAGAGGTACTCCCAGTACACCGACTGCACAACGGCCCACGAGACGGCGCCGACCGGCGAGCGCGCCTTGGGGTCATGCGGGCCCCACAGCCAGTCCTCCCAGAAGGACTTGGGCATCTCTCCGGCCCGTGACTAGACGCCGGCGGCGCTTACCAGCACACCCACCTGCGTGCAGCGCTCTCCCAGCGGGCCGCGCGCATGCGGCGCCCTGGCCGCCGGGCCGCCCGGTCGCGCCTGCTCAGACGCCCGCGGGGCTGCTGCGCGGCGCGCCCGCTGTCCGGCGGCAGCGGTGCGGCAGTTGCCCGCCCATGGCTCCGGTGTGCCGCTGCCACCCTGCAGCCGCTCGTCTGCTGGTTCTGATGAATTTAGATTCGTGCGCTGCACGGCCAGCTGGTTCGTGATCGCGGCACTTCGGCACTTCGGGACGTCGAGCAAAGTCGCGATGCTGCTCCGCCCGCTCCAGGCGCTGGCGTCTTTCGAGCTACACCCGCGTTACGACGCGGGCGAGTCTCCGTACGGCGAGGAAGAGGTGGGGCCGCGCGGGGGGGCGGGGGGCGCGGGCGCGAAGCCCGCGCCACCGTGCGGCGTGCGTGTGTGTGTTGTGTGTGTGCGTGCGTGCGTGCGTGCGTGCGTGCGTGTTGCGCGTGGTGCGGTGGTGTGCAGTGGCATGCACCCCTGCTCGCCTGGCGTCAGGCGAGTGCTGATGCGCGTCAGCACTCACACGGCAGGGCGTCAAGGTATGCACCCCTGGCGGCTGCCACTGGGTCGCCAGCCCGATGTCGCACGGTGACGCGCCGCCCCGCCCCCCCTGCCGCGCGCCGTGCGCTTGCGAGCGCCGCGCCGACCGCACGATTGCGAGTGAAAGCCTGCGCAGGACCTCTCCTGACGCGGCGTCCTGGCGCGCTTCGCGCCCGCCCGATTCCGCGCCCTCCCTCCTCGCTGCTCTCAGGTCGCGACGTCCTGAGCGGGGCTCTTGCAGAGGAGGAGGCGCGCGGCATGCCGGCTTCCCTGGTTGCCGCATTCCAGTAGGTCTGCTGCCGCGGTCTGCTACCGCAGTCCTCGGGCCGGTCACTGGTTTGCGGCCCGGATAAATGTGCTTGGCTCAGTCAACGGACCGCCTTGGCAGATGCGCATGTGCGATCGACAGACCCCGAACGTCGTATTCTTTATGTTCCTGCTTTCGTGCGCGCAGCTGCGGTTGCCTGCGAACGGAATAAAGTGAGTGAGTCCTTGGATCAACCTGCGCTGACGGCTGCCGGTCCAGATGGCAATACTGGCGGCGCTTGCCTTCCGACTTTGCGCCGGAGAGGAGGAGGGGGCGAGGGACCCTGGACTCGCGTGTCGAAGACAGGGAGCAGGGTGCAGGGTTTAGGCACGTGCTGCTTGTGGCTGCCTTGCGCGGGTACTTGCTCCGGGCCGCGAGCAAGTGCGACCTCTGGCGAGCTGGAATCAAGCTGCCGTATGCGGACACGTGCCTGGAGTGGCCTTGCACAGGGTGGCCACGAACAGAGCTCAAGAGTGCCCTTGTGACAGGCCTCGCATAGTTCGTGACTGGCCTCGCTCAGTACCTACAGGTTGAGCCTTGATTAGAGTTGAAGAGTTATCAAAGAGTGCCCCTGGCACTGGCCTGGCATAGCGTGAGCCTTGAATAGAGTGCCCTTGTGCCCGGGCTCGCATAGCTTGAGCGGCCTTTAATAGCAAACACGGAGCTAGTGGCGAACAGCATGACAACCTGAGCTTCATGCTTAATACTAAGTTAATACTAAGTTAATACTAAGTTAATACTAAGTTAATACTAAGTTAATACTAAGTTGATACTAAGTTCATAGC
>Ga0115006_10001340_pt1 | contig 15184 bp, 17 predicted proteins | sample ArcOceMetagenome_3_FD_88943 | JGI IMG/M metagenome (GOLD analysis project Ga0115006, IMG submission 88943) | Marine eukaryotic phytoplankton communities from Arctic Ocean - Arctic Ocean- Svalbard ARC20M Metagenome | ecosystem: Environmental > Aquatic > Marine > Oceanic | place: Arctic Ocean...
TATTGAGGGGCAGATCGGCGCAGAAGATTTGGTTCGCGCAGGGGCTGACATGATTATCGGTCAAGTGGCACAAGATGATCTGCTGCTGCGTGATGTGGTAACTGGGCAACTGTACCGCGCCACCGAAGGCGACGGCGTTGGGCTGTCTTACCTGCTTGGTGTTGATGGGGCCTCCGTTTTTGACAGTAATTATCTGCCCGCCGATATGGGCTATACAGTGTCGGATACGCACACACGCGCTAAAGCTGGTATGTTTTGGCAGATGGGCGAGGACGTGTCGTTCTTTTACGGGGCGACATATTTATCCGAAGAATTCGAAGGCCAGACCGAAGGCCAGGTTCTTGGATCACTGAAGCTAAATTTCAACTTCTAATGAAATAGTTACGGCCCTTTGTTAAAGTGGGTTGATTGAAACCGTTTCAGCATAATTCTGCGCGTTTAATGAACTCGATAACTTGAGGCAGATAACAGGCATGAAAACGGGCTTAATTGGCACGTTTGTCATCTCCTGGTCACAGACAGATATTGATGGGCAGCATGCGCCGCCGGTCACCGACCTTAATGTAGGCACGGCTTGGTCTTGGACCGGCGAAGCAGTACGTGTTGATGGACCAAATGGCATTTTGCCATTGGGTGCGTCACAAGGTGAGACAGACATTCGCAGCCGCGTGGCATTGACCGTGCGCAGGCTTTTGGCATCCGCGCAGGTGGACGCGTGCCGCATGGATACGACTGTGCTGCAAGGACCGTTTTTTGAAGACAGCTTTCGCGTGACTGACAGGTTTGATTCGTGGACCGTCACGCTGATTAATACCGGTGCTGGGCGCAAACCGTTGTGCATATTTATGGATGAAATTCCTCCTTGCGCTCAATATCTATGGGTCGTGGACCACCGGATTAAAACAACGCTGCGCCGCTTTGCAGAACCTGCACAGGGCGGTGTCGTTTGCTTTACCCCCGGCACAATGATCATGACCCCAGACGTTGTGCGCGATGTCGCAAACCTGTCCAAGGGCGATTTTGCCCAAACTGCCGACTATGGCTGCGCTGAGGTTCTTTGGCTTGGAAGTGGGCGCGTGACAGGTGCGTGGCTGAAAGCCGAGCCATCACTTACACCTGTGCGATTGCGGTCAGGGGCATAGGCCAAGACTTGCCTGATGTGGGGCTTTTGGTTTCACCAGATCACCAGATCGTGCTCCGTGGCGCACGTGCGCGCACTCTGTATAACGCCGACGAAGTCCTAGTCACCGCCCGCGACCTGATCAAAGACCATTCGATCATTCGCAACCACGCTCAGCGCGAAGTCACCTATATCTACATTATGTTGCTGAGCCACGAAATCGTGTTTGCCAACAGCGTCGCGACCGAAAGCTTCCACTCCGCCAGCGCAGAACTGTCGGCAATGGAAGACGCATCTCGCGACCGGATGTTTGATCGGTTGCCGGACTTGTGCGACAGTGTTCACAACTAAGGCGACTATGCGCGACGTGTGTTGTCAGACAGCGAAGCCGCGATCTTGCAGCACGCTTAATCTTTGTGCGCGACAGGACCGCCGCTGGATTTCCACGTCGAAAACCCGTCGCGCAGATGCGCGCAGGCAAATCCCATATCGTTCAATGTGGCGACCGTTAGTGCGGACCGCCAGCCAGATGCACAATGGAACAAAAATGTTTTGTCTTGAGCAAAGATGTCTTTGAAATACGGGCTTTCGGGATCAACCCAAAACTCGGCCATGCCACGCGGGCAATGAAAACTGTTCGGAATGAAGCCCGACCGGTCCCGTTCACGCACATCGCGCAGGTCCACGATGACAACGTCTTCGTCATCCAGCATCTTAATCGCATCGGGCGTGGCGACCTCAACGATCCGCGCGCGCGCAGCTGCGACAAGTGCGGCAGCGGATATCTTCAACTTTGCCATTCGCTATCCTTGCTTGAAAAGAGTGCCAAACGGCAGGTCGGTCAAGTCTTTATCGCTAAGCTGGGCCATATGCCACGCAAGCACTTGATTACTTGATAAAACAGGCAAACCGGTCTCTGCCTCAAGCTTTTCAATAATATCCAGCGTGCGCAGGTTTGTGCACGACAAAAACAGCGCGTCGATACCGCCCTTGGCCGCAAGGGTCACTGCCGCGTCATACGTCGATTGTGAGCTGATATGTGCGACGACGGTTTCGCAAGCCTCGTCAAATGACCCAAACACTGGACATGCGACGCCGTTGGCTTCCAACACATTCACAAGATGCGCAGACACGTCTTCCACATAAGGGGACAAAAATCCTAACCGCTTGATATTCAATGTGGCACAGGCGGCAAGCAGACCGCTGACGGGCTGGGTAACCTCGGGCGTTGTGCACCCCTCACGAACCAGTCGTGCGATGTTATCGGCGCCGATTTGTGCGGTGCCAGATGTGCAGCCATAGCCCACAACGCTGAACTCGGTGGGTTCGGCAAACAGGCTGGCAGCCGCAGGCAGCGTCTCAGCCATCTGTTGCAACGTATCTCGGGTCACTTGGGTCGCTGTGGGCACACGGGTCACATAAATCAGCGGACCTGCGCCAAAGATGCGCCTGAAATCCTGCTCAATCGTTTCGTCTGATTGCAACACAATCAGACCCATCGCGGGCACGGCTGGGTCGGTTGTGAAATCAAAGCTCATAGCACAACCATATCACGTGTGTAGGGCGCAGATAAGAACCGTGCGCCAGTGTCAGTCACCACAATATTTTCTTCGTGGACCAGCATTTTGCCAGCCTCCACGTCGATGCTGGGTTCTAAGGTTAGTACCATGCCTTCGGCCAATACGGTCTGATCAGCAGGGATCAACGATGGCCATTCGGTTAATTGCATACCTAACCCGTGACCTAGGCGGCCGGTGTCGGACCCGCCCGCGCCGCCAGTGACAATGTCGTCCATTGCGTGGAAAAGCTGTGCGGCAGTCGCACCAGGTTTGGCAATAGCCATGGCGGCATCCACGGCGTCGATCAACTTGGCATGGGCGGCTTGGGACGTATCCGTCATCGACCCAACCGTAAAATTGCGGTCAAAATCGCAGAAATAACCGTCAACCACGAGGCCAGTGTCGAGCATGAGTATATCACCGTCCTGCAACGGCGCGTTCGAAGCAGGCGAGATCACATCATCGTACCCACCAATGCCGGCACCACCCGCTAGATAGGGAACGAAGTCGGCCCCCTCATCCAAGCAAAGCATCTGGAACTTGCGGAACACAGTCGACAGTGGCACGCCGACGCCTGCAATTTCGGGAACACGGGCAAAGGCACGGTTGGCCACATCACAGGCGATTTGGATCGTGGCAACCTCCGCCTCGGATTTGATCATGCGCAAGGCAGGGATGATCCCGCCGTCGCTGATAATCTTGGACCCAATCGCGCCTTGCAGCATGTCAAAATCATCCAGCGGCATGCGCAAATGCGTTTCCAGCCCCATTGGTGTTGCGACCTTTACACAACCTAATTCGCGCAGCGTGTCGGCCAAAAGACCCACACCGTCGTCGTCATAATCAGGTGACCGCCATGTGCGGATGTCCGTAATCCACGACCGCGCCATCAACGCCGCGCCAATGGTTGGGATCACCGCAACCGGATCACCGCTTGCAGGCACAACCAAGAACCAAGGCCTTGCAGGACTTTCCCAGAACCGTGTCAAATACCCCGTGAAATATCGCACCTCTGGTTCAGTCGTCAGCAGCAACGCGTCGATACCGCGGTCCGTCATCATGGCTTGGGCGCGGGCGTTGCGGGCCATGTATTCTGACGCGTGAAACACTTAGGCGACCCCTTCCGACAGCACCGCAAGCACACGGGCGTCGGTGGGCAAATCCAAACCGACAAGCAACGCGACAAGCCCAGCACCACCTGATGTAGAACAGGCCAGATCATGGGCCGCCAACACTGGCATCGCCGCTTGAGCCTCATCTTCGGAAATCGTGACAAACACATCAGCGTCAGTTGCCAGTCCTTTGAGCGCGATTAAAGACGGTTCTTTGCAGTCCAAACGACCCATTTCAGACGTGGGCCCATCGGCCAAGACACAGTGGCCCGCCTTAATGGAATCTATCAGGGCAGGGGCAAACTCAGGTTCGACCACAATGATCTGCGGGGCGTCACCCCACTCAGAACGGGCCATTGCAGCGGCGGCTCCGGCCAATCCACCGACGCCCGCTTGCAGCAATATATGTGTAGGGGCGGCAGGCATTTGGGCAAACACCTCGTCCATCAACACGCAATAACCTTCCATCAGGCGGTGGGATACCTCGTAATATTCATCCCATGACGTGTCCGACAACAAGGTCCACCCGTTTGCATCGCCATCGGCCATCGCGGTTTCCATGCTTTGCGCATAATTCGTACCCGCGCGCACGACGTCGGCGCCCATGTCGCGCAGACGCACAGCAAAGCTTTCTGGCACAGCTTCGGCCAAATAGATAACAGCTTTGGCGCCAAACACCTTGGCACCAGCGGCAACGGACAGGCCGTGATTGCCTGCACTGGCACTGACATAGGTGCGACCAGCCAGAACGCCAGACAGATCATCACCGCCAATGGCGGCAGCATCATGTGCGATCACATAGGCAGCACCCAGCGCCTTGAAACTACCAAGCCCCATGCGGTCGCGCTCATCTTTGACATGAACCGAGGTCACACCTGCCAGCTTGGCCAGACCGGCCGCATCAACCAACGGGGTGGCTTTGGCCACGGGGCAACGGGCGAGCAACGCAGCAGGGGCCGCTGCATTAACGCTTGGGGCAGGGATCTGCGCAGGCATTGTGATCAGCGTTTCAGCATGGCGGAATGGATTCGGAAAACTGTGCATTTTATGGCCCTGTATTTGTTAACCAGATGAAGCCTTAAGGGGCGCGTCAGCGTCAATAGGAAATGACCTGAATGGGTCATTCATAGATTCTCTAGAAATACTACCGACATAAAAGTGCCCAAAAGCGACCCTTCTGGGGTGGCCACCATACCGAGGCCCGTGTATTCGCAGCTTAGTGATACGTGCTTTGGCACAAAAACAATGACGTTTATGGGCGTAAAGTGACGTTTTACGCGGGGCGGCTGACCCTGATCTGGGCATTCGGCAACCAAAAGGGTGCTTTTTTCAGTTTAACTGTTGCAATAAAAAGCGCTTACCCCCGTTAATATCGCCATTCATAGGGAGACTAACAAAAATGAAAATGAAAACACTCGGCACAGCATCCGTGCTTGCACTGACACTTGGCGCGACATCTGCATGGGCAGAATGTGGCGAAGTATCGATCACTGAAATGGACTGGGCGTCGTCACAGGTTGTGACTGCTGTATCTGCTTTCTTGATGGCACAAGGTCTTGGCTGCGACGTCCAGAAAGTTCCATCATCCACTGTTCCAGCGCTGACATCTTTGGCGGAAACTGGCGAACCAGACATCCTGACAGAAGTCTGGGCGAACTCCACACCATCATACGAGCCACTGCTTGCTGGCGGCAAATTGGTCGAACTGGGCAACGTATTGTCCGACGGCGGTGTCGAAGCTTGGTGGATCCCTGCGTATCTTGCAGAAACCAACCCAGAGCTGACAACATGGGAAGGCATCATCGCCAACCCAGACCTCGTTGGTGGCAAGTTCCACGATTGCCCATCGGGCTGGGCGTGTGACATCATCAACAACAACAACCTGAACGCTGCTGGCATAGATGACACCGGTCTTGAGCGCTTCCAGCACGGTTCCGGCGAAACATTGCAGGCGTCCATCGCGTCCGCATATGCCGATAAAGCACCTTGGTTCGGCTATTACTGGGCGCCAACCGCCGTATTGGGCAAATACCCAATGGTGCGTGTTGAAGTGCCTGCATACGACGCAGACGCACACGCATGTAACGGCGACGTTGATTGTGCGACACCAGGATTCTCCTCTTATCCGGCTGCCAAAGTTGTGACAGCAGCGTCCGCAGCATTCATCGCACGTGAGCCTGCTGCTGCGGCACTGATGGCCAACGTGACCTTCACAAACGCCCAAATGGGTGAAGTGCTGGCATGGCGTTTGGACAACAACGCGTCCAACGAAGAAGCTGCCGTGTACTTCTTGTCCACATACCAAGACGTATGGGCTGAATGGTTGGACGACGAAGCCAAAGCAAACCTGAGCGCACTGCTTAAGTAATCTGCTAAAACCAAAAAGACCCTTCCGCCCGCAACAGGTGCGGGAGGGTCATCTATTTCAAGGGGAAGAATGATGGCGTTTTATGAAGGACTGTTTCGGGTTTTAGGCTTGGAAGAATGGTGCGGAACAGGGGCGTCAGACGCCCCTCTTTCGATGGCGGATTTGTTGGCACAATCGGCTGGCGATGGTGCGGGTTCCGGTCCAGCATTCCCATTCCCTTCGCTCGACAATCTTAATGAAAGCTGCGGAAACTTCGCGCAAACACGCGACCTGACCAAAGGCTTAGAAGACGCGTTCCTGTCAGCGAAAGACAGCATCAAAGCGGTGTTAGACCCGATCACCCAGCCGTTAAGCTGGTTGTTGGACGGCGCATTGTGGATGTTTGCTGTAATCCCTTGGTTTATCATGATCCCAATTTTGGTGGCGATCGCATGGTGGGCATCACGGTCCATCGCAGTGACGGTCTTTGTCACCTTCGCAATTTTGCTTCTGGCCTTCGTCGATCACTACGCTGTGGCGATGCAAACGCTCTCAATTATCTTTGTGTGCACAGGCATATCGATTCTGCTTGGGGTGCCAACGGGCATCGCGATGTCAAAATCTGATAGGCTGCAAAAAGCACTAGTTCCTGTCTTGGATCTTCTGCAAACACTGCCGACATTTGTGTACCTGATCCCGCTGATCTTCTTGTTCTCGGTCACAGAATCCAAACTCTATGGTATCGCGATTATTCTTTACGCCATCGTGCCTGTGATCCGTTTGACGGACCTTGGCATTCGATTGGTCGACAAAGACGTGATCGAGGCGGCCAATGCGTTTGGCATGTCGTCTAATCAGCGCCTTACAAAAGTGGAGCTGCCGCTGGCGCTGCCTAATATTATGGCTGGTGTGAACCAGACCATTATGATGTCGCTTGCCATGGTTGTGATCGCATCGCTGGTGTCTGCACCAGGGCTTGGCGTGAACGTACTGCGCGGTATTCGGAACCTCGAACTGGGTGTCGGAATTGTCGCTGGTATCGGTATTGTGCTGCTGGCCGTGATCCTTGATCGCGTGTCCAAAGCCGCACTGTCACGGGTCGATATGACCCATAAAACACATTAATGGAGGCTGCGATGACCGATAAAACACCTAAAGTCCGCTTGCGTGGCCTGTATAAAATCTTTGGCCCCAACCACAAAGACATGATGCAACATGTCCGCGCTGGGATGGGCAAGCCAGAACTGCTGGAACAGCACAAGCACGTGCTGGGCCTGCAAGATATCAACGTCGATATGCAGGCGGGTGAAATCACCGTGGTAATGGGCCTGTCTGGGTCCGGTAAATCCACTCTGATCCGGCACCTGAACCGACTGATCGACCCGACCGCAGGCGAAATCATCGTCGACGGGATAGACGTGATGGGCCTGTCTGATGATGTGCTGCGCAAAATGCGTCAGGAAAAGATGTCGATGGTGTTCCAAAAGTTTGCGCTTTTGCCGCATCGGTCGGTGTTGCAGAACGCCGCAATGGCGCTCGAAGTGCAAGGCGTTGACGAAAAGACACGCACAGCCGAGGGCATGAAATGGCTCGTGCGTGTGGGCCTTGATGGCTACGAACATCACTATCCAGCGCAGCTATCGGGTGGCATGCAACAACGTGTGGGCATCGCGCGCGCGCTGACTGCAAACACTGACATCATGCTGATGGACGAGGCGTTCTCTGCGCTTGATCCGCTTATCCGGACCGACATGCAAAACCTGCTGTTGGAACTGCAAGCAGAGCTGCATAAGACCATCGTCTTTATCACGCATGATCTCGACGAGGCGCTGAAACTGGCCGACCACCTTGTTATCCTCAAAGACGGCGCGGTCATTCAACAAGGTGAGCCGCAGGGCATCTTGATGAACCCGAGCGATCCGTACATCGAAGACTTTGTCTCAGACATCAACCGCTCGCGCGTGTTGCGTGTGCAATCGGTGATGGAGCCTTTGAAAGGCACGAAGTTCGCAGGCGACGTGGATATCCGCGCTAACCTCGAAAGCCTGATCGCACGCTCCGAGGGCGACACTTCCTTGCATTACCGTGTGATGGATGGTGATGTGGCCGTAGGTGAACTTCACATGCGCGATCTGGTAAAAGCACTGGTGCCGCGTATCTCCTCAGCAGCATAGGCATGACATGACACAAAGCCCCGCCCACACATCATATGACGTGATTATTGTGGGCGGGGCGATGTACGGATCAAGCATCGCTTGGTTTCTTTCCAACCATCCCGATTTTGACGGAAGGGTCTTGGTCGTTGAACGCGATCCGACCTATGAATGGGCGTCCACGTCCCACACGAATTCCTGCATCCGCCAGCAATTCAGCGCACCGATAAACATCAAGATCAGCCAGTTCGGCGCAGATTACGTTAAATCGTTCCGCGACCAAATGGGCGGCGACCCCCGCGTCCCCAATGTTGTGCTGCAATCGTTTGGCTACATGTATTTGGCCGACAGTGCCGCTGGCGCAGACGCCTTGCAATCCGTGCAACAAATCCAAGCTGCCAATGGCGCGGGCACAAAACACATGACCGCCGCCCAGATCAAAGCCATATATCCTTTCTACAACATGGACGACATCGTTGCGGGCAATCACAACCTGATCGATGAAGGCTACTTTGACGGCAACACACTGTTTGATTGGTGGAAACGATCTGCGCGCGAACGCGGTGTTGAATACATCCACAATTCAGTTGTCAGCATGACCAAAACAGAGACAACCGTGCAAAGCGTGACACTGGCCAGCGGCGAAACCGTCGCTTGCGGCTATGTCGTCAACGCATCCGGTCCGCGCGCCGTTCTGACATCTCGCATGGTAGGCATCGAAATCCCGATCGAGCCGCGTAAGCGACATACTTTCATCTTTTCAGCCGCCGAAAAACTGGACCGAGATCTGCCGCTTACAATCGACCCAAGCGGGGTGCATATGCGCAGTGACGGGCAGTATTATATGGCCGGATGCGCGCCCGATGACGATAGCGTCGTGGACTACAACGACTTCACCCCCGACCACACCATCTGGGAAGAAAAAGTCTGGCCGATCCTCGCCCACCGCGTGCCCGCGTTTGAGCGGATCAAGCTGATGAATTCTTGGGTCGGGCATTATGCCTACAATACCTTTGACCAAAACGCGATCATCGGGGCGCACCCAGATGTGACCAATTTTATCTTTGCCAACGGGTTCTCTGGGCACGGGTTCCAACAATCCCCCGCCATGGGGCGCGGCATTGCGGAACTGATCGCAACGGACGATTACCAGACACTCGACCTGAGACCGTTCAGTATCAACCGGATTATCGCAGGCGAAAAATTCCCCGAACAAGCCATCATCTAAGCGACAGGAAACATCATGAAAAAACTCGTACTCACTGGGGCAGCAGGCGCGCTGGGCTCTCAACTTCGCAAACCCTTGGCCGCAATGTGCGACACGTTTGTGTCCACTGATCTGGCCGAAAGCCTCGACAATCTGGGCCGCAATGAGACTTATGTTAAGGCGGATGTGTCCGACCTTGCAGCGATGGAATCTCTGCTCAAAGGCGCCGACATGGTGATCCACTTCGGCGCCATCGCAGACGAGGCCCCTTGGGACGATATCCTGCAATCCAACATCATCGGGGCTTATAACGTGTGGGAGGCCGCCTACCGGAACGGCGTCAAACGGGTGGTCTATGCGTCATCGGTACACGCGGTTGGGATGCATCTGAAAACCGACACCATCGGCCTTGATGTATCGCACCGCCCTGACACATATTACGGTCTGGCAAAATGTTTCGCCGAAGATCTTGCATCGCTGTATTGGGACAAACGCGGCATTGAGTCCGTCTGCATGCGCATCTTTTCTGCCGCACCACCGACCAACGCGCGGTCCATCGGCACGTGGCTGTCGACAGACGACTTGATCCACCTCGTGGAACGGTCCGTCAACAGCCCCGTCGTGGGGTTCACCACCGTTTACGGCATCTCAAACAACGACCGCGCAGTGGTCGACAATACCAAAGCAGGGCATCTGGGCTACCGACCAAAAGACAACGCCGAAGACTTCGCCACGGATGTCTTCGTGTCCACCCCGCCGCTCGACAACAAAGACCCTGCCAATCTGTGCATCGGCGGGCCATTTGCGACTGTTAAATTGGGCAACTCCGGTGTAGCGGGTATCAAAGCCATGAACACAGACGGAGACAGCTAATGTCCGCACTTTTCGAGCCGCTTAAGATCAAAGACATCACGCTGCGCAATCGCATCGGGATGGGGCCAATGTGCCAATATTCGTCCAATGACGGTGTGGCGACCGATTGGCACATGGCCCATATCGGTGGCGTCGCCATGGGCGGCACGGGCCTGATCATCGCAGAGGCCACGGCCGTTACACCGGACGGACGGATCACACCGGGCTGTGCTGGGCTTTGGAACGACGCACAAGTCGCAGCCATAGCGCCGGTAAACGCATTTGCGAAATCCTGTGGCGCTGTTATCGGCGTGCAGATCGGGCATGCGGGGCGCAAGGCATCTGCTGCACGGCCATGGGATGGTGGCACACATTTGCCCGATGACAATGGCGGCTGGCCGATTGTTGGCCCCACAGATGACGTGTTCGACAAAGACGGCACGCGATTGAACAAAGCCCCATCTGCCATGTCCATCGCCGATATCCAAGCCATGACAGCCAGCTTTGTTGCGGCGGCAAAACGGTCGCTGGACGCAGGCTACGAGCTATTAGAAATCCACGGCGCGCACGGCTATCTGCTGCACAGCTTTTTCACGCCGTTGGTCAACACACGGACCGACGCATACGGCGGCGATTTTGAAGGGCGCTCGCGGTTCATGCGCGAAACCGTGGCTGCCGTGCGCGAGGTCTGGCCAGAACGCCTACCGCTCGCAGTGCGCCTGTCCGTCACAGATTGGATCGACGGCGGCTTGACTATTTACGACAACATCCAAATGGCCACGGCCCTGCGCGATCTTGGCGTAGATATGATTGACTGTTCAGGTGGTGGGGCGACACCTGCCGCGCGGGCCTCGATTGGCACACGGACGGCTGATCAGGTCGGCATGGCGGCACAGCTTCGCCGCGAAACGGGTGTCATCACCGCCGCAGTCGGCTGCATCACAGACGCAAAACAAGCCGAGAAAATCATCGCATCAGGTCAGGCAGACATCGCATTGATGGCACGCGAGCATATGCGCGACCCACATGTGGCGCTGCGCACGGCCCGCGAACTTGGCGTTGATCCCAAGCCGCATTTGCCGCAGCAATACGGGTTCTATATGAATTAACCCTTGGCCTTGGCGGTGCGGGTGACCCACATGCCGCCAAGGATCAAAGCGACCCCAAGGGCGCGCGCCCAAAGCTGCCCTTGCACACCCATGGCGATATCAATTACGACACCAGAAATCATCTGGCCCGCGATAATTAACATGGCGGTTTGGGCTGCCCCAATCCGGTTAATCGCCCATGATCCCGCGGCAATAAACAGCACACCAATCGGTCCACCCAAAAATGCCCACCACGGGGCATCCAGCGGGGCGCCACCAAACAAACCGTCATCAAACAGGCTGCTGGCCAGCAGCGCAATCAAACTGACAAACGCCAACCCGACAATGTGATTCCAAAACGACGATTCCCACGCGTTGGTGGACAGGGCCAACCGGCCATTCAACTGGCGGCTAAGGCCCACCAATAAGCCCGCGCCAATGGCAAGGATGATGAATAAACTCATGGGGCGCTCCCGTAGAAAATCAGGATCAGCGCGCCAGCCGTAATCAACGCGAGCCCCGCAAAGTCACGCCACCCAGGCATCCGTTGCGCCATTTCAAACAGGCCCTTAGCGTCAGCAAACAATGAAAACACGATCTGCCCGGCAAGACCCAATGCGATGGTGCCAGACAGCGCCAGCGCCGAATTCATCGCAGCAGACGTGGCAACCACCGTCAAACCACCCGATACGCCGCCCAAATATGCCCAAAGTGGCGGGCGCTTTGATGCGGCGCGGGTAGGGCGCAGCGTAAGCAAGATCAAAATAGCCAGCACAGTGCCCGTCAAATGCGGGACCCAGCTGGAAAACAACAAGGTGCCATATTGGGCCAATGTGCCGTTTGTAAGCAGCATTAAAGTGATCAAACCACCAGCGGCAAACGCGCCAAGATAGTGGATGAAACGGGGGGGATTATCTGTAGACATGGGGGACATGTGACGGGGTGTGCGGCCAATTGCAAACGGCTTGTTGACTCTGCGCGCACCCCGCTTATAAGCCTCAGTTCATTGGTGTTGGTGGACCTTGCAAAAGGAACCCTGTCATTGCGGCAAAATCCGCAAAAAGGACAACGCCCTTCACGCCGCAAGGCACCTTAGAAGGAGATCAGCGTATGACTAAACGTACCGCTGCCAAATATAAAATTGACCGTCGCATGGGCGAAAACATCTGGGGCCGTCCTAAATCCCCAGTGAATCGCCGCGAATATGGCCCAGGCCAGCACGGTCAGCGCCGTAAAGGTAAATTGTCCGACTTCGGTCTGCAGTTGCGCGCCAAGCAGAAGCTTAAAGGCTACTATGGCGACCTGACTGAAAAGCAATTCCGCCGCGTCTTTACAGAAGCTGAACGCGTAAAAGGCGATACAGGTGAGAACCTTGTAGGTCTGCTGGAGCGTCGTCTGGACGCTGTTGTTTACCGTGCTAAGTTCGTGCCAACAGTATTTGCTGCACGCCAGTTCGTGAACCACGGCCACGTGGAAGTGAACGGCAAAAAAGTGAACATCCCATCCTACCGCGTGAAAGAAGGCGACATCATTTCCGTGCGCCAGAAATCCAAGCAGATGGAACTCGTTTTGATCGCTATTCAGCTGCCAGAGCGCGACGTGCCTGACTACATGGACGTTGATCACTCCAAGCTGACAGCGACATTCACACGCACACCAACACTCGGCGACGTACCGTACCCAGTGACTATGGAACCAAATCTGGTCGTGGAATTCTACGCCAAGAACTAATCAGTTCTGGCCGATCCAAATACGAAAGGGCTGCACCTCGGTGCGGCCCTTTTGCGTTTGTGGTGGGCTGCTGAATTGTCTGCTTTTAAGTGGAGAGGGCAGTTTCTGCGCCTAGTCAAAAATACTGCCAAGGTTTTCAACAATGCTAATAAGCAAAGCTATGCCGCAGATTAGGATTGCTAACCAAAAAACATATTGCATAACAAATGCTGATAGGCCAATAGCGACAGCAAGATACGATAGTCGATGTGGTTCGTTTCGGTATAATCCGACATCGCCAAGCATCACTGCTAACCCTGCAGCGCAGAGTGCCACAATTGTAGCGAGTTGACCAAAATCCTGCGGGGGCGGTGTGGGTTTTGGTGCTGGCTCCCCTGACAATGCACGCGCAGCTGATTGTTTAATGTCTGCGGCGATCTCACCTATGACAGAACCAGTACTCTGTGCTTGCGGCTCAAAAAAAGTAGAAAGTTGATTCAGGACAACGATGAGGCTTGCGATGCCTAGCAGAAATCCTATCAACCCATATTTTGTAGGTTTCTCTATTGCTATTTTTTGCACAACAATACTCCTTTGGCGTTCTACTGTGTTCAAATAGATGACTGAAATGTCCAAAATATGGCATCTAAGGTTAAACAATATCCCAGCCAGTTCCAGTGCCTCATTCTAGATAAAGCGTAAAAGCAGTCATTGCTGACCAACGAAGCAACATGCAGTTTGGCCATAAAACCAACTGATGTTCTCCTACATAGTCCGCGTCTCTAACGCCGCCCTTTGCACACCATCCGCATCAAAGTTCGCAGGATCTAGCCAAGCTACAAACCCTGCTTTAATCGCCGGCCACTCACTATCTGAAATCGAAAACCACGCCATGTCGCGGTTGCGGCCCTTGTACATCGTCGCTTGGCGGAACACGCCCTCGGCTGTGAACCCGTACCGACCAGCCGCGCGTTTGGATGGGGCGTTCAAGTTATCGCATTTCCATTCATACCGCCTATAGCCAAGATCATCCATCGCGTGGGCCATCATTAGATATATCGCTTCACTCGCGACACGGGTCTTTTGCAATAACGGAGACATCGCGATGAACCCGACCTCAATAGTACCCGCAGCTGGGTCAATTCGCAGATAGCTGGCAAAACCCTCAGCGCGGCCCGTCGCCTTGTTGATGATCGCGTAAAACAGCGGGTCCGTGCTGACCTTTGCCTCTGTCATAAACGCGTCAAACACCGCACGTTCAGTGAACGGGCCATTGGGCATATACGTCCACATTGCACCACTGGTATCGGTCGCAAACGCGGCAAAAAGATCGTCGCCGTGGGCGGCTGGATCAAGGCGCACAACGGCGGCATACTGTCCCGTCAGCGGCGACTGATCGGGGTGCGCACGCGGCGTCCATGCGGGCACGTCGGGGCCAATCTGTTGGCCGTGTTCATTGATGCGCTGTGGCATTTCGGGTGTCCTTTGGGGCACAAAATGTGACTTATGCAAAACTTATGCGAAACCTACAGGACAAAAGCCCGATTTTGGCAATTGAGCAACGCCTGCGCGACCAAGCCCAGCACCACTGGTAAGCGGCAACGCAAGCCGTTAGAAACAGTGTATTAGATTTGAAAAGTGGACGTTATGGCCAGTAAAATTAAACCGCAGCCCGGCATTATGGATATCGATTTGTACGTCGGTGGTGCATCTACTTTGGACGGCGTGTCCAACGTGTTGAAACTGTCATCAAACGAAAATCCGATGGGCCCGTCACCTGCCGTGAAAGAGGCGTTTAGCCGTGCTGTGCATGAGCTTCACCGCTATCCAAGCACCGATCATGCAGGCCTGCGAACCGCCATTGGTGAGGTCTGGAAACTGGACCCTGATCGGGTGATTTGCGGCGTTGGATCAGACGAAATTTTACACCTGATGTGCCAAGCATTCGCGGGCCCGGGCGACGAGGTAATCCACACTGAACACGGCTTTGCGCTCTACCGGATTTCGACTCTTGCTGCGGGTGCGACACCCATTGA
>Ga0115006_10001342_pt1 | contig 15172 bp, 27 predicted proteins | sample ArcOceMetagenome_3_FD_88943 | JGI IMG/M metagenome (GOLD analysis project Ga0115006, IMG submission 88943) | Marine eukaryotic phytoplankton communities from Arctic Ocean - Arctic Ocean- Svalbard ARC20M Metagenome | ecosystem: Environmental > Aquatic > Marine > Oceanic | place: Arctic Ocean...
ATGCCGATGGGACAAATGCCGATGGGACAAATGCCGATGGGACAAATGCCGATGGGGCAAATGCCGATGGGGCAAATGCCGATGGGGCAAATGCCGATGGGACAAATGCCGATAGGACAAATGCCAATGGGACAAATGCCAATGGGACAAACGCCGATGGGGGGGTGAGTTCAAAAGGAGCGGAAAAACGAGTGGAAATAACCGATGGAGCGCAGCCGTGACCATCACGACTGGCGTTGCTTTTAGCACATGCACGTTCTCGTCCAAAATTATGACTTCCTAAACTAACCATCCCAACTGTATTCTGATTGCTCGTCGCAGTATGCCAATGAGCTCCATGCAGATGGGGAACGTGCAGGTGAATGGGATGCCGATGGGCGGAATGCCAATAGGGAATCCCGCCATTGGGTGAGTCAATGAGGAAAACCCTGCCAAAATCCCAAAATCCTTCAACCGTTTTGACAACTAGTGTACTTACCGTCAGAACGTTCCTTATTTCGACTCCCCCCCCCCTTCCCCGTCCCCACCTCCACCTTCCCCCAGGTTTGATATGGCAAACCCGTACTTTGCTTCCCTCATGAACGTATATCAATATCAGATGTCGGCGCACCAGCAGGCCAGACAGCAGGCCAGACAGCAGGCCAGACAGCAGGCCAGACAGCAGGCCATGAAGATGCCGAGGAAGGCAGCAACCAACGAGCATAACACAAGACCGTACAAAAAGAAAAAGTATGTGAACATGGATGGAAAGGTGAGAACCTGGAATGACATGAAAAGCTGAGAATGCATGTGTGCATTTGTCATGCAGCTGTCCAATAATACTTATGCAGTTCCCCCCCACGCGCTCGCTCTCTCCCCTTTTCTACACAGTACTTGGATCCGTCCAGCACCAAGCACAAACCGAATCTCTCCCGCGCCGAGATGCTCGCGAGGGCCAAGCCAAAGCCTGGCCAGGCGCCCCTTGTTGTGACCTGTGATAAATCGACTGTCAAGGTGAGTAAATTGCTGGAGAAAAGCCCCAAGGTAGCGTTTTACCTAACCAACCCTCTTTCGTCCGTTCGTCCCCAAACTCGGCTCTTCGCTCTGCTCCGCTCTGCTCCGCTCTGCTCCGCTCTGCTCCGCTCTGCTCCGCTCTGCTCCGCTCCTCGCAGTCCCAGGGCTCCCATTCGCAGTCCCAGGCTTCCAAGTTCTTCTCTACCTTCCACCTCGACTACACCCCCCGTATCGAGTACGAGATTTACGAGGTCGTTAGTGCAGAACAAATGAACTTCCCCAAGGATGCCATCATCTGCAGGTTCAAGGACGGAAGATACAGAATCTTTCACCAGGGCACAGTTTGGAGCAGCTTAAATGTTGCCATGAAGGACCTAGATGTCAAGACCCCCCCCCCCGAATTGGACCCGAACGTGCCGATGCCGAAGCCGCTACCCGTCAAGGAGAACCGCTCACCTTCTCTTAAGACAGGTGAGATTGGACAAGGAGCGAAGGGACGAAATTACGAACGGCAGTATTGGTTCTAAAAACCTCACGAGCTCGTACTTCCACACAAAGCACCCCCCCTCCCCAACCACTCCAATAATTATCTCCCCCCATCCTAACCCTTTTCGCACTTCGCTTCGCTCATCGCAGCCTTGTTCTTTGAGTCGACCCAATTCCGCGCAAATCTCAAGTTCAACAGTCACACGGGAAAGTCGAACACACAGTACATCGAGGTCGATGCCCGGCAGTACGGTCTTCCCGACGACGCCGTCGTATGGAGGTACAAGCTTGGGAATGGGGTTCTTGCCAACTACTACATCTACAGGAAGGGGATCGTTTGGAGCAGGTGAGGCAGATTGAGGGGCGAATCGACGAGCGAGTTGACAACGTTATCGTGAACGGCGAAAATCGCGCACTTCGTCTTTCTGTACAAGGCGTACCCCTTCTCCAACCGACGCAACAATTCTCATCCTCATCAACCCTAACATTTTTCGCGATTCACTTCGCTTATCGCAGTCTAAAGGACGCGCTGAGGGACTTGGAGGTCAATAACCCAATGAGAAAGGCCCTTTCCGAGCCGAAGGGAACAAAAAAGTCCCTCACAAAGCCCCTCAAGATCTCCCATATCCACACCAAGGAGAAGGCGGCTGTGGACTTCTTCCTCGACTACCATAATTCTACTCCCTCCCCCTCGAAGTATACGCAGATTTACGACATCGCCCCTCTCGGCCTTCCCGAGGACTCCATCATCTACCGCAAGCGCAGGAAGGAGAACATGCTCGGGACCTTCTACATTTATTGGGCTGGGTGGATTTGGACGAGCGTGCAGAAGGCCCTCGAAGACTTCAGGCAGGGGGGGGGCGAGGAGCAGATGAGGAAGGCCGCGATGGACACACCGGGTGCTGACGAGACGATATTCCACGAGGTGAGGCTAAGCGAGGAGCAAAGAAAAGCGAGCATAGCGAGCTGCTCTAAATACGACAAGAAGAAAACCCATACCCGTGGCTTCGTTCCTCGCCTAACTCTTTTCGCGATTCGCTTCGCTCATTGCAGGAGCCCAAGCCTCTTCACATGCAAATCAAGGAAAAGGAAAAAGAAAAGGAAAAGGAAAAGGCGAATAGCAAGCAGGGGACAAACAACAATTCTACTAACGAGGGGACAGCAGAATAAGGCTCTGCTGCATAAAAACGAACGACGCACTATCAATAGTGGGTGAAACGGGATACTGTATATGGGACAATATTAAGTCTAATTACATGCAAAGAGTGTGGAGGGGCTGAGCAACAGGAGAGGAGGAGCTTTTATTTTGGAGGTAATAGTGAGATTTGATGCAAGTGGGCGACGCTTTACGCCCACAATTGTGAAAACAGTATTAAGAATTTTGGCTGGTCTACTTTGTAGTAGGCGAAATGAAAAAATGAGTGCATGATGCATGATGATTTTTATATAAAAACAGTGTTTTTACTCCCTAGAGTTTGTGCCGGCGAGGATGCGATGTGATTTTCGAACTGTTCCGCTTTTATCCCCCTCCCTCAAGGAGCTCCTTGACTTTTTTCTTCGAAACTGTCACGAGTGAAGGGGGGCGAGCGAAGCGAAGGAAAGTATGTTAGATTTAGCTACTGCTTTCGCTTTGCTCCAACGCTCCGCCCAGTCGTCCTCCGCTCCTCGCTCCGCCTCACCTCCCATAGTGTTGAAAGAGTCCCAAGGTTCCTCCTTACTAACTCCCTTCCTCATCCACTGGGTAACAATCTTTTTCTCACCCTCGATAACGGGACACCCTGCGACGAGCGAAGCGAATCGTGAAAAGGGTTCGGATAAATGGCGAGAATTACAGCGTTAGTTACGGTGACTGCTTTGTCATTGTGTCGCTTCTCTCCTCATCCAATCTCACCTGAATGCTCCGAAAATCCCTCGTCCATGACCCCGTGTAACTCCCCATCTTCCCCAACCTTCAATTCGCTGACGTACTTGAACCAGGTCGCCTGTCCAACCTTGGGTTTAACGTGTATGTTGCTCTTGGCAAAGTTAGTAGCCCCCCCAACCTCCGGAACCGAGCAGTACATAACCATGGTAGCCACGCGCGTTCCGGGTCGGAAGGAGTCGCCCTCGCAGTCGCCGTCACAGTGGGGCATGTAACGGTCGGGCTCGGTATCGTTTATACCACGACCGAAGTAATGGATTGCCATTATGTCCTGGGGGGAAGGGGGTTAGTTAGTTGCACAAAATAATAACGCAAAACACATTTACTTTCGGGCTGGTGTATCGAAGGATTCCATAGCAGCGCGGGTTGCCCTCTCCTCACCCACCTCCTGTCCGTCGATATTGAGTTCCAGGTCACTATGTTCGTTAGTGTACTCGTAAACCCTGCAACGAGATGCAAAAAGATCGTTAGTAAGCGTACATTGCTCATCCTCCCTCACCCTTTACCCCTGATGAAACCCCCTCTTCCTCACCTCCTGCTCAACCTGGCCGTGAGGTCCCCCTTCCCCTCCCTCTCCCACCCCACCCCCAACCCCGCCTGCATAGCCTTTCTGTTAGCGCTGATTTTGCTCCCCCCATCCTCGCTCGCAACGCTCGCCCTCCTCATTTTTGTCTCCGTCCTCCTCTCGATCTCCCCGCATTCCTCCTTGGAGATAAAGTTGTCAACGACGTGAACGGCAGCGGCAGAGCTCTCAAACATTACAGAAACGCGACGGGAATGCTCCCCGACTCCGTCGTTGGGACGGGTGTATTCCCAGTACTCCGTACGGGCCGGTGTAGTCGTCGCTATGTCAGAGTTCGCGCAGGTGTAGTTCTCGACCATTGGTGCCATGGCCGTCCTGCGAGGAGGGGGGAGAGGAGTGGGGAGAGGAGCAGGAAGTTTATTAGTCATTGCGCCATGCTGTACAAGGTCGTCGCTTCGCTCCTCCCATAATTCTCTCCTCTCTCAGCCTCACCTGATGCTCTTCTCCATGGATATCCTATTAAGCATAACCTCATACTCCCCCTTAACGCCCTCGATAATGCACCCCTTAATAGCCTCCTCGTACTCCGTCCAGTTCCCCCCCCGTTCGCATTCGGGTTGTTTTTCAGCATCGCATGATTTATGCGTACTGAAACAATCGTCCAACAACCTGCTGATAGACCTGTACTCCCTCACGCTATCGTCGATTAAAGCAGCCCTGAATCTCTCCTCCGTCCCCGTGACTTCAATCACCTGTTTCTCCCCGTCCGTAACCACGAATCTGCTCTCCGTGCAAACCCCAACCCCCTCCTTAGCTTTGATCTTCCTCTTGCTAATCTTCCCCCCCCCCCTCCTACCGTCGGGAAGAGAGCAACCGTTGAGAACCTCGACCACAGCGAACTCGTGGGTCACGAAGGAATTTATGTTGTTCCCGGCACCGGGGAATAAATCGTCCTCGTACTGCTGGATGTACTCTCCTGTTTGAGGGTTCACCCTGAGAGGACACGAAGCGAGACGGGTGGATGGGGGAGGAATGTGAGAACTCGAACGGACTGAGGTAGGAGTGAAAGATGGAATTGTAAAACAGGCTGGAGTCTCAGGCGACAGTATAGCATTATGTCTTCGTCCCTACTAACTAACACGTACTCTCCCTCGATTCGGTTTCGCAAGCCGTTTCACTCACCAGTACGTGGTTATAAGGCTGGGTGATTTGTTACGTACACGTATATGACGCTTGTTTGTAGAGGCGCGGGAGAGAGAGAGAGAGAATAGAAGTAGACTTAGCAAATTTTTCAACATTTTATATACCTAGGGAAGGGAATTTGTATGACTATTCGGTATGACTATTATGTATGACAATAAAAGTCCGTTATGGTAGAGCAATATTGGATTATCTTTGATAAGCCTCCCTAAAATCTCCATTCTGTTTGATTTTTAATTGATTTAAATTATGATCGCTAGAAGATTATTTTCATCCATCGTTACTAACAAGACAACCCCATCAAGGTAATTATACATTGATAAGGAGTTAAGGGAGGTTATAAAAATGGACAACTTTTCAGGGAACCGTCGGCTGACTTGGAAATTGGATTATATCTACCTCTTATAATCATCTATATTATATATGGTCTACATTTATAGATATCATATTAGATTATATACCATTAAATATTGGCTGTATATAATATAAATACACATAACCCTCAATATAACCCTCAATAATACCCATGCCTGCTGATCAAGGATGATGGAAGGAATGGTGGATCATCATTCATTCCAATACCCATTATAATCTAATATCCATTGGATGTTAATGTTGAACGCTTACCCGGCATAACGATGCATTCTAAATGTATACTAACCCTCCCTCCCCCCAGTCTCCTGTCAACCCCCTCCAACTCAATCTTCCGTCCCTTAATCCCCACTTCCCGTACGTCAATGAAGGTCCTAAAGTCCTCCCCAACCAAAATGTCCCCCCCATCCGGGATACCCCTAAACGGAGCAAGCGGACTGGGAAGAATCGGGGACATTAAAGTCAACCAGGTTTTAAAGAAGATCGTACGGTAATTGAAACAGAACACGAACAACAACCGACGCAAGGGATAGCGGACGACGAGAGAGCGGCGTATGGCGTTTTTATTGATATCACCGTGAGATGAGTAGAGAAAACTTTGCACCTTGGAGGAAAACGGCATGGTTGAAAAGTAAACCCCAAATAATGACAAATAACCTCCGTTTTTATCTTTTCCAAAGCCCTCTTATCAACACTACACCCCCCCCTCTCCCACCCGTTGTTACCTTACGGTATCCAGCTCTCAGCATCCCAATCCCATTCGGCATCCCCCCCAACCTTCTTCGTCAGGCTAATCCCATGGGTACTAAAGTCCACCCCCCCCATGCCAGTTCTCATGAACTCCCTAATATTCTGATGGCTATCCCCCTCCGGTTCATCCTTAGTATCGCGGTAGTGCTCCGCCCAGAGGAGTAGTGTTTGTTCGTCGGATAAATCAGCCAGTGCTGCGAATGATAGCACGTGCGCCGTACCCTCGTTCTCACCCTATAGGGGGAGGAATGAGGGAGAATCGACGAGTGGGAGAGAGTTAGTGTTTATCGGGGCGTAAAAGGCAGACGCTAGGTAGGTCACTATGCTCGCTGCCTTCGCTAGAGTGACACCCCCTCACCTCCTTGTTCAATACACCACCGTTCCTGAACTCAATCAAACCGGTCTCATAGACCGAGTTGATCATATCGAGGAACTCCTGAAACGTGAAACCCTCTTTATCCATTTCCATGTTCTGTAGGAACAGCTCGGCGTCGGGGGGGAGGGTCTCACCGGACGCTTTTATGTCAGAGAGGAGACGGGCAGGCTTGGAGTTATCGACGGCTCCACCGAGGGCTGTTGTACCGTCCCAACCGAAACGGAGCTGAGAGCGGAGGGAAGCGAGGAGGAAAGCGACAAGTGGAAGGAAGGTGACATTCGTGGGTTTTTTAGTTGTGGGAGATATGCTGCTGTAGCTTCGCTCCAGCCACCATTCGCTCCAGCCTTCCCTCGCTCCTTGTCCCATGCCTCACCTCCTTGGATTTGGAGGTCGGACCACGTATCTCTGCTGAAAGGGAGCTGGGAACACGAACTGAGGAGGGAGAGATTATCCAGGATGTACTGAGGAGGGGGAGGAGAAGGAGGAGGCAAGTTTTCATTTCTGGGTTGTGAGGAGAGGGTTAGAGATTTTTTTTAGGGGACAACTAGCTGTGAGCTCATCGTTGATTAGGTTGAGGGTGGGCATCTTTGGATCATGACTTATTACGGCGGTGAATAATCCAAATTATAGAGGTGGATAATCCAAACTTCAATCTAGGTATGATTTCAAATCCGTAACTTACCACGATAATTAGATAAAGGTTTCCTTGTGTGGATTTTGCAGCCAGCAGAAAAAGTCGATAAAATAGTACCCTAAAAATGTCTTCAGACGACTCAAACACATCCCAGTTCATGGGTTTAACAGGTGTTTCCTCGGATAAAATAGCAAAAACCGTAAGACTAAAACCCATTCCAAAATAATAATTTTAATTCCCTCCAGAGTCCTCGGAGTCTTCCAAATTCTAACCTCTTTCCTCCCTTCCCCACAGTACCTCGAGTTCGCTGGGGACGACGTGTCCGCTGCTATTGATATGTACTTCAACGGTGAGTTGTTATCTACCTCTTCAGACACACTGTCAAAGACCGAAGAGGAAAGGGGATAAAAATGGGAATGAATTGGAGGCTGGAGCAAAGCGACATCAGTACTTCGTCTATCTCTCTTGGAAGAAAGAACCCTCTGCTCGTCGCTTCGCTCCTCACCCCTTCCACTCGTCGCTTCGCTCCTCGCCCTTGCCCTCGTGCTCGTCCAGACCCAACCCTAGCAACCGACCAACAGTCCGCCCCCGCTCCCTCAACAGCAACAACCTCAGCATCCTCCTCCTCAGCCGACCCCCCATGGATGTCCTCCGGTCCCTCTTTTGACACCTCCAATACCTCCTCCTCCGCATCATCTTCAAAGCCACCAGCTGCCGGACCCGGTTCGTCATTCGACGCTGACGCCGCCCTCGCAGCATCGTTGGCCAAGGAGGACAAGAAGAACGCGGCCGCTGAGGATCAGGTCAGGAAGGCAGACGCTAGAAAGAGGGACGTACTGGTTGCCGGGGGGGGCGGGGGGTACGGAGGATACGGAGGAGTCGGGGGAATGGTGGGGGGGGGAGCGTTCTACGATGCGAGACAGGCGGGGACAGGACAAACTTGGGATGTCGACGAGGAGGATATGGAGGGGAGCGACGATCATAAAGGTGAGATCGACGGCTGAAGAGAGGTCGTAGAAAGCAAAAGTATTATACCAACTGACTACATAACTAACAACCTTCCACTCGTCGCTTCGCTCCTCGTTTCGCTCCTCGTTTCGCTCCTCGTCCCGCTCGCTCATCGAAGCTTCTAAAAACCTCTCTGATATGTTCTCCTCTCCGACGTATTCCTTCGTTGGTCCCTTCCAAGCCGCTCGTCAGTCCGCCAAGGAGTCCAAACGTTGGATGCTCGTTAACATACAATCTGACTCGGACTTCGCCTGCCACGCCTTGAACAGGGACGTATGGAAGGACGAAATGGTGGAGAGCTTGGTGCAGTCAGGATTCATATTCTGGCAACAGAGCGAAAAGAGCGATGAGGCCAAGGTAAGGCAGAGGGAGGAGCGGCTTGAGCGAAGCGACTGCAGTATACCGTCTTTCTCTCTTGAAGCAAAGAACCTTTATCTCGTCGCTTCACTCCTCGCTCGGCCTCACCTCTAATACTAACAACCTTCTGCTCGTCGCTTCGCTCATCGCAGACTTACATCGAAAGGTACCAGGTCCAGGCATTCCCGCACATAGCCTTCGTCGACCCTCGTACCTCCCGAAAGTGCTGGAGTAAGGAGGGTTGGAGCATGGAGAATCCCGTGACAGCCGAGACGTTCATGGAGGCCGCCGTGGACTTCTGCGACCGCAACAGCTTTGACCGTCCCCCCGCTGCCCCGAGGAGCAGGGCGCCAAGCGGTGCGGGCAGCGTGGGAGGTCCGAGCCCGTCGCGTTCTGGGGACCTTGCTGAGGCAGATGCACTCGAGGCTGCGCTAAGGGCAAGCATGGACGACGGACCAACGAGGTGAGGGAAGGGGGGAGGAGCGAAGGACGGCCGGAGCTAAGCGACAGCAAAGGCAATATACAGCAGACTCAAGAAACTAACAACTTTCCACTCGTCGCTTCGCTTCGTTCCTCGCCTCGCCCCCTCAGCCTCCCTACTTCACCCACCGCTGCCATGGCCACAGTAGCCCCCCCCCCTGCACCACCAGTCCCCTCTCCAGCCCCCTTATCCCAGTCCGTCTACGCCACTTTCACTAACATGACAGTCCCACCAGAACCAGAGAGCGGGGGTTCACGGATAAATTTCCGCCTGTGCTCGAGCAGGGCTGTACGCGCGTTCGCACCGTCCACCCCTATAGCCGCCGTTTTCGCGTTCGTTGCGCAGAAGGAGGGAGCGGACGGGAAGGAGTTTGAGCTGAGGGCTGGGTACCCACCGAAGGTTATGGACCCTGAAGGTAACCGGACCGTGGAGGAACTCAAGCTGAACGGTGAGACGGTCACGATGCGATGGAAGGACTGAACTTTTTAGGGGATGGCAGAGGGTAGTGCGTGTATAATAAGGATTGTGGGAGGCACATGTTCCAACAATAACAACAACGCGAGCCTCGTGCTCTTTTACTTTTAGTTGAACGCGTCAGCAAAGTTTGCGGAGACTCCAGGTAAAAGGTCATACCTGCAACGAGCGAAGCGACGAGCAGAAGGTTGTTAGTTATTGCGCTATGCTGTATGGGGGAGGAGGAGGAGCACATAGTTACGCAGTTTGATGCTGCTGCTGTCGCTTCGCTCCAACCGTCCTTTGCTCCTCCCTTCATACCTGATCTGCACCGCAACCCCCCTCTCGTTCTCCCATTTGACCCCCCCTTCCGTGTCCTGGTAGTTCTCCAGCACCCTAACCCCCTCATCAGCGTACAGAACGTTGAGGTAACCCCTCCCCCTAATTGGCAGGGGAACCTTGAAAGGGGGGAGGAGAGGGTGCGTCCGTTCTCCACCCTTTATCAGGACCTTGTAACGGCATTTGGAATCCTTCACCTGCGATGAGCGCAGCGACAAGTATAGGGGGTCAGCTTTATAGTGGCATAAAAGGAATATCATGGGGGGGGGGGGGACAGCTCGCTATGCTCGCTGCCCTCGCTCCTCTCCCCCCCTCACCTTCTTGTATATTCCCTTCACCTGGACAGTGCCGAGTAACGGAGTCTTAACAGCGTTCGTTACGCCATCGGAGAGGTATTTCTGGCCTGCTAAACCGCCCCACTTACTCCATGGTGTATCATCGCTTGTCCACACTGTCACGAATGGAGAAGAGTTTACGAGATCCAAGGAAGTGGGAACCTTGGGGTGAGGGGGGGGGGCAGGTGAGGGATGGATTGGAAATAGGTGGGATGGCTTATAGAGAGACGCTCGGAAAGACGCGTTGTGAGCCCAAAATCTTCCTGTGAGCCCAACATCACCTTTCTTCATCGATGCCTCACCCCCCCCCCCCATTCATTACTGCTCTCTGAATACATTCCATAAATTAAATTATCACGAGTCTCACCTGATCAATATAATCTAATACCCTAGTGCGTTGAAACGAATCTTTATCAAGATTAGACAACATTTTTCCAACAAGATTGTTATCGAGTGAAGCAAACAGGGTGAAAATGATATGAAATCCGTACATTTCGATTATTCTTATTATTAATCCTCCTTTTTATTCGTACAATTATTACAATTTGTACAATGAAATTATCCTAATCCTAATATAAAGATATGGAATAACAATATTCGTCGATTTGTTTTGTTTTGTTTTTTGCCTGTGGAAAACTCTACCTAAAATACTAAATACCTCAAGTTCTATTTACTCTTGACAGTTATAAACTAAAAACTATCCCAACTTCACCGTCCTAGAAGTGATTAAGAAAAAACACGCAGTATTACACGTAAATAGGGCAAAAGAACGATAGTTCCCTCTTTTGGCGCCGGCTCTCACTTCCCCTTTCCTTTTCTGTCTAAACCCTAACAATCGCATCTAGGAGATTGATTTTAGCATCTAGTGCTGGTACTACTTCGTCTCATGTATCAACCAGGGAGTCAGCCAGTTGGCAGAAACCCCAAGGTCCCTGCTTCTCGACGCGATCGACCAGTGAACCCATTCAATGCTGTCCCTTCCACGCCTTCCCAGCGGGGGCACATACTGCTCGTGACCCCACAGTTCCTAATATCTTCGATAATGAACGTCAAGGGGTTGGATTATCTTGTTCCAGATCCCAAGGAGGTGAGGGAGAGCGAGTTGCCATGTCCTACATAGTGCTATGTCCTAACACATCTCTCCCTCGCCTCCCCCCCTTGCCCATCGCTTCGCTTGCTCGCAGTCCCAGTACTTGACAAACGCTTTTAATACAGTGCACCCAGAGGACATTCAGATGCTCGTAACCATCGCCCTCGGATACTGGGCCTACGGCCACCAGCACATAGCCCACTACCGGCGAAACTGGGGCCTCGGATTTGGCTGGGTTCGCGCTGAGCTCGACGCTACAAGCGGGGGTATAATGGAGCTTGAAACCCTGGAGGAATCCGCCAAGAAGTGGCACGAGAGGGACGTCAAGTCCACCACTCTGTACCGTCTCCTGACGCCGAGGGAGGGGAACTTCGACCTGTCGAGCTTCTCGTACACGAAGAGGGAGCTAGGGGCGGTTATCAGCGTTCTGGAGGGGAGGGTGGTGCTGGCGAGCTTGATGAGGTGAGGCTGGAGTGAAGGCTGGAGTGAAGCGACAGCAAAGCAACATACCGCCTAATCACACAACTAACAACCTTTCGCTCGTCGCTTCGCTCCTTGCCTCATCGTTTCGCTCCTCACCTCGTCGCTCATCGCAGCTTCGTCAACGCGGGGAACAGGTGAGATTGGGCGAGGAGCGAAGCGACGAGTTATGAACGCCATCACAAGTGGCAAAAACCTCACGCGCTCGTTCTTCCGTGCAAAGCACACCCCCTCCCTAACCGCCGCAATAATTCTCACCTGTCATCCCAACCCCTTTCGCGATTCGCGTCGCTCATCGCAGAATGGAACCCAACTGGGAGAAGAGTATCAACACGTTCAAAATCGGATACAGCAACATTGGAGACGAAGGAGTCTTCGCCCTCGCCCCCTTCTTCTCCAAGAACACCTCCCTCCAAAACGTCGACCTTTCCTTCGTAAATTTTTCTCCAAAGTCGTTGAAGGTCCTCTCGAAATGCATCTCAGATCGAAAGGAGAATAAACTCACCCCGATCCTCACCTGGTTCCTGCACGGTAACAACTGCAGAGAAAATCTTGACGAATTCGCTCGTTCTTTCGATGGAGGGCATTCCTACACGATAGGCCTGTCTGCGGCTTCCATAACAACCAGGCAGATCGAGGCATTTTTAGCTGCTCTACCCGCCTCCGTGAAACTAAAACACCTCAACGTCTCCAATAACGACTGCAAGAACTGGGAGGGAACAGGATTAGTAAATCGGGAGGTCAAGGAGTTTGAAGGAAACGGCCTCCAACATGGGAATATGAGACAGATTACCACGAAGCTCCTTAAAGGCAACAAAGACCTTACGGTGCTCAAGTTTAGCCACAATTCTCTGACATCTTCCGACATTCAGGTGAGGCGGAGCGAGCAGCGAAGGACGGCTGGAGCGAAGCGACAGCAAAAGCGTTTTACCGCCTTCCAGCATAACTAACAATCTCACGCTCGTTGCTTCGCTCCTTGCCTCACCTTTCATCACAACCCTTTTTGCGATTCGCTTCACTCATCGCCAGACCATTCTCCAAAGCGTCATCTCAATTCCCCTCACAGGTGAAATCGGACGAGGGAGCGAAGCGACGAGCTGACAACGTTGGCGATGGGAACAATAGCCGTGCGAGCTCGCACTTCCGTACAAGGCGCGCTTCCTCCGCAACCACCGCAACAATTCTCATCCCTCATCCTAACCCTTTTCGCGATTCGCTTCGCTCATCACAGTTCTAAGCCTTTGCTCAAATCCTTTCGGCGACGTCGGGTGCCAGCTGGTTGCCGCGTCGCTCACCAGCTTCGGGGGTTTGATCGAACTGGACGTTTCGTTTTGCCAAATCAGCAGCAAGGGCATTTCCTCCCTAAGCAGAAACTTGCTAGGGGTCGAGACGCTAAAATGCCTCAACATAGCGGGGAACTCCATCAGGACTGAGGCGTCCATCTGCCTTTCTTTCGCCCTGGCCCACCACCCTCGTGTCTCAAAGCTAATTGTCGACAACTGCTCCTTGAGTAAGGTAGCACAGTGCTACCTTGTGTCGGGGATAGGTGAGCGGCCGGAGCGAAGCGACATCAGCACTGAGAAGCGAAGCGACTACAAGAACAACATACCGCCTTCATACATAACTAACAACCTTTCGCTCGTCGCTTCGCTCCTCGCTTCCCATCGCAGCTTCCAATCGGTGGGTCCCCATGAAGTTCGTTACGGGCTTCAAGGTCGGCCACCCCATGGCGGAGATTGGTGTGCTCCTCCTGGCTCAGCAGGGGTTCACAAACGAGGTGTGCTTCAAGATCCAAAGGGACAACATGCTCAACTCTATCCTCTCCAACGAAAGGGACGAGGGGGTTTACGAGAGGATGATGTCTTTCATGACCAAGATCCCGTTCGACGACGACGAGCTCATGAACCTGCGCAAGTACTTCTACGACGACGACCCCGTCCTAGGATCGTCGGTGGAAGTGGAAAACTCAATCGAGAAGACACTTGAGACATTCATGAAGAATCAAAAGCTAGGTGAGGGGGAGCGGAGGGGGAGCGAAACACAGCAAAAGCAACGCACCACACATTTATACAACTTACAACCTTATGCTCCTCGCTTCGGTCATCGTAGACAAACTTTGGGATTCCTCGGAGGGACTCAAGCACCAGAACGACACAAATTTTGCCCCGGGGGAAGGCGTGGGATTAGACTTAAACGAAGCTCCTCCAACAAATACGTACGGCAGTCCGTTTGGAATGGTTAGGAAGGGGGGCGCTGGAAAAGGGGAGGGGGAGGTGGATGACGAGGAGCATGAGGGGGGTAAGAAGAAGAGGAGGGCAGTGCATACCGACAACATGTCTGCTTTAGAGGAGGATTGGGGGGGTGGGGGCGAGGAGGAGAAGGAGGAGAAGGAGGAGAAGGAGAAGAAGGAGGTAGCTAAGGAGGGAGCGAAGGAGGGAAAGGAGGAGGGGGAGGATGAGGGAGATGTCACAAATACTGCACTGGAATCACCACCCAAGAAAGATTTCATCAGATTAGGTCAAGCCAAGGGCGAGAAAGATGATAAAAAAAGCGCAACAGGGGGGGGATCAGGGAAGAAAAACAAAAGCGCATCCACTAGGATCCGTCTTTTTCCACAGATCAGGAAAAGGCTTGAGGAGGAGAGGGGTAAGGCCAAGGTTAAGGTTAGGAAAGTTGGCACTAGCGAGGCGGGCAAGGACGCCATTGCCCAAGCGTACGCGAATTCCTGCCTTTGCACCCTCCGTCAGCTACGGTACCACTGCATGTCCTCCAAATTGGACGGATGGCGGCACGCGAAGAACGTGAGGAAAGTGCTCATCGCGGACGACAGGTGAGGGCTGGAGCGAAGCAACAGCAAACACATTATACCACATATCTACATAACTAACAACCTTCCACTCATCGCTTTGCTTCCTTATCTACATAACTAACAACCTTCCACTCATCGCTTTGCTTCCTCGCCCCGCTTTTTGCTTTGCTCATCGCAGCCTCGTTACAAGGAAGCTCCTCCGCCGGGCCTTTGAAAAGGCCAACTGCGTCGTCGATGTTGCGGAGAACGGCGACGTGGCGTACGAGAAGATGAAGATGAGCCTTTACGACACTGTTTTCATGGACCTTGACATGCCGGTGCTTGACGGGATCGAGGCGACTAGGCAGCTTAGGAAGTGGGAAGACGTGCACAGGAAGGGGGCAAGGCAGCCGATATGCGCCTTAACATCCGCAGTATTAGACGATGCGGAGAGGAGGAAGTTGATTGAGTTGAAGGAGGTGAGGCGGGGGGGGGGGGGGGGGGGAAGGGGGGGAGGGCGGGGGCAAGGAAAAGGAATATCTGGGCGGCCCAAAAAACCAAACAACCTTTTGCGCGTCGCCTCGCC
>Ga0115006_10001343_pt1 | contig 15172 bp, 9 predicted proteins | sample ArcOceMetagenome_3_FD_88943 | JGI IMG/M metagenome (GOLD analysis project Ga0115006, IMG submission 88943) | Marine eukaryotic phytoplankton communities from Arctic Ocean - Arctic Ocean- Svalbard ARC20M Metagenome | ecosystem: Environmental > Aquatic > Marine > Oceanic | place: Arctic Ocean...
ACGCGACCGCCAGGAGCGCGGCGGTCTCGATCGTCGGCGAGCTGATCAGCCATGGCGGTCGTCCAGGGCAAGAAGGTGCGCAGATGCCCGCGCGTCGTCGGCGTCGCGCTCCCTGCGGCCAGAGCACACCCTGGGCCCGCCAACCGGCCCCGTGACCGACGCTCCCAGAGGGACCCCCTGCCACAGCCCCGCACCCAGCCGCTGAGCTCACCCTGACCCCTGCTCTCACCCGCAGCTCAAAGAGGGCATGTACGTCTGGGTCAAGGACCCTTCGATCGCTGGCTCTGACCTCTACACCAAGGGGCACATCCTCAACATCAACGCCAACAAGATCACCGTCGAGACCTCCAACAACGTGAAGACGCAGGAGCTGATCATCCCCTCGCAGGACTGCTTCCACATCTGCCCAGAGGGCGACGTGCCAGACCACTGCCAGCTCATGTTCCTAAGTCAGCCGACAATGCTCGAGAATACACGGAAGCGATTCGCACAAGACAAGATCTACACGCTAGTCGGCGAGATCCTGATCGCTGTCAACCCGTTCAAGTGGATCGCGGGCATCTACGGCGTCGATGTGATGGCGCAGTGCAAGGGCAAGAAGCTCTACAACACGCCCTGCGGCCCGCACGTGTACGGCACCGCAGAAAAGGCGTACGCCGCGATGAAGCGGACCAGCGGCAACCAGTGCATCGTCGTCTCCGGAGAGTCGGGCGCCGGCAAGACCGAGGCGAACCGTCAGCTGATGAACTACCTGATCTGGCGTGGCTCGGACGCCGAGACGTCGCAGGACCTGACCAACAAGATCATGGACTGTAACCCCATCCTCGAGGCGTTTGGAAATGCCAAGACGACGCGAAACAAGAACTCGTCGCGCTTCGGCCGCTACGTGCGCCCGCCACCCTGCCGCGCCGCCCCCTCGCGTTGGTCGCCCCCCCTCCCCCCTCCATCTCACCCGGTCTGATGGCCACGGTCGTGTGCATCTCGCCCCCTGCCGGTGGCTGGCTCAGAGCCGAGCGCGCACGAGCGCGGGCCCCACAGGGGCCCCAGACGCCACACGCGCTCACCTGCACTCACCTGCACATCCGCACATCCGCACACGCCCGTTGCCCCCCTCACACGGCTGTGGCGTGTGGCCCCTGAGTGGTGTGTGCGGCTGCTCGGCTTTTTGTGGTGGCGCAGGTGCTGGTGCAGTTCAGCGAGGTCAACGAGGTCGTCGGCGCCGAGATCCGCACGTTCCTCCTCGAGCGCTCGCGCGTGACGTCGACCAACTCGGCCAACGAGCGTGCCTACCACATCATGTACCAGGTCGTCGTCGGCACGCCGCTCGTCGGGCTGCCGGTCGACAAGGTCAACTACCTCTCGATGTCGGGCTGCACCACGATCGACGGCGTCGACGACAAGAAGGAGTTCGACGACGTGAGCAAGGCGATGGGGACCGTCGGCATGTCTTCCGACGACACGAGCAACGTGTGGCAGTGCATCGCCGCGCTGATGCTGCTCGGCAACATCTCGTTCGGCAGCGGCGACACGGGCAAGGTGAGCGACACGGCGGTGATGAAGAAGGCGTCCGACATGCTCGGCATCGGCGACGTGCAGGAGATGCTCGAGAAGCGCTCGATCACCGTCGGCGGCGAGACGACCAAGATCGACCTCAACCCGCAGCAGGCGCTGCTCTCGCGGGACGCCGTCGTCAAGATCGTCTTCGCGCGCATGTTCACGTTCCTCGTCAACCGGATGAACAAGGTGACCTCCAACCGCGAGAAGCAGAAGCGGTACATCGGCCTGCTCGACGTCTACGGCTTCGAGTTCTTCGACACCAACTCGTTCGAGCAGCTCTGCATCAACTTTGCCAACGAGAAGCTGCAGCAATTCTTCCTCAAGACGGTCTTCACGGGCGAGGAGCAGCAGTACAAGGACGAGGGCGTGCCGTGGACGCCGATCCCGTACAGCGACAACGCCGAGATCATCGCGCTCATCGAGAACACGACCAACGGCATCTACACGACGCTCGACTCGTCGTGCCGCACCGGCAACTCGACGGGGCAGAAGTTCTGCGCGGCGCTGCACGACGCGCACCCAAAGTCGAAGGTCTTCGGCGCGCCAAAGGTGGGCAAGAAGGAGAGCCGCTCCAAGACCGACCACTTCGTCGTCAAGCACTTTGCGGGCGACGTCGTCTACTTTTGCGGCGAGTTCCTCGACAAGAACAACGACTCGCTCAACGCCGAGTTCGAGGCGGCGCTGCTCGCGTCATCGAAGCCGATCGTCGCCGAGATCTGCCAGCCCGAGGAGACGGGCAAGAAGCAGAAGAAGGGCGGCTCCTTCTCGTCGGTCGGCGCCAAGTTTGTCAAGTCGCTCAAGGACCTCATGACGGAGCTGCAGTCGTCGCAGGCGCACTTCGTGCGCTGCGTCAAGCCCAACCCCGAGCTGCTGCCGCAGAAGATCCACGGCGAGAACACGATCACCCAGCTGCGCATGAGCGGCATGCTCGACGCCGTCAAGCTCATCCAGGCGGGCTACCCGACGCGCATCCCGTACGAGGACATCTACACAAAGTACAAGTCGACGATGCCGGAGCGCGTCGCGTCGCTCGAGCCGGCGCAGTTCTGCGAGGTCATCGCCGAGGTGTGCGACGTCGGCAAGAAGGACTACGCGCTCGGCACCGAGCGGATGTTCTTCCGCCTCGGCTGCGCCGCCTTCCTCGAGGAGCTCTCGGAGGCCGATCCGGTGGCGATGGCGCCGATCCTCAACGAGAAGCTCGCGCTCTTCGAGAAGAAGAAGGAGGCGCGCGCCGTGCTCGAGAAGGACCTCAAGATGTGGGTCTGCAAGCGGCGCTACAAGGTCCTCGTCGCCGAGAAGCGCAAGAAGGACGAGGAGGAGCGGCGCAAGGAGGAGGAGCGCAAGCGGCGCGAGGAGGAGGCGCGCAAGCGCAAGGAGGAGGAGGAGAAGCGCCGCGCGGCGGCCGACGCGCGCCGCAAGGAGGAGGAGGTGGAGCGGCTGCGCAAGAAGGAGGAGGAGAAGAAGAAGATGGAGGAGGAGATGAAGAAGGAGGCCGCCACCGCGTCGGCGGCCGGCGCGAAGAAGGTCGACAAGGCGGCCGTCGACAAGGCCTTCGCGGCGGCGCAGGCGAAGAAGGAGGAGGAGGCGGCGGCGGCGGCGCGCACCCTCGGCGACGTCGAGGCGATGATCAACGCGCTCGAGCAGGACGCCGACCTCGAGCAGGCCGTGCAGGCGGCGGGCGGCGTGACCGCGCTCATCAACATGGCGTCGAAGCACGAGGACTCGGCGCTCGTGCAGGCGCAGTTCGCCGGCGTGCTGCGCGACCTGTGCATCTCCGACGAGATCGCGCTCGAGATCCACCAGGCGGGCGGCGTCGAGTCGATCATCGACGCGGCGCGGCGCCACTTCGACTCGATCGAGGTGCAGGCGGCGGTGGCGGGCGCGCTGCGCAACCTCTCGGAGCTCGACGAGGTCGCCGCCGACATCGCGTCGCTCGGCGGCATCGAGATGCTCGTCGACGCGGGCGCGCGCCACCCGGACGACCAGACGGTGCAGGCGCGCGTCGCGGGCGCGCTGTGGGGCCTCTCGGTGCACGACGAGATTGCCGAGCTCATCGGCGAGATGGGCGGCGCCGACGCGCTCATCACGTCGGCCAAGAACCACCCGATGAACGGCGAGGTGCAGGCGTCGACGGCGGGCGCGATGCGCAACCTGTCGGTCTCGGACGACAACAAGCACTCGATTGCCGACATGGAGGGGCTCGAGGTGCTCATCCACGCCGCCGAGAACCACCTCGACTCGTCGCTCGTGCAGGCGCAGGTCGCGGGCGCGCTGCGCAACCTCTCGCTCAACGACGAGGTCGCCGAGCAGATCGCCGTCTCGGGCGGCATCGAGGCGCTCGTCAACGCCGCCGCCGAGCACCGCACCAACTCCAAGGTGCAGGCGGGCGTCGCGGGCGCGCTGCGCAACCTGTCGGTCAACGACGAGATCGCCGAGGAGATCGCGACGGCGGGCGGCATCGACGCGCTGATCACGGCGTCGCAGGAGCACCCGGGCAACTCGGACGTGCAGGCCGAGGTGGCGGGCGCGCTGTGGGGGCTGTCGGTCAACGACGACATCGAGGAGGCGATCGCCGGCGCCAACGGCATCAAGGTGCTCGTCGAGGCGGCCAAGAACCACTACGGCAACGCCAAGGTGCAGGCGCGCGTCGCGGGCGCGCTGCGCAAGCTCTCGGCCAACGACGAGAACAAGCACGAGATCGCCGAGGCGGGCGGCATCAACATGCTCATCCACTCGAGCAAAGTGCACCTCGACAACGCCGTCGTGCAGGCGGGCGTCGCCGGCGCCATCTCCAACCTCTCCGTCGACGACGAGATCGAGCAGCAGATCGCGACGCAGGGCGGCATCGACACCCTCATCGAGGCGTCGCGCGCGCACGTGGGCAACGTCAAGGTCCAGGCGCGCGTGGTGCGCGCGCTGACCAACCTGTCGGTGCACGACTCGAACAAGGCGCTGATCGCGTCGGTCAAGGGCATCGTCGCGCTCATCGGCGCGTCGCTCGAGCACGGCGACTCGGCCGAGGTGCAGGCGGGCGTCGCCGGCGCGCTGCGTAACCTGTCGGTGAGCCCCGACATCGCGCAGGTCATCGTCGACAACGGCGCGATCCAGTCGCTCATCCAGGCGGCGCACCTGCACACGACCAACGCCATCGTGCAGGCGGGCGTCGCGGGCGCGCTGCGCAACCTCTCGGTGACCGAGGCCAACCGCAAGGCGATCATCGCCAACGGCGGCATGGAGTCGCTCGTGCTCGCGTCGCAGATCCACGCCGACAACGAGAAGCTGCAGTCCGAGGTCGCCGGCGCGCTGCGCAACCTCGCCGGCGAGAAGGAGGAGGACAAAAAGTCGGCCGCCGACTCGCCGGCGGCCGACGCGGCGCGCCCGGCCTCGCCGCGCAGCAGCAAGAACGCCGGCCGGCCGTCGGCCATCGGCCGCAAGCCATCCAAGAGCGGCGGCGGCGTCTTCGGCGGCCTGTCAAGGCGCTCGTCTCCCAAGAAGAAGTGAGCCTGGCCTCAAGCTGCACGTTAGGCATGTGTACGGCTCTCTTTGATCGCGCATCGGGGTGTGTATCGGTCTATGCACTATGCGTGGACTCCGTGTTCGTTCCGTGCCTGTGCCTGTGGGGTACACCGGTTGGCCGTCGTTGTAGCTTTGTGTGCGCGTGATTATATGCGCTCATTTGTACCAAGCAAAAGCCCACAACGCACAAAGTCAAAGATCAAAGTCGGAAAACTCGGATCGTCTCACCAAACGCAGTTCAGGCAGCGCCTACCCCGCCCGTATCGCGGCTGAAACGTTTGCGAGTAGTTTTGCTTTGCGGCGTCGTCGGCAGTGATCGTCGCAGCGAGTGCGGCGTCGCTCTCCTCCACCCAAAGTCTGGTGGCGTTGCGCGAACGGCGCGGCGTCGCCTTGACCAGAGCGCAATTCGTGCTCTTGATCCGCAGCCCTGTGCGCTGCTCGCCTCGCAGCCATAGCGGATGGGAGCGGAACGAGGCAAAGTCCACCGTCGCGCTCAAGTTGAGCTCTCCATACTCAGCTATTCGCTCTGCTGCATGGCGCCTCAGCAGCGGCTCCTGGTACGATTGCCACACGTCCTGCTTCACCTTGCAGATCATGTCCTTCTCGTCGAAGTGCGGCCGCAGGTCGGGCCGGTTGAGGTACTTTCGCAGCTCGCGCGTGCGGCCGGCCGAGCACGTCCAGCCACCTTCTCGTCGATCGACCTTGTTTTGAGACAGGAAGACGTCCAGGCAGTTCCGTGCCATGAAGGCCACCAGCAGCCCAGGCCAAGATGGCAGGAGGTGCAGGTCTTTCGTGCCCATTGGCGACTGCACGACTGCGCTCATATTGCGCGAGCGCAAGTACGCAAAGGTCCGTTGCAGCGCGCGCAGCGTATTATTGCCACCGGTGATGGGATGCCGCTCGTCGAGCAGCGTGTACCCAAGCTGGCTCGCCAATGCGCATGCCGCCCACGTCGTCCCGGATCGCTGAGGGCCCGTCACGAGGATCACCTGGTACCGCTCAAATGGCACGTCCTGCCATTGCGCTGCCGCGTCGTGCAGCGGATACACCCGCCGTAGTAGCTTGTCATGCGCCTCTCGTAATCGCCGTATCTCACCAGCTGCGCTTGCGATGCTGTCAGGTTGGCTCTGTACGATAGGCGGCCGGGCAGCGGGCTGCGGTGGCCCAGGTAGACGCACACCGTGCCGCCCGAAGAGAGCGCCGATGAAAAACGCGAGCACAAGCCCGAGGACTGATGATACGAGGCTCATGCCGTGGCCCTGAGAAAGGGCTGGTGCGGCGCTCGGCCTCTGCGGGCCGTGCACGTTCAATCGCCACACAAAGAACCGCGCAGAATGCGAGACTCTGCCAAGACTATGCATTACCTAGCTGCGCGGTCGCCTCAATAGCCAATTACTTTGACTCGGTCGCGCTTGTGAACTTACATGCCCAAGGGGTCTACAGTTCATCTACGGCGCCCTGTCGGCCACCACGAGGCTCCTGCTTTGGTTTGCGCTCCTTGCCAGGCTGGACCGCCTCCAGGCGCAGCTCCGGCGCGGCGACCCACGTTGCCTCGCCGTTGACAAACGCTTCCAACGTGCAACCGGCGAAATCTGCAGGCATCTGCGACGCTGCCTCCATGTTGACGCGCAGGGCGCCCTTGGCGTGCCCAAACTGATCCTGCCGAGCCGCAACTCCAAGGAACCATGTGCCTCCGGGCGTGGCCCACATGCCCAGCGTTGGGCTGCCCGCCTTCATGTAATACGGATGCCCGTTCACGTTGCTGCCGGCGGCGAGAACATACTCACCCAGATGATCGGGGGCCATTCCGTTCGGCATCTCGCCGGTCAGCCCCACTCTGGCGGCCGCCTTCTTTAGCTTCATCTTGCGCGCTGATTCGTCGCTCAACATCGCGTTCCGTCCCTCCTCTCCGGTCATCAACCGCACCCCAGGCGCGTCGAGCCACGTGCCTTTGATAGGGTGCTGGACACGCCAAGTGCCTTGCGCCTCCTCGGGCAGCGCCACAGCGCTCCCGAGCTCGAGCACGCCGAGTTCGGTCCCAATACTCTGGGAAGGTCCAACACGCCATCGCCCGTTTCCATCGTACCATAGCGCGACCGGATCCTCGCCCTGCCTGCGGTAGATGGATCGGCCATGCTTGCGCTCCTCGCTCTTCGCAAACCTGCCAAGGTAGTCCCGTCTGAGCTCCATGGGCGTGCTGCCAACGAGGTACAGCTGCTTGGCGGCGCGCTCCAGCGCTTTGGTCGCATCGAGCTGCTGCTGCTGCCATGCTTGGTCGCCAGCCCTGCCAGGGAGCAACCGAAGGTCGGGCGCGGCGATCCAGCTGGCAGTGTCATTATCGACACGCTTGGCGCTCCACTCGGCCTGCTCCGAGATCTGCTCGACAAAGTGGGCGCTCGGCCCATTGACGCGCAGGTAGCCCTCGCTGCTGGGCATGCCGCGCTGATCACGGAACCCAATGACCCAGTACTTGTCAGGACTCGGCCACATCAGCGTGCCTGGCTCCTCCTGGTGCGTATACGTTGGTCTGCCCATTTCATCTTCCGTCCCATCCGTCCTGTCGTACTGTCCCAGGCAGCGGCTGTGCAGGCCATCGGGCACGGATCCCACCAGAAAGACGGTCTTGGCGGCGCTCGCGACTTTGTGGCGGAGCTCTGCGAGCGGCGGCGGCGCTGGCGCTGGCGGAGGCGGAGGCGGAGGTGGAGGTGGAGGCGGCTCCTCTGCTGCAATGGCGATCGTGAGCCCAAGCAACGTGGAGGCGAGGCTCATCCGGCGCAACCGCATAGGAAACATGAAAGTTCGCATACAATACATGCAGAGTTGCTACGCACGTTGGTATGCTGGCCAACGAATCGCTTGGTAGGCGCCCTCCAGCCACATCGGTGCCGATCGAGGTCTCAATCGACGCGTGCCCGATCACGCGTCGCACGCGGCCCTTCTCCCTCGCCAGAGAGGACGCGGCCGACTCCTCGTGGCGCGCCCGCGCAAGGGCGGAGCACGAGACGCTCCTGGATGCGATGAAGCACGAGTTCAAGCACGACAAGGGCATCGACTACACTCCTCCAGCCGCCAAGTACGACTCGGCGATGTACTGGCACATCCATGGCGTGGTCTCGTGCCACTTCAATCGCGCCGAGGAGGCGTCGCGGTCGTATCGCGAGTCGCTGCGGCTGGCACCGAGCGTTCCGGAGACGGGCCAAGCGCTGCACGCGCTGGGTAAGGTGTACTTGGGCCAGGGCAAATTTGAGGCTGCGGACGCGGTGCTGCAGCTCGCAGAGGAGCGCGCAGATGCCGGCGCGCAGCAGCGCGGCGAGGGCCGGTCTTCGCACCGCGCCGTGCTAAGCATGCTGCGACTCCACGCCGCGGCGCAGAAGTCCGGCGCCGCAGCGGCCGAGGCGTCGGAGCAGATGTCCGAGCTGTTTTGCGACCAGGTGGTCGAGCTCGCGTCGCTCGCCTCCATCCGAGGCTGGAGCCGTGCGAGCTGCCGCTCGGTCACGGCGGAGTGGGAGCGCTCGTTTAGGAAGCGAGGCGCGCTGAGCGAGCAGGCGCGCGCCGACTTTGGGAAGCGCAAGTACGCGCTGCTCGACGCGGTGCTGCCCGCGCGGCTGCTGAGCGGCTTTGTGCAGCCGTGGTACCGCTGGCTCGTCGGCGCCGACGAGGCGGCGCGTGCGCTGCCCAACTACGAGCTGCGATGGCTCGAGAAGCGGCAGAGATTCGAGCTGCTCAACGAGCCGATCGCCGAGATGCTCAACGTGATGCTCGCCAGCCTCGCCGCCGCCGTCTCGGGCGTGCCGCTCGTGCCATCGTACGCCTTCCCGATCCGCTACCCGGCGGGTGGCTTCGTCGAGTGGCACATCGACCAGAAGGACAACGAGCTGTCGCTCTCGCTGCAGATTGAGATCTCGCCCGCCGAGCACGGCTGGCCGCTCTACTTTGTCGACTACAACACGACCGTCAGGCCGGGCCTGCCGCCGCCCAAGACGATCGCGCTCGACGCGTGGCATGTCGAGACGGCGGCGCAGCTGGTCGCGCGCAACAACCAGGGCGTCCTGTACAAGGGGCAGGAGCTCGTCCACTACCGGCCCGCGCTCCCCGCCGGGCTCGAGCTGATGCAGGTCGTCTTCGCGTGGCGCCTGCCAAATGAGGAGTCGTGCAACGGCTGAGGTCGAGGTGTAGCGTGATAAATATTCAAAATTGACATGAGCTCCCTACCACCACGATCGTCCACGTCGCCCTCTATCTAATCATCAATGATGGGCCCTCGCCGTCGCCCCCGTGTCAGATCCCCGACGTCATGCACGAGCCGCGATGCTTCGTCCGGTCGGCCATGCCAAGGCATGCCGACGACACCTTCTGCGAGAGCCCAGGGGGCAGATCGCCCTTCTCGCTCGCGCCGCTGCTGGACGCCGCGCCACCCGGATAGACCGTGGGGTACGACGGGTAAACGGGCGGCGCCTCTGCGGCGCCTCCCGGGTAACCACAGGCGGGGTAGGCGGGGTAGGAGGGCGGCGCGTCGTTGCTCTGCACGGCGGCCGCTGGGTAGGCGGGGTAGGCGCTCGACATGTCCGCCGGCAGCGCCATGGCGATCGCGACGGGCGGCGGCGCGTTGGCGGGGTACGAGGGGGGCGCGTCGTAGCCGCAGACGGGCAGGCCCATTGGCGGCGGCGGCTCCGTCGGCGACTGCGTCCATCCCGGGATCGCCATCGCGGTGGCCATCGGCAGCGGCTGCGAAGGCATCGCTCCTCCCATCGGCCCTCCTGCCACCACCACCGGCCCCACGGCCGAAGGGTTTACCACGAACGAGCCGGCCACGACCGTCGGCATCGGCGCTGCGCTCGGCATCGGCATCGGCATCGGCATCGGCATCGGCATCGGCGTCGCCTGCGGCTGCGGCTGGTACATCGAACGCATCTCGACCGCCGAAGCGGGCGGCGCCGCAGCCGGAGGGCGGCGCGCCGATCCGGGCCGCCCCGCCGACTGCTCGCTCAAGTTGGCGGCGGCGCCGGAGAGGGTGGGCAGGCGACGCGACGCCATCCGCGAGACGCCGCCGCGCATGCCGCCCGAGCTGCTCTGCGGCGCAGGGGCGCGCTGCTGGCGCGGCTTGCTCTTGCAGCAGGACTTGCACACGCACTTGACGATGAACGCCCCGCCGACGATGACGCACATGAGGAAGACGGCGATGATGACGAGGGCCGTAGCCACTGACTCGGTGCCCACGCTGCTGCTGGTCGAGTTGGTGAAGCACGAGCCGCCGCATGTCTCCACGCCCAGGTCGGCGCCGGCGCAGATGCGCCAGCCGCTCCTTGTGCCCGAGCCGTCGGTGGTCCACGTGATCACATCAGACGGCGCGAGGCTCCTGCCGCTCAGGCTGGTCGCCGTCTCCGCGCTCGACGCGCCGTTGATCTTGTGTATCCTATCGTAGGAAGTCTCGACGTCGAAGGCGCTCACCGTCAGCGAGATCGAGTCGGAGGTGCGCACGCCGATCGTGCACGCGTCGTAGTCGTGGTAGCTGCTGGGGTAGTTGCGACTGGTGACGCAGTTGCCGCAGACCTGGCAGCTGCCGGAGACCACCTCGAGGCCCTCAAGGCACGGATCGTCGTCAGTCGCGACGAGGACGGCGTCGGCGAGCGTTCTGTTGCCGGAGCACAAGACGCTGGCGTCCTCGCTGTGAGCACAGTTATGGCTCCCCCACACATTTGCGAAGCAGTCGCTCAGGGACGACTCGCTGCCCGTGCAAGCTGAGCAGCCCGCCCACGATGCCCGCCGCGACGCCCGCCGCGACGCCCGGCGCCGCCGCCGATGTCCTCACCATGACCATCGACCCGAAGGCCTTCCAGCTGCTCAAGATCGTCGACGAGTATGCCACGACGCCGATGGTCCCTGCACAGGCGCACGATGGCTTCACGGTGCACGGGCCGGTGGAGTACACCGGCGAGCTGTGCATGTACAGCAGGTACGCGAAGTAGAGGGTGGCGAGGGCTCTTTGGCTTGCCGAACACGGCGGCAGCTTTGCGTCGATGCCGTCGAAAGCTGTGGTCGTGCTGCCCAACAAGGAGACATTCAACTTCGACTATATCTCGAAGATGCTGTTCCGGTTCCAGGCGACGGGTGTCGCCGGGGAGGGCCTTTTCCCGGTGAGCGACAACGATCTCGAGGCGATGACAAGTGCGGGCTACAACCCAAACCTGGGCGGTTCTGCGCAGGCCGCTCGGCAGCTTGCTGAGCAGCGACGAGCGCTTCTCCCGCCGGGTCCCCGAGACCCGTCTCGACTGGCGCGCAACGGAGACTATGTCGAAGCGACGTGCGTTGCGGGTCACCGTCAGCCTCAAAAGCTCAACAGCGACAAGAACGTGAACCATGGGTGGATCTGCTTCGAATGCCCTCCCAAGTCAGCGCCAATGTGGTGCACAACGTGCGGCGGCTCGCGCGCCGTTTGCTCGAAGGCCTCGACGACGCCGGACGCAATCTGCTACAGATACGCCCCCTTGGACGGTGCCCCTGGCGACCTGCTGCAGGACCACATGTCGACCTGGTACCAGCGCTGCTCGTGCCGGAAGCCGGGCCTGCCCACCGACACCGCCGACACCTCGGGCCTGCGCCTCGCAGACAACCCCGCCTCGAGGTGCACGCATTACACGCTAGGCACGGACCTTATTCAACGAATGAAGGGTACCAGCCTCTCAGCGACCAACTCCACGACACTCTTCAAGGCCGTCAAGGGGCCCGGCAACAGCCACGATCGGATCTGGACCGCTGCGAAGTCCATCAACATTGACGGACTGACGATCGCAATCACCGTCTACGGTAAGGAGCTCAGGATGAACGGCATCGTGCCCCGCGTGTGACGGGCAGCCAGGGCTTGAGCGCCCGGTGTTCGCCCGGCGCAAGGCTGTGGAGGGACGACCAGATCGTGGTTTATGCGGTGTTTGTCGTGTGCTTGCATGACCTCAATAAAGGCTAAGCCTAAACAGCAGGGCCTTGCTTGCTTGCCAAACGTAAAGACTCACGAACGTACAGGTGCGGTACCGAGCATCTCCCGCGCGACCCTCAGCCCACGGACGGCATTCTCGGCCACGCCCCCGCCCCCGCCCCCACCCCCGTCGCCGCCCCCCCCGGTGAGCGCGACGGCGGCGCGGAAGGGCGCCTCGGCCTCGGCGGGCCTCCGCTGCTTGAGCAGTGCGGCGCCCAGGTTGACGTGCGACGCGGCGTCGGCGGGGCGCGCCGCCGCCGCCGCGCGCAGCGCCACCGCCGCCTCGGCCCACCGCTGCTGGCGGGAGAGGGCGTCGGCGAGGCCGTTGAGGCTGGCGTGGCGCTCGGCCGCCGGCAGCGGCCCGGCGTCGGCGCCGAGGGCGGCGCGCGCGTGGACCTCGGCCTCGGCCTCTCGCGAGGGGAGCAGCAGCAGCGCGCGCGACGCGAGGGCGTGGGCGTGCGGGTTGGGCGCCGCCACGGCGCGCAGCGAGGCGCGCGCGTGGCGCACGGCCTGCGCCGCCTCGCCGCGGTGGAGGGCGAGGCGCGCGAGGTGCAGGTAGGCGTAGTGGTAGGCGGGCTCGATGCGCAGCGCGCGCTCGAAGTGGCCGAGCGCCGCGCCGGTCTCGCCCCTCTGCACGGCGGTGTCGCCGAGCTGGTAGATGGCCTTGGCCGACGAGGGGTACGCGGCGTGCGCGGCGCCAAACAGCGTCGCGTCGTCGCGCCACGCCAGGTTGCGCCGCAGCGTGCGCGCGCCGCCACCCGCGAGGCTCGCGCCGAGCAGCGCGCGCGCCACCCAGCGGCCGCGCGCGCCGCCGCGCCGGCGCAGCGCCGCGTGCGCCGCGGCGACGAGCACACACGCGGCGGCGCACGGCACGTACAGCAGGCGCTCCGCCACCACAAACGAGAGTGGGAGCAGCGCGTGCGACGACGGCGCGTACGCGAGCAGCAGCAGCAGCCACCACCACAGCCACACCCGCGCACGCCGCGCGCCACGCTCCTCCGCCGCCTCCGTCTCCCTGGCCGCCGCCGCCGCCGCCGCCTCCGCCGCCTCCTCGCCCTCAGCTTGCGGCGGCCAAGTGCGGAGGCCGAGCAGGCGGCGACACAGCGGCCGCGGCGCGGCGGCGCGCGTCAGCAGCGCAGAGACGACGACCAGCGTCGCGTACAGCAGCGCGGCGGGCAGGTTGTCCGCCGAGCCGACCGACGTGACCGGCGGCAGCGCATCGTGCGAGTAGTCGCACGAGAGCGGCTCGGGCCACACGAGCAGCCGCAGCCCCGCCGCGTGGATCCGCGCATACGTGAGCACACGCGCGAGCCGCGAGCCCAGAAACGGCACCGGATTGTCGAGGCGGCGGAAGCGGTGCTGCAGCGTCCCCGCCACGCGCAGCCGCACCCAAACAAAGCCGAGCAGCGCACACAGCAGCGGCAGCCACCGCGCCGCCAGCCGCCATACGGCCGAGCGAGACGCGGCACGCGGCGACGGTTGCGACGAAGGTGATGGCGGCGGCGGCGGTGCGACGAGCACGTCCCACAAGGCACACGCGGGCAGCAGCACGAGCGCCGTCTCCTTGGACGCAAGCGCGAGCACCAGCAGCGCGAGCGACGCGAGCCGCAGCAAGCACGCCGCCCACGCACGCTCGCACGCGGCTGCCCGCGCGTGGGCTCGCAGCGCGGCCAAGCCCAGCACGGCGCCCAGCAGGTCGGCGCGGCCAACGCAGTACGCGGCCGCCTCTGAGTTCACCGGGTGCACGGCAAACAGCAGCGCGGCGGCAAACGCCGAGGATCGCTGCCGCAGAGCGGCCGCGGCGTGGCACCACAGCAGCCAAGTCGCGATGCCGTGGAGCACCACGTTGGTGGCGTGGAAGCTGCGCGCGCCGCCGTCGGCGTCGAGGCTGCGGTTGAGCCACAGCGTCAGCACCGCGAGTGGACGGTAGGAGCCGTGCGACCTGGAGCTGCCGACCGCCGTGCCCCAGAAATCGGTCCGCAGCACCGTCGACCAGCCGTCGGCGAGCTGCACGCTCGGATTCTGCTGAATGGCTGGGTGGTCGTCGAAGACGAAGCCGTTGGGCAGCGTGTTGACGTATGCGAGCATCGCAATCGACGCCGCGACCGCGCCATCCCGCATTTACGGACCTTTTCGTGCATGCGGCATGCAGGACTTTTGCGTAGCCCAAAAAGGCTTGGATGACAGTCTGCCTCTTTGTTGCAGCGGCGGCGCTAACCTGGCACGGCGCGCCGCGTCTTGCCGCGCCGCACGCGCCGCCTCCTCGCGCGGCGGTTCGCTGCCTCGGCAACGCTGGCCTGCTGGACGAGCTGGACACGGTGCGTGCCGCAGAGCGCGCCCAAAGCCGCTGCAGTCCCCACGCGCCCAGCCGCGGTACACGCCGCCCCCTCGCAGGTCCCTGTCTTTGCCATCCTGCTCAAGGAGGAGGGCAAGCTGTACGGCGGGCCGATGGACGACCGAGGTGTCCAGCCGGCGATGGTGTACACGCAGCTCGAGGACGCCCAGAGGGTGATTGGCCAACTGACCGAAACCTACGCCGAGACGGCGCTCGAGCTGCAGCCGCTCGCGCTGGGCGCCGTGCTGCGCCAGTCCGGTGTGCTTCCACCCACCCACTTAAGTGGCAGCCAGATCCCGCGGCTGCTGAGTGCACCCGCGCCCACGACGCTTGCAGGCATGCTGGGCGCGGCGGCGGCCGACTCGCGCGACGGCGCAGAGAGCGCGAGCGCGGTGCTCGTCGTCTCGCCGGAGCAGAAGCGCGCGGCGCGCGATCTTCGTGCCGGCCGCATCGCCGCCGCCGCCGCCGCGACCGCGGCCGTCGCCGCCGCCAACCCAGACGACCCGACGGCCGTGGCGATGGCAAAGGCCGCGGGAGAGGCGGACGCCACCGCGGCGGAGGGCTCCAAGCCGCGCGTGAGCAGCGCGCCGACGGTGCCGCCGGTGCCGATCTTCCACTGCGGCCCGCTGCAGTGGAAGGCGGTCGCGGGCGAGGGGGCGGGCGAGGGGGCGGGCGAGGGGCCGTCGTCGGTGTGGCCTCTCTTCCTTCGCGCCGAGGACCTTTCCACGATGTGGCGCGAGGTGGGCGGCGGCGCGCCGCAGCCGCCCACCGAGGTGACCGACCTCGCGCGGCTG
>Ga0115006_10001344_pt1 | contig 15166 bp, 8 predicted proteins | sample ArcOceMetagenome_3_FD_88943 | JGI IMG/M metagenome (GOLD analysis project Ga0115006, IMG submission 88943) | Marine eukaryotic phytoplankton communities from Arctic Ocean - Arctic Ocean- Svalbard ARC20M Metagenome | ecosystem: Environmental > Aquatic > Marine > Oceanic | place: Arctic Ocean...
CATAAAGAGAACACGTTGTATCACATAGGAGAACACATTCTATCATAACAGAACACATTCTACCTCCTGGGCGACTTCCATCTCACTGGTGACATCGCGGCCGGTCATGCGCGCGTAGCCGTTTTCGAGGAGCACGGTGGCCATGCACTTGTTGTGGAGGCGCAGGCGGCCAATCATTGCGCCCACCCTGTCCTGGGCGAGCACCTCGATTTCGACGTCGTGCTGCAGGCACTTGTCGCGCGCGAACATGTACGCCTCCTCGCCGTAGGGCTCGCCGGGCTCCCCATCCTTGCGGCCGGTCTGCGGGCAGCGGATGCCCGCAAGCGCCAGCGTGACGATGCACGTCTGCGCGGGGATGAGCACCTTGTAGCGCGCGCCGTTGACCACGTGCTGCACGACGCCCTTCATCACCCCGGCGCGCTGAATGAAGCCGAACATCTGCTTAGACTGTGCAAGCGCCGAGGCCTGCGACACGTCATTGATGTTGCGCGGCGGCGGCTTCTTGTCGCCATGCAGGCCCTTCTTGTCGCGCGACGCGGCCGCTTCGGCCTGGATGAGGTCGTCGTAGTAGAGGGAGCGATCCTGGTCGTCCTGCCGGTGCTTCATCACCGACGCCAGCCCGTTGGCCACCAGCGCGATCGCCACGTTGTTGGAGCCCTCGAGCACCGAAGCGAAGATGCGCTCCGTCTCGCCCGTGGCCGAGTTGGGAAGGGCGCGCATGTAGTCGATGCCAACGTTGACCTTGCGCCCGATGAGGCGCGAGCGCAGAAATTCACGGGCTTCCCAAGCGAACGGCTCGTCCTTCTCGTCGCGACGCCCGAGCTTGGGCGCGCGGATGCTCGAGAGCGCAATGCGGTGCTCCACGGGCGGCACGGCAAAGTCTTTGACCACGAGGAAGTCGCCCGAAATGACCTCGGCCACCTTGCCCACAAACTCGGCCGAGCTCCCCGACGCGCTGACGTTGCGCTGGGGCGCCGTGTAGTCCTTCCAGATGCGCAGGCGCTTCTCCTTGGCAATGCGCTCGGCCTTGTAGAGGAGCTCAGCGTCCTTGGCAAATTTGGCACTCCAGTCCACCACCTTGCCGAGGCCAACCTTGAGCAGCTCCTGGCTGATGTTGCCTGCGGGGTGCTGGATGGTGCCGTAGAAGTTGTTGTACTTGTCCACGCCCTCGAGCAGCACGTGCACATCGCGGTTGAGCAGACGCGACTCGACAAAGTACTTGGCCTCGGCCGCAAAGGGCTCCGCCACCTCGGGCGCGCCCTGCACCTCCGGACGCTTGAAGCTCGGACACGACACGCCCGACAGGAAGACAGTGACCCAGTGGAAAGTGGGCTGGAGAAACCCGCGCACGGTGGCACCGTCGCGGAACTGCTCGACCACCATGGGCACCTTCTGGCCCTTGAATAGTTCCAGCACATCCTTGGCATCGTAGCCCCCTTCGCCGGGCGGAATGATAGCGCGCACGGCGTCGCCCAGCGCCGCGGGGTCCTTGGTGTGCAATCCCTTCTCCGCCCCCATGGCCTGCTGCTCCAGCTGTGTTGTGTTGCCCACGCGCGCGCACACGCGCAGACAGGTGAGGTGCACAATCACAGATGCAGCCCTCAAACATGGCGCAGCTCGGAACGGCTGGCGCCCAAAGCATCTAGCGCCCGCACCCCGAACCATGGCAACGAGCACAGCAATGGCGCACGCCCTGCCTCGCCCAGACATCGCCGCCGCCGCCGCCGCCGCCGCCGCCCTCCTGATCAGGACCGTCCTGCCCTATTCGCGCCTCTAGCATACGAGAAAAACTGGCACGTGGCTCTGGCACGAACGCTCTCCGGATTCGGCAGCGCAGACGCGGCCAAGACTACTGGAGGACATACCTGGAGAAGTTCCTCGACGTAGGCACCCTTGGAGGCACTGGCGTTGTTGCCCATGGGCTTCACCTTTGCCCAGCCTGCCGCGACAATTTTGCTCGCGACGTTCTCGCCCTCCACGTTGATGTGCCCAAACACGCGGTTGGCCGCGCTGTCTTCAATCTCGAAGGTGCAGGGCTTGCCGATGCACAGGTTGCGCACGAACTCGCGCGCCGCCCAAGCGAAGGGCTCGTCCTTTGCGACTCCATCGCGCCGCCCCAGGCGCGGACCCTGGATGCCCGCCAGCGTGATCTGCTTCTCGGGCGGCGGACCTCCCTGCCACCACGCCCACACGCCGGTTGAGACTCCGCGGCGCGCCCGCTGTCGCTAGCCGCTGTGCACGCAACGCAGCAGCGCTGCCTTCCGTGCAGGCCCAAGTTCCGCGCGGCGCCAGCCGTGGGGAGCGATGCGAACCTGAGGGACCCCCATGACGATGATGGTGTCGCAGGACACCACCGCCTTGACTATGCCCTTGTTGGGTGCCGACATCTGCGTGCGTGCGTCGGCTTAGAGGGGCGGCGGGACGTGCATGCTTCACCCGTTTGCAACCCGCGCGCGGCCAGCGCGCGCACAGACGGGTACGCGAACGCCGGCGCATGTGCGCGGAGGTGCGCGCGCGCACACGCGCGTACGCGAGCACATCTTTTCGCGCCCGCGCTCCCGGCACTGCAGACTGCCCGCTGCCGCCGCCCATTGCAGCGCACCATGGCCGGGAGCCCGCCCGCCCGCCCACAGGCGCCCCCGCCAGGCTAGAGCCCCGCCCCCCCCCGCGCAATGCCGCGCCTCGCTGCCAGGCCCGCCCAGAGGCATGCGACCGCACCCTTCAAAAAAACCAACGACCGTCTGCGCTCGGGGCGCGAGGCGGAGCCGCGCGGCCGCCACGCGTGGCGCGCGTGTGGCGCGCGAGTCCCACCCGCGCGGCCCCTCACCGCGCGGTGCGTGTGGGCGCTATCTGTCTTTACCGTCGGTGCTCCCTGTCGCGCTGGCTTCGCCCCTCGGCCTTCACCCTCCGGCGCAAGTTGGCCTCCTCTGCGCTTGTCTACGTGGCTGAATGATACCGGATCGAATGCAATATACCGGACATGAAGACCGGTATTTGGAAGTCCAGGAGAACCGACCGGTACGGACGAAAGCAGGCCAAAAAAAAGGGCTCGTTCTCCTTTGGGAAAGTCCGATCGCGCGAAGAGGGAGGAGCGTCAAGGTATGCCGCACGGCAGCGGAGTAGGGACCGCGCGCTACGGGCGCGCCCGCGCTCGCGCGGTGCGCGACCACTTCCGCTGCAGTGCGGGCCGTGCGTGCGTGCGCCGCTTTCGCTCTGCCGCGCACTCATGTTGCTCCTGGGATCCCTCGCGCAGACCCGTCCTCCGAAGAGCCCCTTGTGAGAGCACACCGCGATGTCCGGACGACGCGCCGGCGGGCGCCGCCGCCTACAGGCGGCCGACGACGGCGAATCTGATGCGGCCGCGAGCTCGCCCGCGGCCGCGGCCGGCGGCGCCGCGAGCGCGGCCGCGAGCTCGCCCGCAGCCGCTGCCTCCTCTGAGCAGCCCACGCCCGCGAGCGAGGCGCCGCCCTCGAGCCAAGGCCCGGTGGAGAACAGCGACGATGAGGGCGAGGACCTGCACGATGAGGGTCAGCTGCGGCGTGACTACATGCCCGTTCCGGAGCTCGACCGCTACGATGGGGAGGACCTCGACGCGGACGAGTACTCGCCCATGTCGCCGTCGACGCGCGAGGCCGCCGAGCGGGCCCTCAACAAGCGCGACCGCGACCGGCGGTCGGCGCGCGTGCCCCGCGCCCTGCGCGGCTTTGATGACGACGAAGACTCGCGGCCGTCGCGCCGCCGCCGGAGGGAGCGCGAGGAGGGCGCCGGCCTCGAGAGCGCCGAGCCGCCCTTCAACATCGAGGACCTGCCCGATGGCATGTCGCTCACGACGTTCATCCAGTGAGTTGTCAACCCCGCGCGGTGCTGCGCGAATGCACCACGCCTCTTGCGCGCGCCCTGTCGACGGCGATGTCCGTGCCGCGCAGCCCGTGTCTGCGGGCTCCCCTTCTCTGCGCCACGCGCCCGCCGCGCGCGTTGCCGCGGCGGTGACAACGCGCGCGCCCGCAAGCTCCCTCTGACCGCGCTGCGCGCTGCCAGAACGGACATGGCGCGGCGAGAGGTGGGCCGGCGCTTCACGCAGTTTCTGCTTTCGTACACGGACGAGAAAGGGAACTGCGTGTATAGAGACCGGATAAAGCGCATGTGCGACTCCAACGGTCAGAGCCTCGAGGTGTCGTACATGCACCTGTCGATCGCGCAGCCTACCTTTGGCGTGTGGGTGGCAGACGTACCGGAGCTCATGCTTGAGAAGCTGAACGAGACCGCCATGGAGGTGGTGAAGCAGCTTTACCCCGAGTATGATCAGATCCACAACGAGATCTTTGTGCGCATCGTTGAGCTGCCCATCACCGACAAGCTCCGCGACATCCGCCAGGTCCACCTCAACGCGCTCATTAAGGTGAGCGGCGTCGTGACACGCCGCACCGGCATCTACCCGCAGCTCAAGATGGTGACGTTCGAATGCCTCAAGTGCGGGAACATGGCGGGGCCCTTCTACCAGTCCAACTCGGCGGAAGAAACCAAGCCCGGCTCGTGCCCCGAGTGCCAGAGCAAGGGCCCCCTCATTGTCAACCAGGAGCGCACCATATACCGCAACTACCAGAAGCTCACCCTGCAGGAGACCCCGGGCTCTGTCCCGCCTGGGCGACTGCCGCGCTACAAGGACGTCGTGCTCCTTGGCGACCTGATCGACTGCGCGCGCCCAGGCGAGCAGGTGGAGGTGACGGGCGTCTACAAGAACAACTTCGACTTGTCTCTGAACAAGAAGAATGGATTTCCGGTGTTTGCCACGCTCATCGATGCCAACCACGTGTCGAAGAAGGACGACATCTACTCCCCCTTCAACCTGACTAAGGACGACGAGAAGGAGATCCGTGAGCTGGCAAAGGACCCGCAGATCGTCGACAAGATTACCGCCTCCATCGCCCCCTCCATTTTCGGGCACGATGACATCAAGACGGCGCTGGCGCTCTCGATGTTCGGTGGAAACCCAAAGGACGTGGGCGGCAAGCATCGCATCCGCGGCGACATCAATGTCCTGCTCCTCGGCGACCCGGGCACGGCCAAGTCGCAGTTCCTCAAGTACGTCGAAAAGAGCATGCCGCGCGCGGTTTTTGCCACGGGCAAGGGCGCGAGTGCGGTGGGTCTGACTGCGGCCGTGCACCTGGATCCTATCACGCGCGAGTGGACGCTCGAGGGCGGGGCTCTCGTGCTTGCCGACACCGGTGTGTGCCTGATCGACGAGTTCGACAAGATGTCGGATCAGGACCGCACCAGTATCCACGAAGCCATGGAGCAGCAAAGCATTTCCATCTCCAAGGCCGGCATCGTCACGACGCTGCAAGCGCGCTGTGCCGTGATCGCAGCTGCCAACCCCAAGTCTGGGCGTTACAACTCTTCCCTCCACTTCCACGAAAACGTCGAGCTTACGGAGCCCATCCTGTCTCGCTTTGACGTCTTGTGCGTGGTCAAGGATTTGGTGGACCCCGTCGCGGACACGCAGCTTGCGGAGTTTGTGGTGCGCTCCCACGCTAACAGCCACCCGTCGGATTCGGCAGCGCAGATGGAGGATGACGACGGGAGTGGCGAGGGTGAGGGCCCGATCTCGCAGGAGCTGCTCCGCAAGTACATTGTCTATGCACGCCGCGTCTGTCGGCCGCGCATCAGTAATATCGATCAAGACAAGGTGACGAAACTGTACGCGGAACTGCGCCGCGAGAGCGAGGCTGGTGGGGGCATCCCAATTGCGGTGCGCCACGTTGAAAGCATGATCCGCATGTCTGAGTCCTTTGCGCGCATGCACCTACGCGACGTCGTGCGCGATGACGACGTGAACCTGGCCATCCGCGTTATGCTCGACTCGTTCATCTCGAGCCAGAAGTATGGCGTGCAGCGTGCTCTGCGTTCGTCCTTCCACCGTTACCTCAACTTCGCCAAGGACAACAATGACGTGCTCTTCTACATGCTCCAAGCCTTGGTTCGTGACGAATTGGCGTTCTCGCGCACCATGTTCAAGAACCTGGACAAGCGGATCGAGATTGAGCAGAAGCTGTTTGAGGACAAAGCCAAGGGGGTGGGCATCTTCCAGTTTGCCGACTTCTACGCGTCCAACGCCTTCAAGGCCAAGTTCGCCCTGGAGTCTGCTGCCAAGAAGATCGTGTGCTTGTGAGTTGCTGCCGGAGGAACGCTGTGGTTTGGTCTCAAAGGGCACTTGGCCCATGAGGGTGCACCTGTGCGGCATTCTGATGCCTTCTGATGCCTGGAGAGGAAAGTCTGCCTCGGTTGCGTGCGCTGCGGTTGCAGACTACGCCCCGTGCAGTTTTGGCGGGTGGGAAGTGGGGAGGAGGGAGGAGACCCGAGACCGGGGAACAAGAGAGGAGACGCGAGGCCGCGCGAGGCGAGGAGAGGACGGGGAGGAGCGAGGAGTGGAGCGGACCGGGAGCAAAACAATGAGGAGCGGAGAGGGCAAGAGGAGAGGGTTGTGCGAAACAGCAACCGGGCGTGTAGTAAGGAGAGGCAAAGGCCACTTAGCAACCTTAGCAACGGAAATGAATGTAGGGCCCTTCTGCTATACCGGTAATGCTGTGCTGTGTGTGCTGCCCGTCACCTCCTTCCCTTGTTCGTCACCTCCTTCCCTTGTTCATGTCCATGGCTCTAAGCAGCCGCTGGATTGTCTCGCAGCCGCGTGTCTCCTCGTTGGCTTTCTCCTTGGCCCTCCTGGCGCTTTCTTTCTATCTCTCTGCCTCTCTCCCTCTCTCTCCCTCTCTCTCTCTCTCTCTCTCTCTCTCTCTCTCTCTCTATCTCTCTCTGTCTCTCTCTGCCCCCGCGCCACGGGGCGCTTCTTTGTGGCTGCGCGTTTGACGGTGCCGGCTCTTCTTTTCGTCCGTGGTTTGTGGTCCCTCCTGCTGCGGCCCCTGCTCGTCCGCGGGACTTGTGTGCTCTTTCTCTCTCCTCTCCCTGCCTCCCTCTCTCTCTCTCTCTCTCTCTCCCTCTGTCTGTTTCTCTCTGCCTTCCTGCCTGTCTGTCTCCCTCCCTCCCTCCCTCCCTCCCTCTCCCTCCCTCCGACACGACATCGACACACGTAGGGAGTAGGCGGGTGGGGTTCGATACCCGTAGTTTTTTCCCTGATCGGCAGGCCACCCGTGTCCTACCCCTACGTGCAAGACCCCTTTCCCTCCAAGTGCGGCGGCATACTGGAACGGGGTGATCTCGGTCCACCCGCTGTGCCAGGGGTACACGGCGATCAGCTTGGGATCCTGAAACCTCCGTCCGTCGCAAGTTGCGGACCCGGGGGCTGCCTCAAGCACCCGGAGGGCGGAGGCACGTCCTCCGGCGCGCTGCTTCTAAAGAGTGGCTAGGTGATTGGGACGGACACTCCCGGTGTCTGAGCCCCCTTGTGCCAATAGGCGCAAGGCCGAGCGGAGAGTGGATGTATAGTGCTCGCCACCGCATACTGGGCCACGAGCGCCCAGGCGTAGCAGTAATGCACCCAGCTCTCACGGCGACTGAGTTAAAGGTGCCAACTGTCACCAACGGCATGCGACATTTGGTCTCGACTTTGTGGACCCAGAATTATGCTGTCTTCGAGGAGAGGGCGCTCTGTACACCAGTCAGGGGGGTAAAGACTGAGCTGACTGGTGTAAAGATGTGCGAATGCGCTGGCAGGTGGCTGGCAGGTGGCTGGCAGCGCAGGCAGGTGGCTGGCAGGTGGCTGGCAGCGCAGGCCTTCTCCAGTTCAGACTCTTTAGACTGTAAACGAGCGAGCACACCCGCACCGAACACCTTTGCCCTCTGCCCCTCTTGCCTCTGCCTCTCTTGAGGGGCAGAGGGGCAGAGGCATCGCGTTTTGGGTAGACATACTAGTACCCATTCCTGTAGACAGCAATGGAAAACAACGGCAGGAATGGCGGGGCAAGCCATTCCCCTCCGCGAAGGACGCCACTCCGCCCTGATGGGTGACGCACCCCCCCCCCCACGCACGGTGCCCGCAGACGCACGGCGCAGCGCTCATGGCTGCCGCGGCGCTGCCAGGATTTGCGGGCACGCCTTTGCGCTGTGCCGGGATTCCCCAGGCCCAGGCACGTCGCGGGCGCGCGGCCTGCGAAGCGCCTGCTCAAGGGCGCGCATGAGGTCATGCGCCGGCCGTCGGGGAGAGTGTGTGGTGGCATGCAGCAGGTACGGACTGCCGTAGCCTTCAGACTGAGGGGCCCTTAAAACCCCTCTGCCCACCCCCACCCCCCCGAAGGAGGCCGTCGCAGGTCTCTTCCTGTTGATATCTGGTCTCTTTTGTGCAAGGACCCACCCCACCCCCACAGACGACCCGTGCGTTTTCCAACAGTAACTGACGTGGGGGGAAAGGGCCCGACCGCCAGTAAACCGCTGCGCGTAACGAGCGGTGGCGGCGGCGGCGGGCGGCGCGGGTGCTGCGAGCCCGCGACTCCTGCGGCTACCGCGGCATCTGGGTGGCGTGCCCGTGCCCGTGCGCAGCGCAGCTTCTCGCTTTAGCGCCCGCGGCTCCCTGCAGCACGCCCAACGGCAGCCATGTCCTGCCGCTGCTGACGCCGGCGCCAGGGGCGAGCGGGCCGCGCGCGGGTGGCGAGCGGCGAACGAGCGCGGCGAGCGGCGGCGTCGGCGGCGAGCGGCGCGGTGCCGGCAGGCGCTGCGTGTGGACACATGTCGGGCCAGGAAGACGGGGCGGCGCGCCCGGACGCGGGGGGGGATGGCCAGGCGCACGCCGAGCCAACGCTGGTGTCGTCGGCGTCGACCCAGCCGTCTGCCACGGTGGTGGTGCAGGCCCCGACGGCTGCGGTCCTCGGCAAGCAGATCACGTCGGGCAGTCAGAGTGGCTCGGCAGCGCGCTCCCACTCATCAGCACAGTCGAACAGGTCGGCGCTGACGGAGCGCCGGAGACGGCGGTTGGAGGAGCAGAAGGCGCCGCGCCCGTGGCCCGACGACCGCGTCTATAACCCCCGGTCGCTCTTCCTGCTTACGCTACAGAACCCCATCCGCCAAACGGCCATCAAGATGATAGAATGGAAATGGTGGGACACCAAAGTGATCACAATCATCATGCTCAACACAGTAACGCTTGCAATGTACGACTGCTTCGACAATGCGACCAATCGGCCGTGCAACCCAGAAGATGGGCTCAGCGGGCCATATGGCTACTGCAACAAGATGGGAACAGGTGCTGTCTCGCTTCCACCTCCACGTGCTCTGCGTGAACCACCGCGCGTGCGGCAAGCTGCGTGTGCGCCGGTCCCCATGCCCTCTTCTGCCCCCGGTGACCCATCCACACGTGTATTCGCATCGCGCACTCCCGCGCACGCTAACACGGCGGGGTCCTTTCCATTGTCTCTGACCGGCCAGGTAAGTACTTCCCGCAGTACATCGGCCGAGACCTCCAGGACATCATTGGCAAGATCTTCTCGTCGTACTTCACCGTGGAGTTCTGCGTCCAAGTTGTCGCAAAGGGTTTTTTTTGGGGCCCGAAAACATATCTCACCGACAGTGCAAATTGGCTCGACGCCTTCATTGTTGCCCTTGGTCTCGTGGACTTCGTGCCCCAGGACGGCGATGGTGGCAACTTGGCCTCGCTCAGGGCTCTACGAATTTTGCGAACCCTGCGCGCTGTGAACAAGTATCCGAAACTTAGGGACTTGGTAATATTGCTGGGAAAGTGTATCGCCTAGCTGGTAATCGTTGTGGGTATCTGCGGCTTCATCTTCCTAGTGTTCGGCATCCTCGGTGTCCAGCTGTACAAAGGTACGCTGGCCGAGGGATGCCTGCCTAAAAGTATGCTTTGCTCTTGCCAACGTAGTTTGCCAACACCATCAGTTTGCTGAGATGCTGTGTGGTGCAGGTGCGCTTCGCGGTCGTTGCTTCAACATCGAAACGGGCGAAGTTGGAGAGGATATCTGTTCACTCGGTCCAACGGTATGGAGCAGCTACGACTACTATTGGACAAGGAAGGACATGGAGGTCACGGCACCGGCAAGTGTGCACGTCGGCGGTGCCTTCCTCTGCGCTCCCATGGAGGAGTTTTGCATGCAGTTGGGTGAAAATCCCGGAAGGCATACAGTGGATTTCGATGACATTGGACATGCCGTGATGTCCATCTTCCAAGTCATGACCCTCGAGGGCTGGGCCGACCTTTGCTATCAAATTCAGGATTCTGTGGGCTATTGGCACTGGATGTACTTTGTGCTGCTCATCATGATCGGGCCGATGTTTGCACTGCAGCTCTTCCTCGTTGTCATCGCGACTCGGCACGCAGAGCTGACTGCTGAAGCCAAACATGAGGAAACAGACGCTGACGAGCTGCCCGGGGACGAAGTTCCAGTTCCAGACAGTAACAAGGTAGCCCCTGAGCCTGAGAATGCGACCGAGGGAGAGGTTGACGGAAACGACAGTCCACTTGACCTCAACTCGAAGACCCAGAAGAAAGAACTTACAGGATATGCAAAATGGAAATGGAAACTCAAACTCTTCGCAAAATCCGACTTGCTTTCGAACGTTGTCATGGCGGTGATTTTGCTCAGTACCGTGTTCATGGCAATGAAAGGGCTGTGCGAAAATGATCCAGACGATTGCGATATTGCACAAGGCTGTATATTTTCAGGCTACTCGTGTGCTCAGTTTCAGGCGAGCTTGGAAATCATCAACCTGATTTTCACCTTGATTTTTGTCTTTGAGCTTCTGGTCAAGGTGTTCGGGCTCGGCCCCGTCGCGTTTTGTACTAAGCCTGGGTGGAAAATGAACATCTTCGACACCATAATCGTGGTCATGAGCGTCGTGGAGTTTGGTTCCGGGATTCAGAACGCCCAATGTTTCCTGAACTACTTCGACGGTAAAGCTACCGAGGATCTTCATAAAAATTGGAATGGAAAGCCTGGAACTGGTCCTGATAATATCGTCACCGTGAAGGATATGTTTGGCGAGGATAATGTGCTGTCCATTACAGACATCCCTACGATGGAGCTGGCACCTGCGTGGAAGGAATCTATTTTGAACATCCCGCGCATCATCAAATCTATAGAAGACGGCGGTTACCAGTATAATTACATGATGTACGATTTCTGTGCCGGTAGTGGCGGGGCGGCTGTTTTGCGTGCACTCCGTCTAGTACGTCTTGTCAAGTTTATGCGGAATTTCCCCGAGGTTACGAAGCAATTCAAGATTCTCGCTGATGTCATGGGCTCCATCATTGCCCTCCTCGTCCTCATCCTCATCATGATCTTCATCTTCACCATTTTTGGGATGAATATTCTGGGCGGGGCAATGGTTGGGGAGTGGCCACCGGAGGACGGTCTTGTCCCTGGGCAAGAGGTATATGTACACATCCCATGGGATATGAACCCCCGGGCGGGACCGCGCCACGGCAAAATACACTGGTTCGACTTTGACAACCATCCGCGAGCCCCTTACAAGGTCGAAATCGAATGGGGTGGTAACAAGGGTGGCGGCGGAGGGTATGATCCATACACGAACGAATCCCTTGCTGATGCGCTGGATGAATTTGGTTACATCTGGGCTGCCACCAAGGACGAGGCGAATGTTGGAGTCGCCATCATTACCGATTACACCCCTCGCTTTAACTTCGACAATTTAGGAATTGCATTCTTGACGTCGTTTCAGGTGTTCACGATGGCAAACTGGAATGACGACCTGTATGATGTGATGGGCTCAACTGGCGCAGTTGAATATAGTATGTACTTTTACGTGAACATCATCTTAGGAAATTGGGTCCTCCTGAATTTGTTCATCGCCATTTTGATTGGCAAATTCTCGGAACAGAGAGCAGAAGCACTTGAAGAAAACTTGGAAGTCATGCAACAACGGCTGTTGGAAAAATTAGGCAACCTCAGCGATGCCCATCTTTACAAACACATCCAGGAGCTGTTCGATGAAATTGACTTGGACGGTTCGGGTGAGATCGACATTGACGAGTTCAATGAGGCTCTCGTCAAACTCGGCGTGAAGCTCAAGAGGCGAGAGCTACAGGACTTGGTGAAATCTGTTGATGAGGATGGAAGTGGCAGGATCAGCTTCTCAGAGTTCATGGCAATGATCAAGAATATCATGCATCAAGCTAAAGTCAACTTGGACAACAAGAAACTTGACGAGCAAATGCAGTTGGCGCAAAATGAACAAGACGAAGTGATGGAGAACAGGGAACCGGTTGCCGAAGAGAGACTGCCTGTTTCATGCTGCTGTTTGGAACAAGAGAACTCCTTCCGCCGCGCTTGCCTCATCCTCTCTAATGAGGATTCAACTGCGTACGGAGGCGGCTGGAAGGGAAAGATTGGACCTGTGTTCGGCAACTTCATTTTGGCGTGCATCCTGATGAGCACGGTGTGCCTGGCTATGTTCACGCCGTACACAGGCGAGATAAGCAGAATGACTGACATGCTCAACATCATTGACTACGTGCTGAACGCTGCTTTCACGGTGGAGCTTATTGCAAAGCTCGTTGCTCTTGGTTGGAAGACATTTATCAAGTCGGGTTGGAATAAGCTCGATCTTTTTATTGTGTTCACGAGTGATCTCGACATGATCCTTACTGAGGCGCTAAGAGGCTCAGATGTTCCCCTGTCTGCGTTGCGCATTTTCAGGGTGTTCAGGATTTTCCGCGCCTTGAGGCCGTTGCGCATCATTGCGCGTGCTCGTGGTGTGAGGCTATTGGTGGGAACGCTTGTTTCTGCAGTCAAGCCCGTGTCAGTGACGCTGGCCATTGCCGTCGTTGCTCTCTTCCTCCTCGGCATCTTTTTCGTGCAATTCATGGGCGGGCGCATGAAGTCGTGCAGTGACGGAGGCGTTTTCACAAAACCCGAGTGTTCTGGTCTGGACGATGACGGTGCGCCACGGTCATGGGGTCCAGGGGACGTGAACTTCGACAACATTTGGAGCGCCTTTGTCGCCATGTTCATCCTGTCGAGCCAAGACGATTGGCCGAGTCATATGTTTGCTTCGATGGACGGAACAGGCTCTCTCACAGGCATGAAAAATGGCGGCGGCGCATCTAATACCGTCCTCGCCCCTTTCTTCTTCGTTGTCGCGCTTCTTCTCACCAGCGCCATCGTCATCAACATGTTTGTAGGTGTGTTTGTCGATTGTTATTATGGCGCAATGGCGGCAGTTGATGGCGAATCCGGAGGCAAGAAGAATCCACCTCTGAACCCAAAGCTGCTCAACAAAATATTTGACGATCCCAGGGAAGGTGGTCGTTCTCATGTCTTCAAGGTCGTCACGACATCCAAGTTCGATATGTTCATTGCATTCTTCATCGTGTTTAATGTGCTTGCAATGGCAACGGAGAGTTTTCAGCCAAGTGTTGGGCAGTTGGCTTTCGATGCGTGGGCCAACTGGTTCTTCACCTTAATTTTTGCGTGGGAAAAACTGTTCAAGATGTACGCGTTTACGCCAAGGCGATACTTCGAGGGTCCAGGCAACGGTTGGAACAAGTTCGACACCTTTATAGTCCACATCAGCTTTGTTGGCGTCTTTCTCGATAATGCTGGAAGCTTGATTCCTATGGATGCAAGTATGCTGCGTATCCTACGCATTTTCAGGATTTTCCGCATTCTTCGCGCGTTCCGTATCTTCAGGTCTCTGCAAGAGCTGCAAAACATTGTCATGGCGTTGGGTCGATCTGCCGGGCAGGTTGGCAACCTGTTGCTACTTCTCATGCTCCTCTTCTTCATTTTTGGTGTTTTGGCCGTCAATATCGGGGGGAACATGTGCGTTGATGGCGATAACGAACCGCCTCCAGACGTCCTCGAAAACCACCCCTTGTATGGGGTCCGTTGTGCAATCACAAGTGAAGGTGCGCTTCTAGAGACGCACGGGCACTTCCAGGGCGTGGGCGTTTCTCTCTTGACCTTGTGGCGTGTGGCCACGTCAGACGCCTGGGGTGACATTATGAATGCCGTCAGTCTGGTTCCTGGTGATCGCACGCTTTCAAGTGACTTATTGGATTCATATGAGTCTGTATTTGGGGAAAAGTACGACAACAAAGCATTTTTGATGCATCCAGATGAGGTGAAGGACAAGGAGCTGAAAGACGGATTGAAACAAGAGGGATTGGGTGCGGAACACGAAGAGAGCGTCATGATTGCTATGAAGGCACTTGTTGAGTACAACCAGACTGTTACCGGCGATAGTGGAGAGGACGGCGGCGATTATTTGCAGCTGGCCAGCATAGCGCTGCCTGACTGTTTAAGGGAAGATGAGGCGAACTTCCTCTCTTTGATGGGCTTGTTGGATTGCACGAACATTGGCGACGGGTTTTCGTCAGGGCCCAAGCTGTGCCCAGGAACCTGCGGGTTCAATTTTGCAGGAATGTTCTATTCACAGATGGTGTCCAAGATTTACTTCATTTTGTTCGTCTGTATTTCACAGTTCGTGCTTCTCCAGCTTGTGATTGCAGTGCTCATGGACCAGCTCACGGCCACCCAAGACGAGGATGCAGAACAGTACAGGAAAAAAGCGCCCGGGTGCGAAGAGCTCAAAGTCGCTACGTTCACTCGTATTTACAGACGCTTCAACTTCCAAGCACGACGAAAGTTGCTCCACGACAAGCGCAACGCTGTCGACGCGGCCAAAGCCGCAAAGAACGCACAAACCGAAACTTCGGAGCATGGTGAGATGGGATCGCGTCAGCCGGCATAGCGCTTATTGTTTTGAGTCGGCGTTCCTTGCCGCAGTGCATGCGGACGGCGTGTAACAGATATTTAAGCCTTATATGGACTTCTGCTTATATATCGACATCTGTGCGCGCGCACGTGCAAAGACAGCGCACATGCATGCACACACACACACACACACACACACACACACACACACACGAAACGCCACAGAGTGCAACAAAGAACGCACTGCACATGTACCCTTGAGAAGGGCGAATTTATTTAACTTACGACCATTCGAGTAAAAACAAAATTGAGAAAAAGATGGGTGTGTCTGCGGGCTGTTGGTTGAGAATACTGTGACGGTTACGGGCCAAACTCGGGCGCACCTTCCCTGCCCTCTCTGGGCCGTGGTTTCCGCTCCGGTGGCGTGGCGCGAAATTTGGCGCGCGTGCGCGCTGCGCCGGATGCCGCGGACGCAGGCAGAGGAAGGGAGGGAGGGAGCCGGAGGCAAGAGAGAGAGAGAGAAGAGGGGGGGG
>Ga0115006_10001345_pt1 | contig 15166 bp, 16 predicted proteins | sample ArcOceMetagenome_3_FD_88943 | JGI IMG/M metagenome (GOLD analysis project Ga0115006, IMG submission 88943) | Marine eukaryotic phytoplankton communities from Arctic Ocean - Arctic Ocean- Svalbard ARC20M Metagenome | ecosystem: Environmental > Aquatic > Marine > Oceanic | place: Arctic Ocean...
AATAAGTAAAATTCTCATCTCTTCATATCAACAAAGCCCCATTTCCCCACTCGCTCCTCCTCGCTACCCCCTCTTCACCTCATTAACCAAGCAGGACCCTAGATTATCGCCAAGCCCCCTGCCCTGCCACTGTTCAATCCGACCCCTCCGCTTCCACCACCTGGCCTTTTCAATTTCTGGCCTTCTTAAGATACATTAGCGCATCCCCTCCCCCCTACCCCTCCTTTCCTCTTTCATCCCCCCTCTCCCACGCCAGTAATAGCACAATGTTGTCAGGGTTTCAAAAAATTGCCTCCAAGGTCGTCTCCGGGCTGTCTTCTCCTCCTGCTAGTAGCACAGATTCAACTACGACATCTGATGGATCGTCGGGTACATATGGGACGGCCTCTTATCAAACAAATAAGTCTTCGAGCTCCAGTAACAAGGACATGGTGAGTCTTGTGAAAGTCACCTTTGGGACTGCAGTTTCCCACACCCACCTACTTCAGTTATGGGGCATCACCGCGACACTCCAAACCGCCTTATCTAACCCCCCCCCCTCTTCTCACAGTATTTGAACGAGGATGCAGCTGTGATATTCGATAATCTGGACATGCACTTTATCACAAATCAGATAATTGGCATGAGGTGAGGGCTTGGCTGAGGGCGTTCCTCGCCCCTTACCACAAAACTAACACCTTCTTGCGCTCGTATTTTCAGCCGCGTGACTCCGCCCCCTTCTGCTCCCACCACCCAGCGGTGTAATGACTGCCCCCAGGTGTCCAAGGTGAGGCAGAGCGACGGCTGGAGCGAAGCGATAATATGAAAAACATACCATACCGCCTCTCTTCAAAAATTACTTCAGCCCGTCGCTTCGCTCCTCGCTTATACCGCCTTCCTATATAGCTAACAACCTTCCACAACCTCGTCACCCTACCCATAATCCAAACCCTTTTGTGATTCGCTCATCGCAGCTCATTTCCTCCCTCCATCACCAAGACTATCGCCAGTGTTTACTAATCAATCTGTCGGACGATAGTTTTGACGAAGTCACCCTAGCTTCTGTTGGTTATCAGTGCATCGACGTGGGGTGGGTGAGCCCTGGTTCCAAATCCCAAACCCCCTCCATCCCGCATGTATTTGAGATTTGCTACCAGCTCCAGGCGTTCCTCTCCTCCAATCCCGCCAATCTCGCAATGATTCTCTGCTCCAACGGAAAGACCCGAACAGGGATCGTCATTGCGTGCTACCTCAAGTATTCCACCATGTGCGACTCTTCCATGGACGGCTTTAATCTCTTTTGCGAGCGTCGGTGTTCCAGCATGTCATCGAAGAAGTCCATCTCGCAGTCCATTCCCCCCTCCCTGAAGCAATTCTTTCGCAACTTTGACGATTGCTGCGAGCTACAGGGCTTCCCCAATCCCGACACGCTAGGTGAGATAAAAGGAAGTGCGAAGGAAAGCTGGAGTGAAGCGACAGCATACCGTCCATCACTATTAGCTAATAACCCTCTGCTCGTCGCTTCGATTTTCACCACCGCTCACTCCTCGCAGTTTTGAAGTCCATCGCAATCTCTGGAGTGCCAGTCGACGACATACCCTGCATCGACATTTGGTCAACATCGTCTCAGGTTTATAGTTCAATATCGGAAGACGACGGCGTCGACCATTCCAGCGACCAGCACTGGGACGAGGAGGACGGTTTCTTCAAGATCAACACCAACATCCTCGGGGACTTTGTGATTCTATGCCGTTTTGGCGGAGAATACAAGAAAGATGTCAATGATCCCACCAAGGTCCTCTTCCGCTACGCCAATAGCACCGGTTTCATGTGCCAAGGAGCCTACGAGCTCCAGAAGGACAAGGTCGACATGATGAAGCGATATGCGTCTTCGTTTGATGCCGAGGATTTTAAGGTCGTTCTACTCTTTGATGTCGCCCCTTCTTCCTCCTCTCCTACATCCACCCTGCCAAACGTCTGTTCCGAGGGCGAGGCTTACGATCTTGGGTGGTCCGCCCTTTCCAAGCACCACGCCCTGATTCCTGACTCTGAGGCCTGCGAGGTTCTCACAGATAAGGGTTACCCCGTAGAGCTGGCGACCGTTGCCCTCCAGCTTGGCAACAATGATGTGCAGCGGGCCCTAGAGCTGCTCAACGACACCCTGGGCGAGCTGTCCGAGAGGTTGGGTTTCTCCAAGCGCAACTCCTCCAACACTGATAAAGGTGAGATTGGACAAGGAGCGAAGCGACGACCTTATAGTACTCTAGCACAATAACTAACAATCTTCTGCTCGTCGCTTCGCTCCTCGCCATCCCTTATCCTAACCCTTTTCGCGATTCGCTTCGCTCATCGCAGCCCTCCTTATCCGTAGGTCTTCCTCGGAGTCTCAGCTAAATTTCGTCGACACATCACTCCCCGCTACTGCCTTGCCCACTGTGGAGGGGACTGCCGTCGAGGATGAATCCGATCGCTTTATGAATGCTCTTTCGGAGCTTAACTTTGGATTCAAGATAGACACCAACTCGGAGCCTGGAGCTGCCCTCATTTCAAAATCCTCCCCAATGTCGGCCGACATCAAGATGGACTCTTCGATTGTCATGCTGACCCCTCCTGTCAAGCCCACGGGCGACGAGATTACCAAGGCTGTAAATTATCCTAGACCGAGCAGCATGACGCCCCAATCTGTCAATTCCCAGCGGAGGGTTACCATCTCATCATACGTCCCGCGCACCTCCTCCCCCTCGCCCACCATGCCCCCTACCGCCGAGGAAGAAAAATTCGTGGATGCACGCAATTTCTCCACCCCGGACGCTAAAACGAAGGAAAAACGTGAAACTCGAAGCAAATCTGCACCCAACGACCCAAGATTACAGAAGCTATTCTCCGACGACGAGGACGATGAAAACGACACAATATCTACATCCGAAACTTCCACCACCAAGGACCTTTCCGCTCTCGAGGAGCCTCTCGGGGAAGTGAAGGACATGCTGCTACAATTGAAGCAAGCTGGAATCTCTCTTGAGGACCTCATCAAGTTGAAGCAGGGGAGCCTTCCTTGGGGCGAGGTTGAAAGGAGGAGCTCTTTAAAGTCTCCGGACCCCCCTCACCCTCCTCAGGCCCCTCCTCAGCCCCCTCATACCGAAGCAGCTCCAACTGCCGACGATAGTGAACCCACTCCCACCAATCCCGCTGAAGCCATGAAGGCAATGTTTGCTCGCCGCGCTTCGGCCTCGTCCACAAGCTCTGCTTCTCTCACCGCCTCCGCTTTTACCTCCTCTTCCGCCCCCCCCAAAGCTTCTAAATCCGCAGCCCCCGAACCTCCTGAACGACCTCCCGCCAACCCCGCCGAAGAAATGAAGGCAATGTTCGCTCGCCGCGCTTCGGCCTCCTCCACAGCCTCTGCCTCCTCTTCCGCAGCCCCCGAAGCTCCCGAAGCTCCTCCCACCAACCCCGCCGAAGCCATGAAGGCAATGTTCGCCCGCCGCGCTTCGGCCTCTTCTACAGCCTCTGCCTCCTCTTCCGCAGCCCCCAAGGCTCCTGAAGCTCCTCCCACCAACCCCGCCGAAGCCATGAAGACAATGCTCGCCCACCGTGCATCAGCTTCCTCATCTGCCTCCGCAGTACCCTCAAATGATTTTTCTCCCTCTTCTACTACAACCCTTCTCAAACCGCCCGTACCGCCTGTACCGGCCGTAATAATCAACACCTCAGCAATCCCTCTGAAGGACATGGAAGAGTACCAGAAGTATTTCAAGATGATGAAGACAGGCCTGCCAAAGGATGTTGTGAAACACGCCATGACTCGAGATGGAAAGGATCCCGATATCCTTGATAACGACCCCAATAAGTCTCTACCCCCATTGATTCCTCTCAACAAAGACCCACGGTGAGGCTGAGCGAGGAGTGAAGTGACGAGCTACCAACGCCATCCCTAGTGACGAAAACCGTACACCCTCGTACTTCCGTACAAGACGCACCCCCTCCCCAACCATTGCATTAATTCTCACCCCTTATCCTAACCCTTTTTGTGATTTGCTTCGCTCATCACAGGTTCGTAAAGTACTTCAAAATGTTGAAAATGCACATTCCTTTGCCAGCTGTCAAGCAGGCCATGATGAAGGATTCTCTCGACCCATATATTCTCGACTGCCCATATGACAAGCCCCTCCCCAAAGTCGTTCCGAAGGTGAGATTAGGCGAGACGCGCCTTCCCCGTAACCCCCGCTATATTCCTCACCCATTGTCCCAACCCTTTTCACAATTCACTTCACAGCCCAAGCCTCCACCCTCGAAACACCAAAAAATGGCTGCATATGACCAAAAAGCCCCCCCCATTAAGGACGATGAGAAGTTTACCAAGTATTTCAAGATGCAGAAGGTGAGATCGGACGAGGAGCGAAGTGATGAGCTAACAACGCAATTGCAAGCGGCGAAAACCCCACGCGCACATACTTCCGCACAAGACTCGCCTCCATCGTAACCACCGCAACAATTCTCATCCCTCGCCCCAATCCTTTTCGTGATTCGCTTCGCTCATCGCAGATGGGCTTACCGGTCGGCGCGATTATGAATTCCATGGCCAAGGACGGGCTCGACCCCAAGATTATGGAAATGGACCACTCCAAATCCCTAGCTCAAAACCTTGCAGAGCAGGCCTTCAACGCTACCCCGGATGTCTCAGAGGCACCCAAGGTCCCAAAGCGTCGCCGTAAAAAGCTTGACTGGAAACCAATAGACAAAAATAAGGTCGAGAAGGACAGGTGAGCTTATAGCAACGGTACCAGCGACGAGAACCGCGCAAGCTTGGACTTCTGTACAAGACACCCCCCCTCCCCAACCACTGCAATAATTCTCACCCATCATCCTAACCCCTTTCGCGATTCACTTCGCTCATCGCAGCATCTGGGGAACTGCAGCAGATTTCAATTTGGACCTTGACATGGACGAGTTCGACTCGCTCTTTGTTGCAAAAGCTTCACCTGATCAAAAACTCAAAAAATCTAATGAAGGTGTGGCGAAGAAGAAGAAGGTGAGGCCAAGCGAGAAGTGAAGCGACGAGCTAGCAACGCACTATCTAGTAACGTCACCGTGCGACCTCGTACTTCCGTACAAGACACGCTTTTCCGGAACCACCACAATAAAGTTCATCCATCATTCCAACCCTTTTCGCGATTCATCCATCATTCCAACCCCTTTCACGATTCGCTTCGCTCATTGCAGGCTTCGGTCCAGGTTATTAGTGGAAAGAGAGGCATGAATGGCGGAATATCCCTTGCGCGAATCAAGATTCCCTTCCTTGAAATTGCGAAGGCTATCGATAACCTCAACGAAAGCGTCTTGACACCCGAGCAGCTCATTTCGCTAAAGGAGTGTTTGCCTGACAGAGACGAGTCATCAGCTCTTTTACGTTTTATGAAGAGCAACTCCAACAACACTGAAGATCTTTGTGAGGCTGAGAAGTTCATGGTTGCAATGCTCAAGGTGACAAATCCCTCTGAAAAAATCGATGCCCTCATCTTCAAGGCTCACTTTGTTCACCGTCGTAATGACATTATCGAGACAGCACGAACCGTAGAGACGGCGTGCGACGATGTTAAATTAAGCCTGCGCCTCAAGAAGCTTCTTGCCATCATCCTAAAGGTCGGCAACCAGCTTAACCACGGAAACGACGATGCCCACGCCTTTACGCTCGAGAGCCTCCTCAAGCTCAACCAGGCCAAGGCCTTTGATCGTAAGACAAGGTGAGATCAGACGAGGAGCGAAGCAACGAGCTAACAACGCTATCGCTAGCTGCAAAAATCGCACACACCTCTACTTCCGTACACCCCCCCCCTTCCCCAACCACTTCAATATTTCTCACCCATAATTCCAACCCTTTTCACAATTCACTCATCGCAGCATCCTCCACTACCTCGTTATGCTTGTGAAACGTAACGACGAAAGTTTACTGAAATTTAAGGAAGATATTTCGAGCGTGGTTAAAGCTGAAAAGGTTGCGTACGATCAGACGGTGGTGCACGAAATCAAAAAGCTCGAGAAAGAATTGGAGAGTGTCGAATCAATTGCTCTGTCAGAGGCAGAGAAAGTCAAGGAAGAGAACGGGGGAACGGCAAGCTCGAGAATGTCCGTAGGTGATTTGGCTGGGCAGAAGACGACCCTTGTGAGAACCAGCTCAGGTATCACCCATCATGATAAGGCCACAATTCTCGGTGGTGATATGTCCTTAACGCCCATCGGCCGCTTCACACTGGACGCTAATGCCGCGGTGGAAGAGACTCAGGTCTATGTTAGCAAGGTGACAAAGAAATTTCGCGATGTTCTTAGGTATTTCGGAGAAGAGAAGAGGTGAGATTGGAGGAGGGTGCGAGGAGCGCAGCGACGACTGAAAGACGCGAATTGACAGGCTTGCCGGAGATGATTTGATCTTTCAGCTTCGTTGCTTCGCTTTGCTCCTCGCTTCGCTCCTCACCGCCACTTTCTCCTCGCGCCCCTCGCGCTTCTCGCCGCTCTTCGCTTCGCCCATCGCAGTATGGCACCGATGCAGTTCTTCATGACTCTCAGCGCGTTTACGAGAGCGTTTGACCAGGCTTTAGATGATGTCACCAAGACTGAGAAGAAAAAGGCTAGGGAAAAGCGGCTCGAGGACATGAGGGCGGAAAGGGAGCAGGAGCGGGAGAGGAAGAGAACAGAAAGCGGGAAGGCTGACGGAGTCCTTGAGTCACTCAAACACACAACATCACCAGATAAACCGAAGCACAAGAAAATTTCAGCTGGTGGACGAAGGAACACAACAATGATGTCGACGCCGCCCAACTTCGGCATATAATTTTAAAGCGCTAAAATAACCTTTTGACGGAGTTCGGGCAGACGACAAGTGATGAGACGACGACGACGAGTTCGGGTACGTACCCTCGTTTGGGATGTAAATCCTGTAATTTGATTCAAGCGTTAATTTGTTTTATTTACCACTTTTCAGAACAGAATCAACCACCACTACCCCCCCTCCTCCAATTCGCACCAACTCGTCCGTCCGTTTACGCAGCTACCGGTTCGGAAGGTGTTACGGCTTCTACAGGAGGAGTTTCTGCAGCAGCCGCTGGGGCCGCTCCGGCCTCAGCAGCAGGCACCTCCGTTAGGGCTTCACTTGCAACGTTTCCAGCCTCCGTTGCAGCAGTCTTCTCCTGTTCCGCATTGAAAGTCCTAGCCTTGTTCATAATTCTCTTCATCATGTTTGCCATCATTACTCCTTCGATCGCTCCCTTGAACTTCCTCTTGGCATTGTATCTCTTCATGTTGCCGATAAAGTGAACAAGGGGGTTGCCTTCCTTATCCTTGTTCTCAGGTGCCATCCAAGGGTGCTCAAACACCTGAGAGGCGGTGTAGCGCTCCTTCGGATCAACGACCAGGAGCTTCTTGATTAAGTCCTTGGCCGATTCTGATACATCGTCCCAGTAGGGGGAAGGAAAATCATACTCGCCCCTCTTAATAATCTTAAAGAGTTCGGGTGTGTGCTCCTCGTAGAAGGGAGGGAATCCACAGATGAGGATATACAGAATCACCCCCAAGGACCACATGTCTGCGATGGGCGAAGCGACAAGTGAAAGGTCGTTCATTATGTAAGAAGGCGGTATAATGCTTTTGCTGTCGCCTCGCTCCGGCTTTCGCTCCTCGCTCCGCCTCTCACCTACTTCCGCCCCGTACTCCTTCCCCTTGAGAATTTCAGGTGCAACATAACCCGGGGTTCCACATGCTGTGTGCAAGTGCTTCATCGGGGTCACAATCTGGGCGAGCCCAAAGTCGGCTAGCTTGAGTGTCATGTTCGGTGCAGGTCCTTCGTAGAGGAGGTTTTCTGGCTTCAAATCTCTGTGGACAATATTCACCTTGTGGCAGTGTCCTACTGCCTCGGTCATTTGCGAGAAAGTATGTCTTGCCTCGTTTTCAGTGTAGTGCTCGACCTCAACAATTCTGTCAAACAACTCCCCTCCCGCACAAATCTCAAGAATCATGTAGAACTTGGCCTTGTTGTCGTAAACTTCCTTCAACCTCACAATGTTGTTGTGGTCAACCTTCATCATAGTGTCGCACTCAACCTGGAGCGCCTCCTTGTCCTCGTCGTTCAGGGCATGTTTGTCAATGATTTTCACAGCCCACTTGGACTTGTCTGCTTTGCAGGTGGCAATCTTCACCGTCGCGAAGGATCCCTTTCCGAGAGTCCTCCCGAATGAGTAGAAATCCTCACAGGGTTCTGTACGGTACTGTCCGGTGCGGAGTCCACCTGGGTTAACATCATGAAAGTGTGCGAGAAGGGGGGTGAGAAGAAGTTGGGAGAATTTGGGAAATAGGGAGCAGAAACGAGACAGCCCTACCAACAGGGCGAGAAGGAAAACCAATTCTGAGCCAGATCTACCCCGATAAGGTCAACATTTCTCTCCCTACCAGAGTAGACAGCAGGATCCTGCTCGTACTGGTCTATCAGGGATTGGACAATTTCTCCTAACAGGCGATAGTTGCCACGCAAAATTTCCCATTCGATCAGACTAGAAATGACTTACCACTTGAATCGCAGGGCTTCACCATCAGATTCTGTCCAGACATGACCCTCAACGAAGAAATGACCCAAACTCCAACTCCTTGACTCAATTGTTATCACTTCCTTTCTTTATTCTCGTGAGAAAGGACCCTAATGTCCGGGGAAGAGCTCCGGCGGTGCGCCACAATGGATGACGCCGAAGGACTCAAACACTACCTTGCCGGAGGCGCAAATCCTTGCTCGCAGGACAAGTCTGGCCTGACCCCGCTGCACCTGGCGGTTTGGAATGGGCACCTTGAGTGTGTAGAGGTCCTCATGGCTAACGACAAGGGCACGAATACAAAAACTGGAGATCACTGCTCGAGCATTGAGCTCCAGTCGGACTCTGGGTTCACTGCCCTTCACTTGTCAGTCTCTCAGACAGAGACAGAGGACTCGCTGGAGATAACAAAGTTCTTGATAATGTCGGGATGCAGTTGGGATATAGAAGACACGTTGAACAGAACACCAGACGAGCTCTGCGACGAGTGCGAAAACACTAAGGCTCTCAAGTTGTTTGATTTGGAGCCTCCAAATGAAGAGGAGAGGGCGGGGTATTTGGCAATGGTGAGGGAGAAGCACCACTGCCAGACACACAGGGAGTTCGACTTTTCGCGATGCGAGAAAGACGAGAACGGAAACTATATTATAACGAGGGAGGACAAACTCCCTGTTCCTGTTGAGCTGTCCATACCAGAGCATCACATATTTCCTCACGCCAAGGAGAGCTTTGGTGCCCTTCGCAAAGATGGAGCCTCCGCCATTCGGGACTTGGTGATGCTCGTGGACCAGAGTTACAAAAACGAAGTGAGACGGGATCGCCTTGCCAATAACGTGGAGCACCAAATGCGAGGTGAGGCGGAGCGAGGAGCGAACCGACGAGCTGGCAACGTTAGCGTTAAGAACGAAAGGCACGCGCAATAGTACTCCCGTACGAGGCGCGCCTCCTCCCTAATCACCACAATCATCATCATCCCCCATCCTAACCCTTTTCGACGATTCGCTTCGCTCATCGCAGCCTCCGGGATCATGAGCTGGAAGAAAGAGGAGTCTTCGGCAGAAGCGGTGGAGGAAGCGAAGCAGAAATTGAGGACAAAAACCGGTAGAAGAGCTTCCGTGATACGATGATTCGTATTTTTTATATAATGCACGTAATTTGATTAAGAATGCTTCATGGCCGAGGTTCTTTGTCGATTTCGTAGACGGAGCTTCGCCGCCTCCCTCTTCGTTTCAGTCTCCGTAACCCTTACCGGCTTTTCAATAGGGGGAGGCGTGGGGGCGGAGTTGAAAACGTCATCAATAGCCTTGTCGAACTCATCCTCCTCAATCTCTCTCTTCAAGGACTCCAGAGCAGCCCTTGATTTCATCGCAAACGACTCACTCAGCTCGTCCGTTGCTTCTGCCCCCCTTCCCTCCGCGTTGAGTACTACGGTACTTTCGGAGCGCGCGGTGTTGTCAGAATGGGGAGACAAACGAGCTTCCAAAAACTTCTCGTACTCCAAGAACTCCATCTCGCTCTCTGTGTGGCTGACATTGTTGTTCGATGTGGCATGCACCGCCTCAATTACCGCGGGATTGTAGCCGCATACGGAAAACGGCGAGGCATGATCAGAGTTCTGGTGGCGAGCGTTCGAGGATTGTGACTTGGAGAGTTTCATCATAGAATTTTGCAGGTTTTGGTCGTCTTCTGTCAGAGCATCGAGCTGGGAGGCAAAGGTGTCGAGCTTGGAGGCTATGCTGTTGATTACGACATCCTCGTTTTGAATGTTGTGGGGGTGAGTGTAAAGTATTTGGTTGTTATCAACCGTGGCCGAAGATGCATCAGAGTGAGGAGGAGGTGTCATTGAATTGAACATGTCCTCGAATTCTTCAGGTAGCTGGTCATCGGGGGAAAGTTGATTACGGGCGAGAGACTGATCTCCACGCTGAAGCTCATTGTGGTGTTGGCTGCTCCTAAATTCCTCCTTCTTGACCATTCTCATCTCCTCCCTCGCAAACTCGTAATCCGCCTTGACTCGCTTCTCATCCGACTCACTCGTCACGAATTCAAGCCTAAATACGTGCGTTCCAGAAGAGCCGAAACAGAGCCGGAAGCCGTGCTGGAGAGTCACGGTCGTGGTGTTCCTCGCGCGCAAAGTGGGGGATATTCTCATTCCATCAGCAATGTTGCTGCCGGTCGCTTCGATCCTCTTGCCATTCACGTAGGTTTCGTTCCCTTCAAAATTTGCTAACATGAGAAGTCCTGTACGCTTTTCGTACGAGACAACGCAGTGGTGAGGAGCAACTGACGCCGAGCGAAGAACAACATCGTTCGAAGCGTTGCTTCCTATGGTAGCAACGCCGCTAGGAATAGGATATTTGATCTTTTCCGAGAACATCGGATCAGGATTCAGGTTCACTAGGGTCGGAATATTCTCGGGAAGGGTTGGGACAGATTGGTTAATTTTGGTGACAGTGTTGGAAGAACAAGGAACGGGAGCAGGAGTGTCATGGTGCTGGCGAATGGCGGGGCGGAATTGGGCATGCGAGGTGGCCATCTCAGAGGCAGCACTAACGGCCTCAGTAATCTGCGATTCGATGTTGTCGATCTGGCTCTGATTGTGCTGCTGCAAGGTCCTTGCTGGAGTGTCGGTCAAGGCACGCATCATTTCTTCCTTTTCGCTCCTAAGCCTCTGCACCTCCTCGCGCAACTTCTGGATTTCTGCGTGCGTCGACCCCACCTCTATCGTCTCGGAGTTCATTTTGACGTGGTTTACCATCCTCTTTGCCCTTTCTGCGTACTTTAGGGTGGAGAAGGTCTCATCGAAGTGGTCCAAGGAAGGAGAGACCGTTGCAATCATAACAGTGACAGAATTACCCCCCAGAGATTCCTTCAAGAGGTAGGTTAGGGTGGAATTACGGTAAGGGACGAAGCTGCTCGGGGCAGTCGAGAGTCTTGAAGATTTTGCAAGGGCCTTGATGACGTCCCCCAGGGCAGCGAGCGACTTATTAATATGGCTGTGACGAGCGAGACGGACATATGCAAGGTGAGGTTTCAAGTGACACCATACGAGGTCCTGTCTTCCTTTCTCATCCGTTGCCTCACCTCGCTTCGTTGAGTGTGGCACCCGTTGCCCCAGTCTGTTTCACCCTTTCACTTCCTGCCAAATCAACGAGGTGGACACGGGCCGTCTTTGTGTTGGTAGCAACGAGATACCCGCTCTGATCGTGGCGAGTCGTTTTTTGCTCAAACACCACCGTCAGCACAGCGTGACTGCGACTGCTCCTCTTGTTGGCCTTGGTCGACTTTGTCGTTCGGGCCTTAGCGCCAATTTCTAGGAGCCTCTCAACGTCGCGATACGCATTCACAGGAAAGTAGGACAGGTTCGCTACATAAGCTCCCTCAGAGGGATGTTCCCTCACCTTGAGGGGCTGGGCAGGCACTTTACTGTTGTCGGTGGGCGCGAGAAGGTCCTGTAGGGAAGGTGCAGGGCAGGGGGGCGGGCAGGATGGAGGAACGGTTAGTCAGGAGCGGTTAGTCAAGATTGCAACGCCATTCTCATTCACCCCGTCACATCCCTCCAAGAGAACTTACCTTGACGACCTCATTGTAGATCTCCATGTAGCTGCACACGATCCTCCCCTCCGTTGCATCAACACCTTCGGCAGTCGCCCGCGCTTCATTCTTACACTCTTCGTTAGCCTTCCACAACCCGCCCAAAATGTACTTGACCAACCCACTGTGGGAACCATGGGTACCTGTCATGGTATGAGTCTTACCAGAGCCAGTCTGACCATAAGCAAACACACATGCGTTCCTCCCCTCCCAAGCATTCCTAAGAACGGTAAGGCCAAGGCTCTCATTCACCTCATCCTGATCTGCCTCAGGTCCAAACACATGGTCGAATTTGTAATTTCTCATATAAGACGACGTTGGAGGAGGAGGTAAAGACACGCCTGGGGTGACATTGACCGACAGGGAGGCACTCATAGCGGTAGGATCCGTGAGAGTAAGCGTAGTTCCAGTGGACTGGGTAACACAAGAGGAGACCTTCGAGCTCTGGGGTGGCCTGATGCGGACAGCCACGGTCACAGGGGAAGTTTGAACCAGCGGCATTCTGATTCGGGCAGGTGAAGGAGGAGGGGGGGGAGGAGCGGGTAACGTGAAAATGCACCAACAGAATTGGGGAAAGCAGGATTTTTACAAAAAAAGGAGATTTTCCCCGTGCAATTATGACCACGAACAGGAGCAACGTCAGCGAAGAAAGTATAGTTGACGCCGAAAGTGTACTTGGAAAAATACAAAGGAGGTGAGGGGAGGCAGGAGAAGGGGGACTGAGTTCCCGAGGCAGCCACGTTGTGTTACCTTTTTTGAGACTTATGAAACTTTACAACGCTCGCTATACACCACAGTCTTATGATAGAGAGACATGAGAGATCTACGAGGGTGTTTGAAGCCCCTATTCCACCAATTCGCGAGGAAATCATACCTGACCCAATTATCCTCGATTCTACACCAACAAAATCGTTAATTGACGAGTTGAAGAGGCTAGAAGCTCGGACCAGGATCATTCAGAGGGAGTTGGATCGTCGGGTCACGCAGCAGCATGGGAATTCTGGTTCTCATTCCACCAAGGGCACAAAGGTGAGAAGGGGACTGCAAAGATGTGAGGAGCGAAGCGGCGGTGAGCACAGCGACAATGGGAGCCCAAGTGCAATCCAACATTTTCGTCACTCGCCTGGCCGCAACCATGTACTCTTTACTCATCACTTCTTTCCTTGCCGCTTCCATAGCATCGTTGGGTTGTCGGGGCCAGCAAGATCTACTAGGCGCACAGGGAATTATACAGGGTGACGTGATGAGTTAAAAAAATGACCAATTTTACAGATGAAAAGTTTGCTCCTACCCCTTACCCCACCATCACAACCCCTTGACGCGTTAAACATCAAATTCCCGGCACACTCGCCCTGTAGTAGCTCTCGACTCTGCTCCGCTTGTATTCCGAGCCCGGACTGTTGAGCATACTCGGTCCATTTGGCTTCTTGGGGCTCGCAGCGGCATTAGGTCTGCTGCCGGTGCCCATACCCCCGAAGGAGGCGACAAGGCTGGAGAGCCCATCTCCTGTGCTCTCGTGCAGCTTGAGGTGCTGGGCCAGGTTTTGCTTTCCGACCATTTTGATGACGAGCTTCAGGGCCTTCTCCTTTTCCTTCTTTGTCCTATAAAGCTGCTCCCTGAGGGAGCTCATCTCCTTCATGTCGAGGCTAGATGATGTGCCAGCTGGAGCACTTATATTCTTTGAGTTGCGCTTGAGGTCTTCGATGGTCTTGCGGGCCTCGAGGAGGTCGGCGCGGATCTTATCAATCTCTTCGCTCTTTGTTGCCATGAGATTGATTGAGTCGGCAAAAGCAGCAGAGTCCCGGCGCTGCTTTCCAGGAGCAGCCTCCACCTCGGATATCCTTTTCCTGAGGGTGTCCGTTTCCCTCTCCAAGTCGAAGATTTTCTTATCGTCCATAATGGCCTTCTCCGTCAATTCCTTGTTCTTGGCCTTGAGTTCCTCAATTTCAGCATCCTTTGCCGCCAGTTCCGAAGCGCTAGCCCCTCCTCCCCCGCTACTGCTTGTCCTTGACGGGAGCGACGAGGTCAGCCTCGACGGGGAAGGAGCGCTAGGTTTTTTAGGGGCCGCAGAAGAGGGTCCTGTGACGGACGCCATTTTTTCCTTGCGGGCCTCGGCCTCCTTGGCCCTCTTGGCCTCGGCCTCCTTCTTCGCGATGGCGTTCCTCTCCTTCCAAGACATTGGCTTAGCCGCGGGTTTGGGCGCCGAAGGCTTGGGTGCGGAGGGAGGACCAGGCTTACTGGAGGGCTTAGGTGCGCTGGGCGCAGGAGGTTTCGGAGCACCAGGCTTGGGCGCTGGCGGACCGGGCTTGGGAGCTGACGGAGACGATGACTTCTTGGGTGGCTTCGATGCGGCGGGCTTCCCAAAAGACGGAGTGGGAACCGATTTCTTCACAATGGGGGCAGAATCCTCATTGTCGGACCAGCCTTCATCGTCACTGTCGTCGGCCTTGGGCTTGCTTGGTGGAGGGGCAGCCTTGGAAAGCATTGCGCTGTTGAATCCAGAGGGAGCCTGCTTGACGTTTGCCGGGGGTTGGGGAGAGTCTGACGTCTTTTTCAGGGAATTCTGCTTCGCCTTCAGCTGATCCATCATACTCATACCCCCACCCGATGGCCCCCGCGCGGCTGGGGAGGGAGGACCCGACTTCTTCAGGTTGGCAGCACCTCCCGCGATCGCGGCGAGCATAGGGTTTCCGGGGGGCTTTCCTCCGCCTCCTCCACCACCTCCTCCTCCACCACCTCCTCCAACCTTAGGAGCAGCCTTCTTCAGCTTGATACCACCCTGGATACCAGCAAGGAGTCCTCCCCTTGGCGGCCTTGGCATGCCCCCTGGTCCACCGAGTCCACGGGGAGGGGGAGGTCCAGCACGCGCTGCTGGGGCAGGAGGTGCTGCGCGGGGAGGAGGAGGTCCAGGAGAAGGAGCAGGGGGAGGGGGGGGACTACGGGCGGAGGGAGGGACAGGGCCACGACCGGGGGGGGGGGGGTGGCCGCGGGGGGGGGGGTGGGGGCCGCGGGGTGGGGGGGGG
>Ga0115006_10001348_pt1 | contig 15157 bp, 5 predicted proteins | sample ArcOceMetagenome_3_FD_88943 | JGI IMG/M metagenome (GOLD analysis project Ga0115006, IMG submission 88943) | Marine eukaryotic phytoplankton communities from Arctic Ocean - Arctic Ocean- Svalbard ARC20M Metagenome | ecosystem: Environmental > Aquatic > Marine > Oceanic | place: Arctic Ocean...
ACTACCTGGTGATCAAGCACCCAACCCATCGACGTTAACTGCGGCCCTAGTTTCAGTGTTGAAGGCTGTTAAATCACCATCAAACGGGACAAAGGTGAGGCGCTGGGTGGAAAGAAGGACTGGAGCGACGCGACAGCAGTATACCGTTTATCTCTATTGAAGACAAGAACGTTGAGCTCCTAGCACTAACAATATATCCCTCGCTCGCTTCTCTCTCGCCCTTCCCAGATGTTCCTCGAATCCCCCGATTCCATGCTGACCACAATCCGCACTCGTCAAGGTGCGACCCGCGGGGAGGTTTACCTGACCTTCCCCACCCCCTCCTCCATGTCGGGTTTCTACACTGACGTCCACGGTCTAACCCTACCGGGGAGCACGGACGTCCTACGTCTCCGCATGCTGGGGGTTCCGAAGTCCAAGGTTGGGGAGTACACCAGCGCCACGGCAGAGGAGTACGCTAACTACGTGGTGGATGAGGTGAGATCGGATGAGGATCGAAGGACGGAAGGCTGGAGCGAAGCAAAAGCAGCATACCGCCCAACACTATAACTAACAATCTTCCATTCGTCGCTTCGCTCATCGCAGTTCTTCGCGTCTAGGCCTGGGGGGGCTGAGAAACTGCTCATTACACCCAGTACCAACAAGGTCGCAGACGAGGTCGACAATTACAAGGGTAAGGACGAGGCGATCGAGAAGGAGTTCGAGGCTTGGTTGGAGAACTTCATGGAGGGGGAGGGGAGGAGGAGGAAGGCTGACGGGGTTGTTGTGGAAGGGGTGGTGATTGAGGAGGAGGAGGAGGAGGGAGCGGGGGGGGGGGAGGAAGGACCTTGGAAGGAACCTATCGACGAGTTCGAGGTTATGGACAACCTTAGTTACACCGGTGAGACCGGTCTCGACACCAGGGGAATGTCTCAGAAGGAGAGGAAGACCCTTCGTGAAACCCTGGCAATGTGGGACTCTGGAGACTCGGAGGTTCAGGGCATGGAGAGGGGATTGAAGGGTGGAGACAAGGGGGCGATCTGGGACGAGGCTTACAGGGAGTTCGTTAAGAGGCTTAGGGAGGAGGAGGGTTGGAGGAGTTACTACGACAGTGAGGATGAGATCCCAAAGCTCCCGGGGGGGGAGGAGGGGGGGGAGGAAGGGGAGGGAGACGACGGGGAGATAAGGGACACGAGCGAGGAGTACAACCCCTTCAACCCTGCCCCTAGGGGAGACTGGGCCGAGACCATTGTTAAGGTTGACAGGGTTCAAAAGGTCACCAGGGGGGGTGTTATCATGAAGTACAGGAGCCTCGTGGTGGCGGGTAACAACAAGGGCGCGGGAGGTTACGGCGTCGGCAAGGGCGAGAGTCCCCGCGAGGCGTTGCTCCTGGCGTCCAGGGACGCGAGGAGGAGCCTTGTGTTTGTCGACAGGTATGAGGGAACAGCCCTGACAAGCGACTGCGTGGGGAAGCACAACGGGTGCAAGGTCGTCATCAGGGCCGTCCCCCCGGGGTATGGCATGAAGGCGGGAAGGCTGGTGAGGGAGATCCTGCTGCAGTTTGGTATCTCCGACTCTAGCGCAAAGGCTTACGGTAACAGGAACCCGTACAGCGTTGTTAGGGCGACGATGAAGGCGCTTAAGGGACACGAGGGGCTTGAGGTTATCGCGAGGAAGAGAGGGAAGAGGATCATGAGCTTGAAGAGGGCCAAGAGGTTGCAGATCAGCTAAAGGAGGGGAAGGGGTGGGGTTGGAGAGGGGGGGGATGAAAAAATACAAAGCAGCGTTAAAGATAACCCCGTTTCCTATTATATTACTGCGTGCTTCACTTGACCCTGATTCCCCTCTTTCTTAGCTCCTTCTTCCCCTCCTTGATCTGTCTCTCGACCTAAGGGCGCGAGCGGCGGCGAGGAGCGAAGCGACGAGCGGAAGGTTGTTAGTAATGGCACCAGACAGCCCAACGGCAAGGAGCGAAGCAACGAGCTGAAGGGCGCCAACGAAGCGAGCGCAGCAAAGAGTTCTTCTTGAGTAGCCTAGTCGGTATGCTGATGTCGCTTCGCTCCAGCCCTCCGCGAGGTTATTGCGGTGGCAGTCTACTGCTGTCGCTTCCCTCCAGTCCCCCCCCTCACCTCAACGCTGGCCTCCTTGCAGTCATTGAAGTTGTACACCGTCCATGCGATATCGCCAACCGCATAAAGTCCGAGAATAATGATGGAAACGTAAGGGTTGAGAATCTTGAGTGTTTTAGCAGGATCCAGAGTACCGGTTACGGCAGAGAGGACGAGGGAGGGGTATTGTATGGGGGAAGAAAGGAGTTCAGAGAGATGGTAGATATGAGCGAGCACGTATGGAACGAGAACGACGAGAAAACGCTGGTACCGCTTAAGGGAAGTCATAGGAAAGGGGAAGGAAATCTAAAAATGTGAAACACTCGATGGATGCGAGTGGGGGAAGGAGTGTTGGAGGGGTGTTGAGTGATGCAGGAAAGCTGCAGGAGATTTTTGACGCTTTCTTAAGACGTGGAGAATTTTTTAATCGAAACGATTGGGATCTGAGTGGCCAATTTTTTAGTTTGTGCACTTCTCGCTGTCGCAAATCTCAGCGCTGAACGAGCCTTTTTCTAGCTTGTTCATCACCTCACAGCAGCCTCTATCGAGCCATTATCGCAACTTCTAGGACTTTTGCTCTCCGTAGTTCATACCCAATCCCTCCCAACCTCCCCCAATTCTATTTTTCTGCAACCCCTCCCAACCCCTCGAGGAACAGTTTCCTGTGCCAAAACTTGAAAAAGAGATGGCGGACATTTTACAAGGCGGCAGTAGTTGGGTTGATGGTATGGATTCGTTCGCTGTACCCGAAACAGGCGGTACTTCTGGTGGAAAGAGGTAAGATTGAGGGGAGGTTGGGATGGGAGCCGTTGACCTCAAGATGGAGGGGTGTTTTTGAGGGCATGGGGGATGATGATTTTATGTTTGATTTACGCGTTCAATATCATTCTATATATAACCCCCCCTCATATACTAACATTTTACCCTTCGCCTCGCTACCATAGGGCCAAGCCACAGACCCAACTCGAGGCTCTCCAGTCTGAGATGAAGGTGGGTCCTGAAACCAACGTGGGGCACGTTTGTGGTTGCGGCGCCTCCCCTTCACTACTGCTAACATCTTCATCTCCTCTCGTCGCTCCTCCCTTCCCCCCCTCACCCAGCTCCTTCACTGGCACAAGCTTGCGAACGAGGCAGCCCTGAAGGCAGCCTTGATCCGAACCAAGAAGATGAAGAAGCTCGACTCCGTGAATCCCCCCAAGGAGACGCTCCAGGAAAAGGCCGAATGGATGCAGCAGATAATCGAGGAGGAGCAGGCGAAGCCCCTCCAGGTCGGTAAGGACTACATTCTGAAGTACGAGGAGGAGGAGAAGAGGAACGAGGCGGCGCTGCAGAAGCAGGTCGAGCACCACGTCACATGTCTCAAAAATCTAAAGGACACGATCGACAAGAGGGCGCAGATCAAGGCGAAGAAACAGCAGTTCAAGGATTTTAAGGAGCAGGTCAACGCAGAGAGGAAGGCGGTTCTGGAGGGGAAAATAAGCGCACAGCAGAGGTTCAGGGTTGATAAGAACCAGACCTTCGGGGGTGAGGGTAGCGGGGAGGGTCAGAAGACCCAGGGTGCTCTCGCAACGGTTATCGGTTCCCTTGACAAGCTGGTTGATTTGGAGAAGCGCATATCGTCCCTTGAGTCCGATAACCTTCTTGACCGCGTGAAGGAGGGTTCGTCGGTACCGCAGCAGAAGCTCGCGAAGATGAAGCTCGCGTTCTCTAAGAAGCGCTCTGAGCCGAAGCCCGGTGTGCCTGCCAAGGCTTACTACAGCGTCAGGGTGCAGCAGGGGAAGAAGGGGGGGAAGGCAAGGGGGGTTAGGGGCACCATGAAGGGTCTCGGGAGGGCGGGAAGGAACAAGGACCAGAAGGCCCGGACGACGGGTGGAGGTGGGGCGTTCTTGACGCAGAAGAAAATGGGAAGGAGCAACCCTTACCTTAGCAGCACCAGCGGGGTCGCGAGGGGGGGCGGGAGGAGTGCGGTGGCGGCTCGGAGCAAACCAAGCACTCTGAGGGAGAGGAGGGAGCAGCACAAGGTTAAGAGGGACAACGAGAGGGTGAGGAAGGAGAGGATGAGGGGGAGGGGGGCGAGCGGGGGGGTCAAGATGAGTACTGTTAGCATGGCGAGGTTTGAGGATATAAGGAAACAGCAGAGGGGAAGGATCGAACAGATCAAGAGGGGGGGGAAACCTGGTATGGGAACTCACGGGAGGAAGGCGGGTGGTGGTATGGGAGATACCGGTGTCAGGGGCGTCAGGGGGGCTGGAGCAAGGTCTGGAGGCAGGGGTGTTAACAACAGGGTTAACAGGACCGGTCGCATGGGTGCCGGTGCTCCCCGCGGAGTTCGCACTGGGGGGAGGTCGGTGGGAGCTCGCACGGGGGGAAGACCTAGACCCGCACCCAGGGGGAAGGTGGGGGGGTATAAGACGGTAACGGGGGCGAGCAGGAATACGGGACCTAAACCTAGGGGGGCAAGCAGGTTCCCGAGCGTCAAGGGGGCGACGACGGGAGGGATCAGGGGGAGGGCTGGAGGGAGCGGGTTGAAGGCTGTCAGAGCTAACAGGGCAAAGGCCGCCAGAAAGGCCTGGTAGGAGGGAGGCGAGTGGAGGGGGGAGTGTGGGTGTAATAAGGGTGTACTATAGGTTGAGTATGGAAGGTGTTGTGTTAGGGTTGCTTGTTACCTTCCCCCCCCTCCCGCTCCCATGTTCAATTTCCTACTCCTCCCCCTCCTCCCCCCGTTGATCGTCGCCCCCTTAAACGTTGCACGAGTACCCGGGGCTGCTCGCCAAAATGAGGCTGACAATGAACCCGTAAAGTCCGAGAGCGCCTGCGAAGGATAGGATGGTAACGCCAGCGATGTAGAGCTTGGCTGCGTCGCCCTCCTCGCCGTCCTCGGAACGGGTCTTGGTCTTTATGTGGTGGACTTGGGCGCGGATACCAGTGGCTTTGATGCAGTGCTCACCTGCGAGCAAAGCGAGCGAGTTAGAAGGGACATGAGCGAGGCGAGTGCAGGGGGGGAGGGGCGGGGGGGCGTTGTTGTTCCTCAGGATAGCTTTTTGGCAGCTGGTTTGGATACTGGCGTTTAATGATTGCACCTGTCGCTGTAGTGCAGGTTACATATCATACAGAGTTTTGGAATAGGGTATATTTCCATCGTAAGAACAATAAAGACCTCCCCCCTTTAGGTCGCTTTGCTCGCCCCCCTCTCCCCCTCTCACCTGCAACCCCTGTCGCCCACCCTGCTGCCAGGCACGTCATCCCGCAACAAACCCCTGCACAAAGGTCTCTCCACGCGTTATACTCCGAGTACGTGGTCATCCCGTCCTCTGTGGGTTTCGTGACCGCCGAACCTATAATGATGGCCACGATCAGACCGAATATACCGAGGACTCCTGCCATGATCACTCCTATTAGGTTCTTGATTATACCCCCTGGGTGATTTATACCCATTGTTGATACTCCAATACCACACTGATAAGGGGGAGGTGATAGGGGGGTGGGAGGTTAGAATATTTGTCGACAAATTAAGTAGATATTTTGAACACCCAACACACATCGAGAGAGATTGTATCAAAAATTATCCTAAAATACATCTGTATCCCTCCAATTCTCCTCCCATCCCAGATCCTCTATCAATGAATCTCTAAGTATGGTATGAATATTTATACATAAATAGGTCTTACCTTATGTGTACCAACAGCAGCACCAAGGTTAGAGAGCGTAATGCATAACATAGCACCTGCATATCCACTAATAATGTATAGATAACGGGAATATATATATAAAGATATATATAATATTGATATATATATATATTATTAATATACGTACGTAAAATGGTTAATATAGAGTGAGATAATGGACAAAAATAGAAGAGAAGGCGGGGACTGGTGACAATGACATTCTATTTTATCACTTATAAGGATAATATATTTAATTATATATACATATAGACAATAAGGAGAGGATAGAGGTACTTACAGCACGGGAGTCCACGACGGGCAAGTGTCGTATCCAACCATAATCTGGGGACTTTGTGAATCACTTTTGGATTCAAGGCTTTTTCAGTGATTATTTTTCTAACCATTTATTCCCCGTACGTCGCGAGCGGCCGCCTCTTTGACAACGAATGGGACCGATTTCGTGTTGATATGATGAAAAATGTCAGGGTGCAGGTCAAAATAACAGCATTTCATTACGCAAAGAAGAAACTATTTCGAACGAACTCCCAGTCTTCCGTACATCGATACTACGCCCTAAATGCGCGACAAGGAACGAAAGCGATGATACCGAAGAAATTCTACAGACACAGTAAAATATCTAGACCTTTACGACGTCGAACGTCAATCGCAAAAGGATCACGTGAAATTAGATTCCTTTCTCTATAACTCCATCAAAATCTTAAAAGTTACGCGCTGAAATTAAATCGCAGCTTCTAAGGGGGGGGGCTTGGTACAGGGTTGGGGGGGGGTCGACGTTAAATAACCCTAACCCTTTGAAGAAACGTCGTTGCGAGAGGAGTAGAGAAAACCGTTGAAATATTTCGTTTAGGTACTAAAATGTTTTACATCGTAATCGTACATGCCTTATTATCTCATCATCCCACTCCTCCATCCTCCATCCCCCCTCTCCCACTCTCCCACTCTCCCACTCTCCCCCCCCCCCCCCCCCCCCCCCCCCCCCCTCCCCCCCCCCCCCCCCCCCCCCCCCCCACTCTCCCCCCCTCCCCCCCCCCCTTCTCACAGCTCGCCTACATTCCCGATTCCCCAAGTCCGTCGTACGGACTTAGTCCGAATTTGTTCTCCAATCCATCGTCTGCCCCCTTTTCAATCAAGAATTCCGCGATCTCCCCCGACGTGTCGAACGCCAGCGCGTAGTGCAGGGCGGTGTTACCGTTACTGTTCTGGTGGTTGATGTTAGCCATCCTGTTGAGCAGGAGGTCCAGCATTTTCCTGTGCCCGTTCTGGCACGATACCAACAGCAGAGTGTTACCCTTCTCATCCTCGGAGTTGACATCAAAACCCAACCTCAGGCTCTCCTCCACCCTCTTCAACCTCCCGTGCCTGCACTGGCTGAAAACCAGGTTAAGGTCGGGAACGTCTGGTGCGATTCTCCTCTTGTTCGCCACCTCCTCGTGTTCCACAGTCTTCTTGACCTCCATCTCCTTGATGGTGAGGGGCTTGAGCTTCTCCCTAGCTAGGAGGATCTTTCTCCTGTGGAGCCTGTGCTCCACCTGGAGCACGGTGCTCATATCCTCCTCCCTTAGCTCGAGGAGGAAGTCCCCGTCCACGCAAGCCTCCTTAAATGCGTCGACGTACTGGTGGAGGCTGAGGGTCTGAAGCCAACGACCTACGTCCGCTACGCTCCAGAAACGAACCTCCTTGGGGAACGGCTCCTCTTTGGCCTTCTTGGCGTCGTCCTCGCGCTGCCTGGAGTGGTGAAGTTCGGCCTCCTTCTGGGCTATGGAGGCGTCTATGGCGTCGGTGGCTCCCAACTTCATCTGCCTTATCGCTGGAATGTTCGCAGCCGCAGCCGCTGCAGCCGCGGCGGCCGCAGTGTCGGCGCTGCTGCTGACCGCCATGCTCGTTGTGTCCGTGTTGATCTCCCTCATCTGCTTGAGCATGTTGAGGCTGCTGAAGTAACTCAGGCTTATGCTCATGAACTGGAACTTCATCAGCTCCTCCTGCTGGTTGAACATCACGGCGCTCTGCTTCTCGTGCTCCTTGGCCTTAGCTGCTGTCGCGGCCGCGGCCGCGGCACTCGTTGCCGTCGCAGTCTCAAGCTCGATGCCCTTCTCCCTCAAGCTATCCAGCTCGTACTTCTGCTCCTGGAGCAGCTCCATTAGGTTCCTCTGGATCCTGCCGAACTCCCTGTCCTTCCTCTGTCTTGTGCTTTCCATGTCCGCGATCGCCAACTCGAGCCTTTCCAAACTAGCCTTCTTCCTCTCAACCTCGCTGAACACCAGGGTGAACTCGCTCTCGAGTTCCTGCTTCTTCTTCTCCCTCTCGGCGCGCTTCATGTGGATCGCCATTTCGATGGAGTGCAACTCGGCCTGCCGAGCCCTCTCTTGCTCCCTTGAAAGCGCAATGCTTCCGGTGTTACCCCTAGCTCCTCCTCCTCCTCCTCCTCCTCCTCCCCCGGTGGCCCCTTCCCCGACAGGTGCGCCAGTGCTGCTGATACCAACCGCGCCGACGACGTTCATCTGCATAAGTTTTTTCTCGTGTGTGAGCTCCTGCAAATCTGTCTCGATCTGATCAATGTCCTGAAGTTCCCTCTCCAGGATCCCAAGCTCCTTCTCGCTCTCCCTAAGCTCCGCGTGGATGTGGCTGACCCTCGCCTCGGCCTTTTCCTGCGCCCTGTGCAGCGCGTCGATCTCCTCCCCCTGCCTCTCAAATGCAACCTTGCTCTCGTTGATGAGCTCAAGACCAAGCTTGAGCCTGTCGGCTCCGGGCTCCGTGCTCTCCCACTTACGGACACGACTGACCCTCTTTCTGCCAATCAAGCCCCTAAATAGCCTCTGAATTTCGACGCTCGCTAGGAGGTGGATCCTCAAAACCCTGTACTCCTCCCTCGCTACCTTCATCTTCCAGGTTGCCTGGATCTTGATGCTAGCGTTGGCCCTCCTCCTCATATCCTCCAGCCTCTCCCTTTCCATTCCCGCGGCCTTCCTCCCTAACATTCCCCTGAACACCCTCTGCAAGAAGCACGCGCTCACCAACCTGACCTTCCCCAGGTACTCGCACCTTCCAAGGTAGCCCCTCCAAACCCTTTGGATTAGGTTGGCGGAGCTTCCGAGAATCAGCTGCATCACTTCCTGCTGGCGCATCATAAGCACCCTCTTCTTGCTTATGTAGCCCCTCATGCACTTCTGGATCTTAATCACGGCGCTGCCCTTTGTGACCTCCTCGAGGAGCCTCTTCCTAACCTCCCTAGCCTTGTTTTTTCCCAACCTGCCCCTGATTATGTTCTGAATCTTACTCGCCATCTCGTCCTGCAGATCCTGGAGTTCGTCGGCCTTGAGCGTCCTCAACTTCTGGTTCCTATCAATCTGGTTCTGTGCCATCTGAGCCTTGACCTTGTCAAACTCCTCGATCCTCGTGATCCCGAGCTTGCGGGCCGCCGCTGCGTCCTGTTCCATCCCGTCGAATATCTCGTCGAGGTTGGTGTCCTGTTTAACAAATGCGTCTGGCAGGTCCTTCTGCTCCTCGTAAAAGGTGGGCGGCATCACCCAAACGGGCTCTGGTTCGCCCTCCTCCACCTGGTAAGGCTCGGCGAGTCCCTTCTTAACCAGCTTCTCCTCGGCCTCCTGTATCTCCAGCCTCCTCTGCAGCTCCTGCTGCGCCCTCTCCGCCTGCCTCGCTAGTGCCTCCATTTCAAGTTTCGCCAGCTTCTTCCTGTCCTCCTCCTCGTACTTCCTCCTCCTCTCGTCCTGCTTCTTCTGGATATCCATGATCATCCTGGCGCTCTCCTCCTCCTCCTTCCTGAGGCGAGCCTCCCTCTCACTCCTCTCCTTGTCGTGGGCGCGCTGAAGCTCGTCGTCGAGCTTGAGGGTCTCATCGGCGCTAGGGAGCTTTCGTTGCCTTGCAGCCGGTCCGGGCTCCTTATTCCAGCTCCTCCAAGCCTTCTGGTCGTCCGTGGGTGGAGGAACCAGCAACTCCGGAGGTATGGCCTGGATAGGAACCCCACTGTTGAGCATCTCCTGGGCGCGAGGAGGCAAACTATCGCCACCGATCTCGTCGGCGCGCCCTGGGCGGGAATCCTCCTCTGCCTTCATTTTTCCAAGGAGCTCCTGCTTGAACATTTCCTCAAACCCCGAGTCTGCGCCTCCCATGTCCTCCTGCTTCTTGATGTCAAGACCTGGGATAACCCTGGGCACCTGCTTCGGCTTCTTGACGTCCCCCTGGGGTGCGACCTGTCCGAAACCTCCGTACATACCCATCGCTGGTTCCGTCGCTGACTTGATGGGTTCAGAGAAATCCGTCTTCATGTCCATCTCTCCTCCCCTCAAGTCCTGCATGTAGAAACGGGTGCTTGGCTCTTCGCAAACAGAAGTCTTCGTAGGTTTTATAGGGCTGAACATGTCGTTTTCGCCCTGGCCGCCTGCAGGGATGGTGATTGCAGGGGGTGGCAAGGAAGGCTTGTTGTCGGCAAAGGACCTCGCGGCCTCCAGTGCTTCCTTCTCTGCCTTCTCGGCCTCTTCTCTGCTGACCCTCTCCCTCTCCCTCTCTTCCTCCCTCTCTTTCTCCCTTTGATCCCTCTTTTTCTTCTCCTTCGTTTCGAACTCCCTCTGTTTCCTCTGCTCGAGCTCGTCACTCATCTTTTCGGCCTCCGCCTCCAGCTTCTTCTCGTAAACTTCGCCCTCTTCGATCGCGCTGTCGAATTCTCCAGTCGGGGCACCCTCCGTTGTGTACACTGTGTCCTCCACGAAGCTCTCCTCCGCCTCTGGCATAAGGTTGGCGTCCTCCACCATTTGCTTGTGCTCCGACTCAATCTGTTCCATGAGCTCCTGCTCAAGCTTTTCAAAATGGTTCCGTGGTGGCGCCCTGGGCTTCACGGGTGTACCTTCGGCGGCCTTCATCGCGGCCTCCTCCAGCTCAGCCGCATCTCTCTCGTCCTCGAGGAACTCTCCAGGTTTGTAGTCTTCCTCAGCTTCAGCCTCCTTCACCTCCTTCTTCTCTTCTCCGTCGTCCTTATCTTTTTCGCCCTTTTTGTCTTTCTTGCCTCCGTTGCCTGCCTTGAGAAGTTTCTCGGTAGGCTGGAAGTTGGCTTCTAGCACCTCGGGCACCTCAACACCAGTGTAAGCTGGGGTGGGACAAGCGAGCACATCGAGCAAGTCAATAACCGACCTCTTGTTTTCCTGGGACAGCGCATGCCCGGCCCTTACGAAAACGACCATCGCCCCGCGCTTCCTATTCAGGGCCCCAAGCAAGTTCTCCAAACTCTTCAAATTGTAGCAGTTTTTGTCCTCCGGAACATTCATGTTAAGCTGATGACTCCATACGTGGCTGGCATTCCTTCCCTCTAGTAAATTATCAACGTTACTTGCGTTAATCAGCATGTTCTCAGTGCTCTGCATCGCAACAAGGGGAACCTTTAGGTTCTTGAGGATCCCACGCGTGTCCCTGTGCTTTAGGGCGCCCGCACAGAGTCTGACGCGTCCTTCCAGGGTAATTGGATTGGTTACTGCAGTATAAAGATTAAGAGCAAGGTTCCTGGGAACGTGGCTGAGATAATTGTCGCTGAACAAAAACCTTGTGAAGTAGGACACTGGGAGGTCAGGACGGTCGCCGGGGAAGCTTTTGAAGACGTTGAGTGCGCTGTGGAGGATGGCCGCGAGCTGGGGGTCGACGGTTGTAAAGCCGTTGATGCTCACAATGCTCCTGAGGGTGTTGGCATATTGGGGCAGGTTGGCGTACTTCTCAGCGAACGAAAGTGCAATAGGGAGACCGTTGCCCATGCCAATGAAGTGAAAGGGCTGGGCGGAACTAATGAACTCCCCGGTCGCATCTGTGTGGCCAATCAATTCATGGACCCTGTCAGCGATGAAATCATTGTTGAGAGCGGGTTTCTCGTCCTCGGCCCCGGCTGGAACAACTTGGCTTGAACTTGTACTCCTAGCGTTGGGGTACGTCGTGCCCGCTTGCCCAGGGTAGTTGAAGAGAAGAATCTGGCACCCAGGATGTCTCTTCACCAAGCTGAGGAAAAGCATCTTGGTCATGTCGCAGCTATCAAAGATATCGTGACAGACAACAAAATTTACCTTGGTGATTTCCATCTCGCTCTTCCCGATAACTTCGTAAGGAACTCTAGTGAGCCCGTCGGCGCAAAGCAATGTGTGCCTCTCGTGGGCAGCACCACTCGCTGTAGCGCCACCTTCACCGCTAAGCTCCTCCATCCTCCTCCTCTGGGCGGCAATCTTGGCCCTCTTTTTGTGCTCGTGGCTACCTTCTATCGGTTCGATGCTTTCGTCGCTATCGGAGTTGTAAAGAAATTTGGCGTTTGTCCTCCTTCGGTTTTCAAGTGAATCATCATTTCCAGCACTTCCCCTACCAAATCCGATTCTTGTACTGGCTTGCACCTTGTTCTTGGTCTTTGGCTTGGACTTGCGCTTCTTCCTCTTGTTCTTTGTCTTCTCCAAATCGCTCCAACCCCTATTCGGTAGCTCAACAATCCTCTTCTTCTTCGCAAGCTTCTCCGCGAACGAGAGGTTGTCCTCGTCCTCGTCACTGGCGCCCCTCAGTTCTTCCTTCATAACCTCCTGCATGGCAATCTGCATGCTCGGCATGGGCGCCACTACCCCTTGCCTATTGCGTTTGCTGTCAGGGGACAGCAGGCTGGTGTTGAGGGCAGCCCCCGAGTTGAAAAAGTCATCATGAGCCAAGACGTCGACCCTCTCGTGGGACAGTCCCTTCCTGCACTTGTATGCATTCACAACGCCGAGAACCCAGGAGCAGAATTTGGCAGCCACAATGCTGACGGGGGCCACCTTGCCAGGTTTGAAGTTAGGATTCCTCATGTATGGCTCCAGGTCCTTGTACTGCTTGTCTGTCAGGTTTTCTGGGTCAAAGTCCAGGATCTCGTTCAGGAAGCGGTCACCGTTGCTCATAATAGGCTTAATCTTTTCCCACGGCAAGACCTTTTTTCTCAGGATGATCATCATGCAAGTGAGCACCATTTTCGCGGCAGCGGGGGGGCTGCTGAACGATCTTATCTCGGCAACGTCGTTGTTTGTTATCGACTCGATTGCAGCCTGGGCCCTCGCCAGCATGGCTTCGCCGTCTCCGTCTAGGAACTGCTTCGCCAACTCAGATGATGTCGCATTCATCTCCTCGGCTCCTCCAGGAGGGAACAGTGTGTCCTTTCCTGCAATTTTTCGTTTTCTCTCTCTCTGAGCGATGGCAAATTGCCTCTTTCTCTCTGCAGCTGCTACTTCTATCTTCCTTGCGCTCCTATTCCTGGCGGCCTCAATGAAGTTGTAAACTCGGAAGCAGCACTGGCAGACCTTTGCTGGTTTGTAAAAGTGACCGGGGAAGGCCTGTCCAAGGTTGAAGTCTTTACCGTCTTCGACACCTACATAATCAATGTTTTCCTCCCCCTTCTTGTGCCTTCTGAGAAGAAGCTCAACGAGGTGCTTCTCCTTCCTAGCCTGAAGGACTGCTGCCAAGGGAAGCTCAAAGAAGGTTTCTTCTGATCCCAAGTCGACGCCGGTTTCTGATGACGAGCCTTTTTTTCCTCCCTTGCCGGTCTTCTTCTCCTTCTTGAGCTGCCCGAGCATCTCGTACGCTGAATCCCTCTCCTCCTCTAGAAGCCTCTGCCTGAGGTCGCTGATTGGGACGTTGCCCATAGAGCCCATGAAACTGTCCTTTGTTTTCTGTCCGTTCAAATCTGCCTGGGCCTTGGTGTGGAGGAGTATGTCGTAGTGGCAAAAGTCACCCTTGCAACTGTTCTCCATCTGTGTGCTGCCCAGAATGGCGCTAGCAGAGGTAGAGTGTGTCAGCGCGTTCATTTCGATTTTCGTTTTCGTCCTGTTCTTGGGGTTCATGTCCGCGAGGCGTTGGGCCTCGGCAGTGTGACCCCGCGAAGGGGGGGGGTTGGAAATGTTTGAGGCGACAGAGGACGGTCGGTCTTTACCATCGCCCCACGCATCATCGTCGCTCTCGCTTGGAAAGAGGGGTGATTGGAGCCCCTGAGGAGTCCCGGCGCGACGGCCGGCCTTCGCGTACCTAACAGGGGAGCCCACGGCAAAACTAAAGTTGTCTTCTGACATGATCCTTGACACCATGACCTCGTCCACCTTGTTCTTGTTCTTGCGGCGCTTATCGAGCCGCTCTTCGACCCTGTGTCCTCCCAATGATTCCTTGTCGAAGCTGGTGGGCAAGTGGGTTCCTTCCTGGTACAGGCTCATTTCCTCCTCGGTATTTTTCAAGTTCTTGGCCTCAGTCTGGTACATTTCGCTTCTCTTCTTCTTCTGCCCGCTCTTACTTCGCTTCTTCGCCTTGGCATCGTTAGGCTCCGAAGAAATTTCGCAGTTCGTCGTCCTGACCATGAAGACGTTGTCATTGGCGTCAACAACAAACTCGGAGAAAAATTTTGTCACTCGGCATCCAGTTGAGGCCTCTACAGCCGCCACAATAGTTTGGACGATTTGGTCCATCTTCCTGTTGATGGGTTTCGCCATGGAGGGGACCCTGCTTCGAGGGTTCGACTGAATCCCGTTGAGATCATCGTTGACGTTCATACGGAGGTGCCTCATGCGCGGGTTCGCCACATCGTCCAGCTTGTACTCCTGTCTATAGTTGCAGTACAAACTGCTACTCTGGGGCTTGCCACCTTTGGGCTCCAAGTAAGGAAGGATTGCGATGGTGTCCGCAGGAAGGGCCGTCTTGGCAAACTGTTTCATCAGGCCGTAATCGACCAGATTGCAGGCTCCCCCTCTCGTCAATATCACGGCAACCCAGTCATCCTCGACCAGCGTCCTGTTAACATTCTGGTTAGGATCCGAAAAGGGATTTGAGCTCCCGGCCAGAGTCTTGGAGTCCAGGGCTATCCTCGAGAACTCCTTACACATCGTCTGCAGTTTGGTCAGGCGCTTGGCTTTCTTAAAGACGGAGCCGGACCTCGGATCGGTCGCGAAGTACTGCTCTGGTACCCCATGCTCGCACACCACAGTATCTAACAGGTCCACCTTGGCGCTATACCGGGGTTTCGTAGGGTGTATTAATGTTCTAACGATATCAAGCCAAGAGAGAGGACGGGGTGTCCCAAGGATGCTCTGTGCAGTCAGCTGGGTCCTAGCAATGTCCCTGACAATGTTTCCCCCGTCCATGCCCTGGTCATGAAGAAACACTTTCTGGCCCCGATCGCGTTTTTCGCTCTTGGCCTTGGCCTTCCGAGCCTTCGCGACCATTGCCATTGGTGAGTCCCTCTTAGGACCCATTCCTCCTGCTACTTTTACCTTGTCAAAGAAAGGATCAGGGTCGAGAGGGTTGTGTGTTTTTTCAGAGTGGACAGAGTTATTCAAACGGAAAGTGTCCTCCTGGGGGTCCTAGTTATAGTAAGCGTCAAGCTTTATCCCAAAATAATCG